>WNFB01000848.1_pt1 | contig 25687 bp, 20 predicted proteins | sample 5400501 | NCBI WGS metagenome assembly WNFB01 (sample SAMN13153341, study PRJNA577476) | soil metagenome | isolation source: 200 cm saprolite under Douglas fir tree site 2 hole 1 | place: USA:California | collected 2015-04-18 | reverse complement strand
AAGCGGCAGCGGGGTTGCATGGGGCGAACCGCCTGGGCGGGAATTCGCTTTCGGACCTGCTGGTGTTTGGGCGAAGGGCGGGACTCGCAGCTGCGCAGCACGCGACGGAAGTTTCTGCTCCCAACTTGGATGAAGGGCAGATCAGCGCGGCCGAGAGCGAGGCGCTGAATGCGTTTCAGCGGCAGGGCGGGGAGAATCCTTATGCGGTGCATCGCGATTTGCAGAAGGTGATGCAGAGCCTGGTGGGAATTTTCCGGATGCGCGAGGACATGCAAAAGGCGCTGAGCGAGCTGGCGAAGCTAAAAGAGCGAGCGGCGCACACCAGCGTGGAAGGCTCGCGGATGTTCAATCCCGGGTGGCACATGGCCATCGAACTGAAATCGATGCTTACGGTATCAGAGGCGGTGACGCGCAGCGCACTGGTGCGGGAAGAGAGCCGGGGGGCGCATAGCCGGATTGATTTTCCGGAGCTAAGCCCGGAATGGGGCAAGAAGAACAACATTATCTGGCGAGATGGAAGCGCGATGGGACTGCGGCAAGAGACGCGGCCGGAGATGCCGGCGGAGTTGAAGCAGATCCTGGCCGAGGATAAGTAGTGATTGCGGCGCGGATCTAGCTAGCTGGGGCGCAGCATGCTGCGCCCCTACGTGGGCCGTCGGCGGACGGGGAGATTCGGCGAAATGGACATGCCGTGGACAACGCTGACGCGCGTGGACCTAAGGCGCGAATATTCGGTGCTGCTGAGCTATTTGCCGCTGCGCACGTTCAGCAAGATTCCGGCATTTTTTCGCTATACGTTTCAGATTCCGCGGCAACTCCGCAACACGGCGGGCGCAGTTGGTTATTCGATGCGGGCTAAGGTGCTGAGCCGCAAGTTTTGGACGCTTCGATTTGGGAAAGTGAACGTGCGTTGATGGATTTTGTTACCCGGATGCCGCATGGAGAGGTGATGAAAACTCTTGCTCCGCACATGAGCGCGAGCAAGTTCACTCGATGGAAGGTGTCGGGATCGGCGCTGCCACCCAACTGGGGAGATGCTATTCGGCGCGAGTCAAAGGAGAGCTGAGCGATGGCGGACGCGACTTTAAGGGTGTTTCGTGGAAATAAGGACGGCGGCCAGAGCGTCGAATTCAAGGTGCCGGTGGCGCCGGGAATGGTGGTGCTGGACGCGCTGCACTATATTCAGGGGCATTTGGCGTCGGACTTGGCGGTGCGCTGGAATTGCAAGGCAGGGAAGTGCGGTTCATGCTCGGCAGAGGTAAATGGAAGGCCGCGGCTGACCTGCAAGACGCGCATGGATGCGCTGCCGCAGGACGAGCCGATTACGGTGATGCCACTGAAGACGTTTCCGGTGATCAAGGATTTGGTGACGGATGTTTCCTGGAATTACAAAGTGAACAAAAAAATTCCGCCGTTCACGCCAAAGGCTGGGGCGGATTGGAAGTTTTACCAGGACGACGTGGATCGCGTGCAGGAGTTTCGCAAATGCATCGAGTGTTTTTTGTGCCAGAACGTCTGCCACGTTTTGCGAGATCATGACAAGTACGAGCAGTTTGGCGGGCCGAGATTTTTTGTGCGCGTGGCGGGATTGGAGATGCATCCGATGGACGGCGCCTCGCGGACGAAGATGCTGAAGGATGAGCTGGGCATCGGGCTTTGCAACATCACGAAATGTTGCACGGAGGTTTGCCCGGAGGACATTCACATCACGGATAACGCGATCATTCCTCTCAAGGAACGTGTGGTGGACCAGTTTTACGATCCGCTGGTGTGGATTGTGAGAAAAATCCGGGGCGCGGCGAGCTAGTGTTTTGTCGGTCGTGACAAGAGCGCAGAGGCTTTGAATGTCGGCACGCGTAGACGAGATTACGTTGAGGTCCTTCGGCTATCCTCGTCGGATAGCCTCAGGATGACAGGCTCGGTTGGAGTGTTGAAATGCAGTTAGGTCGGCGGTCGATGTGAGGGCTGTATGGATCTGAAACTGAAGACGATTTCGAAATCGGGGATTGCGGAGGCAATTGCGAAGGCGGAGTTGTATCGATATCTGAATGAGCCGGAGGAAGCGGAGTCGATTTGCCGGGATGTTCTGGCGGCGGACCCAAAGCACATGCTGGGTTTGCGGACGCTCGGATTGGCGATCACGGATCAATTTACAGGCGGGCCTGCGGACCGTTACGGCGAAGTGGAAGCAATTTTTCAGAGTTTGGCGGATGCGTACGAGCGGCTCTACTACTCGGGTTTGCTGTGCGAGCGACGGGTAAAGGCGCAGTTGCGCGGCGGGCGCGCTCCGCACACTTTGCTGCCGCTTTTGGAGAAGGCTCTGCAAAGCTTCGCAGACGCGGAAAAGATTCACCCGCCGGGGAATGACGACGCGATCTTGCGCTGGAATCGATGTGTGAGGTTGTTGCAGAGCCAGCCAGATTTTGAGACGGAGGAAGTGGTTTCCTTCGAAGCGCACGACAGCCCGCCGACGTAAGCGAAAAACGACCGCCTCGCGCCAGAGTTACCTGCTAAAGAGTTTCACTCACCGCTGTCAACTTCAAATCACTGCGCTGCACCATCATTCCAGCTATTGCGAAACGGGCAGCACGATGGAGGTTGGATTTTCCTTCGAGCGATAGATGCGCTCGGTGGCTTTCACGAAGTCCGATTCCGTGGCGTCCGGAATATTCATAAATTTTTGCGGGTTGCGATCCGTGAGAGGAAACCAGGTGCTCTGGATTTGGATCATGATGCGGTGGCCGCGGCGAAAGGAGTGATTGATGTCGGGCAAGGAAAAATTGAGCGCGGTGGGCTGGTTGGGAGTAAATGACTCAGGCTTTTCGAAGCTGTTGCGGAATTTTCCGCGGAAGGGCTCGCCGCGAACAAGTTGCTGATAGCCGCCCATTTCCACTTCTTTGGGATTGGGGTCGGGATTGCGGAAGTCCATGGGGTAGACGTCGATGAGCTTTACGACGAAGTCGGAGTCCGTCCCGGAGGTCGATACCCAGAGGCGCGGGGAAACGGGGCCACTGACGGTGACGTCTTCTTCCAGCAGGTCGGTTTGGTAGACCAGAACGTCGGGACGTTTGGCTACGAAACGCTGATCGGCGTCCATGTAGGTCTGCGGGACATCGGTGGTGGGGAAATTCACGAAGGGGACGGGGCGGTTGGGGTCGCTGACGTACTCATCGAAGGCGCTTGCTGCTTCGCTGGGGGCTTCGGGTAGCAGGCGACCGCCAGAGTGGAAATAGAGCGTGCGGGGCTGCGTATTTTTTGGCGGCCAGGAATCGTAGCGGCGCCAAACGTTGGAGCCGGTTTCAAAGACGTAGGCGGTTGGCAATTTGGCGTCGCCAGCGTCTTTCAGGTGCTCGCGGAAAAACGGCAGGAGGATATTCTCGTTGTAGAAGTCAGAATTCTTGGCGGCAAAGTTTATGTCCCCCAAATGGTCGCCTTCGGTGGAGGCCCAGCCGCCGTGGACCCAGGGGCCAAGGACGAGCTTGTTGGATGTTGAGGGATTGAATTCCGCGATGGAGTGAAAAATTTTGCGCGGTCCCACCAAATCTTCCGCGTCAAACCATCCGCCGACGGTTAGCACGGCGCAGCGCACGTTTTTCATGTACGCGGAAATGTTGCGGGCGTTCCAGTATTGATCGTAGTTGGGGTGAGTGACCTGGTCGTCCCAATAGCGGTTGGTGTCTTTGAAATACATTTTTTTGGCATTGGAGAGCGGGCCCATGTGCAGGTAGAAATCGTAGCCGTCGGTGGTGCCGTAATCGAAGCGGGGATCGTGCGCGGGAGGGGCGATTTCCGTGCGCGGCTTGAAGAAAGTGTAGAAGCCGAAATTGGCGGCGAGCATGAAAGCGCCGTTGTGATAGGCGTCGTCGCCCATGTAAAGGTCGGTGACTGGTGCTTGGGGAGAAGCGGCTTTTAGCGCGGGGTGTGAATCGATGATGCCGGCAGCCGCGAAAAATCCCGGATACGAAATGCCCCAGATGCCGGCCTTGCCGTTGTTGCCGGGAACGTGGTGCAGGAGCCATTCGATGGTGTCGTAGGTGTCGGTGCTCTCGTCGACCTCTTTCGGCGATTTTTTGACGTCTTTGTGCGGCGTCATTTCTTCGAAAGCGCCCTCGGACATAAAGCGGCCACGGACATCCTGGTAGACGAAGATGAAACCGTCGCGCAGGAAGACGGGCGCGGGTCCGAGACGTTTCGGGTACTGATCGGCGCCGTAGGGACTGACGCTGTAGGGGGTGCGAACCATGAGGAATGGATACGTCTGGGAGGTGTCTTTCGGCACGTAGACGGCGGTGAAAAGCTTGATGCCGTCGCGCATTGGAATGCGATATTCGTATTTTGTGTAGCGCACTCGGACTTCGGCTTCGCCGGGAGTCTCGGTGCTGGATTGCGCGATGGACCAGCGCGCAGGCGCCGCCGCGAGGACGGCAAGCACCAGAAGCGCACAAGACACAACAAACCGAAAACGAGTCGCGCCAAGGTTCACGGAAGGCTCCATGGATTTTTAGTGTTGCAACTGCGGCAACAATACTTTTTCAAGTGGGGCGTGTCAACGAACGGAAGCGCGCGGGTTTTTTGTCGCGCAACAGGCCGCAGGGAGCGCGCTTAGCGTGGGCTCGACGATTTGGCGGGGAAATCTGCGGCGGATTCGTTGAGCTTTAGGATGAGAACGTGGCCGTCGGAATGAAACGAGCCGCCGGTGGCGGTTCTTGCTTCTTTGAGCGCGTCGGCGGGCAGTACGTGGGTAACCTCGGCTACCAGGCCCGTGGAGGTGAGGGTCTTCTCTACGTAATCACGCTCGAGGTCGATATCGGGATCGATCTTGTGGGTAACGCCGTTGTTGCGCTCGTCGCGCTCGAAGCCAATGTCGTGTGTAGCCGCGCCGACCCAGAGCGTTTGTGCGTCGACCTGGAACGACGCTTTCCAGATGCGCAGGTGATTGCGGGAGGCTACGACCTTGATGGGTTCGGCATGCGCCCAGCCGTAATCCTGTGAGCGGCCGAAGAGGTACAGCGGGCTCATCGGCATGGTGAGATACGATTCCTTGGAAATGCTTTCGAGAATGCCGCGGAGCACGGTGCCACGCACGTCGGCGTCCACCTTGACCCAGCCAGCAGCTGTAAAAACTTTTTGCATCGCGTCTTCCGAGCCGAGGATGAGGAAGTTGACCATGTCGCCGGGTTTGCCGGCTTTGTCTGCGATGCGGCGCGGAAGCTTCGCGAAGACATTGGCATTCACACCTGAAATGGTTTTGACTTGGCGAGCTGGGTGATATGCCGCGTTTGCATCTGGTGCGTGGATATCGATGTGCACCGTGAAGGTGCCTTCTGCGATGTCGTCGCTGGCTTGATTGATGCCGATGGCAAGCCGCCCGGCGACGGGAGCGATGACATCGCGGTTGGCGCCCAGGAGAAAAGGCTGCGCAATTTCCGCATCGCCGACGCGGCCGATCAGAGCGCCGCGGCCCGCGCCGTTGAACGGCAGAATCCGGAGCAGGTCCTTGAAGCCGCGCGTGATGCCGTCAGGACCGTTGTCTTCCTTGGCGTCGGCATAGTGGAGCTTGCCCGTCGCGGTGACGACAATGTGTTCGCCGGGCAGCACGTCGATGCCGGTATCGGACCAGGACTGGTCGCCGGTAATTTGAACTTCCTGGGAGATGCGGCGCTTGCCGGAGGGAGGTTGCTTCCGCGCTTCGGGAGACTGCGCCGCGGCGGAAGTGTCTTGACGAACGAGTTGCGCGCGAAGGGGCGCAGCGGAGGAGGCCAACAGCGCCACGGCAGCAGAGCACAACAATAAAGGCCTACGGGATTTCTTCATACTCACGGAAATCATAAGAGGCGCAATGGCGCATCTCATCTAAACAGATGCTTTTGTAGGGCCCAAACGTTGGCCGTAAAAAATGGAGAAATATAAGCGGATTCCTTGACTCTGCACTGTGACGCCTTGTATGTTGGCAGGATGCTGGCGCCGTGTCGAAAAAACAAGAGCTGGCAGGTCATTGCGCAGGCGCAAGGATCGTAAGGAACAGGACCGAATCGGGCTTCATGACTAAATCCCTTTTACATCTTTTGCTACTGCTGTGCTGCGGCGCGACGCTGTGGCCGGCTGCGGCGAATGCGCAAGCGCCGCCGCCACCGAAGAATGCGCCTCCACTGGGACCGCGGTTGCGGCCGAGTCCAATCACGAATGTGACCGTGGACGGCAGCGAAGCGATGTTCACCACGATGTGCGCGCTGCTGGCGGCGGGTTTCGAGTCGGATGTCAGCGCGGCCAACTGGCATCCGCTGCGCGCGCAACTTCGCGAACGAATGCAGCACCAGCAAGGGCCGGCAGTGGACGCGGTGCGCGAGTTTTATAAGAAGCACCAACTGGCTGACGAAGGCGCGATGCTTTCGCAGTACGTCTGGTTTGGCCTGGTTTCCGGCGCAGCGCCCAAGTTTGAGTTGACGCTGCGGCGCGACGAATTGCCTCCGGAGGTCATCGCCCTCGAAGGATTCAGCGAAATCCTATCGGCCTACTATCAAGAGCAGAAGATCGGCCGGTTGTGGCGCGAGCTGCAGCCTTTGTACAACCGCGAAATCGAGCATCTGCACGACTCGGTGTCGCAAATCGTTTTCGTGGCCACGAACTACCTGCGCGAGATCATGAATAATTCGAATCCGCGCACGTTCATGGTGATTTTGGAGCCGCTAGTGGGGCGCATCACAAACGTGCGCAACTTTGGCGACCACTACGCCATAGTGTTGAGCGGAGGCGACGATCTCCCAGCCGATACGGTGCGCCACGCGTACCTGCACTTTCTGCTCGATCCGCTGCCGCTGCAATATCCGCACGTCGTCGCGGTGAAGAGGCTTTTGTTTGAAGTGGCGGCGCGCGCGCCGCGGTTGGTGCCAGACCTGAAAGACGATTTTGCATCGTATTTCGCGGAGTGCATGGTGCGAGCCGTGGAGTTGAAATTGAAACGGATGTCGCCTAGCGAGCGCGAAGCGGCGACGGACATCGACGATGCGGATGGGTATGTCCTGGTGAGGCCGCTGTTCGCGGCACTGGGGAACTTCGAGAGATCCGAGCCTTCGATGAAGTTGTTTTTTCCGGAGATGATAAGGTCCATCGACGTCAATGCCGAGGCCAAGCGCTTGCAAACCATAAAATTTGCGCCGGCGGTCGACGCAGCGAAGCCGGATGAGACGGCGAGCGAAGAAGTCGCACGCAGAAGGAAGCTGGCCCCGTCCACAATTCCGAACGATCCTGATGCGATCGCCGCGCTGACGGAAGGAGAAAGAAGAATTGCGGAGAAGAATCCGCGTGCGGCGGAATCGTCTTTTCAAAAGGTATTGGCGAAGTATCCAGACCAAACGCGCGCGTGGTACGGTATCGGACTGGTGGCGCTAATGGATCACGACGGCGTGAGAGCAAAGGAAGTCTTTGGCCGGCTTACGTCTGGGGAGCACGCCGCCGCGGATGACCCCATGGTGTTGGCTTGGTCGCATATTTATCTAGCCCGGATCTACGATGATGAAGGGCAGGCCGATCAGGCTAAAGCGCAGTATCAGGAAGCGCTGGCCGTCACGGGGAGTCCGGACCAAGCACGGCAAGCAGCGCAAAAGGGTCTTGCGGCCTTCAGCGGGAGCAAGCCGCCAGAAAGACCGTAGAGAAATGGGCCCGTGCGGAGCATCTCAATATTCGAGGAGTGCGACGCGAGGCCACGGACCCCAGAACTAAATCTTAAGTTTGCGAGGTAAATTGATGAGAAGGAAATGGAACAGCTGGGTGGGCGTGGGAACGCTCACGGCATTTTTAATGTGTGGCGTAGCGTCGGCCGGGGCGCAAAGCGGACAGCAAGGCGGGCAAAGCCAACCAGGCCAACAACAGCAGCAGCCTCCGGCGCAGGCCGACAAAGATAAGCAGCCTAATCCGGCTCCACTCTCAATGGACAATGCGCCTGCCGGCCCTGAGGAGGAGGCCGCTTTCAAAGCCGTTCAACAAGCGCCCGACCCCAACAAGAGGATTCAACTCGGTGAGGAATTCCTGCAGAAATATCCGCAAAGCCGCTACCGCCCAAGTATTTATCAATCGTTGGTGTCGGGATATTTCGCTACGCAGCAAGTTCCGAAAATGCTGGACGCCGGAGAAAAAGAGATTGAAATGAATCCCAACGATGCTCCGGTGCTCGCCGTGATTGCGCAAACGCTGGCTCGCACGTATAACGCCAAGGCACCCGACGCGGCGAAGCAGTTGGACAAGGCAGAGCTTTATTCAAAGCGCGCGATTGAAATTACCCCGACGCTGCCGAAGCCGGAAAATCTGACTGAGGAAGCCTTCCACAACGCCAAGAACGATACGCTGGTGATGGCGCACGGCGGGCTCGGGTTGGTCTACATACGGAGGGGCAAGTTTTCCGAGGCCATCCCGGAACTGGAGCAATCGGTAAAGGCAGATAGCCATCCTGATCCCGACCCGGTGAATTACTACCTGCTCGGAGTCGCTGACAAGCAGACATCGCACTTTGATGCCGCGGCGGCCGCATTCTCCAAATGCGCCGCAGTGCAAAGTTCGTTGCAAGCGACGTGCAAGAGCAGCGCGGAAGATGCCAAGAAGCAAGGCTCCACGCAGCTAAGCGCCCCGAATTGATCGGGCCGCATTTGCTCGACTGCAATGACCAACAACGATGAGCAGTTCGAGGACCGGCTGGGCCACAAGTTCCAGGACCCCGAATTGCTCCGGCGCGCCCTGACGCACAGCTCGGCTCTTCCGGAGTTGCGAGCCGCGGACGAGGGAAGTTTTGATCCAGCGGAGGACAATGAACAGTTGGAGTTCCTGGGCGACGCCGTCCTGGATTTGTTGGCCAGCGAGTATCTGCTCGAGAAATTTCCCCAATGGAGTGAAGGACAGCTTTCCAAGAGCCGCGCGCGACTAGTCAATGCACAAGCTCTGGATCTGGCAGCGCGCCGACTGCATCTGGGCGAACATCTCCGCCTCGGCCGCGGTGAGGAAAAAACCGGGGGCCGAGAGAAACCCGCACTGCTGGCGGACGCGTTCGAAGCGGTAGTAGCCGCGATTTATCTTGATGCCGGCCTGGCGGCGGCACGGGAGATGCTGCGAACCACGCTATTCGAATCCGCGTTGGAAGAGGGTGGCAGCAGCTTGTTCGAGACCGACCGCAAATCGGCTTTGCAGGAGTTTCTGCAGGCTCGCGGCAAACCACCCGCGGAGTATAGGCTGGCCGCCGAGAGCGGCCCTGATCACCAGAAGACATTTGACGTGGAAGTGTGGGTCAATGGGTCTTGCATGGCTTCGGGGCAAGGCAGCACAAAGAAGGAAGCCGAGCAGCGAGCTGCCGGCATAGCGTTGGAGCGGTTAGAACAAACCGCGATGAGAAGCTGACACGAAATGGTTGAAGAGACCATAACCCAACCAGCTGCACTTCTCGAAGACGCCAAAAAACCGGGACGCCGCGGCGATGAGGCGACCCTTTCGGAGTACATTGAATCGTTGCTGGTGACGGTGATTCTGGCGTTGTTCGGGACGACCTTTATCGTGCAGGCGTTCAAAATCCCTTCGGCATCGATGGAAGGAACTTTGTTAATTGGCGACCACTTGCTGGTGAATAAGTTTATTTTTGGAGGCCGCGGTGCCTGGTATGAAAGACTGCTTCCGTACCGGCCGCTCGAGCGCGGCGACATCATCGTCTTCAAATATCCTTACCTGGATCATCAGCATTTTGTGAAGCGAGTGATTGGATTGCCGGGCGATCGGCTGAAAGTTGAAGATCAGCGCGTGTATGTGAATGGCAAGGTGTTGAACGAGCCGTATGTGGTGCACGATCCCAGCGCCGGGTACGATCCGCTGAACTATGCTTTTCCGCCGATGGGCAACCAGTTGTACGCCAGCCCGGTGGTGATGGAATGGGCGCACGAGATCAAGAAATACCTGCGTGGAGAAGAGATTGTAGTACCGCCCGGAAAATATTTCGCGATGGGAGACAATCGCGATCACAGCCTGGACAGCCGCTACTGGGGATTTGTAGACCGCGACGCCATCATGGGCCGGCCTTTTTTAATCTACTGGTCGGTTGAGGCCAGCAGCGCGGACTACGGGCAGAGCAGCTTTCTGCAACGGCTGAAGAGTGTGGTTGATACGCTGCTGCATCTGCCGCAGCGCACGCGGTGGAGCCGAATGTTGCGCACCGTGCATTGAGTCGGCTCGGAACCGCATAGCTTCCTATTTTCCGAGCAGTCTGCGAAACTCTCGAACGTCATGCAGCTTGTACACAAATGGTGGAGACTCGCGTTGTCGATCGCGGCACTGTTGGTCGCAGCGCAAATTGGGGCCTCCTTTCTGGCGCGCGCGCCGGGAATTCACAAATACCTGGTCGCGCACCTTGAGCGCGCATTCGGAAGAACTGTGGAGGTTCGCCAGTTTAATATTTTGCTGCTGCCCAGTCTCGTGCTGGACGCTGAACAGGTAAGCATCGGAGAGGATCCGGCGTTCGGAAACGAATATTTTCTGCGTGCTGAGCATCTGACCGCCGGCTTGAGATGGAGCGGCTTGCTGCGAGGCCACTTTGAGTTTGGCACGCTGTCGCTGAGCCGGCCGAGCCTGATCCTGGTGCGCAACGACGAAGGGGAGTGGAATCTGGAGCGGTGGCTGCCGCCGGCGAGGTCGACCCTTGGGGCAGGTTCGCGGTTCTACGGCCCGCGCGCGCAAGAAACGCCTTCGAACCGGCTGCAGAAAATTGACATCGATGACGGCCGCATCAATTTCAAAATTGGCGATGAAAAACTACCGTTCGCGTTCCTGGGAGTTTCCGGCAGCGTAGAGCAAGTCTCCTCCGGTCGATGGCGCTTGCAGCTTGAAGCGCAGCCCTGGCGCAGCGGAGTGACGCTGCAATCCACGGGCACGCTGTTGGTGCGCGGCGACGTTGCGGGAACCTCGGCACGTCTGCAACCTGCCGAGGTCCACTTACAGTGGGGCAAGGTTTCTCTCGCGGACTTGTTCCGTTTACTGCGCGGACAGGACTATGGAGTGCGCGGTGTTTTCGCTTTGGATGGAACCGCCAAGAGCGGCACTAGCGATCGAATCGCTAGCGCTGACATGCAGCCCGGAGACTGGACCTTTTCGGTACAGGCGCGGGCCGCTCAGATTCATCGATGGGATCTGACTGAACGATCGGACAATCCCGCTGCGAACGTAAATCTCGAAGGCCGCTGGAACGCCGGAATGCGCAATATTTCCGCGGAGCGCCTGGTCGTGGAAACCGCGAAGTCTAACCTCAGGGGCAGTGCACGCTATGCGTTGAATGCCGTGCCTGCGTGGGAAGTCCGGCTTGATTCCGCGGGAATCCAAGCGGCTGACCTGCTGACGTGGTATCGCGCGTTTGATCCGAACGTGAATAACGCGATTGTTGCGGAGCAATTCTTCACCGGCGCGATTACCCTGCGCGGCTGGCCGCTGGAGGTTGACGAAGCAGCTTTCTCCAGTCTCGGCGGAGAAGTGCGGATTCCCGGATTAGACGCACCTCTGCGAATCGGCGCGTTCCAGGGTGGGCGACAGCGGTCAAGCCTGAACGTTGCGCCAGTTCGCATTTCCTACGCGGCGCCGGAGCGCAGTGATGGGGCAAAACTGGCGGCTGCAACTGTGGCGAAGCGAAGGAGCGCTGCTGAAAGCAAGGGCGCGCTGGAGATCGGCTTCATGCATGATTTCAGCAATCGTGCGGGAGGCGTGAGCATCGACGGCCGCATGGAAAATGTGGAGGATGTGCTGAGAATTATGTCCACGTTGGGGCGGCCAATGAATCGCGGGTGGGAATTGACCGGCCCTGTGTCGGCTGAGCTGCACTATCAGTGGGACAATGCGGCCGCGACGAGGGCTTGGAGCGGCCACCTCGATGCGAACAAAGCGACACTACAAGTTGCCGGACTTAACCTGCCGCTGCAGATGAACAAGGCGCGGCTGGATTGGAGCGACGGGCTGCGCAGCGCCAGCGTCACGGACGTGGAAGGGTTCGGCGCTAGTTGGTCCGGGCAACTCACGCAGGCTGGCGTCGACGCGGATGGCAGCGCAAAGTGGAATTTCCAGCTTCATGCCAATCATTTGGACGCCGCGGACCTTGATCGTTGGATGGGCCCGCGCGCAAGGCCCGGCTGGCTGCAACGTCTCCTGGCGTCTCTGCTCGGCGGAGGCGCGGCGAACCCGGCGGCCAGCGAACTTTTGCGCCACGTGAACGCGGAAGGTGAGTTGCGGGTAGACGAATTTACGCTGGAGAAGATCAAGCTCGGCCAGGTGCGCGCCAGCGGCGCATTGCACGATCTGCATCTGGAGGTGCGCCAAGCCGAAGCGCGCTGCGCCGGCGGAAAATTGCGCGCCAAAGTGCGCGCTGCGTTCCTGCCGCGGCCGTCCTACGATGTGACCGCGGAACTCGACCGCGTAGACCTGCGGCAAATCCCCGCTCCCGGCAATTTGCCGGAGCGCATTACCGGCCTCGCTTCGGGAACTGTGCATCTCACTACGCAAGGTGTGGGCCGAGAGGATCTGCTGCAACACCTGGCTGGCAAGGGAGAACTCAAACTGCGAGACGTCGAATTTCGCGGTTGGGATGTGAATGCAAGCATGACTGATGGCGCACCGCACGAAGGCGCGTCCCGCTGGGCCTCGGGAGGGGGCGCTTTCGTGGTGCGCGATCGGGGCATCATCTTTCCGGGATTGCGCCTGTATGGTGCCTCGGAGATGACCTTGTTGAAAGGCACGCTGAGCTTTGTGCAAGATTCCGATTTGACATTGCAAACTTTGATTGACGATCAAAGCGGTGCCAGTTTGCAGGAACAAGGCTATGTGCTGAAGATTTCGGGCCCGCTCGACGTCCCTAAGATTTCGATTGAGCGTCTCGTTGCGCACCGCCCGGCGGATTAGGTGTGCGCGGAGAAGTTTTCGGTTTAGTTCGGGACAATCGACGTTCGGAGATGAAGATGAAAAAGTGGGTTTTGCTTGTGCTTACGATCGCGTGCCTTGCGCCGTGCGCGTTGGCGCAGAAGAGCGTCACGCTGGAAGAACTCATGAGCGCGCCGTTTCCTGAGAATTTGACGGCCGCCAGGAACGCCAATCGCGTCGCCTGGACGTTCAATCAGGAAGGGAAGCGCAACCTCTGGGTTGCGGAAGCTCCGTCGTTCACCGCGCGCAGGCTTACCCCGTATCTCGAAGACGACGGCCAGCCGATCTCCGATGTGAATTTCTCTCTAGACGGGAGCGCGATTGTCTACGTTCGCGGGGAAGGGAAGAACGCCGCAGGACAATTCCCCAATCCCACTAGCAATCCCGCGGGGGCGGAGCAGACTGTATGGAGCGTTGCGTGGAGCGGCGGCGCGCCAAGAAGAATCGATGCCGGGGATTCACCGAGAGTTTCCGCGAAGGGCGTCATCGCATACGTACGCGATGGGCAAATATGGATCGCTCCGTTGGACAACGGAGAAAAACCCAAGCAACTGATCGTGCGCGGCCAAAATCATTCCGAGGAATGGTCGCCCGACGGCTCGCAGTTGCTGTTCGTCTCCACGCGCGGCGATCATAGCTTCATCGGTCTCTACGATGTTGATGTAAACACGGTGCGTTTCCTCGCTCCCAGCGTCGACACCGACGGCGATGCGGTCTGGTCGCTGGACGGCAAGCGCATCGCGTTTGTGCGACGTCCCGCCGAGCCCCGCGATACGCCCGCGGGCTATTTTCTCCAGCCCGACAAGCCGCATCCCTGGGCGATTTGGGCCGCGGAGGTCTCTTCCGGAAGCGCGCGGGAGATTTGGCACAGCAGCGTCTCGCCTGAAGGTTCCTATCCTTTCATGGCCAAAGATACGGGCGGCGGCGTGATTCGCTGGGCCGCGGACAACCGTTTGCTCATCGCTTCCGAAGAAGACGGCTGGCAGCATCTCTACTCGCTTCCCGCTGAAGGCGGAGCCCTGCGCCTGCTCACTCCGGGCAACTGCGAAGTTGAACAATGGTCTCTAACTCCCGATCGCGAGACCGTGTTCTTCAATTCCAATTGCGGCGACATTGACCGCCGGCATCTCTGGTCGGTCAGCAACAGCGGAGATCATCTTAGCCAATTCACGCGCGGCGAGAGCAGCGAATGGAGCCCGGTGGTGTTGAGTGATGGAAAAACCTATGTCTATGTCGGCTCGGATGCTCGGCATCCGGCGAGGCCTTTCCGCAGTTACTTCGCGGCAGACAGAATTGCGCAGGGATTGAGCGCGGAAACGTGGCCGAAGGATTTTCCAGCGGACCAACTTGTGACACCACAGCAGGTGATTTTTCATGCTGCTGACGGTGTGGAAATTCACGGACAGCTTTTTCTTCCAGCCAATGCAAAGGCCGGCGAGAAGGAGCCGGCATTGGTTTTCATGCACGGCGGTCCGATTCGTCAAATGCTGCTCAGCTGGCACTACATGTATTACTACGCGAATTCCTACGCGATGAATGAGTATTTGGCGAGCCGCGGATATGTTGTGCTCTCCGTGAACTATCGCAGCGGCATTGGCTACGGTCGCGCCTTCCGCGAAGCTCCGGGCCGTGCCGGCCGCGGCGCCACGGAGTACAAAGACATCGTCGCCGCGGGAAAATATCTGCAGGGCCGACCCGATGTCGACCCTGCACGCGTCGGTCTCTGGGGCGGGAGCTACGGCGGATTCCTGACCGCCATGGGCCTCGCTCGCAATTCCGATATTTTCGCTGCGGGGGTCGACTTCCATGGGGTCCACGATTGGCCGACCGACAATTGGGACGGCAAAAATATTCCACCGGAGTTGACCAAGCTCGCGCACGATTCCTCCCCGGTCACGTCGGTCGACGCCTGGAAATCGCCAGTGCTTTTCATCCATGGCGATGACGATCGCAACGTCTACTTCACGCAGACCGTCGACCTCGTCGCCCGCTTGCGCGCCCGCGGCGTGGTTATCGAGCAACTCGTTTTTCCGGATGACGTGCACGATTTTTTGCTGCATCGCAACTGGCTCGCGGGTTATCGCGCCACGAGCGATTTCTTTGACCGCCGCCTGAAAGAACGGGGCAATGCAAGCGGCGCGACTGCAAGAACGAAGTGACCTTCGCCGTGGCTAGACATTGATGATTGGCACTCGCAGCTTGGCCCGTCGCGCGAAATATTGCAGGTCCGTTTATGGTTCGATCGCTTTGCTCGTCGTCTGCGTTGTTACTGCGAAGGACCGACCGGCGCGCGTTAATCTATTTCCACGATTGCAAGCCGGCCAAACCTTGGCATACCAGATCAGCTATCACAGCGACAAACACGTCAAAACGGAGAGCCGGGTGATTGCTGCCGCTCCAGATGATCCTGCCAAGATTGATATAAATGCCTTGCTGCGACTCGAAGTTCTCAGCGTTCATGCGCAGGGAAACCGCTCCGTCATTCACGTGCGCACAAAATTTGAGGTCCTCGGCTCCGATTCCCATTTCAAGGTTCCCGCCATCGAGCCGCCCGCGCCCCAACGGCAAAAACAAGATCCCGATGGAAAGTTCATTGAGTTCACGATTCTGCCAGACGGGCGCCTCGATCAAGTCAGCGGGCTTGATGCACTTTTCCCCGAACAACAGCAAGCGTGGCAGGAATGGGCTTCCCGCTTTCTGCTCGCCGCGGGATTCCGCACTGCGGGAGTCCGCATCGCGCAAAGGTGGAATTCCGACGAAGCGGAGAAGTCCCCTTCGCCCATTGCCGGCCTTCGCTGGATGCGTGAGTCCAGCTACGTCCGCGATGAGCCTTGCCGTGCTGTGCAACTCACAGTGCAGGGCAGCGTCCCCCCATCAGACGCTGAGCCGGAAACCTGCGCCGTGATTCTAACCACCGCCGTACTCAAGCAGGATTCCGACAAGAACGCCACGCCGGAGGACTTCAAGCTCCACGAGTTACGCACCGCGGGCACCGCCCACGGCACCAATCGCATCATCACCTACATCTCGGTAAAGACCGGTCTACTTGTCCGCGCCACCGAAGAAGCTACGCAGCAAATGAACGTCACGGTGGCCAAAGCCGACGGTTCTAATAGTGTTCGTTACGACGTAAACGCCAAGAGCCGCTCGGAAGTGCTGCTGGTTTCAGAGTCTCCGCTCAACAATCCTTGATACCCGGTGGGAGAAAATTGACCATGTCGGACCGCGTTTTCGATGAGCTGCTGCACGGCAAGGGTGCTCACGCCGATCCCGTCGCGTGCATAGACGATGTTCCGGCTGAGGTGGCCGGAAAGACAATCGACGGCTTCCCGCACTCCATCTGGCAGCTCGTCAGCCACATGAACTACTGGATGGACTACGACATCAAGCGGATCGCCGATGAGGCACCGCCCTATCCGGAGCACGCTGCGCCGAGTTGGCCGGCGGAAGCCGCACCTCGGAGTGAGAAGCAATGGTCAGACGCGAAGGCCACGTTCAGCGCATCGCTCCACAAGCTGTCGAGCCTTGCGCAATCACCACCGGATGTTTTAGCTCGTGAAGTAAAACCCGCACATCCCGGGCATGCGAAGATGGCTTCCTCCCTGCGGTCTGTTCTGTGGCAAACGTTGGTTCACAACAGTTATCACACCGGACAAATCGCCGTGATTCGTCGCTGACTGGGCGCTTGGCCTCCTCGCGCCGGTGGCGATACTTGGTGACCTCATCGCGATTTGCGCTGCGGGGTATAATGGAGGTTTAACCAAGCGCCATCGGGCCAGCAGGAGACTTCTCTCGTGAGATTCAAGCTGCGCAGCAACTATCAGCCGCGAGGCGACCAGCCCACCGCCATTCACCAGCTCGTGCGCGGCGTAGAAGCTGGCGAAAAGCACCAGGTCCTCCTCGGCGTCACCGGCTCCGGCAAGACCTTCACGATGGCCAAGGTCATCGAAGCCGTGAACCGCCCTGCGCTCGTCCTCGCCCACAACAAAACGCTCGCTGCACAGCTCTACCACGAATTCAAGAGCTTCTTCCCGGAGAATGCCGTCGAATATTTCGTGAGCTACTACGATTTTTATCAGCCGGAAGCGTACGTTCCTTCCGCCGACGTCTACATCGAAAAAGAGGCCACCATCAATGACGAGCTCGACAAGCTGCGCATGAGCGCCACGCGCTCGCTCTTCGAGCGCCGCGACGTCATCATCGTTGCCTCCGTCTCCTGCATCTACGGTCTCGGCTCGCCCGAAGCCTATTACGGCATGCTCGTGATGCTCGAAAAAGGCCAGCACACTTCACGCGAAGCGCTTCTCCGCCGATTCGTCGATATTCAGTACGACCGCTCCGAAGACCTGCGCCGCGGCACTTTTCGCGTTCGTGGCGATATGATCGAGATTTATCCTACCTACGAAGACAACGGCTACCGCATCGAGATGTGGGGGGAACAGATCGACGCGCTGCGCCAGATCGATCCTCTAACCGGCGAAGTCCGCGCCGGTCAGGAGGATTTGACCCGCGTGCCCGTCTACCCCAAGACGCACTACGTCATGCCCGCGGAGCAGCGCGAGCGCGCCATCGTCAGCATTCATGAAGAGCTCGAATGGTGGAAAAAGGAGCTCGAGCGCGCTGGAAAATTCGTGGAAGCGCAGCGCCTCACACAGCGCACCCTGTTCGATATCGAAATGATGCGCACTATCGGCTACTGCCACGGCGTCGAAAATTATTCTCGCCATCTTAGTGGCCGCTTGCCCGGCGAAGCTCCGCCCACGCTGCTCGATTACGTTCCGCAGGATTATTTGGTCTTCGTCGACGAGTCGCACCAGACCGTTCCGCAGGTCCGCGGAATGCATGCCGGCGATCGCTCGCGCAAGGAAACACTGGTGAATTACGGCTTCCGCATGCCTTCTGCGCTCGACAATCGCCCGCTCACATTTGAGGAGTTCGAACACCGTGTGAATCAGGCTCTGTATGTTTCGGCAACTCCGGGCCCCTACGAGCTGACGAAATCGGGCGGCCTTTTTGTGGAGCAAGTGATTCGTCCCACGGGCCTCGTCGATCCGGAAGTGGAGATTCGCCCGGTGAAGGGCCAAGTCGACGATTTACTCGAGGAAATCCGCATGCGCGCCGAGCGCAACGAGCGCGTCCTGGTCACCACGCTGACCAAACGCATGGCCGAAGATCTTTCCGAATACTTCACCGAAATCGGCGTGCGTTGCCGCTATTTGCATTCGGAGGTCGAAACGCTCGACCGCATCAAGATCCTGCGCGATCTTCGCCGTGGTGAGTTTGACGTCCTGATCGGCATCAATCTCTTGCGCGAGGGCCTCGACCTGCCCGAAGTTTCGCTGGTCGCCATCCTCGACGCCGACAAAGAGGGCTACCTGCGCAGCGCCACTTCACTGATACAAACCATGGGCCGCTGCGCCCGCCATATCTCCGGCCGCGCCATCCTCTATGCCGACACGTGCACCGGCTCCATGAACCAGGCCATCAGCGAAACCAATCGCCGGCGCGACAAGCAGCTCGCCTACAACAAGGAAAACAACATCACGCCCGAATCCATCGTCAAATCCGTGGACATGGAGCTGGCCCGCATCGTCGAAGCCGATTACGTGACCATTCCTGTCGACGACGTCGCGCTCGATACCGCCACCGCCAACGTCAAAAACGAGCAGCAGCTCGCCGAATTGCTGAAGCAGCTCGAAGGGCAAATGCGTGAAGCGGCGAAGAAATTCGAGTTTGAAAAAGCCGCTCAGCTCCGCGACCGCATTCGCGGCCTGAAGCAGCGCGACCTCTCCGGACTGTTTTCCACGGAAAAAGCGTCAGCAGCCCCCTGACGAAGGTTTGCACGCTGCTAAGACTCACACTACGCCGCGCTTAAGTTCCTCCAGCGGGTAAAAGGTGCCGCGCCAGGTAACTCCGCCCTGCCACAGGGTAACCGCCGTCGACCTCAACAACATGTAGCAAAACAACAATGCCCCAATCGGGTGTGTCAGCGCATAGAGCGGCGAAACGCGCACTACGATGTTCACGCCAACGTGAAAGGCAATCATAGTCGCCACGGCAATCGCCGCAAAGATTCGAATCCAGCCGTGAGCTAAAAATACCGCAACAAATGGCGCGAGATTCGTCAGGAACAATCCCGCTGCGGACAAAGCCACGAACGCCAGGTTGTAGCCGGCGCTGGCAAAAAAATTCTTGGTCACCCCACGCACAATATTTCCTACCCCAGCGTGCCACCGCACCACCACCGCATCCTGCGCGACACCCACGCAACTCCGGAATCCCGCTTGCTTCACAATCTTCCCCAGCTTCATGTCATCGACCACTTCCATCGCCAGCCGCTGGTGCGTCCCCGCCGCTTCGTAGGCCGTGCGCTTCACCATTTGAAACGCGCCCACACCAACGTACGCGCGTGAGTGCGGATTGCCAACTCGATACGGATCGGTGGCCAAATGAAACGCCATGCCGAAGAAAGTAAGCAGAGTCGTTTCCCAGAATCCGTGCATCTCCACGTCGCCAAACAATGTCAAATGATCAAGCGTCCGTTCCTTCACGAGGCGCGCCGCGCGCCGCAACACGTCAGGCGCAAACCGCACATCCGCATCGGTGAATAGCAGCCACTCTCCTGTCGAAGCCTCATAAGCCTTCTGCAAGGCGTGCGGTTTCCCCAGCCAGCCCGCCGGCAGTTCCCTCACATGAACCGCGTGAAACCGCCGATGATTGCGCACGAAATCCTCCAGGATTGTTCCTGTGGAATCCTGCGACCGGTCATCCACTGCGATGATTTCAAGGTTGGGATAGTCGAGCGCCGCAAGTGTCGCCAGCGCGGCCGGCAGCTTTTCTTCTTCATCGCGCGCCGCAAAAATCAGCGATATTCGCGGACACTGAGCATCCCGGGCGGGAGCACAATCCTTCAGCCGCGGCAGCCGCAACGCGCCGTAAGCAACCCGCAGGCCATAAAAAACCCAGAAGAAGGCGATCAGTCCGAAAAGCCAGACTCCCGCGATGTGCTCGATTTTTGCTGCCGGAATTGGTGTCAACGCTCGCCTCGCGGTATCCTAGCACGATACAGAAACGCAATTGAAACCGGCACTCAAGGGTGAATGCATTTGAAAATCTCCATTGAAAGTACCACGCTCGCGAATGGACTAAAAGTGGTCATCGCGCCCGACACCACCGCTCCGGTCGTCACGGTCGGCGTCTACTACAAAATCGGCTTCCGCCTCGAACCGCAAGGCCGCAGCGGCTTCGCGCATCTCTTCGAGCACATGATGTTCCAAGGCTCCGCTAATGCCCCCAAGATGCAGCACATCAAGCTCATCAATTCCAGCGGCGGCACGCTCAACGGTTCCACGCATTACGACGTAACCAATTATTTCGAGTCCGTTCCCTCGAATGCGCTTGAGCGCGTTCTGTGGCTCGAAGCCGATCGCATGCGCGCCCTCAAAGTCGATGACGAAAATCTGCGCAACCAACGCGACGTTGTTAAGGAAGAAGTCCGCGTGAATGTGTTGAACCAGCCCTATGGTGGATTCCCCTGGCTCGATCTTCCGCCCATCGCCTTTCGCAATTGGGCCAACGCCCACAATTTTTACGGCGATTTTGCCGATCTCGACGCCGCCAGTCTTGCCGACGTGCAATCTTTCTTCAAAACCTACTACGCCCCTAACAACGCCGTTCTGCTTATCCTTGGTGATGTTAAGTCTGAGGAAGGCCTTGCGCTCGCCAAAAAATATTTTGGCGATATTCCTGCCGGCGCCGCGTCGCCTTTCGCCGACCCTCGCGAGCCCGAACAAAACGAGGAGCGCCGCGGCGAAGTCGAAGAAAAATTCGGCACGCTCCCGGCCATGGCCATCGGCTACACCGTTCCGCCGCGCCGCACCACTGACTGGTGCGCCATGGCTCTACTGGATCAAGCTCTACACGGCGGTCGCGCAGGGCGCATGTACCGCCACCTCGTCCTCGAGAAGCAAGTCGCCGTTGAGGTTGATGGCGGCATCGAAGACATCTTCGGGTACAACGGGCCCACGCAAATGGTTACCAAAATCCTGCACAAGCCCGAGTATTCGAGCGACGCCACCCTCGCCGAATTCGATTCCGTCATTCGCGAAGTCCAGCAAAATGGCATCACCCACGATGAGCTTGACCAGCTCAAAGTAAAATTCCGCTCTGACTATTACTCCACGCTCGAAGGCGGCCGTGGCGGCATGCCTCGCTATGGTCTGATGCACCTGCTCGCCTGCTTCTCGCTTTTCGATAACGAGCCGCAGTTAGTGAACACCGTTCTCGACGGCTTCCTCGCCGTCAAGCGCGAAGACATCCAGGGCGTCGCCAAGAAATATCTCCGCAACGATAAGCGCGCCATCGTTTTCCGCCGCCCAGCAAACGCTCAAGCACAGGAGGCCGCCTAAATGGCCACCCGCCCCGCCGCCGAGATTCACACCGCCGTTCCGCCGCTTTCCGCCGAGCGCCAGGTCACCTGGCCCAAGCGCACCAGAACGCACCTGTCCAACGGACTCGAAGTCGTCCTCGCCGAGTCACATACCATTCCCAAATTTCACGGCGAACTCTTTCTTCGCTCTGGCAACGCTGCCGCAGTGCATCGCGGCCCTGGCCTCGCTGAAATGACCGCCACCGTCGTGCGCACGGGTACCGTCATGCGCCCCAGCCGCCAAATCGAAGAAGATCTCCGCCGCCTGGGCGCCGATCTCTCCTCGCACGCTGGGGCCGACAACAGCGCTATCGGGTTCGCCGGCCTCTCCGAACTCGCTGAGCCGCTGCTTCAACTGGTCAACGAGCTAGCGCGCGAAGCCGCGTTCCCCGAGCCCGAATTCGAACGCGAGCGCCGCCAAAAGCTCGAAGAAGTAAAGCTCGATCGCACCCAACCCGGTTTCCTCGCCGGCGAGCGCCTCCGCAAAGTTCTCTTCGGCGCTCATCCCTACGCGCAAGTCGCGCCCACCGAAGAACAAGTAGCCGCCTACAAGCGGGACGACCTCCTCTCCGTCTATCGCGATTTCTACACCCCGGAAAACGCGCTACTCCTGATGGTCGGTGATTTCGATTCCGCCGCCATGCTGAAGACCATCGAGAATGTTTTTGGCGCCTGGCGCGGGAAAAAACCGGTGATGCCGCTTGCGCCGGAACCCGCAAAGCCGCGTGGCCGCCGCGTCCATCTCGTGCATGTTCCCGGTGCGGTGCAAGCGCAAATCCTTGCCGGCTGCCACGCTATCACGCGCCAGCATCCCGACTGGCTCAAACTCGGCCTCACCAACAGCCTCTATGGCGGCGCCTTCAATTCGCGCTTGGTGATGAATATCCGCGAGGATAAGGGCTACACTTACAGCCCGCGCAGCAGCGTCAATCCCCTGCGCCAGTACGGCTACTTCTCCATTTCCGCTGCCGTTCGAGAGGATGTCGTCGCCGCCTCGCTCAACGAAATTTTCTACGAGCTCGACAAACTCCGCGCCCTTCCGGTCCCTGAACCTGAGCTAGCCGACGCCCGCAACTACGTCAGCGGTGTGTTCTCGCTCGGCCTCGCCACGCAAGACGGCCTGCTCTCGCAACTTGCCACCGTCGCGCTCAACGAACTCCCCGACGATTACCTCGAGACCTATCGCGAAAAGGTTCGCGCACTCACGCCCGACGATTTGCTGTCCACCGCGCGAAAATATCTCGACTCCACCAACATGCAAATCGTGGTGGTCGGCGACCGCACGCAAGTCGAGCCGCAGGCCGCCCTCTTCGGCGACCTCGACATCTACGACGCTCACGGCAAGCACGTCAGCTAGTTGGGTATGTTATTTACTTAGGAAACTCCCTCTGCTAGTATTCACGCTGTTATGGAGCGCGGCAAACTGCGGGTTTGGCTCTCTCTCTTCTTTCTTGCGATCTGCTTTGCCTTCGCAGCAGCGGCAGGGACTACCAAGAAACCGCCGCTCAAGCCCATCAATATCAACACCGCCAACTCCGATGAACTCCAGCAAGTTCCCGGAATCGGCCCCGCGACCGCCGAAAAAATCCTGCAGATGCGCAAATCCTATGGCGCGTTCAAGAGCGTCGATGATCTGCTGTCAATTCGCGGCATTGGCAAGAAACGCTTGGAGAAAATGCGCAAATACCTCACGGTGAGTAAATCTGCGTCGCTCAATAAGCCGGTCACCTGTCCCGGCTGCGCCAAGCTCGGCGCGTCGCAAGCGAAGGCCCCGCCGGTAAAGAACGAACCGCCGCCACCACCAGCAGCAGAGCAGGAGGAGCCGCCACCTGTCTCGGCTGGGGGGCCGCGGTAGGCGCTGGCCCATTTTGGCGATATTGCACCCTTGAGGGAATTTCCCAGGCGGATGTTTTCGGCAGAATCGCAGCTACAGGCTCTGATGTGTCTCGTGCCGTGTTTCAACGCGCAGCGGCACTTGGTCCGCAATGCGGATGCCATAGCCTTCGAGAGCCACGACTTTCTTGGGATGGTTGGTTAGTACGCGAATATCTTTCAGTCCCAGATCGATCAAAATCTGCGCGCCGATGCCGCTCTCGTGCTGCACCATGCGCTGCCGCGCCGGCTCCCGGTCCAGTTGTCCGCGCGAATGAAAATGAATTTGCGGCAGCACCCCGGGCTCCTCGCTGACCTCAATCCCGAACCCGCGCCCGGTGTGATGTAAATACAAAAACACGCCGCGATCCTCTTTCGCAATCGCTTCCAGCGAGCGCGCAACCAGTTCCGCGCAGTCGCACGTGATCGACCCAAAAACGTCGCCCGTCAAACAATGCGAATGCACCCGCACCAGCGGCGCTGTCCCGGCTTCCAAATCTCCGCGCACCAGCGCCACGTGCTGGTCGTGGTCCACGTCGCTCGAATATGCGATCATGCGAAACTCGCCGTAGCGCGTCGGCAGCACGGCCTCCGCCAGGCGCCGCACATAGCGCTCGTGCTGCATGCGGTAGCGGATCAGGTCCGCTACCGTCAGCATCTTCACATTGTGCTGCTTGCAAAATTCCACGAGCTGCGGCACGCGCGACATCGTGCCGTCTTCATTCATGATTTCGCAGATTACGCCCGCGGGCGTCAGCCCCGCAATGCGCGCCAAGTCCACGCTCGCCTCGGTTTGCCCCGCGCGCACGAGCACGCCGCCATTCCGCGCCCGCAATGGGAAAATATGCCCGGGCCGCGCCAAATCCTGCGGCTTCGTCTTCGGGTCCACCGCCGTCAGTATCGTAATGGCGCGGTCGGAAGCGCTAATCCCGGTGGTGACTCCCAGCCGGCCGTCGATCGCCTCACAAAACGCCGTCCCGTGCGCGGAAGTATTGATCGGCGACATCAGCGGCAGGTGCAGCTCATCGCAGCGTTCCTCCGTGAGCGGCAAGCAAATCAGTCCCCGCGCGTACTTGGCCATAAAATTGATGGCCTCCGGCGTAATCTTCTCCGCCGCCATGGCTAAGTCGCCTTCGTTTTCGCGGTCTTCGTCATCAACAAGGACAATCATTCGCCCCTGTCGAATCTCCTCCACCGCCTCTTCGACAGTCGCGAAGTCGGCTCTCATCTCTCTCATATTATCGAATATACCATTAGTGCGCGCTCATCAGAACGGATCAGTGCCCGCACGGATGCATCAGGATTTCCCCGTGCGACTCACGCGGATTGCCCGCCGTCTACTACCAAGACGTGGCCGGTGACGAAGTTGGATGCGTCGGAGGCCAGGAAGACGCCTGCACCTTTGAGGTCGTGATCGCTGCCGAAGCGGCTTAGCGGGATTCTGCTGAGTAAAGTGCCTTTGTTTCGTTCGATGAGAACCTGAGACATGTCGGTGGGGAACCAGCCGGGAGCAATGGCATTGACCTGAATATTGTGCATCCCCCACTTGCAGGCGAGATCCTTCGTGAAAATGATCACGCCGCCTTTGCTGGCATGATAGCCGATGGCTTGAAATTCGGGCGGGGAGCCGCCGAGGCCGGCGACCGAAGCAACGTTGATAATTTTTCCGCGGCCCTGAGCGATCATAGTCTTGCCAACAGCCTGGCAGAAAAGAAATGTGCCGGTGAGATTGGTTTCGATGACTTTGTTCCAATGCTCCAGGTGCATCTCTTCGATGGGAGCGCCCCAGGAAGTGCCGGCGTTGTTGATGAGGATGTCGATGCGGCCGAAGGTGGCGAGGGTAGCGTCGACGACGGCATGGACGTCGGCGGGATTTTTTACATCGCAGCCGAGCGCAAGAGTCTTCACGCCAAGTTTTTTCAATTCTTCGGCGGCTCGTACGCAGCGCTCTTTTTTTCTGGCACAGAGGACCAGGTTGGCTCCCACTTCGGCGAGAGCTTCGGCCATTTGGCGACCAAGTCCGACGGAGCCGCCGGTGACGATGGCGGTGCGCCCGGTGAGGTCGAAGAGGTCTTGTACGGTTCTCACGGCGCGTGCCAATGCGGGGCTCCTCGCGATCAGTGAACCGGTTCATTTTATACGGGTTGGAGGAGGCCGAACTAGGTGCAAGAGGTGTTGGGAAAAAGCGCCTGCCACGGTCAGCGTCCGCAAAGTGTGTGACGCATCTCAAAGTGGGGCGCAGTACTTCAAAGAGTGATCAAAACCAGGTATGACTCTGGGCTGGTGGGGAAATCAAGAAAGTACGCTAGAATTGAAGTCTCGCATGTCGGGGCGTAGCGCAGCCTGGTAGCGCGCCTGCCTTGGGCGCACAGCCCGCGACTCCAACCACTCCATCCTTTTCTTCTAACTACTAACGTTTCCAACAAATCGGGGAATCTGCTTTTCGCTCAAAGGTAACTCGAA
>WNFB01004087.1_pt1 | contig 25688 bp, 28 predicted proteins | sample 5400501 | NCBI WGS metagenome assembly WNFB01 (sample SAMN13153341, study PRJNA577476) | soil metagenome | isolation source: 200 cm saprolite under Douglas fir tree site 2 hole 1 | place: USA:California | collected 2015-04-18 | reverse complement strand
CAGCGGTCGCACGAACGCGCCGATCCGCAGGTTCGGCAGCTCCTCGCGGATCCGCTCCACCGCCAGCGCGATGCCCACCGGGGCGTTCGCCCGGTCGGGCACGAGCGCGAGGGCGCGCAGCGGATCGGCGTGCAGGTCGCGCAGCAGAAGCGCGCTGCCCTCGGGGAGCTCGCCGACGAGCGCGATCAGCGCGGCCAGCTCGCTCGGTCGATCGAAGAGCCCCGGCAGCACCAGCACGAGCACGCTCGTGGCGATCGGCAGATCCGCCGCGAGCCGGATGCTGGCCCGCACATCTGCGAAGCGGTAGCCGTCGGGAACGTGCAGTGCCTCGTAGGCCGCGGGGCTGGCGGCGAGGATGCGGACCGCGATCGAGTCGAGGCCCGCGCCGACGAGGCGCCGGAGCCCGCCGGGCACGCTGCCGTTGGTGTTGAGGTGGATCGTGCCCTCGCGGGTAACCGCGCGGATCCGCGTGGTCGCGTCCTCGACCTCACGAGCGGCGAGGAGCGGTTCGCCCTCGCACTCACGGCCGAAGCTGAGGATCGTCCCGCCCGCGGCCAGATGCGCGAGGCCGAGGCGCACGATCTCATCGGTGGACGGATGGAACGCCGCGACCTCGGTCGGCTCGGCCTCGCCGTCGCGCTTCGGCGCGATCGCCGCGGGTGCCTTCTCGTTCGACGGCGCGGCGATCGGCAGCGCGCACTCCCAGCGTCCGAAGAATGCGTTCGCCGCGGCGTGACAGCTGTATTCCTTGGCGCAGCGCGCGAGCTGGCGGATGACCTTGTCGCCGGGATGCGCGCGCAGGCCCTCGGCCACCTTCGCCGCCGCCTCCGCCCGCAGGTAGCTCGACGCGTCGTGCGTCGCGTCGCGGTCAAGCCGCAGCCCGGACACGACGAGCGCGCCATTCTCGTCGGCCGCGACGGCCGCATATGCGCGTGGCGCGATGTCCGGCCGGTCGGTCGCGTCGACGTACGCCGGAAGCTGCGCGCGCAGGTATCCCGGCGGCAGCAGCGCCGCGGCGGCGAGCCGTCCCGCCCCGAGGCGGCGGGGCTTCCCGCTGCGCTCGGACGCGAGCGCCTCGCGCTCGAGCGGTACGACGACCGCGTCGGGCGGGAGCGGGAGCGCGTCCGCGAACGGCGCGTGGCGCGCGCCGTCGAAGGCGAGTGCGGGGAATTCGGTGACGAGGATCCGACCGCCGCGGTCGGCGTGAACAGCGCGATACATCAGAACGAGCATAAGAAGGTAGCGGGGAGTGCGGTGCCGCGATGAACCGCGCGGGTTGTTTCTAGTAGGAGAGCGGGTTGACCGGGACTCCGTTGAGCTTCACTTCCCAGTGGACGTGAGGGCCGGTCGTCACGCCGGTCATGCCGATCGCCGCGAGCGTCTGGCCGCGCGCCACGGTCTGACCCGGGGTCACGTACACAGCGCTCGTGTGGTAGTAGCAAGTCTGCAATCCGCCGGCGTGCTGCACGCACACGCGCAGTCCACCGACCGCCACCCAACCGGTCGCTACGACGACGCCGTCATCCGACGAGGAGATCGACGTGCCGTACGGAGCGGCGAGGTCGACGCCGGTGTGGCCCCACCAGTAGTACTGCGTGAGCACGCCGCCGACCGGCCACGAGAGACGGCCGGTGCGCGCCGGCAGCGATCCGAGCGGGACCGAGGCGACGCCGTAGTTGGTGCGGCGCACCACCGGCACCGCGGCACCCGGGACGAAGATGAGCTGATCGATCGCGAAGTGCTCCGGCTCGAAGTAGAGGCGGTTGTAGGTCATGATCACCGACGGATCGACCTTGAACTTGCCGGCGACGCTCGCGATGGTGTCGCCGGACTTCACGAGGTAGAGCGCGCCATGCCCGGGCGGGATCACCAGGACGTCGCCGACGCCGATCGCGTCGTTGTCGAGATGGTTTGCGAACGCCACGTCGTCCGTGTCGACGCCGTAGTTCGCCGCGACCTCGGAGAGCGTGTCGCCCTTCTTGACCGTGTACGAGGGAATCTCCGGTACATCGCTCGCCGCGACGGTCACCGGGCTGCGCGATCCGGCGAGCAGACCGCGAGCGCTCGTGGCCGCGCGCGCCGCGCCGTCGTCGGTCACGCTCGAGATTGACGCGAGTGCGACGGTCTCGGTCGGCGCGACGGTGGTCGTCGCTTTCGCGCTCGTCGCGGCGGTGAGCGGGAGCGAGAGCACGAGGAGCGCGGTCGCTGTGTTCAAAAGGAGACGCAGTCCGCGAGTGCCGTAGAGGGCCGAGGCCATCGCGGGGATCCGCTCGCTGAGAAGGATGAGCGAGGCACGTCGCAGACCGGCCGCGCTTCCACGCAGGCCCTCTTCGCTCTGCCTCAGCATCCGTCCCGCGACAAGACGCGGCGACGGTGTGGCGTGCGCCCTACGGCTGTGCGCCGTCAATACCCTGAACCCCTCCCGATAAATGCGAACGACTTTGTACGAAATGCGTACTTACCCAGAACAGGCTGCAGCACCGTACCGAGCCGCCAACGCCTGTGTCAACCCTGACGTTGTGGCTACGTCGCGGTCACGGTGATCCGACGAGGCGTGTTACGTAACGAGCGAATTCGCGAGTTTGCGGAGGTTCTGAGCCCTTCGTACGCTACGCGCGTGCCCGACTACAACCTCTCCTATGTCTACGTGTTCGCCTTTTTCGTGGTCGGGGTCGGCGTCGTGAGCGGGATGATGCTGCTTTCACACCTTTTGGCCCCCTTCAAACCCACCCGCGAGAAGCTTCGCTCCTATGAATCCGGCGAGGAGCCGGTGGGCCAGGCCTGGGGCCGTTACCCGACGCACTTCTATGTCTTCGCGCTGCTCTTCGTGGTGTTCGACGTCGAAGTGATCTTCCTCTTCCCGTGGGCCGTGCTCTTCCGCGACCTCGGCTGGTACGGCCTCGGGGAGATGACGATCTTCATCGGGATCCTGGTGGTGGGCCTCTTCTACGCGTGGAAGAAGAAGGCCTTGAATTGGTACTGAGCACACCGAAGCCGAGCATCGATCTCGCTGCAGCCGGCGCCGCGCTCACGAAACGTCTCGGCGACCGCGCGAAGGTCAGCGAGCTTCACGACATGCTCGTGGTCGACGTCGATCGCGAGCGGCTGCTCGAGGTCGCGCGCATCGTTCGCGATGACCCGGTCACGCAGTGTGACTTCTACTCCGTCAACGTGGGTGTGGACACCGGCGCCGAGTTCAAGAGCGTCACGTTCCTTCGCGGGACCAAGACGCACGTCTTCGTGATGTTGCGCACGGCGTGCACCGAGCTCGATCCGCACGTGCCGTCGCTCGTCTCGCTGTGGGAAGGCGCGAACTGGCCCGAGCGTGAGACGTACGACATGTTCGGCATCGAGTTCGACGGTCATCCCGATCTGCGCCGCATCTTCCTCGAGGAATCGTTCCCCGGCCATCCACTCCGAAAGTCGTTCCTTCCGCCGCGCAGTGACGCGCGGGGCGGCTGAGTCGTGGTCGTCGGCCCTTTCGGACTCGACCCCGCGATCTGGGCGGTGCTGCGCCTGATCATCGCCATCGCGCTCGCGGCCGGACTGGTGTTCAACGGCGCGCTCGCGCAGATCTACCTCGAGCGAAAGATCCAGGCGATCATCCAGGACCGCGTCGGCCCGATCCACACCGGTCCCTGGGGATTGCTCCAGACGTTCGCTGACGCGATCAAGCTGCTCGGTAAGGAGGACATCCGCGCGCGCCTGACCGACCACTGGTTCTTCCTCGCGGCGCCGGCGATCGTCTTCAGCCCGATGCTCGCGTCGTACGTGGTCATCCCGTTCGCGCCCGGTGTCGTCGGCGCGGATCTGAACATCGGGCTCCTCTATCTCACGACGCTCGGTTCGATGACCGTGCTCGGGATCGTCCTCGCCGGTTGGGCCTCGAACAACAAGTACTCGCTCATCGGCGGCCTGCGCTCCGCTGGTCAGCTGATCTCGTACGAGGTCCCGCAGATCCTGTCGCTCGTCACGGTCGTCCTGCTCGTCGGCTCGCTCTCGCTCACGAAGATCGTGGACGGCCAGGGCGACTGGCACGTCTACGGGCTCATCGTGCCGCTCGCGTTCGTCACGTACTTCATCGCCGGGCTCGCGGAGACGAACCGCGTGCCCTTCGACCTCCCCGAGGCCGAGTCCGAGCTCGTCGCGGGCTTTCTCACGGAGTACTCGGGCATGCGCTGGGGCCTCTTCTTCGTCGCCGAATACGGTGAGGTCACCGTGGTCGCGTCGATCATCACCACGCTCTGGTTCGGCGGCTGGCACGGGCCGTTCACCGACATCCACCCGCTCCTCGGTCCCGCGCTCGGCGTGCTCTGGTTCACGCTCAAGACCTACTTCTTCGTGCTCGTCTTCATGTGGATCCGCGCCACGCTGCCGCGCTTCCGCATCGACCAGCTCATGTCGCTCTGCTGGAAGCTGCTCATCCCGGTCACGCTGCTCAATCTGATGGTCACGGCCGTCCTCTTGCTGGCGTTCCCCGGCACGCACGTGCCGGTCGCGATAGCCAACTGGCTGATGCTCGGCGGAGTCATGCTGCTTATCCCGTTCCTTCAGAAACGCCGCCTGATCGCGCTTCGCCAGCGGCTCGAGACGCGGCGCCTGGCCCTCGCGACCGCGGAACGGCCGCGCTAGATGTCCTACGACTTCCTCGAGACGGTCCTCTTCGCCCTGCTCACGATCGGCATCGTCGGCGGGGCCGTCGGCGTGGTGTTCCTGAACCGCATCACCGGCGCGGCGCTGCTCATGGCCTTCACCTTCCTCTGCAATGCCGGGATGTTCGTGCTCCTCGGCGCCGAGACGATCGCCGCTTTCCAGGTGCTCATCTACGTCGGCGCGATCACCGTCCTGATCCTCTATGGAGTGATGTTCACGCCGCAGCAGCACCGCCCCTACGCGCTCTTTTTCCAGAAGCAGACGCCATGGGCCGCGCTCTTCGTGGCGCCGATCGCCATCTTCGTAGCGCTGTTCGCGTTCCGCGACAGCGCGCACCCCACCCCAAGGGGCGGGGACCTGGTGCCCCTGGCGACGAGCGTGTTCAAGGACTTCGCGTTCCCGTTCGAGGTCGCGTCGGTGCTGCTCCTCGCCGCGATGATCGGCGCGATCGTGCTGGTGAAGCGGGACGAGGACGAATGACCAAGCTCGAGCGACGAGCGGCTCTGCCGCGAGGAGCGAGTCCGCAAGTGCGGAGCGACAGATGAATATCCCGGTCGGCGCCTTCATCGCCGTCTCGTCGATCCTGTTCTTCCTCGGCGTGACTGGCGTGCTCGTCCGCCGCAACGCCGTGGTCATCCTCATGTGCGTCGAGCTCATGCTCAATGCTGCCAACCTCGCGCTCGTCGCGTTCTCGCGCCGCGCGGGCAGCGTCGACGAGCGGGGGAGCGTGTTCGTGGTCTTCGTGTTCGTCATCGCCGCGGCGGAGGTCGCCGTCGGCCTCGCCATCGTGCTCGCCGCCTACCGCAACCGCCCGACCGTCGACGTGGACGAGGTCCACGCGATGAAGGGTTAGATGATCGAAAGCGTCGCTCCCGGCCAGATCGACCTCGGACTCATCCGCTACGTCTGGCTCATCCCGGCGCTGCCGCTCGCGGCCTTCCTGATCAACGGGCTTTTCGGCCGGCGCTGGCTGAAGCACGCCACCGGATGGATCGCCTCTGGCGCGATGGTCGCGGCGGCCGCGCTCGCCGTCGGCGTCTTCCTCGATGTGCTCCGCGGCAACGAGCACACGACGGTCACGCTGTATCGCTGGATCGGCGTCGGCGAATTCAAGATCGACGTCGCCGCGCTGGTCGACCCGCTCTCGAGCGTGATGCTCCTCGTGGTCACGGTCGTCGGCTCGCTCATCTTCATCTTCGCCAACGGCTACATGGCGCACGACCAAGGCTTCCCGCGCTTCTTCACCTGGTTCTCGCTGTTCGCGTTCGCGATGCTCTTGCTGGTCATGGCCGACAACTACCTGCTGATGTTCGTCGGGTGGGAGGGCGTCGGCCTCTGCTCCTATCTACTGATCGGGTTCTGGTTCGAGAAGCCCGCGCCGCAGCACGCGGCGAACAAGGCGTTCTGGATGAACCGGATCGGTGACTGGGGCTACACGATCGGCATGGTCACGACGTTCCTCGTGTTCGGCTCGATGACCTTCACCGAGGTCTTCGAGAAGGTCGGCATCGCGACGCAGGCGAACCTCGTCCTCATCTGCATCGCGTTCTTCGTCGGCGCCGCCGGCAAGTCCGCGCAGCTGCCGCTGTACTCGTGGCTGCCCGACGCGATGGAGGGACCGACGCCGGTGTCGGCCCTGATCCACGCGGCGACGATGGTCACCGCCGGCGTCTATCTCGTGGCGCGCTCGACACCGCTTTTCGTGGCTGCGGGTCCATCGCTCCAGGTCGTCGGCGTGATCGGCGCGGTCACGGCGATCTTCGCCGCGACGATCGCCCTCGTCCAGTTCGACATCAAGCGCGTCATGGCGTACTCGACCGTCTCGCAGCTCGGCTACATGTTCCTGGCGCTCGGCGTTGGCGCGCCGATCGCGGCGATCTTCCACCTCGCCACGCACGCGTTCTTCAAGGCGCTGCTCTTCCTCGGCTCCGGCTCGGTCATCCACGCGGTGGGGGACGAGCAGGACATGCGGAAGATGGGCGGCTTGCGGCGCAAGCTGCCGGTGACCTACTGGACCATGCTCATCGCCGGCGGCGCGCTCGCCGCGCTGCCGCCGCTCGCGGGCTTCTGGTCCAAGGACGAGATCCTCAGCGCGGCGTTCCTCTCGGGGCACACCGCGCTCTGGGCGGTCGGCATCGTGACCGCGATCCTCACGGCGTTCTACGTGACGCGCGCGATGTGGATGACGTTCCACGGCGAGCCGCGGGATCACCACCTCTACGACCACGCGCACGAGTCACCGGCGATCATGACGCTGCCCCTGGTACTGCTGGCGGTCGGAAGCGCGGCGCTCGGCGTGGCCATCGGCTTCCCGCCGGACCAGGGCTTCATCCACTCGTTCCTGAAGCCGGCGGTCGAGGCGCCCGGAGTCGCCGAGCCCGCGCCCGAGCTCGCGACGATCCTCGCGCTCTCCGCCGCGTCCGTCGTCGCGGTCCTCGTTGGCATCGTCGTCGGCATCTCGATGTACGTGCGCCATCGCCCGGATCCCGCCGCGGTCACGCGCGCCGCGGGTCCGCTCTACCGGCTGCTCGTGAACAAGTACTACGTCGACGAGCTCTACGACCGAAAGTTCGTCGAGGCCACGCGCGCGTTCTTTGGTGTGCTCTGGGCGTTCGACGTTCACGTCATCGACGGCATCGCAAACGGCATCGGCCGCCTCGCTGCCGCAGGGGGCGGCGGCGCGCGCCGTCTGCAGACCGGCGTCGTCGGCAACTACGCGCTCACCGTGGTGGTCGGGCTCCTCGTGGTGCTCGTGGCGTACGGCGGGTACGCCGCCGGGGTGTTCAAGCGATGACCATCGACCACGTCCTCACGCTTCTGCTGGTCATCCCGCTCGTGGGGCTGGTGCCGCTCTACGTCTTCCGCGGCGATCCGCGCGCGGCCAAGCAGGTCGCGATCGTCACGACGCTGGTGGAGCTCGTGCTCTCGCTGGTGATGCTCGCGCAGTTCAAGGTGGGCGAGGCCGACTTCCAGCTGGTCGAGAAGGCCGACTGGCTGCCCAGCCTCGGCATCCGCTACTTCGTCGGCGTCGACGGCATCTCCGTGTTGCTGGTGCCGATGACGACGCTACTCACGTTCATCTCGGTCCTGTACTCGAGTGGCGGCGCGATCAAGGAGCGCATCGCCTCGTTCATGGCCGCGTTCCTCCTGCTCGAGGTCGGCATGGTCGGCGTCTTCGTGTCGCTCGACCTCTTCCTCTTCTACGTGATGTTCGAGCTGATGCTCGTGCCGATGTACCTGATCATCGGCATCTGGGGCGGCACGCGGCGCATCTACTCGACGCTGAAGTTCGTCATCTTCACGCTCGCCGGAAGCCTCGTGATGCTCGTGGGCATCGTCGCGGTGTGGCTTGAGTCGGGGCCGGAGGGCTCGCGCACCCTGTCGCTCCCGGAGCTCCTTGCGATCCGCAACCACTTCCCGACCGACTTCCAGTTCTGGGTCTTCCTCGCCTTCGGTCTCGCGTTCGCGATCAAGCTCCCGATGTTCCCGTTCCACACCTGGCTGCCCGACGCGCACGTCGAGGCGCCGACCGCGGGCTCGATCATCCTTGCGGGCGTCCTGCTGAAGGCCGGAGGCTACGGCTTCCTGCGCTTCGCGCTCCCGCTGTTCCCGATCGGCACGCAGATCTGGCTGCCCGTGATCATCGTGCTGTCGGTCATCGCGATCCTGTACGGCGCCGCCGTCTCGACGGTGCAGAAGGATCTGAAGAAGCTCGTGGCGTACTCGTCGGTCGCGCACATGGGCTTCGTGACGCTCGGCATCTTCGTGCTGAACGTGCAGGGCGGCGTCGGCGCGGTGCTCCAGATGCTCAACCACGGCTTCGTCACCGGCGCGCTCTTCCTCTTCGTGGGCATCCAGTACGAGAAGACGCACCGCCGGGTCATCGCCGACCTGGGAGGGCTCGCGAACCATTGGCCCCTCTACACGACGTTCTTCGGCCTGTTCGTCCTCGCATCGCTCGGCTTACCCGGGCTCAACGGCTTCGTCGGCGAGTTCCTCGTGCTGCTGGGGACGTTCCAGTTCAGCGGCGTGCCACTGGGCGGCCTCTTCTGGGGCCCGCTCGCCGCGATCGGCGTGATCCTCGCGGCGGTGTACCTGCTCTGGATGTTCGGCCGCGTGATGTACGGGCCGGCGCGCGACCACTACAAGGCGCTGCCCGACCTCTCGCCGATCGAGGTCATCTGCGCGGTGCCGCTGCTCGTGCTGACCGTGCTGCTCGGCGTCGTGCCGCAGCCGGCGATCGCGATCATCCAGCCGAGCCTTGACCGGGTGCTGAAGCTTGCGCTCGATCCCACCTGGCAGGTGGCGGTGAAGTGAACGATCTCGTCGCCATCGCCCCGGAACTCATCGTCACGATCACCGCGGGCGCCGTCATCGTCGTCGACGCGGTGCTCTCGCGCCGCAATGCCGCGCGGTGGCTGCCGCTCATCGTGACGGTCGGGCTGGTGGTCGCGCTGTTCGCGCCGATGCTGTGGTCGCCGTATGGGAACGTGCAGCCGCTCGGCGTTCGCGGCAGCGGAGCGTTCTTCAGCGGCTACGTGAACGTCGACACGTTCACGAACTTCTTCCGCACGGTCTTTATCCTTCTCGCGCTCTTCGCGACGCTCGTCGCGCCGACGTACCTCACGCGCAAGCAGGTGCCACCCGGCGAGTACTACGCGACGCTGCTGTTCTCCACGGTGGGCGCGATGACCGTCGCGCTCGCGACCGACCTCATCACCGTGTTCCTCGGCCTGGAGCTGATGACCATCCCGGTCTACGTGCTGGCGGGGATCCAGCGGAAGGACCGCTTCTCGAATGAGGCCGCGCTCAAGTACTTCCTCCTCGGCGCGTTCAGCTCGGCGCTGCTGGTCTACGGCTTCGCGTGGCTGTTCGGCGTGACGGGCTCGACGCGCTACAGCGAGATCACGACCTCGTTGAAGGCGAGCGGCCTCGCGAACGGCCCGACGATCATCGCGCTCGCGCTCATCACCGTCGGTCTCGGCTTCAAGGCGGCGGTCGTGCCGTTCCACCAGTGGACGCCCGACGCGTACGACGGCGCGCCCACACCGGCGACCGCGTTCATGTCGGTCGCGCCGAAGGCCGCGGCGTTCGCGGCGATCCTGCGCGTACTGGTCGGCGGCATGGGACCGCTGGCGGTGGAGTGGTCCTCGGTCTTCGCTGTCCTGGCCGCGATCACGATGACGGCCGGGAACGTCGTCGCCCTGGTGCAGACGAACACGAAGCGGATGCTCGCCTACTCGAGCATCGCTCACACCGGCTACATCCTCGCCGCGGTGGCCGCGGCCGCGGCCGGCACGTCGGCCGGTGCCGCCGTCCTTTTCTATGTCTTCGCCTACGGCCTCATGAACCTTGGCGCGTTCGCGTGCCTCCTCTACATCGACCTCGAGGGCACGCGCGGCGCGACGCTCGACGAGCTGAACGGGTTCGCCAAGCGCGAGCCGTTCGGCGCGCTGGCGTTCGCGGTGTTCCTCATTTCGCTCACGGGCATCCCGCCGACGGTCGGCTTCGTCGCGAAGTTCCTGGTCATCCAGCCGGTCCTCGACGCGGGGTTCGCCTGGCTTGCCGTGATCCTCGCGCTGAACGCGGTGCTGGCGGCGTTCTACTACCTGCGCGTGGTCGTGCGGATGTACATGTACGACGCCGAGCGCGGCGCGCCCGCGCTCATCCCCTCGCGCCTGCTGAGCCTTTCGCTCGGTGTCTCGGCCCTCGCGGTGGTGCTGCTGGGGATCATCCCGAACTCGCTCTACCAGTGGGCCCTCGACGCGGCCCGCCCGATCCTAAACAACCCGTAACGCCCGCCAGAAGCACGAGCGGTCCGGCGGACGACGGAAGACGGTGTCCATAGGCCGCCCTTGACAAGCCGCTGCAGGCGGCGTATTAAACCAAGTAGTTATTTAACTAGAGGGTGAAATGAGCGCACAGGCGGACCAGCTCAGCGCGACGTTCTCGGCCCTAGCCGACCCGACCCGGCGGGCGATCCTCGCTCGCCTTGCGAAGGGACAGGCATCGGTCACCGAGCTCGCGCAGCCGTTCGACATGACCATGCCGGCGATCTCGAAACACCTGAAGGTGCTCGAGCGTGCGGGCCTGGTCGAGCGCGGTCGCGAGGCGCAATACCGGCCCTGCACGCTCAATGGGCGGCCGCTGAAGGAAGCCGACGAGTGGATCGAGCGATACCGCCGCTTCTGGGAGCAAAGCCTTGACCGGCTGGACGCCTACCTCCGCGATCTACAGGGAGCCGCGGAGCGGCGGAAGTACGAAGTACAGGGCGCGGCGGAGCAGCGGAAGTACGACGTACACAAGCACAAAGGGGAGAGACGACATGGCCGCAACAAGTAGCTCGACGATGACTGTCGCGAAGACCGGCGAGCGCCAGATCGTGATCACGCGAGAGTTCGACGCGCCGCGCGCCCTGGTCTTCCGGGCGATGACCGACCCGGCCGTGATCCCGCTGTGGTGGGGTCCGGCCCGGTACACGACGACGATCGACAAGCTCGATGCGCGGCCGGGCGGTGCGTGGCGCTTCGTCCAGAAGGGCCCGGACGGCGAGTTCGGGTTCCGCGGCGTGTTCAAGGAGATCGTGCCCCCGCAGCGCGTGGTGATGACCTTCGAGTGGGAGGGCCTGCCCGGACACATCTCCGTGAACACGCTCGTGCTCGAGGAGCGCGGCGGCCGAACCTTCATGACCTCGACGAGCACCTTCGATTCGCGCGAGGACCGTGACGGCATGGTCGAGTCCGGCATGGAGTCTGGCGCGCGCGAGTCATACGACCGGCTCGACACCGTGCTGGCCACACTGTGAGCGCCGCCAGCCGCGTGCCCACAAAGCGCGTCATGACGATGACCCGGGTCTTCGATGCGCCGCGCGACCTCGTGTGGCGCGTCTACACCGAGCCGGAGCACATCGTGCACTGGCTGTCATCGAAGGAGTGGACCACGCCCTCCGCGGAGATCGAGCTGCGCCGGGGAGGCAAGTTCAACATCGAGATGCGCCCGCTCGCTCCGGCAGGCGGCGAGGAAGGCTTCTTCTTCGCTGGCACCTACGACGAGGTCGCGGAACGGGAGCTCATCGTCCAGGTCGTCGGGGACGGCCGGATCATGCGCACGACGTTCGAGGACGCCGGCGCGGGCAAGACGAAGCTGACGCTCTCGTGGGAGATGGCCATGGACGAGGCGCTCGAGCGCCAGGGCTACACGGAGATCCTCGAGAAGCTAACGGGTTACCTCCGCGATCGGCGTAAGGGCGAGCCTGAGGTCATCCTCACGCGCGTATTCGACGCACCGCGCGACATCGTCTTCGACGCGTTCACCAATCCCGAGCACCTCCGTCACTGGTTCGGTCCGAACGGATTCACGGTCCCCACCGCCGAATCCGACGCCCGCCCGGGCGGGAAGTTCGCGGTCTGCATGAACTTCACGGACGGCGACGGCAAGGACTACTGGGCGCGTGGCGAATACAAGGAGGTCGTTCCGCCTCAGCGTCTCGCCATGACCATGTCCGGCGAGGGCACCGACGGAAACATCGAGGACACGCACGTGACCATCACGTTCACCGAGCGCGGCGGCAAGACGCTCGTGATCATCCACCAGACGGGCATGCCGATCACCCAGATCGCGGGCGCGTCACAGGGCTGGACCGAGAGCCTGGACAAGCTCGCGGCGTACCTGACACGGCGGTGAGCGAGCCCAAGCCGCAGGACGGGGGCGAGCATTGACCATCACGACCGCATCTGTGACGAACGCACCCCAACTGCGCGGCTTGAGAGGCCGCGTCATCAGCCCGGGCGACACGGACTACGACGCTGCGCGCGCCATGTTCTACGGCGGCTTCGACAAGCGGCCGGGCGCGATCGTCCGGGTCGCGGACGCGAGCGACGTCCAGCGCGTCGTCAATTACGCGCGCGAGACCGGCGTCGAGCTTGCGGTCCGGAGTGGCGGCCACAGCCTCTACGGAGCGTCGGTCTCGGAACGCGGCCTCGTCCTCGACCTGCGCGACATGCGCTCGATCGAGATCGACGCGGCGAACGCGACCGCGTGGGCCGAGTCCGGCATCACCGCGGTCGAGTTCTCGAAGGCCGTGGTCACCATCGACGCGCTGCTCGCAGCCGACATTGTGACCGCGGACGGCAAGCTGCGCCGCGTCGACGCCAACACGGAGCCCGACCTCTTCTGGGCGATCCGTGGCGGCGGTGGGAACTTCGGCGTCGCGACGCGCTTCCACTACCGGCTGTTCCCGCTCGGCGAGTGCTTTGGCGGGATGTTCATGCTGCCGGCCACGCCCGACGTCATCCGCAGGTTCATCGAGCTCTCCGCTGCCGCGCCCGAGGAGCTCTCGACCATCGCGAACGTCATGCCTGCGCCGCCGATGCCGTTCCTCGCCCCGGAGCATCACGGGAAGCTCGTCGTTTTCGCGATCGTGCTGTACGCCGGCCCGGCCTCCGCGGGCGAGAAGGTCGTCGCGCCGCTGCGAGCGCTGGCCACGCCGATCGTCGACATGGTGAAGCCGATGCGCTACGCCGAGATCTACCCTCCGGAAGACGACACCTACCACCCGATCGCGTACGGGCACACGATGTTCGTCGACGAGATCGACGCAAAGACCGCGGAGCTCATCGTCCGCGAGCTCAGCGCGCCATCGACGGCCATGTTCAAGGTGGCGCAGATCCGCGTGCTCGGCGGCGCGATGGCGCGCGTCCCGGTCGAGGCAACGGCGTTCGCGCACCGGCGCTCGGAGATCATGGTCAACTGCGCGGCTGTCTACAAGGACGCGTCCGAGGAGCCCCAGCACGCCGCGTGGGTGAAGAAATTCGCGGGCAAGCTCCGTCAGAGCGACGGCGGCGCGTACGTGAACTTCCTCGCGCAGGATGCGAAGGAGCGCGTGCGCGATGCCTACCCCGGTGCGACGTACGACCGTCTCGCGGCGATCAAGCGCCGCTACGACCCGACGAACCTGTTCCGGCTGAACGCGAACATCGCTCCAAACTCTGAGAGCGCCCAGGGGGCTCAGGGCGCTCCGCAGGGTCAGGGTTCCCGCTGATGGCAAAGGTCGTCGTCGATCTCACGATGTCGCTCGACGGGTTCATCGCCGGTCCGGGCGACGGCCTCGAGCATCCGCTCGGCCTGCGCGGTGGCGAACGCCTCTTCGCGTGGTACGAGGGCGGCCCGAAGACGGACAACCCGCTGTTCAGCCCGAAGGGGCGCAACCGTGAGGTCGTCGCAGAGACGATCGCGCGCGCCGGCGCGATCATCAGCGGTCGGCGCACGTACGACATCACGCACGGCTGGGGCGGCACCTTCCCGGTCAACGACGCCCCCGTGGTGGTGCTGACCCACAGGCCTCCGACGGATCATCCGAAGGGCCGATCGAAGTTCAGCTTCGTCAGCGACATCCATGAGGCGGTCCGGATCGCCAAGGAGGACGCCGGCGACAAGGACATCGGCATGACCGGCGCGAGCCCGGCGCAGCAGGCGCTCGCGGCGGGTCTGGCGGACGAGCTGTATATCCACGTCGCTCCGCTGCTGCTTGGTGACGGCGTGCGCCTCTTCGATCACATCGCTAAGGACATCGCGCTCGAGCTCATCGGCACCATCGAGACACCGGAGGCGGTGCACCTCCACTATCGCGTCCTGCGCTGACTCACGGTGTGCGCGGGGTCGGCAGAAGCCGTTCGCCGAAGAGACCGCCGATCGCGCCGAGCACGGCCGCTCCGGCGAGAGGAGCGAGCAACTCGGGCAGCGAGAGGGCGATGAGCGCGCCGAACGACGAGATGGGCTGTGTGTTCGGCGCGAAGGCTTGATGCAGCTGGGTCGCGATGATGCTGCCGACGAAGAGCGAGAACAGCAGCGCCACGGGTCCGGCGACGACGCCGAGTCGGCCGGCGATGAGCCCCGCGCAGAACAGGATCCCCGCGGGGACCGCGAGCAGGATCACTGGCGGCACCGGCAGCGGCTCGGTGAGCGCCCACCAGAACGCGAGCCCGACCGTCGTCGCGATCACGGACGCAACAAGACGTGTGCGCACTATCTGTCTTTCGCACGGGGCGGGGCCAGGGGCCCCTGGGCGCGAAGGGACCCCCTGTCGCCCCGAGTGGTGGCGGTGCCACGACGCGCCGCGCCGAGCGTGCGCCGCCGCAGTGCGCCGCCCAAAGCACCCGCGGCGGCGCCGATGGCGACATAGGGCGCGACCGCGAGCAGCAGCCGTGCCTCCCAGCCGATGAGGTCGAGCACGGTCATGCCCGTGGCTGCGGGTCCGAAGAACGACACGACCCCGTACACGGCCGCGCCGAGCAACGCTGAGAGCCCGCCCGCGAGCGCGGAGCGCCGCGCCGCGAACCAGCCGGCGCCCAGCGATGCGAACAGGATGTATGCCGTCGCGAGGAGCGCCGCTGTGCCGATCCATGTGCCGACCTGCAGGTAGACCGCGAGCTGCGCCACCGCGGCGACGAGGACCGCGAGCCCAAATCGCACTGGTCCTACTTCACGATGGCGAGTGCGTGGTCGGCGCGGTTCAGCGGCTCCGCGCGTCCGTCGTCGGCGATGATCGCGATGTCCTCGATGCGCACGCCGAAGCGCCCGGGCAGGTAGATACCCGGCTCGATCGAGAACGCCATGCCCGGCTGGAGCCGCTCGGCGTTCCCAGAGACGAGGTAGGGATGCTCGTGGCCGTCGAGGCCGATGCCGTGACCGGTGCGGTGGATGAAGTGCTTCCCGTAGCCCGCGTCGTCGATGACCTTGCGCGACGCGGCGTCGACCGACTCGCAGGTCGCGCCGGTCTTCGCGGCGGCGTACCCCGCCTCCTGCGAGCGACGGACGGTGTCGTGGACCTTGCGGACCTCGGCGTCCGGCTGGCCGACGAAGACGGTCCGCGTGATGTCGGAGCAGTACCACGCACGCGTGCCGCCGAAGTCGAGGACGATCGCCTCGCCGTTTCCGATGACGCGGTCGCCGGTCTCGTGATGCGGTGATGCGCCGTTCGGTCCCGACGCCACGATGGTGAAGGCGACCTCGTCGTGCCCTTCGTCGCGCAGCAGCGCGGCGAGGTCGGCGGCCACATCGCGCTCGCGGCGGCCCGCGAACTCTTTCTTGAGCACGCGCACGTAGGCGCGGTCCGCCGCGGCGGAGACCGCACGGAGCGCGTCGCGTTCGGACGGGTCCTTGCGCATGCGCAGCTCGCGCGTGAGCGTCGAGGCGACCGCGAAGCCGCGCCCGCCGAGCGCCTTCTGGAGCCGGAGCGTGAAGAGCGCCCACATCTGATCAGCGACGAGGACGTCGCCGCGTCCGCCAAGAAGCGACGCGACGAGCGCGTAGGGATCGTCGGTCTCGCCCCAGGTCCGCTGCGCGAGATCCGGGGCACTCGCCTTCGCGCGCGGCGACTCGAGCTCGGGCAGCACCAGCGTCGGTGTGCCTTCGGCGGGGAGCACGAGGCAGGTCATACGCTCGCTGCCGAAGATGCGGTAGCCCGAGAGGTACGTGAGATCGGAGCCCGGCGTCAGCAGCAGCGCGGCGGCGCCGCGCTCCTGCAGCGCCTTGCTCGCACGCTGTCGGCGGGCGGCGAACGCCGCTCGGTCGGTGGGCATCGGGTGTGCTCCGAGGATAGCCATGTCCAAAGTGCTCGCCGGCGCCGGCCTTGCCGTCTTCTTGATCGGCGCGCTCGTGGTCGTACAGACGCAGCCCGCGACGCGCGTGGCCGCGACGCTGAGCGCTCCTGCCGCGACGCCCAGCGCGACGGCCGCGTCACCAGCGGTCTCGCCGATCCCACCTGGCTATCGCGTCCAGATACCGCGCCTGCGCATCGATCTCGCGATCGTCGAGGGCGACATCGAGCGCGACGCCGTCGCGCAGCGGACGCCCGAGGGCTATGCGTTCCATCTCCCCGGTACCGCGATCCCTGGGGCAGGTGCGAACGCATTTATCTATGCACACGCGCGCGCTGGCATGTTCATCGCGCTCTGGGATGCGCGCGTCGGTGACGTGGTGTGGATCGGGACGCCGGATGGCCGCGCGCTGCGCTACGTCGTGAGCGAGATCCACCCGCGCGTTCCTCCCGACGACGTGTCGTGGGCCGCTTCGGCGCCACCCGAGCGGCTGACCCTGCAGACCTCCACCGGTCCGAATCCCGACGACCCGCGCTTCATCGTCGTCGCATTCCCTGGCTAGCGGCGGCTGCGCATCGCGGGATTTTCCCCTGCCGAGCAAGCGCTCGTCACGCACGAGGTGTCGCTTGTGTAACGAGATGTCAACGACGGCGACACATGGTGGAACTCTTCGTGCAAGACGGCGCTCCCATGTACAGGTCGGAGACCTTTCGCGCGGTCGTTCAGCCGCTGGTCCGTGAAGCGGTCATGCGCGGCGCGTCCGTCTCGGAGGTCGCGCGCATCCTGCGCGATGCTCACGGCCGCGCGTATCGGCGCACCGATCTGCTCGCCGACATCCGCCGCTATCGCGAGCCCGCAGACGAGATCGTGGTCGCGGGGATCGCCAATGCGGCACCGCGCGTCGCGCGCGAGTCGCGGATGCACTGGACGCTCGCGCACGCCGGCGTCGCGGTGTTCGCGATCGCGCTCCTCGTGCCGACGATCGTGTACGACCTCACCCGCGCCCGCGGCACGGTGCTCGTCGCGGCGGCGAGCGAGGAGCGCGTCGTGGCGCGCGAGCTTTCGCTACCGAATCGGGTCGCTGAGCTGCCGCGCCGGCTCGTGCCGCCGCAGCCCACGCCCGAGCCCACGCCCGTGCCCACGCCCGTGCCCACGCCGGCCCCACCGCTGCTCGTCCGCGGCGGCCCGGGCGTGGTCGTGACAGCGTCCTGGTACGGACCGGGCTTCTTCGAGAACCGGCTGCCGTGCTGGCAATGGCTCCAGGCGCAGGACCTTCCGATCCAGTTCCTGCCCGATACCTGGGGCGTCGCGCACAAATCGCTGCCCTGCGGGACGATGCTCGTGCTGTCGCACGGCGCGAACACGATCACCGTGCCGGTCGTCGACCGCGGGCCCTACGTCGCGGGCCGCGAGCTCGACCTCTCACCGCGGATCAAGAGCGCGCTCGGTTGCACCGATCTCTGCACGGTGGTGATGCAACTCCCCTAGATCTAGATCCCGTTCGCTCTCAGCCCATGTTTCCTCGACCGTCCACCAAACAGGCGAGCGCTGGCATAGGACTTGCAGCCTCGGCGGGTGACCGGGGAAGCACGGGCTTTCCACGGATGACCAGTAAGGGAGTGAACGAATGACCAAGAACAAGGGGGCCATGACGGTTGCCGAGGCGGGACGCCGCGGCGGCGCGACCACCGCCCAACGCCACGGTCCCGAGTTCTACGAGCAGATCGGGAAGAAGGGTGGCCGCACGACCGCGCAGCGGCACGGCTCCGACTTCTACGAGCAGATCGGCAAACAGGGCGGGCAGAGGGTCAAGGAGCTCTACGGTCCGCGGTTCTACGGCCGCATCGGCAAGATCGGCGGCGACACGGTTTCGGAGAAGTACGGTCACGAGCACTTCGAAGAGATCGGCAAGAAGGGCGGACAGAAGGTCGCGGAGCTCATCGCACGCGGTCGGCAAGCAGGCTAGCCGCTCGCTGAGTTGTCCGTTCACCACACGCGGGAGCGGTCCGAATCAGTTGCGGACCGATCCCGCGTTGAAATCACATCTCTGCCGTTGAGCCCGTTGACACAACGTTGGCGAATCGTATCGTCGCCGACTGTACGCGAGGGTGACGGAATCGAGCCCTCGTGTACCGATGAGCGAACGGGACGGCGTCGCACGAGGCGGCAGAGAGGGAAGGCGTTGGACAGCACGGCGGTGGCGAGTCAGCTCGTTGCGGTCGAGTGGGAGGACATCACGGCGTACTCGCGCACGGCGATCCCCGAGGACTTCGAGCCTTTCCGCCTGCGCAAGCTGACCTGCGGCCTCCTCTGGAAGGACACACCCGAGTACATCGTCGTCGTGGGCGATTACGACCTGACGAACGAGGGCAAGGACTACCGCCACAACGACTTCCACATCATCCCGCGCGGCGTCATCCGCAAGCTCACCTACCTCTCCGACGCGGGCTCCGTCGTGAGCCTCCAGATGCAGTCGGCCTAACCCGGGCCCAACCGCTTAAGGACCTCCGCCGGCCCCGCGACCCGGGCGTTCCGTACGAGTGCGTACTGGTTAATGGAACGCCCCCGGCCCTCCGCGGGTAATTGGAACAACAGAACGGGTGGCACCGTTCTTGTCCCTGGGAAGGTTGGAGGTCCCGCGATGACCGTACGTGCTGAGCTTTATTGCTACTTCTGCGGACATGGACTCGGAGAGGTCCTGGTGCCGACACAGGCGCGCCGTCCCTCCGTCGAGCAGCTCCGTGCCGCGTATTCGAAGCCTGGTCGCGAAGCTCCCGCGTGGAGCGACGCCGATCAGCCCCTATGCCCGCGCTGTGGCGGGCAGCTCTTCCTCGAGCGATTCGAGCACGAGGTAGTGCGTCGTAGCGAGCGCCGCGCGCTCAAGCGCGCGAGTTAAGGACGCCCGGGTCTCGACGGACCTAACTAGGTCCTCGAGACGTCCCGGTTGTTTGACGCAAGTCGGGGCCGTTTTGTTTGCGTGCTCCGTCTCGACGTCGGCTGGCTGCTGGTCGGTGGGCTCTGCGGTTGGCCTGGGCACGCGCAGTCATCGCTGAGCGCTCGCGGCCTCCCGGTCTCTCCGAGCGGCAGACGCAGATCCTCGTGCTCGTCGCGCGAGGACTCAGCAGCAAGGAGATCGCGCGTCACGAGGGCATCAGCCAGCACTCGGTGAACACCCGCATCCGCCGCGCGCGGTCGACGCTCGGGGTCAGCTCGCGCGCCGCGGCCGCCGCGCTGGTGAGCGGCGGCGCGCCGGCCCGCCGGCGTCACGCGGTGGCGACGCCTCCCGCGCCGGCGAGGCCGAGCCGGTCGGCGACCCGGCCGAGCGCGATCACGATGTCGCCGACGAGCTCGTCGAACGGGACCTGAAGGTCCTCGGCGCCCTTCAGCATCATCTCGCGGCTCACCGCCCGCGCGAACGCCTTGTCCTTCATCTTCTTTCGGACCGCCACCGCATCGACGTCGCGCACGGCCTTCGAGGGACGGACCAGCGCGACCGCGGTCACGAAGCCGGTGAGCTCGTCGACGGCGTAGAGCGTCTTCTCCAGCGCCGTCACGCGCGGGATCCCGGTGTGGTCGCCATGTGACTGGATGGCATGCACGATGAAGCCCGGCACGCCGGCCTGCTCGAGGATGGGCTTGCCGTTCTGCGGGTGGCCATTCGGGTCGCGTTCGTAGTCGAAATCGTGCAGGAGACCGGTGACGGCCCAGACCTCTTCGTCCTCGCCGAACTTCACCGCGAAGTAGCGCATCGCCGCCTCGACCGCCAGCCCGTGCTTGCGCAGGCTGTCCGTCTTGGTGTGCTCGCAGAGCAACCCCCAGGCCTCGTCGCGCTTCACCGCAACCTCCCTGCACCGCGTCGCGTGACGGGAATGCTAGGCTCGATGCCGTGATCGAGTTCGCACCCGGCGCCGCCGAGAAGCTCCGCCAGTTGCGGGGCGACGACCCGTCGCGCGCGTTCCTTCGTCTTTACGTCGCCGGCCGGAGCTGCAGCGGCTACCAGTACGGCCTCGCGTTCGACTCCAGCACCGACGGCACCGATCAGGTCGTCGAGAGTGCCGGCATCCCGGTCGCGATCGACGCGCAGAGCCAGCCGTACGTCGACGGCGCGACCATCGAGTACATCGACGAGACCCAGTACCCCGGTGGCGGCTTCCGCGTTACGAACGCGAAGCTCTCCGAGGGTGGCGGTTGCGGCGGTTCCTGCAGCTGCGGTAGGTAAGTGCCCGGGCTGACCGGGTGCGGCTGCCTTCTCCTCGTTGCCATCCTCGTCGGCGGGATCCTCTTCATGATCTTCGGCTCGACCGATCCCGGTGAGCCCATCGAGCAGATCGTCGCGCTCTCGCTCGTGCTCGTCCTATCACGGATGGCGCTCGTGCCACTGCGTCGCGCGCTCGTACGCGCGCGCGGCGCGTAGCAGCACCGCCTCGCGCCACGGGCCTGCGGCGAGCTGCAGCCCGATCGGCAATCCGTTCCGCGTAAATCCGCATGGGACCGACAGCGCCGGAAGCCCAGTGAGGTTGAACGGTGCCGTATTCGCGGTGAGGCGTCTGGCCGCCGCGACCGCGTCCTGACCTTCACGCTCGGGCGCCGCGATGCGCGTCGTGGGCGTGAGGATCACGTCGAACTCGCGGAGGAGCTCGGACCACGCGCGACGCACGATGTCGCGATCGCGCCGCGCGAGCGCCAGGTCCACCGAGGTCACCTTCTCCGCCAGACGCAGACGCTCGAGCACATCCGCTCCGATGTCCGACGGGCGTTCCCGGATGTGATCGCGGTGGTACGCCGCGGCTTCGGACTGGATGATCGGGCCCTGCGCCACGAGCAGCTCCACCTGCGGCAGCGGGCGCTCCTCGACGCGCGCGCCGAGCGATGCGAGCGTGCGCGCCGCCTCGCGCACGGCGGCATCGACCTCAGGGTCCACCGCCTCGAAGAAATGATTCGCCGGTACGAGCACGCGCAGGGCCTTCGCGCCGCCCTCGAGGTCCGCGAGGTAGTCGTCGACCGGCACGTCGGCGCTCGTCGGGTCGGCCGCGTCGTAGCCGGCGAGCTGCGCGATGGCGATCGCGAGATCGCGCACGGTGCGCGCGAGCGGTCCGGCATGGTCGAGCGACCACGCGAGCGGCACGACGCCGCGCAGGCTGATGCGTCCGTAGGTCGGCTTGAGCCCGGCGATGCCGCAGAGCGCCGCGGGGATGCGGATCGATCCGCCGGTGTCCGAGCCGGGCGAGAGCGCGGCCATCCCGGTCGCGACCGCGATCGCGCTGCCACCGCTCGAGCCGCCGGGGATGCGCGTCGTGTCCCAGGGGTTCTTGGCGTGACCGAAATGCGGGTTCTGGTTGGTCACGCCATAGGCCCACTCGTGCAAGTTCGTCTTGCCCAGAAGCACCGCGCCGCCGGCGCGCAGGCGCGCGGTCACGGCGCCGTCGGTCTTCGCGATGTTGTCGGCGAGGATGCGCGAGCCCGCGGTCGTCGCGACGCCGGCGGCGTCGTACAGATCCTTCAGCGCCACCGGGATGCCGTGGAATGGCCCGCGATCGATGCCGCGCGCCAGCTCGTCGTCCGCTCGCTTCGCGTCGTCGCGCGCGCCGTCGAGGGTGCGCGCGATGAACGCCACGAGCGTGCCGTCGAGCGCCTCGACGCGCGCGATGGCGGCGCCTGTCAGCTCGACGCTCGAGATCCTGCGCGCGCGCAGCGCCGCCGCGGCCTCATGCATTGGAAGGAGCGCGAGTTCGTCGATGCCGCGATGGTACGGGCGGCGTGCGATAGAGTCGGGGCGGCGTGAGCGATCGGTCCTTCGTGCGCTTCGGCGGGCTCGCCGGCATCCTGCTCGCGATCACTTCGTGGGCCGCGGTGATCGCGTATTACACGGTGGCCAAGGCCGGCCAGGACATCGTCGGGGTGCAGGTCTTCCAGTTCCTGTACGCGCTCATCGCGTTCTGGGCGCTCTTCGGCATCGTCGCCGTCTACTGGGTCATCAGGACGCAGGGTGAGGCCTGGTCGTTCTTCGCGACGGTCGTCGGCGTCGTCGCCTCGATCGGCACGCTGACGTCATCGCTGTACCAGATCGCCTACACGCGTGCCGTCATCGGGCTGCCCGTCGACCTCGCCTCGCGTCTGACGACCGTCTCGGGCACCGATCCGCTCAACATCGCGACCTTCGGCCTCACCGGACTCTGGTTCCTCATAGCGAATGTGTTTCTGTGGCGGATGACCCCGGCGATGCCGCGGCTCCTCGTGCTCCTCGGCTTCGTCGCGGTCGCGGATCTCTTCGTGGGTTTCTTCGCCGCGCTGTCCGGGCTGGATCCGCTGGTCAACCTCGCCGGCCTGGTCGCGGGTGGCGTGGGCGGACCGCTCTATTGGCTCTGGCTCGGGCTCCGTCTGCGCAAGATTGCTACATAGCCATACCGTCCGTCGCGGTCGCGCATCACCGCGCGAGCGGATCGACGATGCGCCCGTTGAGCTTCACTTCCCAATGCACGTGCGGGCCGGTGGTGACGCCGGTCATGCCGATGAGCGCGACCGGCTGACCGCGCGCGACGCGCTGACCCGGTGTCACCAGCGGCACGCTCGTGTGATAGAAGCAGCTCTCCAGTCCGCCGGTGTGCTGCACGCAGACGCGGTTCCCGCCGACGGGATACCACTCGACGAAGGTGATCACGCCGTCGTCGTCCGCGGTGATCATCTGGCCGAACGGCGTGGCGACGTCGATGCCGGTGTGGCTGTTCTGCAGGAACTGCGAGATCTCACCGGAGGTCGGCCGCACCAGCCGTCCGCCGCCAGCATCGATCGAGGCGAGGCGCGCCGGAGCGTTCGCATCGGCACGCGCGCCATCGGGAGTACCGCCGCAGCGGTAGACCTCGAGACGCGTGCTCTGCAGTCCGGTCCGGCTGACGCCGACGAAGTACCTGCCGTCGGGGCTGAACGTGCGCGCGCCGAGCACGTTCGGCAAAGTCGCGACCGGTGGGGCCGTTCGCGCATCCCACACGCGGAAGGGGTCGTACGCGTTGCCGCCGGGGATCGTTGGCGAGACCTGTCCGAGCAACAGCGTCTTCCCATCGGGCGCCCACGTGTGGAGCATGCCCGGCGACGCCAGGGGCGACACCCTCGTCTCGCCGTCGAGATCGCGCACCTCGATGCGGTCGAGGTAGCGGAGCATCAGCGTCGCGCCAACAGGCGCCCACTCGAGGTAGCGCGCGCCGTCGGCGTCGAGCGGCGCGGCATCGCCCGTGCTGGTCAGGCCGAGAAAGCGCTCGAGCGTCCCATCCAGTGAGTAGCGCGTGATCGTGAAGCGTGTCCCATCCGCGCTGAAGTACAGGTCATCCCTCGGGTATCTCGGGACGTAGCGGTCCCCGATGAGCGACACGGTGCGGACGGCGCCCTCGCGCCATTCCTTGATCAGCTTGTTCTGGATGAAGAGCAGACCGTCGCCGACCCACGCGATGCGCGGGATCGTCGGTGCAAGACGCGCGACCACCTCGCCGTTCTTCTTTGCGACGCGCAGCTCGTCACCGTTCGGTCCCCAGTAGGACACGAACGCGCCGGTGCCCGACCAGTCGACCTCGTCGCCCACACCGAGCGGCCGCAGCACCCCAGTGCGCAGATCGAGCGCATCGGCGATCTCCTGCTCGTGGTAACCCGTGACCGAGCGCGACGACGGCAGCCTCGCGAACCACACGAGCGCCAGGGTGGCGCTGTCCGGCGACCACTTCGCCTCCATGACGTTCTCGACCAGCGGCACGTCGCTGCGGTGCACGCAGTGGAGCGATGGGAAGATCTCGAGGTCGTCCGGCGGCGTCGCCGCCGAGGCGACGCTCCCCAGGACGACGGACGTGGCGCAGAGGACCGAGAGGCACCGCATTTGAAAAGTTTGCGCTGCCTACGAAAGTACACATCGGTCAGTGCGGTGGCAGGGATGGGTGCCACTAGGAAGTCGGCCTATCGTCACCCCCGATGCAGCGGCTCACGACGGATCCGTTCGCCCAGCGCCTGTTCGCCGAGACCCAGGAGGGGATCGCGGTGTACGACCGCGGCGGATCGCTCATCGCCTGGAACGCGGCGGCGCGCGCGATCACTGGGTGGAATCAGGAGGCCGCCGCGAAGCAGGACCTCCTGGCGCGGGGCGCAGGCCTGCTCGAGATCCGCGAGGGCAAATGGGTCGACCTTCGCCGGACCGCCGTCGGCACCGCGACCGGAGAGCTGCGGATCATCCTGTTCGCCGACGCGAGCGCGCAGGTCGCTCTCACCAACGCCCAGCATCAGCTCACCGAGGGCGGGCTCATCGACCGCGACACGCAGCTCTCCGGACCGCAGCTTGCGCTCAGTCATCTCGAGCGCAGCGTGGCGCTCGCGCGCCGCGACAAGCGGGCTGTGGGAGTGCTGTCGGTCGGGATCGACGTCCCCAAGGTCGCCGAGGACGTGACGTGGCTGGAGCTCATGCAGCAACTCGGCAAGCGCGTGATCGCCGCGACGCGCACGAGCGACCTCGCAGCGCGACTCGCCGACGACGAGCTGCTCGTCGTCCTCACCGCGATGGCCAATCCGCACGATGTGTCGATCGTCGCCGTGCGCATGCTGCTGCAGCTCTCGAAGCCGTACGTGCTCGCCGGCCGCGAGCGCTCCGTGACGGTCAGTCTCGGAGTGGCGTCGTTCCCGACCGACGGCGATTCCTCGACCGCGGTGTTGAACGCGGCGCGCGAGGCGATGGCCCGCGCCCGATCCGAAGGCGGTGGCTACCGCATCGCGGCGGGCACGCCGGGCTAGTTGAGGAAGAGGCCGGACAGGACGGCGTTGTAGCCGGCCCTGCGGTCGATGGTGATCGTCACCGACCCGCCGGCCGGAGCACTGATCGGAGCGTGGATCCAGATCCCCTGATCGAATGGGCTGCCGAGCGTCGCCGTCCGCGGTCCACTGCCGTCGTCGACGGTGACAACCTCTCGCCGATCGACCGTGCTGGCGTCCAGCGCGTACAGAGTGAGGTGCAGCCGCAGCTGGTTGGCGTCGTACGCCGCGGTTGCTCGCTGCGTCGAGCCATCCGGACTCTGCAGGTCGCGCAGCGCGGTGCTGCTGGTCCGCCACTGGAAGCGCGTCCCCTGGTGTTCGGCCTAGACGGGACGCGCATCGCCACCGCGAGCGACGATCACACCGCCAAGGTCCGGGACGCCGCGACCGGTCGCGGACTCCTGACGCTGCGCGATCACGGTCACGCGGTATCGAGCGTGGCGTGGAGCCCGGATGGCACGCGCGTCGCCACCTCCAGCCTCGACGCGACGGTAAGGCTCTGGGATGCGTCATCGGGCGCGCTGCTGCGCACGCTGGCACGAGGATGAATGCGTTCAGTTCCTCCATGTCGAGCGCTGCTCGTGATCGACCGCCGTCATGCACGGCCTGACGCCGGGCACGGGCTTGCCTAGGCGAAGATCGAGCGACACGCGCCTCGAT
>WNFB01000846.1_pt1 | contig 25700 bp, 29 predicted proteins | sample 5400501 | NCBI WGS metagenome assembly WNFB01 (sample SAMN13153341, study PRJNA577476) | soil metagenome | isolation source: 200 cm saprolite under Douglas fir tree site 2 hole 1 | place: USA:California | collected 2015-04-18 | reverse complement strand
CCCGCTAGCCCGGCGCGCCGCATTGCTGCGGCTGGCAGCAGGTCCAGATCGTAGGTGTCACAAAGATCATCGGACTGTTCCAGCACCGCCTGCCATAGCTCTTTGCCCGTCGGCACTTCCTCGTCTTCCAGGACCGTGAGCAGCGCCAGCGCGGACACCAGCATTCCGGTGAAGCCGTCCTCCTGCCGGGGATCGGCCAGCGCCTCGCAAACGGCGCGCAGTCCCGCGAACCACGCATCGAGCAGAACGGCATCGCCGGGCGGCCAGCCTTCCAGCGCCTGCCCGCTGGTGACCATCCCGTCGCTGATCCGCAGCAAACCCGTGGCAATCGCCGCGGACCAGGGTCGGTGCAGCTCCGGTACGTCGGCGGCCGTCCGCGTATTCGGCGGCACTCGCACCCCGATCGCAGCGCCGACGGTCGGCAGATCCGCCTTACGCAGCACCTGCGCGGACGTCACCGGCCTTTTCCCTGCCCCCAGCCAGCGGGCTAGCGTGACCGCGCGCTCAAGCACGGCGCACTCGCGTGCCAGGCGGGTCGCGCCGTGAAGATCATCTCCTGAAGTTACCCTGTCCACCCCGTGACCCTATCTGCTCGCGCTACCGTCACTGCTGGCACTGTTGACTCGCGATCGTGCTTCCCGAGAGGCAGAGATGAGCCGTCGTCTGGCCTTCCCCGCGATCATCCCCGTACGGAATGCGACCGAAAAAGAACTCGTCGCAGCGGCGCGGGCGTCCTTGCCGCTCCAGGCGGGGCGACGGCTGGCCGACTGGTTCGGGGATGACCCCGTGGACGCAGAGTCCGGCTGGCGTTCGGCACACGCACAGCGGGATGCGGCCGTAACGCTCGGCGTCGTCGCGCGCGGCGATACGATAACCGACGAGACGACCAGCCGGCTGCACTGGATCTATGAGGTCGCCTACCACGCCGGATACCTGCACGCGAGCGAAGACCACGAACTGATACACCGGGCCGGAACGCTCCGCGACGCCGCGGAACGCACAGACACGGAGATCATTGCCGACTGGTGCCGTGCGCTCGATGCCCTGTTCGCGCACGGCGTGGAGGACGCGCTGCCCCCGGGAACCGATCCGGCACCGCTGGACTTTGCCGGCATCGGCAACTACCCGATTCTCAAGCTTCTCGAGCAGCACGGCACCGCAACCGCGGAGATTCTCTCGGCAGAAATCGGTGAGGGGGCCACCGCAGGGATGACGCCTTCCTCCGGCCGCCTGCGGTGGTCGGCGTGGACGGCCAGGTACGGTGACCCCACTGCGGCATTCCTGCGGCTGGCCGCCGAGTTCGGTGTGGTCACTGTCGACGGCCCCGCCGTCTCGCTCGTCCCGCTGGGCGCGTGGGCGGTCATCCAGCAAGTGGGAGCAAAGGTAGAGGTGCTGCCGGCGTCCACGGCACTGACGCCGCTCCAGCTCATCATCTGCCGGCTCGGCATGTCAGGCGAAGTGTTCGAGCAGGAATTGCACACCTGGCTCGCAGCACGGGAACCGGCTGGGGCGGTGACCGCGCTGCTGGAAGCGGCGGCGGAAAAGGACGCCGCGTACCTGACGACCGGCGTCCAGATCGCGGCTGGCATTGAGGGGGACACCGAGGCCGCCTGGCTCTCGGCGATGTCGCTGCCCGCAATCCGGCCCTACGCCGTTGCGGAACTGAACCGGCGGGCCGGGCGCGACGCGCAGCACGACCCGCTGCCTGGCCTCGAGCCATTCGAGTGCGACGCGGTGGTCATGGCATCGCAGGCCATCGTGGCCGGCTATGCGACCAGCGGTTCTGAAGGCGTGGCCGCGGCGGTCCGGCAGGCGGCCGCGCCGGGTTCGGAGACTATTCTCTTCGAACAGATGTGGCGCTCCCGCCACCTCATCGCCGCGCAGGCGCTGATGACAGCCGGGAAGCTGCATCCGGACAAAAAGATCGCGAAAGCCGCACGGGCGGCCTCGATGAAAGCGGCCTCGGTCCAGAACTCACCCCGGGGCGGCTGACCGGCCCGGCTCACGACAGACGCGAGCCAGGGTTTGATCCCCAGCGTCTGCGGACCACGAGGAGACCAGCGGCGCCGAAGCGGCAGGAATCATCGCCTTCACCTTCACCGAGCGGGCCGTGGAGGAGTGAAGGCCCGTATCTCCGCTGGGGTCGAGGAGCGGCTGGGCCCGGCTCGCTGGACCGGCTGGGCGCGGCGTTCGTGGGAACGATCCACGCCTACTGCTTTCCGGCTGCTGCAGCAGCACGTGCCCCGTTACGAAACATTCGACGTGCTCGATGAGCGGTGGCTGACCGCGTTCCTGTGCCGGGAAGAGCCCGCGCTCGGCCTGAAGAGCCTCACCGGCAAGCTGTTCACCTCGATCGGCGCGTTCCTCACCAACCTGGAGGTGGTGGAGAACAAGCTGATCCCGCTGAGTGACCTGAACGAGCCGTTCCGGGGCATGGCCGAGAACTTCTACCGGCTCCTGGACCAGTTCCGGCTGACCTGACCACCATCCACAAGGCCAAGGGGCTCGAGTGGGCCGCCGTGTTCGTGCCGTCGCTGACCAGGAACCGCTTCCCCTCGTCCCGGACCTGGAAGCCCAGGGACTGTCTGGTCCCGCGGCACCTGTTCAGCGCGGCCCGGTATGAGGGCTCTGATGCCGACGAACGGCGGCTGTTCTACGTCGCGATGACCAGGGCCCGGGACCCTGGGGCACCGACAATCCGGCCCGGCAACCGGCATGGTCGGATGCGAGACGGTCTTGTAGCCCGCTGCCCCGATCGGCGGGATGAGGTCGGGGAGTAGGCGGTGCAGCGTCTTGGATCCGTCGGCGAGCGGCCTCTGGGTGACTCGGTTCTCGATGATCTCCAGGTGACCATGAGCTGCGACGACATCGCCCGCTACCTGGCCGGCTATGGCGCCGGAACGGGGTACGACTCATCGACCAGGCGGCCAGGCAGGCTGCCCCTGCCGACTCATTGGGCCGCGCTTATCGGCTGGCTCCGGCCCGGCAAACTCAACGCTGGCGGAGAGGGCGGAACGTATGCCGCGGCCTGCTCAGGCGGCCCGCCGAAGGATCGAAGCGGAACCGCTCTTGCAGAGTTCAGCGAGCACGGACAGAATCGTCAGCCCGACCCGAACGACGTCTCTGGGCGACACCTCCCCGGCGGCAACGAGGCCCGGCAACCCGGCGCCGGCGTCCACGTGCCTGATGCGCTTCAGCACATCGGCATCGCCGGGCAGCTCGCATCGGTAATGCGTGGCAAAGGCACCGATCAGTGCGTCAGCCACAACCCGGCCTTCCACACCCGGAACGGTGCCGTCCATGGCAGGCGACAACACGGCGAGTACCTCGCTGAGCGGATCCTCACCAACCACCGCGCAGGTCGCGTCCACGAGCGCGCACGTGCCGATCAGGAACACCGGCCCGTCCAGGTCGGGGAACTCCGGCTTGTCCTCATCCCATCCCGAGACAAGCCGCTCCTCGATGGCCTCGTCATACGCCAGCTCGGCCTCGGCGATGGGGGCGAGCACGTCGACAAGCATGCTCACCGCTGGGTGGTCGACCCGCAGACCGTCGAAGACAACCGCGCGAACGAGGACGCTGGCCGCCACACTCCAGTGCGCCGGATCGGCGGCGATCATCGTGGCGTCCGGAACTTCCGCAGTCAGCAAGCACGGCGCGTTCCGTGCCCTGGCCAGGTGCGTGCCGGAGAAGAGCCGGTCGCCGAGCGAGCCCTCCGCCCATCGAGGTCCCTCAGCCGGAACGGGCTCCCTGCCGCCGCACCACGCCCGATAGGCAGGTGCCTGCTGCTCGCCCCGCGCACCCAGCTCCTGGTTCAGCGCCTGCAGGCCAGCGACGAGCGGGAGCATCACTTGCTGCGGCGCGGTACCGGCGCGGGAGCTTTGCCCGGCCCGCCGCGTTTTGTACGCAGCCTGGCGGCGTGCCTTCTTGCGGTTGCTCGCGCGGCCCATAACACCTCCACCGGTCGGTTGCCGCCGACACTACAAACCCAGGCCGACAGAATCAGCGAGCACAACGGAGCGACGGCGCAGACGGTCGGCATGAACGAGCTCAAGGCTGGGACCCCCAGCGGTACGGCGCGCTCGGCGAAAGCAGGATCACAAAGGGACCCGGACGTTCTACGACGCGATCGACGCGCGCACGCTGCACAACCGCCAGGCCGCGATGCACGGGAACCCGTGGCTGAGACTGCTCCGCCGGGAGGTCGAGGCCCTCGCCAGGACCAGCCACGGCGACCGTTACGTCAATGAACGGCAGGATAAGGCCGAGCTGGCGCGCGTCAACCGCGAGATCAGACGCCTCCGGACCTCGCTGGCCGCGTTCGAGGAGCGGCGATCCAAGCTCAGTTCCGACCTCGGAGGCTGAACGGCTCGGGGGCGGGACGTTAAGCCGCGCTCTTCTCCGGCGACCCACCAAGAACGGAAGCCGCACCGCTCCTGCAGAGCCCGGCGAGCGCCGGCAGAGCCGTCAGCCCTACCCGAAGGACGTCTCAGCACGGCACCGCCCCGGCGACAACGAAGCTCTCCAGCGCATTGCCGGAACCGTCTGCCCGATGCGCTCCAGAACGCCGGCGTCGCCTGGCAGCTCGCACCGGCAATGCCCGGCGCTCGCGACTAGGCGGCCGAGCATTGTGTCCGGACCGGGAAACAGGTGGGCCGAAATTCAGCCAGTAGTCGCCGCGCGGACCAGAATGAAGAATGGCAGCCCAAGGGCGCGACGCTGAGCGACAATACGGCTCGTGCGGAGTTCGGGCTCTCACCCAGGGGAGGTTGCTGGCGTCTATGAAGATGTCATGGGTCACTCTTGACCGGATCTGTGCAGAGGAGATGCTCTCCGACGAGAAGATCCGCCGCCTGGTAGAAGGCGGCAACAGGCCGCTGCGGTCCCGTGCTGGACACCTGAGCGACGAGGAGTTCCTGGACAAGCTGCGCGGCTTCGGCCTGGATCTGGACCGCCGCAGCCTGGAACGGCTGTGCGAGGGCGCGCTGTCCGCTGAAGAGGTGGCTGGCCCGCTCATCGGCCGCTGCGGCTTCCGCGACGACAGCGAGCGGATGCAGGGGGACTGGATCTGGATCTGCCTGGTCTCCCTCTGGGAGAGGTGGTGGCCGGACAAGGTGTGCCTTGAGCTTCTGGACGACAAGGTCCAGGTCGGCTACCGCAAGCGCGAGCATGACGAAGGCGCGTGCGCCGCCACCTGGCTGGGTGCCTGGTCCGACGTGCTGCGCCTGTGCGACGCGACGGGCATCCGCTCTATCGAGGAGTTCGACGACCGGTTCCCGATGACGCAGTCGCTCTACAACTGGAGCCAGGATCTCGAGGACGCGCTCTGGAGCGCCGGGCTCGGCGATCGCGCGATGCTTCTGGCCAGGATCGCGGTCTGCGAGGAGGCGCTGCGGAGGTTCCCCGGCGAAGATCAGCTGATGACCGAGAACCGCCGCCGGGCGCTGGCCGAGTCCTACTTCGAGGTGGGTGAGACCGAGGAGGCCGAGGAGCTCTTCCAGTCGTGGCTGGCTGCGGATCCGCGCTGGGGGTTCGGCTGGATTGGCTGGGCGGCCTGCCACGGTTTTCGGGCCGACAGGCCCAAGAACTACGGCAGAGCCGAGGAACTCCTGTGCCAGGGATTCTCGACGCCGGGCGTAAGGGACCGGGACGCGATCGCGGAGTGGCTGCAGATCGTTTGCCAGGAAACAGGCCGCCGCCGCGAGGCCCGGGAACTCGGGCAGCAGGCCAGGCGGTTGAGGCGCCCGCCACCGCCCATGACCGTGTCCCGCAAGCTGGAGCTGGCAGGTCAGGATGACGAGGCCGCCGTGGTGCGCGAGGCCGTGACGGTGAGCTTCGGGGGCGAAGGGCTGCCCCTCGACCAGCTTCCTGACACCATGCGGGCAGTGGCGGCTGAGGCTCCTGCGGGATCGGTGCGAGCAGCCAAGGTGGGACGCAATGCAGCCTGCCCCTGCGGGAGCGGGAAGAAGTTCAAGAAATGCTGCGGCTCACCCCGGGCGGCCAGTGATCGCGACTGAACTTCGATCGTCGTGGTTGCGTGCGAGCCGGAGGAACGATGCCGTCCCGTCCGGACCGGGCCACCCGTTCCATGCTCAGGTTGACGTCGGCTCATCGAGGCTGCCGGGCTGAGGGAGCGATCTCCGATTCCTGCCCGACGCGCACGGCGCGGAAGCCGGAGTCGTCGCCGAGGTGGAAGTACAGATGCCCCTGAAGCGAGCCGTCATCGGTCAGCACCGCCCAGCCCCGCCCGCTGACCTCATCACCCTCGTCATCACCCTGCCAGCTGAACTCGACGCTGGCACGTCCGCCGCGCTCGCCCGGGCGGCAGTCCATCCACCCCCGGACGGCAATGAAACCGAGCTCGCCGGTCCCGTCGTCGCCGAACTCGATGAAGCCGGGCACCACCAAGTCGATGGCCTCCTGGTCCCACAGGTCCATCTCCATGATCCGCCACCTGCCATTCAGGTGCACTACTCATTCCTCCTCGGCCCGGCTCGTCATCGGCCACGAGCGTAGCCGTTCTGTCCGCGCCGGACGGGGGCGGCGGCAATCCGCGTCGGCAGGTACGGAGTCAGGCCGCGCTGCCAGGCTCCGGCCTGGATCTGCCCGGGCGGCGCCCGCGCGAGCGTCCACAGCGAGCTCCCCGGCGTCGCCATCACCCGCTACCCTGGCCATCTACCGTGCCCCATCCCCATGTCGCCGACACCGCACCACGCCCTTGGGTCGCCGGCGTGGCGCTCTGAGGAGTCTGAGTTGCGGGTCAGCCTGGTCGGTGTGAGCTGTGTGGGCACCACGACGATCGGCAGGATCCTCGCTGACCGGCGGGGCTGGCCCTTCTTCGACCTCGACGATGAGATCGAACGGCACTTCGGGACGTCCATCGAGCGGCTTCAGGCCCGGTTCCTTACTGATTACTCCTACCGGAAGGAATGCGCCGTGGTGCTGGACCGTATCGCGACCGCCAACTCCGACTGCGTGATCGCGCTGCCGCCCAGCGGCCTGCGAGACGCCTTCCTCCGGGTCGTCCGGCGCGTGCCCGGCGTGACCGTGGCCATCCACGACACGCCGGAGAACATCATGGAGCGGATCACCTTCTACGACATCGACTCGCGACGCATCGAGAAGCACCTCACCGACGAGGAGCGAAGGCTGTATCTGAGGGAGATTAAGGCGGACATCTCCTATTTCAAGCGGCCGTATGAGCGAGCAGACCTGCATGTCACCATCGCCGGCCTTGACCCCGAGGCCAGCGCGGCTGCCGTCGACGCCCGGCTGAGCCATACCTAAAAGACGCGACGCGGCGCGAATGCGCCAGCCGCAAGGTTCGGCTCGCTACGGTAGTGCGTATGTCGCCCCGGTTCCGTCATCGAACGACGAAGAAGGAATCCCGGCGCTGGCCGCGGCCGACGGCGGCGGCGCTGGAGGAGCGCATCGACGAGATCATGGACCGGGTGGCCAGGGCCGGTGACGATCATGTCGAGCGGGTCGCCGCGCTGGAGGAGTATCTGACGCTGGCGCGCGCCCACGACGGTGAAACGTGGTTCGATGCCGGGGCCTGGAGCGAGGATCTTGCCGACAGCTATCTCGCGCTCGGCCGGGTCGACGACGCGGTCGCCACGATCGCCAAGGCCACCCGCTGTGGCTACGCCGAGGGCGCTGAGATGCTGTACGAGCTGGCCGAGAAGCTGATGCGCTCGGGGCACGAACCACAGGCCAGGCCCCTGTGGCAGCATGCCCGCTCCGGCTACCCTGACGACGTCTGGATCTATGTCCAGGCTGGCATCGAGTACGGCGACATGGGCGACCACGCCGAGGCCCTGGAATGGCTGACCACCGGGCTGGAACTGGCGTTGCGCACCGGTGACCCGGAATCGGCCCTCGAGCAGCTTCGTCCGTTGCGCGCGTCCTGCCTGTCCGCGCTCAGGCGCCAGCCCGACGACATTCAGGAGCCGACGGCCCAGAGGGAGCACAGGTGAGCGACAAGAGGTCAGCGCTGGACGCCCTGTCCGCGGCCGAGAAAGCCACCGTGCTCGACGAGCTGCTCGCTGCCCGGCCGGAGCTGCGTGAACCGGCCGAAGCCTACGCCGTCCAGGTCATGACCGACGCCGACCGGTCGGCTGTCGCCGACGATGTCGAGGGCGCCTTGCAGGGCCTGGACATCGAGGAGCTGAACACCCGGGCCGGCTATCGGCGGGGCCGAGGCTACGTCCATCCGGCCGAGGCCGCCGATGAGATCCTGGACGACGCCCTGCAACCCTTCCTCGACGACCTTCAGCGCCGGGCCGACCTCGGCACGGGATCCGCAGCCGTCGAACTTGCGGCGGGCATCCTGCTCGGCCTTTACAACTGCCGCCACGGCAACTCCGAGACGCTGCTGGAGTACTCCCCGGACTACGCGGCCGAGCGCGCATCAGGTGTGGTGAGCGACTGCGCGAAGCTCGGCATCGAGCTACCCGCCGTCGAACTCCTCGACCTCATGCCCGAGTGGACCGCGCTGCTGCGCTGAACCTGCGATCAGCCCGGTCCGGAATCACCACGTCCAGGCGCCGATGCGGTTCTGGTCCCAGGACGGCCCCGACGAGAGCGTGCTGCGCGCGCTCGCCGAGCGTCGGCTCGCTGACTTTCCCCGGCAGGAGCCGTCCCCGCGCGCCCGCCGGGAGCAGCTGGGTCCACCTGGAGCCGTCCTAACCAACCGAACATGACGCGGGCGACCGCCTGGCGCGGCTGCTGCTGCCGTACTGCCGCCGCGAGATCGAGGAGGCGGACGGCCCCGATAACGAGAGGGGATGGTGGTTCACCGACGCGCCGCCCGAGATCACCCGGGAGGCGCTCACGCTCGTCATCGACAAGCTGCCCGGCGAGCGGCCCAACGATCAGCCGCGCGAGGAGTGGCTGATGGCGCAGGCCGAGCGCCACGACGGGGTGCTGGCCGGCTTCGTCGCGCCCGCGGGGCCCGCCAGCCTCCCGGATGCGGGTGGACGCGATCATCGTTCCGTGCTCGCAGGCCGAGGACCTGGCCGGCGAGATCGCGCGGCGGTGGCCCGTTGACGGGTACGGCACGTCACTCGACCTCGCCGTGATGGAAGGCTTCGCCAGCATGGACGCCGGGCGTCCGCTATGGGCCGCGACCGGCTCCGAGTTCCGGCCCTGGCGCGCCAGCACCGACGACTGGCTTGGCGCGGCGTTCTGCCGTTTCTGGTGGGACTGAGGCCGGGAACGCAGCCGGGCGGAGGCCGCGGACTTACCATGGCCGAGCGGCCGGAATTCCGTCCGGCCGGACTCCGCGCAGCCGCCACGAGGATCAGCCATGGACTATCCGAATGAAGAATGGCAGCGCAAGGGCGCGACGCTGAGCGACAAGACCGCCCGCGAGGAGTTCGGGCTGACCCAGGACGAGATCTACGACGCGATCGACGCGGGCACGCTGCACTACCGTCAGGCGGCGATGCACGGGAACCCGTGGCTGAGACTGCTCCGCTCGGAGGTCGAGGCCCTCGCCAGGACCAGCCACGGCGACCGTTACGTCAATGAACGGCAGGATAAGGCCGAGCTGGCGCGCGTCAACCGCGAGATCAGACGCCTCCGGGCCGAGCTGGGCGCGCTCGAGGAGCGGCGATCCAAGCTCAGCTCCGACCTCGGAAAGTGAACGGCTCGCGGGCAGGGCGTTAAGCCGCGCCCTTTGGGCACCGCTCGGCTTTGCGTGCAACGCGTGCCCGGATGAGCACGCAACCAGCGGCTAGGCCGGCGCGTCCAAGCCCGCGTGAAGGTTCCGTACCTAGAGCGCCGGTCAAGTAGCGGGTCGGATTCCGGCGTGGCGTCGGCTTGGGGTCGTCGGGTGTTAGGCCCAGTTCGTGGTGGGTGGTGGGCATCTGCTGCGGGCAAGGGAGGAAGTCCGATGCGTCCTGATGTGTAGCGTCCGCCGGCTGGAGCCGTCGCGGGCGGAGCAGGGGTGATCAAGGTGGTGCGGCGGGCGAAGCTGTTCGTGTTCTTACGACAGCATCGCCACGAACTGTTTGACGAGGAGTTTCAGGCGGAGCTGGCCCAGGCGTATGCGGACAGCCCGAAGGGGCAGCCGCCGGTGCCGTCGGCGCAGCTGGCGCTGGCGACGATTCTGCAGGCGTATCCCGGGGTGTCGGATGACGAGGTGATCGAGGCGACGGTGATGGACCGGCGCTGGCAGCTGGTGTGGACTGCCTGGATGCGGATGCGCCGCCGTTTGCCAAGGGCACCCTGGTGGGGTTCCGGAAGCGGCTGATCGAGCAGAACCTGGACCGGGCGCTGGTGGAGCGGACGGTGGCGCTGGCCGCGCGGACTGGCGGGTTCGGCGCGCGGGCGCCGCGGGCGGCGCTGGATTCCAGCCCGCTGGCCTCTACCTGGCGATGCTCGGGCTGTTCGGCCTGGACCTCGGCGCGATCATCCGCTCCAGTGTCGGCGCGGTCGCTGTTCTGTTCGGGGCCGCTGTTCGTGCCCTCGATCATCATGACGCTGCTGCCGGCCTCCTGGCAGGACACCGCCGGCCACTACCTCCCGATGAACGCCGGCGAAACCATCTACACGGTGCAGCACCAGGCGCACACCCTCCAGCCCTGGGCCGGGTTCGGTGTGTTCAGCCTCTACGCCGCAGCCGCCCTCGGGACCGATTTCATGCTGATCAACCACCGCGACGCCTAGCACGCAGACTCCGTCTCCCCACGCGACACAAGACTGGAATGGACCGCGATGCCAACCGCCGAAGCCCACGTCCAGACCGAACACCCGAGCCGGTACCTCGCCCAGCTCTGCAAACACGCCCGGCAAGTCCACCGCCTGCGCCACCGGCCGCCCACGCACGACGGTGGCGACCCGCAGCCGCCTCCCAAGGTGCAGGCACCCCAGACCGAAACCGATGGCATCGTCAGCTTCAGCTGGGGCCAGTGCACCCTGCAGGCCAGCCCACACGCTCACGCTCCGCGCCGAAGCCACCAGCGAGAAAACCTGCAGCAGGTTCAGGAAATCGTCGCCAAAGACATCGAGAGATTCGGCAAACGCGAACACCTGAAGGTCGCCTGGCAACGGCCCCAAGCGCCCACAACCCAGCCCGGTCAAGCCAGCTAAGCAAACAGCAAGTCGGTCCTGCCTGCGTGCTCTCACCTCTCCTTGGTCCCGTGGGCTTGCGGCCGCTGATGCATCCGGCTGCCTGGATCTCCCGGGGATCCTGCCGGCCTGCAGTGACCGGGAGGCCCAATGGCGACCTCTTTCACCGGCGCAACGGGCTCCGGAATATCCCGTGCGGCCAACCAGTGGTAAGCACGCACGCGCTGGCCTCAGCGGCCACCATGGCGCGCTCTCGCGGGGTCGCCGCAGCGCCCCTTTTTCCTCCTCCGATACATCCTGTGACCTGGGACAACAGGCCGTGGCGGGAACCCGTGCAGCCTCCGATGGCGAAGTCTGCGGCCAGGCCCGAATTCAGCGCTCACTCCCACCGGGAGCCGGAATCAGCGACCACCGGGGATGGTGCACTACCAAGATCGGCTCCCAAATGGCTCCCAGCAGTGGCCCAGCGGCTGCCGCAGGTTCGGCAAACAGCCTGCTGACCTGGGAATTCTGGTCGGGGTGGCCGGATTTGAACCGGCGGCCTCTTCGTCCCGAACGAAGCGCGCTGCCAAGCTGCGCCACACCCCGGCGACCGCGCGAGCAGTCTAGCTGATCCGCGGAACGAGCGTCAGAAGCGTGGCTTCCGGCCGGCAGGAGAACCTGACCGGAGCCCACGGCGAGGTGCCTAGGCCAGCGGACACGTGCAGCCACGGGCGCTCCGCGCTGGCGCGGCCGGGTACGTGATCGCCCTGGCCGGCCGGGTACTGGTGCAGCCCGCGCGCCAGCGAACGCCCGATGCCGCAATTCGTCACCAGCGCGCCGAACCCCGGCAGGCAAACCTGCCCGCCATGGGTGTGCCCGGCGAGCAGCAGGTCGAAGCCGTCGGCCGCGAACCGGTCGAGCACCACGGGCTCCGGCGAGTGCAGCACCCCGAGGCGCAGGTCAGCGGACGGATTGGCGGGCCCGGCGATCTCGTCGTAGCGGTCGCGGTCGACGTGCGGATCGTGCACGCCGGCCACCTCGATGTCGGTGTCCGCCGCCTTGATCCGGCCCCGCCGGTTGTTCGCGTCAAGCCAGCCTGCGGCGGTCATCCCCGCGCCAAGCTCGGCCCACGGCAGGTCGGGAACATGGCGGCGGCGCTCAAGCGCGCTCGTCCGCCACAGGTAGCGAGCCGGGTTCTTCGGAACGGGCGAATAGAGGTCATTCGAGCCGAAGACGAAGACGCCGGGGCGATCGAGCAGCGGCCCAAGGGCATCAAGAAACGGCTGAACGGATTGTCGGTGGGCGATCGAGTCACCCGTGTTCACCACGACGTCCGGCTCAAGAGAGTCGAGCGACCTGATCCAGGACATCAGCCGGTGCCGCCCCGGGGTCAGGTGTGCGTCGGAGATGTGCAGCAGCCGCAGTGGCCTCGACCCCGCGGGGAGCAGCGGGACGTCGTAGCGGCGCAGTGCGAACCAGTTGCGCTCGACGACGGCGGCGTACGCGAAAGCGGCGGCGCCAGCCGCCGCCGCTGTCCCGGCCATGCCTCGTGGTCGCATCCATTCATGGTGCCATGCAGCGGGGACTGACCTGGCCGGGTAATGCTACGGCGGGACGCGGCAGGATGGGCTCATGACCGGACTGAAGGAACGGCTCCGCAGCGACCTCACCGCGGCGATGAAGTCCCGCGACGAGGTACGCACCCGGACCCTGCGGATGGCGCTGACCTCGGTGGCCAACGAGGAGGTGGCTGGCCAGGCCGCCAGGGACCTCACCGAGGAGGAAGTGCTCCGGGTACTCACCCGCGAGGCCAGGCGGCGCCGCGAGGCCGCCGACGCCTTCGATGCGGCGGGCCGGTCAGATCAGGCCGCTGCCGAGCGGGCCGAGGGCGAGGTGCTCAGCGGCTACCTGCCTGCCCAGCTTCCCGACGCAGAGCTCGCGGCGATCGTCGCCCGGGTGATCGCGGAAACCGGAGCGTCAGGCCCGGCTGCAATGGGCCAGGTCATGAAGGTGGTCATGCCGCTGGTGGCCGGCCGGGCCGAGGGCGGCCGGGTGGCGGCCGAGGTCCGCCGCGCGCTGGCGGGCTAGCCCGGAGTTCCCCCGTCGCGACACCGACATAGGCGTTGACCAGGTGAAACGGCCTCGACTCATGACTACGTAGACATGTAATTCCCATGATCGAGGGCATTACTACCTGGTCAAACGCGCTGGCCTATCGGCTTGGGGGGAACTTGGGGCTAGCCGCGCACCAGGCCATGAAGGCGGTCACGCCGCTGGCTTGGGCGCCAGCGTTACGCTGCCGCCCAAGGCAGCTCGCATCGAGTCCAGGCGATGCTGAGTAAGGCCCGTCAGCCGCAGCTCAGGGGCCCCCGCCCCCGCCGCCGCCGCCCCCGCCGCCACCGTGACCTGGCGGAGTCGGCTTCGGAGTCGGCTTGGGCGGCTTGGGCGGCTTCTTTGGCTTCGGCGAGTTGACTCCGGTTCCGAGCGAGAAGAACGGGCTGTTGGCGGGCACGCCGACGAAAGTGGCGATGGATCTGCCCAGGTTGGCGTGCTCGAAGGTGAACTGCCAGATCTGGCCTGCGTTGGCGCCGAAAACATCGACGGCGCAGTATGCCGACCCGGAAGCGAGCCGGTAGCAGGAGCCGGGGACGCCGGACATCGGATGCGTGATGGGACCGGCCGGGTTGAACATGGAGACGTAGCCGGCCAGGCGGGGGGTGTAACCGGCGAAGGCCGCGTACTCAAAGAGGTTCGCCGTTCCCGTCTTGGCGGCTGCTGGCACTCCGATGCCGTCTCCGACGCCAGTCCCGCTCGTCAGGACGCCCTGCAGGATGTAGTTGGCAGCGTCGGCGACGGCGGTCGAGATCGCCCGGTAGCAGCCGGCCGACTTCACCGGCAGGTTGCCGCCGCTCCTGTCTATGATCTTGCCAATCGCGATGGGCCTGCAGTAGATCCCCCGGGAGGCGACGGTGGCGTAGGCCGCGGCCATCGTCATCGGGGAGACGTTGACCGAGCCGAGCGTGAACGACGCGAGGTCGTCAGCCGGGGGCAGGTAGCTGGCCCGGCGCGGGTTGCCGACTCCCTGGAACAGGGACTTGCCGTCGGCGCGGTGGACGCCGAGGCTGGCCGCGGTCTTGACCACGTTGCACAGCCCGACCTTCTGCTCAAGGTGCGCATAGAACACGTTGATCGACAGCGTGGTCCCGTTGTACAGCGTGAAGATGCCCTTGCCTGCCCCCTCGGCGTTGGTCACCTGGTAGGGCGCTATGAACTGGCCCCTGCAGCTGGTGTAACCGGGGATCGTGGCCGGGGACACGATCTTCTGGCTGAACCCGAAGGGTATGCCCTCCTTGAGCGCGGTGAGCAGGGTGAAGATCTTGGACGATGAGCCGGTCTGCACGCCGATGCCGCCGTTGTACTTAGTGTCGACCGCGTAGTCGACGCTGTCCTGCCCGGGCCCGTTGCCGTACCGGCGGTCCACGGCGATCGCGCGGACCTTGCCCGTGCCCGGCTGGATCAGCACCTCGGCCGCCGCGTTCCCCGCCTGGTTATAGCTGGAGGGCGGCGCCGGCACCATATAGCTGACCGCGTGCTGCGCGGCATGCTGGTCCTTGCCGTCCATCGTCGTGTAGATCTTCAGGCCGCCGGTCTTGTTCAGCTGGGCCCATGCCTGGTGGTACGCCGGGTCGTTCTGCATGACCGACAGGACGTAGTCGCAGAAGAACGCGGCGTGCCTGGCCGACCGGCTGGTGCAGCCGCTCTGCAGCGCGTGGAAGGACGGATGCAGCCCGAGCGGGGCGTGCGCCGCTGCCTGCGCCGCTGCCTGCGTGATGTAGTGCTGCTGCGCCATCTTCGTCAGCACTTCGTTCCGGCGGCTGATGGCGTTCCCCGGGAACTGGAACGGATTGTACTGCGAGGGATTTTCCACCAGGCCGGCCAGCAGCGCCGCCTGCGTCAGCGTCAGGCGACTTGCGGTGGTGTGGAAGTAGCGTTCCGCTGCCAGCTGGATGCCGATCGCATGATTGCTGAAGTAGGCGGCGTTCAGGTAGGCGGCGAGCAGCTGGTTCTTGGTCATCTCGTGCTCGACCTTGATGGCTATCCGCAGCTCGCGGATCTTCCTCGCCGTCGTGTCCTGCTGCGCTGCCAGCACCTGTGCCCTGCTCGTCGCCGTCAGGATCAGTGCGTTCTTCACGTACTGCTGCGCGATCGTGGAGCCACCCTGCACTGCGTTGTGCTGAAGGTTGTTGATCACCGCCCGGATGGTGCCCTTGAAGTCCAGCGCGCCGTGCTGGTAGTACCTGGCGTCCTCGATCGCGACGATGGCATGCCGCATGACCGGCGCGATCTGCGCGAAGCTCACCGGAACCCGGTCGATGTTGTTCGGGTAGTAGTACGCGATCAGGTGGCCATTCCGGCCGAGGATCTCGGACCGGACTGGCAGCTGCCCGAGCGCGGGCACGGCGAGGTTGTTGAACTTGTTGGCCGCATCGCGGGTGATGATCCCGATCCCGCTCACGGCAGGCAGCGCGAGCCCCGCAAAGAGCAGGCCGGCCACCGCGGCTATCACGACGAGCCGGCCAGCCGCGCTTATTCGGGCGAGGCGATCTGATGTCAGCACGCAAATCAGCGTACGCTGGCCGCCGCTGCGGCCCGGCCAGGATGGTGAATCCGCAGCTCGGAACGGCGCGGGTCGCCGCGGTCCTGGCCGCGGGCGGGCGGGTGACTAGTCACTTCTGCCCGTATAGCCCATGCGGACTATCCCCGAAATGAGCCCGACAGGGTCTAGCGCTCAGGCCCGGACTTCCGTAAGTTACGTTTTCGCAACCATGACACGGAGCCGGGCCCCCGCGCCGTCGGCTCCTACCTGCCAGTGAACGCCATCCGGCGTGACGACCCCCAGCGGGCGTGACGATCAGGAGGAGTTGGGCCAATGTGGATCACGGACTGGACCGCCCGCGCCGCGTGCAAGGGAACGGACCCTGACGAGCTCTTCGTTCAGGGGGCGGCGCAGAACCGGGCCAAGCTGATCTGCCGTGGCTGCCCCGTCCGGACCGAGTGCCTCGCGGACGCGCTCGACAACCGGATCGAGTTCGGTGTCTGGGGCGGCATGACCGAGCGTGAGCGGCGCGCATTGCTTCGCCGCCGTCCGGATGTGGTCTCCTGGCGCGATCTGCTCGAGAACGCGCGCAACCAGTACGAGCGCACTGGCGACGAGCTCGTCGCCAGCTGACGACGGTGCGCTGACCGGGATCACGGTTGCCGCGGCGCGGCAGCTACCCGATAAGAAAGCTCTCCCCGATCGCCCGCAGGCCTGCCAGGTTGTGCACGTCCTCGGCTTGGGCGGGTACCTCGGTGACGGGAACAAGCGGGTGCGCCGCGGTGAAATGCTCAGTAAGGCGCCGCTGCGCCGCGACTAGCTGCATGCGCTCGGCGTGCAGCCGCAAGGCGGCGATGGCCAGCCGGTGCGGTGCCTGGCCCGGCTGCGCGGGCCAGTCTTGCGGCTCGTCCCGGCGGGTATCGCCATCCGGACCGTCGCTGTCCGCGCCGTCGCCGTTGGGGCCCTCGCCGGGCTGCAGGCTCTCGGCGGCTGCCATGCTGCGGGCGGCAGACAGCCGCGCTGCGGGCGAGCGTTGCATGCGGTTAAGAATGAGCCCGGCAAGCGGCATCTCCTCCACCGCCAGCCGTTCCACGAAGTACGAAGCCTCCCGGAGCGCGTCGGGCTCGGGGGCGGCGATCACGAGGAACGACGTGCCGGGTGCCCGCAGCAGCTGGTAGGTGTACTCCGCGCGCTCCCTGAAGCCGCCGAACATCGTGTCGAGTGCGGTAACGAACGTCTGCGCGTCGCGAAGGACCTGTGTGCCGAGGATCTTCGTCAGGGCTCCGGTTACCACGCTGAACCCGACGTTAAGTACCCGCAGGTACGCTCGCCCGCCCAGGTTCGCCGGCGCGGTGAGGAGCCGGAGTAGCCGGCCGTCGAGGAACCGCCCGAGCCGCTGCGGGGCGTCAAGAAAATCCAGCGCGGACCGGCTCGGCGGGGTATCCACCACGATCAGGTCCCATTCGTCGGCCCTGCGCAGCTGGCCGAGTTTCTCCATGGCCATGTACTCCTGGGTGCCGGAGAAGCTGGACGACAGCGACTGGTAGAAGGGGTTCGCCAGGATCTGGGCCGCCCGGTCCGGATCGGCGTGGGCCTCCACGATCTCGTCGAAGGTCCGCTTCATGTCGAGCATCATCGCGTGCAGGCTGCCGCCATCCGCGGCCTCGTGGTGCCGTGATCCGTCAGTTCCGTGCCGCGGGCCGGCCCGGCCCGCTACCGGAACCAGGCGGGGGGTGTTGTCCAGGGAGGACAGGCCCATCGACTGGGCGAGCCTGCGGGCCGGGTCAACCGTGAGCACTACCACATGCCTGCCGCGCTCCGCCGCCCGCAGGCCGATCGCCGCGGCAATGGTGGTCTTCCCTACGCCGCCGGATCCGCAGCAGACGATGATCCTGGTGCGGCGATCGTCGATCAGCCGGTCAACGTCGAGCTGCGGCGCCGTGGCCCCCGGCATCAGGCCGCTCCCTGATCCCGCAGCGCGGCCGCTATCCGGTAGAGCCCCGCCAGGTCAATGCCATCGGTGATCATCGGCAGGTCGTACCTCGGCTGCCCCGCTCCGGCCAGCCGGCGCCGCTGTGCGCGCTGGCCAGTGGCCGTCCTGGCCTGCTCGACCAGTTCGGCAGCCAGCGCGGCGGCGAGCCGGTGGCTGTCGTCGAGCCCGGCTGCCTTCAGTCCCAGGGCAAGTTCGTCCTCATCGACCGATCCGCTCGCCGCCATGCGCAGCTGGCCGGGAGACATTGCGAGCGGATGCACCTTGTTGATCATGATGCCGCCGGGCTGCAGCCCGCCGTTGCCGAGCCTGGCGAGTTCCGCGATGCCGTCGAGGGTCTCCTGGACCGGCATCTCCTCGAGCACGGTGACAAAGTGCACCGCCGTCTCCGGCGAGCTGATCACCTTCTGCACGGTGTCCGCGTGGCCGCGGATCGGCCCGACCCTGGCGAGGCCGGACACCTCGGCGGCCACGTTCAGGAACCTGCCGATCCGCCCGGTCGGCGGCGCGTCCATGACAACCGCGTCGTACACGAGCCTGCCCCCCTCCCGCCGCCGTGTTGCCTCGGCTGCCTTCCCGGTCAGCAGCACGTCGCGCAGGCCGGGCGCGATCGTAGTGGCGAAATCCACCACGCCGAGCCTGGTGAGCGCCTGGCCGGCGTGCCGGAGGTTGTAGAACATCTGGAGATACTCAAGCAGCGCGGCCTCCGGATCGGCGGCCAGCGCGTACACCTCGCCGCCTGGCCGGGTGGTGGTGGCCGGAGCGACCGCGACCCTGCGTTCGCCGTAAGGGAGCGGCGGGCAGTCAAAGACCTGAGCGATCCCCTGCCGTCCCTCGACCTCGATGAGCAGCACCCGCTTGCCGCCTGCGGCGAGGGCAAGCGCCAGCGCGGCGGCCACCGTTGTCTTGCCGGTTCCGCCCTTGCCGGTGACGACATGCAGCCGCACGCCCTCCCAGTCCGTGTCCCGTGCCCTCACGCCATGGAGGCTATCCGCGCCCGCGCACTAGGTATGGATCTGGCCGGGCGGCAGCACAGCCAAAAGTCACTAGGCTGGTGCCGGGGACATCGGCGTGCAGCCGGGGAAGAGGTGTTCACGGTGGTCGGCATTCTTTTGGTCATCCTCGTGATTCTCGTGGTGTCGGGTCTCGTCGTGACCGGCCGCGCGATGCGCGTGGTGCAGCAGTATGAGCAGGGCATCGTCTTCAGGTTCGGCAAGGTGCTGCCGGGCACGCGCGGCCCCGGGCTGCACGTGATCAGGCCGGTCGGTGATCGTATGCAGAAAGTAAACATGCAGATCATCGCCATGGCCGTTCCGGCACAGGAGGGCATTACCAGGGACAATGTCAGCGTCCGGGTGGATGCGGTGGTCTATTTCCGCGTCGTCGACCCGATCAAGGCGACGGTGAATGTGCAGAACTACATGTTCGCCGTCTCGCAGCAGGCGCAGACATCGCTCCGGTCGATCATCGGCCAGTCGGAGATGGACCAGCTGCTGGCCGAGCGGGCAACGGTCAACAAGGAACTCCGCCGGATCATCGACGAGCCGACCGAGGGCCCGTGGGGCATCAGGGTCGAGCGCGTGGAGATCAAGGATGTGAGCCTGCCCGAGGGAATGAAACGGTCGATGTCGCGGCAGGCGGAGGCAGAACGGGAGCGCCGGGCGCGGATTATCACCGCTGACGGCGAGTACCAGGCGTCGAAGCGGCTCGCCGCGGCGGCCAACGTGATGGCGCGTGATCCCGCCGCGTTGCAGCTCAGGTTGCTGCAGACCGTGGTCGAGGTAGCGGCTGAGCGCAACAGCACGCTGGTCATGCCGATACCGGTCGAGCTGCTGAGGTTCTTCGACAAGTTCACTCCGGCCGCCCCGGCGAGCGAGAAGTCGGCCGCGGACTCGGCCTCGCTGGCCGACTTCGGCGATGTGGCGGTGGCGGCGGCGGAGGCTGAGGCCGAGCTCGGCGGGGCCGCGGCGGCCCCGCTGCAGATACCTGACATCCCGCCAATTCCCGAGATCACCGCGGAGGTGGGCGACGCCACGCCTGCCATCGGCGATGCCGCGCCTGACCAGCACGCACCGGAGCAGGACGCGGCGGCGCAAGGCGTGGCGGCGCAAGGCGTGGCGGCTGGGCGAAGGAGGGCCGCGAAAAAGCCGGGCGCATAGCCAGGCGGCACGGGACAGGTCCGCCGGAGCGGGAGGACCGCGGAGGATCCGGGCGCGTAAGGTGGCAGCCGCGCCGCCATCGCGGCCCGGGTCGGCCGGTCGGCGACGCGCCTGCGCACGCCGGCCGGGTCGGCGACGGGCCTGCGCACGCCCCGCCCCGCTAGAGTCGGCTCATGCAGAAGTGGGAGTACGCAACGGTGCCGCTGCTCGTCCATGCGACCAAGCAGATCCTGGACAACTGGGGCGAGGACGGGTGGGAGCTCGTGGCTGTGGTGCCGGGCCCGAATCCCGAGCAGCTCGTCGCCTACCTGAAGAGGGGCAAGCCATGAGCCTGGCGGAGGACCCGGCACCGGACCAGCACTCACCCGAGGCCCGGCTGGCCGCGCTCGGCCTGACCCTGCCGAAGGTGACGGCTCCGCTAGCTGCCTACCTGCCGGCGGTGCGCACCGGGGATTACGTCTACACCGCCGGTCAGCTGCCATTCGTGGACGGGGTGCTGCCCGCGACCGGCAAGGTCGGCGCCGGGGTGGGCCTGGCCGAGGCCAGCGCGCTCGCGCGGATCTGCGCGCTCAACGCGCTGGCCGCGGTGGCGTCCGTGACGGGCGGCCTCTCGTCTGTCCGCCGGATCGTCAAGGTGACTGGCTTCGTGGCTAGCGCGCCCGATTTCACCCAGCAGGCACAGGTAGTTAACGGCGCGAGCGAGCTGCTGATCGAGGTCTTCGGCGAAGCTGGCCGGCATGCCCGCAGCGCCGTCGGCATGGCCGTCCTGCCGCTCGATACCCCGGTCGAGGTCGAGTTGATCGCGGAGGTAAGGGGCTAGGCCGTCAGCGGCGCAGGGCTCAGGAGGCTCGTCGTGGAAGGTCCCGTGGACGGCGCGGCGATCCGGCTCCCTGGGATGATGGCCGGTCGCGCGCTCGACGTCCTGGCGGGACGCGTGCCGGCGGCCGCCGCCAGGGACGCGGCAACCGTCATGCTGCTGCGTCCCGTGCCGGCGGCCGGGGGCGGCTCGCTGGCCCGGCACGCGGACCACGGCCTTGAGGTCTACATGCTGCGGCGCAAGTCCTCGATGGCCTTTGCTCCCGGCGCGTTCGTCTTCCCCGGCGGCTCGGTTGACACCAGGGATGCCGACGAAGAGGTCGCCTGGACCGGGCCTGACGTGGCCGACTTGGGCGCGATATTCGACGCTCCGGCTCGGCTCGCGCGGGCGCTGGTGTGCGCGGCCGTGCGGGAGACCTTCGAGGAGTCCGGGGTCCTGCTGGCCGGGCCGTCGGCGGCGACGGTGGTGGCCGATACCAGCGGCGATGACTGGGAAGCCGACCGGCATGCGCTGCTCGACCGGTCGATCTCGCTCGCTGAGATGCTCGGGCGGCGCCGCCTGGTGCTCCGCGCCGACCTGCTGAAGCCATGGTCACGGTGGATCACCCCGGTGGTGGAGGAACGCCGGTTCGATGCGCGCTTCTTCGCCGCCGCGCTGCCGCCCGGCCAGCGGACCAGGGACGTCGGCGGCGAGGCGGCGCAGGTCGCCTGGATCCGCCCGGCGGATGCCATAGCCGCCGGGCGGAAGAAGGAGATAGTGCTCTGGCTACCCACTGCGGTGACTCTCGGTGAGCTCGCCGCCTGCGGCACGATGGCGGCCGCGCTCGCCTCGCCCCGGCCGGTCACGCCGTGGCTGCCGGAGGTCACCATCCGCGAAGGCACGCCCTGGCTCAGCGTCCCCGGCGAGCAGGAGTATCCGCTGTGATCGAGCATCCGCGGTGACTGCCCAGGTGGCCGGCGGGACGCCGCCGGCCCCGGACATCGATGGCTCGGGGACGGCGCGGGCACGCTGCGTGCTGGCCCCCAACCCGTCGCTGATGACCCTGGACGGCACGAATACCTGGCTGATCGCCGAGCCAGGCTCGGCCGCGGCCGTGGTGGTGGATCCGGGACCTGACGACGAGGGGCACCTGCGCCGGGTGCAGGCGCTCGCGCTGGCTGCCGGGCAGCGGGTGAGCCGGATCCTGCTGACACACGGGCACCGCGATCATTCGGCCGGCGCCCGGCGACTGGCCGAGCTGACCGGAGCGCCGGTGCTGGCGCTTGACCCGGCGCAGCGGCTCGGCGCGGAAGGGCTCGAACCTGGCGATGTGGTATCCGCGGCAGGCTGCGAGATCCGCGTCATCGCCACGCCTGGCCATACGGCCGACTCGGTGTCCCTGCTGCTCCCGGCGGACCGCGCGGTGCTGACCGGGGACACGGTGCTCGGCCGCGGCACAACCATGATCGCCCGCGATGGCAGCCTCGGCGACTACCTGGGCTCGCTGGACAGGCTGCGGGCGCTCGCCGACTCCGCGGCGCTGGCGGCGCTGCTGCCCGGGCACGGGCCGCTGCTCGCGGACCCGGCGGCAACCCTGGACTTCTACATCGCCCACCGCGCGGAGCGGCTCGCCGAGGTGCTGGCCGCTGTCGCGGCCGGGGACCGCACGCCCGCCGGCATTGTCGCGCGCGTGTACGCGAGCGTGGACCGGAGCCTGTGGCCGTTCGCGGAGTGGTCAGTCCGGGCGCAGCTGGCCTACCTCGCGGAACGGGGGCTACTGCCGCCGGAGTGGGCCGGCGGGTCAGCGTGACCGCTTGCGCAGCCGCTCTGGCTCGATGAGCAGGGGCCGCTGCCGCCGGAGTGGGCCGGCGGGTCAGCGTGACCGCTTGCGCAGCCGCTCTGGCTCGATGAGCCGGGGCTGCTGCCGCCGGAGTGGGCCGGCGGGTCAGCGTGACCGCTTGCGCAGCCGCTCTGGCTCGATGAGCAGGACGGACTTGGCGGATAGCTGCAGCCAGCCGCGGGCAGCGAAATCCGCCAGCGCCTTGTTGACCGTTTCCCGCGATGCCCCGACCAGCTGGGCGAGTTCCTCCTGGGTGAGGTCATGGTTGACCTGCAGCCCGTCCTGCTGCGCGGTGCCGAACCGGTCGGCCAGGTCGAGCAGTGCCTTGGCCACCCGGCCTGGCACGTCCGTGAAGACGAGGTCGGCCATCACATCGTTGGCCCGGCGGAGCCGCTGGGCGAGCGCCTGGAGCAGGTGCAGGGCCACGTCGGGACGGCCGGTCAGCCAGCTTCGCAGGTCGGCGTGGGCGAGCGCAGCGAGGCGGCTGTCGGTGACCGCGGTCGCGCTCGCCGTGCGCGGCCGCGGGTCGAAGAGCGACAGTTCCCCGAACATCTCGCCCGGGCCTAGCACGCTCAGCAGGTTCTCCCGGCCGTCGGCCGCGGCACGGGTCAGCTTGATCTTGCCGGCGAGTATCACGTAGAGCTGGTTGCCGGAGGCCCCCTCCTCGAACAGGCGCTCGGCCCGGGAAAGCTCCACGACGGTGACTCCGGCCTGCAGCGCGGCCGCACTGTCATCGTCGAGCGACTCGAACAGCGGCGCCCGCCTAAGCACGTCATCCGCGTCGTCCACGGGTGCCTCCTCGCCTGCATCCGCCATCAGTACCCAGTGTCGCCCATTTGTGACCTGGGCTCGACAGGGGGCGGCTGGCCTCGCACCGCGCGGGCCTCCCGGCTGGCGCCGTGGCTGCCCTTCGGCGCCGCACGCACGCGCGCCCAGGTTCAGTGCCCCCGATGGCTATCCGATGACCTGAGCCTGGCCCGGCACGCCTCGATCTCGGCTTCGGCGTCGGCCTGGCCCACCCAGGTAGCCGTCTCCACTTCCTTGCCGGGCTCCAGGGCCTTGTAAACCTCGAAGAAGTGCTGGATCTCCAGCCGGTCGAACTCAGAGACGTGCTCGATGTCCCGCAGATGCGCCATCCGGGGGTCGGTGGCGGCGACGCAGAGCACCTTGTCATCGGCGCCCATCTCGTCCCGCATCCGGAACATGCCGATCGCCCGGCAGTGAATCAGGCAGCCAGGGAACGTCGGCTCGTCCAGGATCACGAGCGCGTCGAGCGGATCACCGTCGTCAGCGAGCGTATCCTCGATGAATCCGTAGTCAGCGGGGTACCGGGTCGAGGTGAACAGCATCCGGTCCAGCCGGATTCGCCCGGTTTCATGATCCATCTCGTATTTGTTGCGCTGGCCTTTCGGGATCTCGATGACCACATCGAATTTCACGATTCCGCTCCCTGCAGCCGTAGATGATTGACTCCGTGGCCAGGACGCGTGCCCCGCATCCTGGCTGCCCGCAGGATCAGCATCTCGTGAGGGGAGGAGTGGTGACGAGCCGGCTCCGGCGCGTGGCATTGGCGACCCTCGCGCTGCTGACCATTTTCACCATCGGCGCCGGCGTCGCGGTCGCGCATCTGCTGCCCGCCCGTCTTGCCCGCTGGCAGGTACCGCGGGTGGCCGGGCAGCCGCTGACCGCGGCCGGCCCGGTGCTCGGCGCGGCAGCACGACCGCAAGGAAAGGCCGTAACGTCTGCGGGCCTGAGCGCCCGGCTGTCCGGGACGCTGGGCCTGCCCGCCCTGGGCGCGCACGTCGCAGCGGCCGTCGCCAGCTTGCCAGCGGGCAAGGTGATCTTCGCCAGGCATGGCAGCTCCCCGTTCGCGCCGGCCTCGACGGCCAAGCTGGCGACGGCGGTGGCGGCCCTGCAGGTGCTCGGCCCCGGAGCCCGGTTCAGCACGCGGGTCGTGGCGGGCGCCGCGCCGTCTGCCATCATCCTGGCCGGCGGCGGTGACCCTACCCTGGCTGCGGGTAGTCCGCCTGCGGCGGACTACCCGCAGCCGGCGACGCTTGCCTCGCTGGCCGCCAGGACGGCGCGCGCGCTGCGCGCCAGGCACCGGCGCACCGTGCGGCTGGGGTACGACACCTCGCTGTACACCGGGCCGCTGCTCGCGCCTTCGTGGCCGTCCAGCTATGTGTCCACCGGCAATGTCAGCCCGATCACGCCGCTGGAGGCTGACCAGGGCCGGCTGACCGCCAGCGGAGCGCCGCAGGATGCCGATGACCCGGGGAACTTCCGGCCGCGGTCGCTGACCCCGGCGGCCGATGCCGCCCGTGCGTTCGGCTCGCTGCTGGCCAGTCACGGGATCCGGGTGCGCGGGCCGATCCGGTCGGCCAGGGCGCCGTCGGCGGGCGTCACCATCGCCAGGGTGGACTCACCGCCGCTCGCCGAGATCGTGCAATGGATGCTGATCGAGAGCAACAACGTGATCGCCGAGAACCTGGCCAGGCAGGTAGCGATCGCGGTCGGCAGGCCCGCCTCGTTCAGCGGCGCGGCGGCGGCCGTGATGGCGACCGACCAGAGACTGGGGGTGCACGGCATCAGGCTGGCGGACGGCAGCGGCCTTTCGCCCGCTGACCGGATCACCCCGCGCGCGCTTGTGCAGCTGGTCGCCCTGGCCGCGGGCGGCGGCGGCCCCGGCCTCCGGCCGGTGATTACCGGGCTGCCGGTGGCGGGCTTTTCCGGGACGCTTGCCCCAGGCGGGAGCGTCTTCGCCGTCACGGGGCCGGCCGCCCGCGGGGTGGTGCGGGCGAAGACAGGCAACCTGACCAGCGTGGCAGCCCTGGCCGGAGTCGCCTACGCCAGCAACGGCCAGCTGCTGGCCTTCGCGTTCATGGCCGATCAGCTGCCCAGGGCGGGCCTGAGCCAGGCTGCCGGCGCTTTCGCCGAGCTTGCCACCAAGCTCGCCGGCTGCGGCTGTCACTGACACCGAGTCGCGGCAGGCCTGCGGCTGGCGCGGCACCTGAGCCGAAGCCCGGTGCCGGGGCACGTACGGTGGAGGGGTGAGCAGCACACAGATGATCGACTGGGATGTGGCCACCTCCACCGGCATTCGCTGGGCCAGGCCCGGCCCGCAGGTCAGCCGGGCCGAGGCGAGGAAGGTCGTGGCCGAGCTTCGCGAGTTTGCGGCCGCCGTGCAAGAACCGGTGCGCGAGGTCACCGGGCTGGCCGGCCCAGCCGACGGCGGAACCGTCGCGGTGGTAGACCGCCCCGGG
>WNFB01000845.1_pt1 | contig 25706 bp, 24 predicted proteins | sample 5400501 | NCBI WGS metagenome assembly WNFB01 (sample SAMN13153341, study PRJNA577476) | soil metagenome | isolation source: 200 cm saprolite under Douglas fir tree site 2 hole 1 | place: USA:California | collected 2015-04-18 | reverse complement strand
CTCGCGGAGAGATGCACGACGAGACCCAGCGGGGGCGGGAGCTCGGAGGCAAGGAAACGCACCATGCCGGGATTCGCGATGACGGCGGAACAGGGGGTGGGACGGAGCGAGCGGACCAGTTCTTGGGGCCGTTGAATGCCAGGAAGGGGTCCCGCGGCAAGGCCATGGTCCAAGGCGAGGAGGAAGAACCGACCGCCGGCTCCATCGAGCCGGCGGCGTCGTCTCGCGATTCCAAGAAGCCTCACGATCCATCCTTGCCTGTCCTTTTGTGGATGCTAAACATAATACTTAGACGTTATTGTATTTTATAGCTCACAGTTTATTTGAGGAAGTCCGCGTCGGCTCATCGGGAACGCCGCTGCGCCACCGCGCGGTCGTCCCGATTCGCGAAGAACTCCTGGTGCACGGCCTGCACGGCTGTCTCGAGGTCCTTCGTGTCGACCGTGAAGTGATACGCGACCATTGACGCGCCCGCGGAGATCAGCTGGACGTTGATCCCGAGGTCCGCGACGGCTCGGAATACCCGGGCGGCGACGCCGTGCGTGTATCCGAGACCGTCTCCGACGAAGCAGATCAGAGAGGCATGGGGTGCCACCTCGACGCGCTCGATCACGGACCCGTGCAGGTGTCCGAGTGCTTTCTTCGCTCTCGGGACCGACTCGGACTCGATGAGGAACGCGACGCATGTTTGCGAGGTGGCGGCACTGTAGACGCCGACGTCGGCGTCGGCCATGGCGGTCGCGGCCTGAGACAGAAGGCCCTCCTTGAAACCGGCGCCGGACGTGAATACCTTGAGCGTGGAGAGGTCCCGCACATACGACACGCTCTTGATCGTCCCGCTTCGATCCACGGTGTCCGGCCCGATCCGGGTGCCCGGGTCCTCGGGCTTGAAGATGTTCTTCACGAAGACGGAGGCGGTGCACTCCCGGGCGGGCTGCACGACCCGCGGATGGAGGACCTTCGCACCGAAGTACGAGAGCTCCGCGGCCTCATCGTAGGACAAGGCATCCAAGGGGAACGCCCCCGGCACGATCTTCGGGTCCGCGGACATGAAACCGCCGATGTCCTTCCAAATCTCGATCGTACGCAAGTCGAGAGCGTATGCCACGACGGCCGCGCTGTAGTCGGATCCCCCTCGACCGAACGTCGCCGTCTTGCCTTCCGAGGACATGCCGAAGAAGCCCGTAATCACGTTCAGGTGGGCCGCCTCGGCCTGACGGCGCAAGAACGGAGCCATCTGGGACCGCGTGGGTTCGAGGCGCGCCGTCGCATTCCCATAGTTGTCGTCCGTCAAGAGGCCAATCACATCCGCCTCGTGCGCGACCGCTTCAAACCCCCGATCCCGGAGGTTCGTGGCTACGACCTGGGCCGCGAGGCGCTCGCCGAACGACAGGACGAAATCTTGGGTCCGAGGCGTAATTTCCTCCGTGTATGCGATGCCGTAGAGGAGCCGCTCGAGCTTCATCGCGAGGGCAATGATCGACGCGACCGCCGGATCCCCCTCCCGCTTGGCGGATTTCGGGATGAGGGCCAGGTGTTGGCGACGGAGCTCGGCCAAGAATAAATCGATCTCTTTCTCCTCCCGAGGTTTCGAGCACATCCCGATGAGGGAGTCCGTGACTCCCGCAATTGCCGACACGACGACGAACGCGCGCCTCGAATCCTCCTTGAGGATCCCGGCCATCCGGTCGTACATGTCGCGGGAGCTCACGCAGTTCCCGCCGAACTTCGCGACCGTCCATGGCTCAGCCAAGGTACCCTCTCCGGTGCGCCAGTTCGGCGTTCAGTACGCTCCCGCCCGCACCGCCGCGGAGCGTGTTGTGCGAGAGGACGAAGAACCGCAGCACCCGATCGACTACACGGATCCTTCCGACCGTCGCAGCCATCCCGCGCGCCCGCGCCGGTTCACCCGCCATGAGGTCGAGGAGGGGCTGTGGCCGGTTTGTTTCCGAGCGAACGAGAACCGGAGCGTTCGGTGCCGTTGGCAGCTTTTCCCGCTGCGGCTCGCCTCGGAACGAGGATAGGATCTTCGCGACCTCCGCCGCGCTCACGTCCTCCGTGAGGGGAATCGAAACGGCCTCGAGGTGACCGTCCCGAACGGCCACGCGCGCGCAGTTCGCCCACACCTCGAGCGTGCTCGGAACGACCCCGTCGGACCAGCGGCCGAGGATCTTCTTCGCCTCGTGGCGGATCTTCTCCTCCTCACCCTCGATGAACGGGAGCACGTTCCCCGCGATGTCGAGGGATGGCACGCCCGGGTAGCCAGCCCCTGAAAGGGCCTGGTAGGTGGCGACGTGGACCTGCGAGAAGTCGAGGACGTCCGCCAGCGGCTTCAAGGCGAGGACGAGACCCGTGATCGAGCAATTCGGGTTCGTTGCAAGGAAACCTCCGTGCTTGAACGTCGCCTGGCGCTCGACGAGGGCGAGGTGGTCGGGATTCACCTCGGGGACGAGCAACGGCACGTCCGGGTCCATCCGATGCGATGACGCGTTCGAGAACGTCTTGACCCCCGCGCGGGCCGCGTCGAGCTCGACTTCCGCTGCAATCTCAGGGGGAAGCGCACTGAACGAGGTCGCGATGGCCGCTCGAACGATGGCCTTCACATCGAGTGGTTGCAGCTCCATCGCCGCGACGTCGATTTGGAGCGGAACGTCTTCGAGTCGCCAGAACTCTCCGAGACGGCCACCCACCTTTCGTTCGGAGGAACAGAGGAACGCGAGCTCGAACGTGGGGTGGTCTTGCAGCAAGCCGACGAAACGCTGGCCGATGGTTCCCGTCGCGCCGAGGACGGCCACGGGGATTTTGCTCACAGACGGGTCCCTCCGAAGTACTTGCGCGTGTGGTCGACGAGCTCGACAAACGCCCTCGAGTCTTGGGCTTGGGCAGCCCGAACCCATTCGTCGAGCGCCTCGCGGATTCGTCGGTGGACCGCGGGCGTGTGCGGGTTCAGCGCTTGAATGTCCCGGAGCAACATGGGCGAATCCGATAGGAGGCGTGAGGCCGCGGAGGAGAGGCGGGAGAATGTGGTCGCGGGCTGCTTCGCGTCTGCGAGGTCGAGCGGACCGTTCGTGACGCTAAGGGCGAACGTGAGGAGACACAGATGGCTCGCGCCGATCAGGAACGCCACGAACTCGTCGTGGCGGTCGAAGGGCATGTCGATTAGGTTCGCGCCGCTGGGCCGAAACAGGTCCTTGGCCTCCGTGACCGCGGCGCCATTTCCGCAATCGCTGAAAGTGATATTCCCACTGGACAGAGGCCAGACGTTCGGGCCGAACATCGGATGGATGCTCGCGACGCGCAACCCGGTCTGGGCCATCGCCCGGAGGACGTCGGCGATCGGCGCTTTCACGCTGCAGACGTCGAAGATGAGACCGCGAGGCTTCATGGCCGCGATCTTCCGGAGGACGTCTGCGGAGGCGGAAATCGGGACCGAGACGGCGATGATGTCGGCAATCGTCAGAGCCTCCGCAAGATTCGACTCGAAAGGGAAACCGTCGAGGGGACCGGCTGAATCGTTCACGACGACCTCGAACCCGCGGTCCCGGAAATAGCAGCAGAGCCACGAGCCCATCTGGCCCGCACCCCCGACAACGAGGACCCGCTGGTGGACCGGCTTCGGCGGTTGCACGTTTTCCTGACGCCGGACGCTCTCTCGAATCAGAAGCGACGAGAGGCCGTCTGCGAATTCGGACGGGATGCCTCGCGTCGCACACTCCCGCAGGATGCGCGTGCGAACTTGGCCTTCCGCCTCCGCATCCCGCACCGGTCGGCCGAGGAACTTCTTCTCCAACCCGATCTCGACGGCCAAGTGAAGGCGTTTGGCGACCATGGCGACGATTTCCTGGTCGGCGGATCCGATTTCTTCTCGTACTCGCTTGATGTCCACCTCGCTCACAGGAGTTCCCCCAAGACCATGAGATCGAGGATCGCCATTGCGGCCGCGTTCTCAATCACGGGCACGGCACGGGGCACAATGCAGGGATCGTGGCGGCCCGTGACGACGACCTCCGTCCCCTGCATCTTGTCCATATCGACAGACCGCTGCGGCCTCGCGATCGACGCGGTCGGTTTCACGACGACGCGGAACGTCACGGGCATCCCGTTCGTGATTCCGCCCAGGATCCCACCCGCGTGGTTCGTCGCGGTCACCACGCGACCTCCCTGGACCACGAACGGATCGTTGTGCTCGCTCCCCCGCATCGAGGCCGCTCGGAATCCTGCACCGAAATCGACGCCCTTCACGGCCGGAACCGAGAACAAGAGATGCGCGAGGGCCGACTCGACGGAGTCGAAGAACGGCTCACCGACGCCGGCGGGTATTCCCGTGATCACGGCCTCGATGATTCCGCCGACACTGTCGCTGTCCTTCCGCGCCCCCTCGACTTCCGCAATCATCCGGTCCGCGGCATCGAGGTCCGCGCATCGCACCGGCGTGCGCTCGACGTTGTCTTCGATCTCCTGTGGCGTCACCGCCTTAGCAGTGACCTTGCCGATCTGGGCTGCATGGGCATGGAGGCGAATCCCCTTCCGTGCAAGGGGCTGTCTTGCAATCGCGCCGGACACAACGAGCGGTGCGGTCATCCGCCCAGAGAGCTGACCGCCACCGCGGAAATCGCTCTTGCCTCCGTATTTCATGAGCGCCGCGAAGTCTCCATGCCCCGGGCGCGGCACGCGCGCAATGTCCGCATACGATTTCGATTGGACGTCCTGATTCCGGATGATCGCGACAATCGGCTCGCCCGTCACGACGCCGTCGCGGATCCCTTCCGCGAGTTCGAGGCGGTCCTCCTCTTTCCGCTGGCTCGTGAGCAGGCTCTGCCCCGGTCGGCGGCGATTCAGCTGGCGTTGCACAAACGACACGTCGACAGGCGTCCCGGCGGGGAGGCCCTCGATCGTGCAGCCCACGAAGGGGCCATGGCTCGTCCCGAAGATCGTCGTCCGGTAGCGGTTCCCGAAGGTGTTCATGCGACCACCGCGTGGAGGGCTCCCAGAGCCCGCAAATCGTCAAGATAGGCCGGGTACGAGACACGGAAGCACCAGGGGTCCGAAATGTCGACGGCACCCCGCGCGACGAGTCCCGCGACGCCCGCGGCCATGAGGATGCGATGGTCTCCTTGGGAATCGACGAACCCGCCATGGAGTGGGGTGGGCCCTCGCACAATGCAGCCGTCCGGAGTCGGTTCCGCGGGGACGCCGAGGACCCGGAGCATCGCGACCGTCGAGGCGATCCGATCGCTTTCCTTGAGCCGTAGCTGGTCGCCGTTGACGAAGCGCGTCTCCCCCTCAGCATGAGTCGCCAAGACGGCGAGAATCGGAAAGAGATCTGGCGTCTCGCCAACATCGACAGTTTGCGCGACCAAGGGTCCGCCCCGGACACGGACGGAGTCGGGGCCGACATCCACACGGGCGCCGAACGCCTGCAAAATCTGCACGATCCGTCGGTCGCCCTGGGGCGCCACCCCATCGAGCCCGATCACGGTCACATCGCCATCCGTCAACGCGGCCGCGACGAGCGGGAACGCGGCGGAGGAGAAGTCGCCCGGGATGTCGACGTTGACCGGACGGTAGGCTTGGGCCCCGGGCACTCGGAACGTGTCGCCAGTCTTCGAGGTCTCGACGCCGAACGCGCGGAGCAAGTGCCTCGTCGCATTGACGTAGGGCTCCGAGCGGAACGGCGGAAGGACCCGAATCTCCGAAGGCTGAGGCGCGAGCGGGCATGCGATGAGGAGACTCGAAAGGAATTGTGAACTCACATTTCCCGGAACGGAAACGTCTCCTCCGCGGAGCAGGCCTCGCACACGGACGGGCGGGCGACCATCCGCACCGCGGGCGTGAGCGCGGGCTCCGAGGCCGTTCAGGGCGTCGAGTAACGGGCCCATCGGGCGCTTCCGAAGGCTCGAGTCTCCCGTGAGCGTCGTCTCTCCCGACTGGAGGGAAGCGACGCCCGCGAGCAACCGGAGCGTCGTGCCGGAATTCCGAGCGTCAACGGGTTCGGCCGGCACATGCAATGATTCCGCGGACACGCGGAGGTCGTCTCCGTCCCCGCGGATGGCGGCCCCGAACGCGGCCATCCCCGCGACCGTCGCGTCCGTGTCCTCGGCCCGGAGGGGGCGACGAACGAGGCATGGGCCGCCGGACAGCGCCGCGAGGATAATCGCCCGATGGGTGTAGCTCTTCGACGGCGGCGCGCGAATCGTGCCGGAGACTTTCGAAGGAATCGCGCGGTACCTCAAGCAATCACCTCGCGGGATTCCATCGTGTTGAGGCCTACGACGCGTATCTGGGACATCCCGTCGTCGAGGGCTCTCCGGACCGCGTCAAGATGGGCCGGCTTTGTAAGCGCGATGATCGCGGGCCCCGCACCCGTGATTCCGGCGGTCAGTGCTCCTGCGACGCGCGCCCGCATCGCCGGCGTCTCATCAATTCCCAGGAGGGACGCGTACGCCGCGCTGTTCGTCTCGATGGCCCGGAAATAGTCGCCCTGAACCGCGTATCGGAAGGCCTCCTCGACCTGAGGCCGGATTGGACTGAAGTCGATTCCCCGGAGGCTCGGCTTCGTGATCGTCCGTGTGGGCACTTGGACAACGGCGACGAGACCCTCGGGGAATCGGTCGGACGCGAGCAGTTTTCGCGCCCGGTTGTCCGTCACCGCGATTCCTCCGAAGAACGAGGCGCATGCGTCGTCGAACGCGCCCGTAATCGTCACCCCGGCATCGACGGCCGCATCGACGCCAATCCGAATCACCTGAAGAGGCTCCAGCTCGAGGCCAAGCGCTCGGGCACTCGCGAGAACCACGGCGTTCGCGACCGCCGAGCTGCTCTTCAGCCCCCGCGACATCGGGATCTCCGAATCGACAGAGACCTCGAGACCCGCTTTCCGGCGGCTCCGACGGAGGACGCGCGCTGCCCCGTCGGCGACGAGGGTCGGATCGGTCCCATCGGGGACGTGAGTCTTGACTCCGAATCCCTCGGGCCGCGTTTCCGCGGTAGCGGTCACTCGGAGTGCGAGTCCGAACGCGGCCCCCTTCCCCGTGGCAATCGCGTTCACAATCGTCCCCGCACCGTAGCAGGAGGCACGAGCCTTCATCGAAGAGCCTCCTTCGCGGCGCGCCGCATCGCCACGACCGGCGGGGACCGCCCGGTCCACAGCTCGAACGACTTCGCGGCTTGATTGAGCAACATCTCCAAGCCCGACGCGCCCGGCCGACCGAGCCGCTTCGCCGCCGCGAGCAGCGGGGTCATCGGCGGATTGTACACGAGATCGTAGACGAAACCCGCCTTCTGGACGACGGAGTCCGGAACCGGCAGGTCGTTCGGGAATCCTTTCGTGCCCACGGGAGTGGCGTTTACGAGGAGATCCCAGGGCCCGCTCCTCCCAAGCGAGTCCATCGGGACTACTTGGACAGACTCATCGAACGCGTCCGCCAACGCCTCCGCCCGCAGAACCGTCCGATTCGCGACCTCAACCTTCGCGTTCTCCCGGAGGAGAACTTGCACGACGGCCTTCGCAGCACCGCCGGCGCCGACGACGAGGCTCCGACGGCCCCCGACGCGTAGGCCGAGGGACCGCAACGACAGTCGGAACCCGAATACGTCCGTATTGTAACCGTTCGACCAGCCGTCCCGGAGGACGACCGTGTTCACCGCGCCGAGCCGCTCTGCGTCACCATCGAGCTCGTCGAGCTTCTCGACAATCGCTTCCTTATGCGGAATCGTGACATTGAAGCCGCGAATCCGGAGACGGTCCGAGGCGTCGAGGAAGGCGTCCAAGGATTTTGAATCGAGATCGAAGGGCAGGTAGACGCCCGCCAAGTCGAGCGCGTCGAGAGCGGCTTCCTGAATCGCCGGCGAGAGGGAATGGCCGAGCGGATGGCCGACAATGCCCAGCACGATCGGGTCGCGGCCGCGGAGCCGTTTCGCCGTGGCGAGCGCGAGCTGACCAGGAGAGGCCGCGTGGCCCCATGCGGCATACTGAATCTCCTGGCCTGTGTCGTCCGCGAGCGCGCGTGTGAGCATGCCCGCCGGTCCCGTCCCGATTACAATCGTGCGGCGGCTCCGTTTGGCCTGGGCGCGGCCGAGGTCGACGAGCTGTGTCGCCGAGCCGAAATCCGCTACCGGAACTGCGACCTTCGCCACGTCGCCAATCGCCGAGCACGCTTCGAACGCGTCCCCGACCTTTGCCAAGTCTGCGGGCTCCGCGAAGTGGTGCGAAGCAACCAACGTCGTCCGATTTCGCTTTGCGAGGCCCGACAATTCCTTCGCCCGCTCGCCATCCGCGCTGAGTTCGATGTCGACGAATGCGAATGGCAGGCCGCACATTTCTTTCAGCAACGCGTCGCGAGGAATGAGGGAAGATGCACTCGCGCCTCCTTGCTCCGGGGATCGCAGCGTCGCAATCGAGCGGGACCCGACCGCGGCGGCCAGTTTTCGAAAGACAGCGGAGTCGGGCCGTCGAAGCTGATCGAGCCGCAGCTCCACGAGATCCGCGCCTTTCGACAGCGCCTTCCGAGCCTGCCGTTCGGCGTCCGGACCGTTGTCCGCCAAAATGACCGCCGCGACTTTCGCCATTTCACCGCTCCGCGATGGTTTCCTGGATTCGCATGCCGAAATGCCGGCCGCCCTCCTCGAGTCGTAAGAGAATTTCGTCGCCTTCCTTCAGCTCGCTCACAGAGACCGCTCCGCCCTTCGGCGTCACGAACCGAATCGTCTCCGCGTTCTGGGCAATCGTCGTGACGCGGCGGCCGTTCACCTCCGCTTCGACGAGGAGGAGAGGCCGTCGCTCTACCTTCAGGCGGCCGACAATCACGGACCGAGCGCGGCCCTCCGAGTCGACCGCGAGAACCTCGTCGCCCGCACGCAGCTCGCTCAGGTACTTCGTGGCGCCGCCGGGCAGGTAGATGTACGCATGGACCGCCCCCGCGTTCACGCGGAACGGGCGTGCGCCGACGTAGCCGGATTCCACCGTTTCCGCGTGTACGAGGAAGAGGCCTGAGGAACTGTTCCCGACGAGCATCCCTTCCCCCGTTTTCAGGAGGGAGCATGTGTCCACGCAAACGCGGTCTCCGAGGCCGAGAGCCCGCACGGCCGTCACCTTCCCGCGGGCGAGCGGGATGTCATGCCGTAGCGACTCGAGCAGGGACCGCAACGCGCGAATCTCTTTCGTCGACGCAGTCGTCAGCAAAATCCCGTCCACGCCGACCTCCATCGCCTCAAAGACCAACTTCGCCTCCGCAGCGTCGTGGACCTCGACGAAGAGTCGAGTCCCACTCCCCTGAAAGTGGGCGATCAGGTTCTCGAGAGGAATGATTTTCCAATCTTCCGTGCGGACGACGACGTGCTTCGTCGTCCCCCGTAGCGCACGGACTGAGGCCTCGTCCTTCGCGGAGCGAATCGTCGCAAGGCGACCGATGACCGCGTCGTCGAATACGAACGCATCGTCCTTCACGAGAATCGGTGTGAAGCGGCCGATCCGCTGCAAGGATGGATTGGGCTTCGCGAGGACGATCTGGTCGAATCCGGCCTCGAGCGCGGCCGAGACGACCGACCGAACGTCTCCTTTGTCCTCGCGGGGAAAGGCCCCCACCCATACCAGGCGGTCCATGGGGGCTCACCCACGATAGACCTCGTCGATTGAAGCTCCGTCGAAGATCATGCGGGCGATTGCCCGCGTTGTGCTAATCGGGTCCTTCGCCTGGAAGATGTTCCGGCCCATCGAGACGCCCGCGGCGCCGCCTGCCATCGCTCCCTCGACCATCTCGAGCGCCGCCCGCTCGGAGTCGAGCTTCGGGCCGCCCGCCACGATCACCGGCACAGGACAGCCACGGACGACCTCCTTGAATGTCTCCGGGGTCCCGGTGTAGAGCGTCTTGACAACATCGGCCCCGAGCTCCGCGCCCACCCGAGCGACGTGCTTCACGACGTCGACGTCGTAGGGATTCTTGATGTTCGAGCCTCGCGGGTACATCATCGCGAGGAGCGGCATCCCGAACCGATCGCACGAGGTCGCTGTCGCTCCAAGGTCTAGGAGCATGCCATCATCGTCCTCGCCGCCGATGTTCACGTGGATGCTAATCGCGTCTGCGCCGAAAGAAATTGCTTCGTCGACCTGCGTCACGATGACCTTGCGATTGGCCCGGATGCTGAGCGACGTCGAGGCGCTGAGGTGGAGGATCAGGGCAAGCCTCTCGTCGAAGTAATCCTTCGCGAACGGCACGACGCCTTTGTGGAGCACGACGCCCGTCGCACCACCCTTCGCAACATTCGCGACGGCTTTGCGGATGTCTTCGAGACCGGCAACCGGCCCGCTCGACACGCCGTGGTCCATCGCGACGATCAAGGCCTTGCCGCCGCTCAGAACATGTCGGAGTCGGATTTCCTTCCCGATCGAAGACATGAGCCACCCGTGCGAGTCCGTAGCACGGCCCGGAAGATGAGGACGTATATGAATCTGCGTTCGTCGCCGCACGAAAATGGGCACCGCCTACGTGCCCGCGAGGATTTGCACCGAGGCACGTTCCTCACCGACCGGTTGCGGCGCGCTCGCCCAGGCGAGGAACGCATGAGGCGATCGCAACCGGATTTGATGCAGAATCTCGGCGTCGTCCTTGCCGGGTTCCGGAACGGCCATCAGGACGACCGCGTGGCTCACCTCCTCCGGGAGCGATGCAAACCACGGCGACTTGTACGCTTCGTCAACGGCGAGGAAACACCGATGCATCTCGCGCCCGGAACCCATTCCAAACCGCCAGTCATGGACCCCGGCCAACATCCGCCGAAGCGGCGCGACATCGGAACGCGCAAGGGCGGAAGACAAACCGGTGGCAGCCCTCGCCATGATTGCACCGAGTGCCGCGAAGGCCTTCACGAGCGGCAAGTCGCGGGCAATCTGGAGCAGGCCATCGTTACTGAACGTCACGACGCCATCCACACGCTTCTGGAGGAGTTGGAGTTGGGCCTCCGCAAGCTGTCGTCGGATCGGGCCCTCGATTGTGAAAGGCACCGTCACGAAAGCGAGACTCGCATCGCCGAGAATCCGCGCGACTCGGCCAACGAGACTCATCCCCCAGCCACCGAGCTCGCCGCCGAGTCCCCCGAGAATCAGGATCACGTCCCGATCGAGGAGGACCGCCGAGATCTTCTTCTCCTCGTCCGTCTCCATCGTATGGACGGCCTTCTCGTCCATCGAGGCGTAGGCTTGTAGTGAAACGGCAGGGACCAAGACGCGGGACGGGACCTCGGCCATCGATGGATGGACCGAGTCGTTTAGCGCGATGCGAATCACATTCGGCGGGACGGAAACGTGACGAAGGATGTTGCACCCGGCACCTCCGCAACCCACAATCGCGACCCGGGCGCGCTCGTCCTCGGCTCCCAGCTGCCAGGTGTCTGGCACGGCCCGTGCATCAGGAGAGCGCGGAGATAAAGGATTGTCACCGCGGGACGATATCTATTCGTGATTCTGGATAGAAATTGACCGAGGAAAGCGCGATAAGGAGACACGGGATGCCGGAGCCAATGGCGACCTCTCGGGTCCCGCGGCGCGCCGACGTCGTCGTGGTCGGCGGCGGCTGCATGGGAACGAGCATCGCCTTCCACCTCGCCCGGCGGGGGGTCGATGTCGTCCTGGTGGAGAGGGGCCATGTGGCCTCGGGTGCAACGGGGCACAGCGGCGCGCTCGTGCGACAGCACTACGAGGCGCGGATCGGCATTCGGCTCGCCCGGGAAAGCCTGGGGTTCTTTCAGCGGTTCGAGAAGGAGACGGGTTACCCGTGCGATTTCCGGACCACGGGCTTCCTCTCGGGTACACGCCACCGCGATCTTGCGGCCTTCGACGCGCTCCTCTCCCTCCTCCGTTCCGAAGGCGTCAAGGCCGAGCGCCTCACGGCTTCGGAGGCGAAAGGAATTGAGCCGCAACTCGACGTCTCCGACTATGCCGCGGTCGTACACGATCCGGATGCGGGATACGCGGACCCCATCGCGACCGCGGTCGGGTTCGCTCGGGCGGCAGAGGCTCGTGGTGCGGTGGTCTTAGAGGACCGGGACGTGCCGTCCGTGGTCACTCGCTCAGGTCGGATCGCGGGCGTCCGAGTGCGCGGTCGCTCGACGATCTCGACGGAGCGCGTGATCCTTGCAGCGGGCAACTGGACGCCCGAACTCGCGCGTGCCGTACGAGTGCCGCTCCCCGTCCGGTTCGTGCGGGGCGACATCGTGATCTTACGGCGTCCCGTGGGCTTTGGGTCGCCTCCCAAGATCCATTTCGACTTCTACGGCAACACGTACGCCCGGCCGGAGGGCGAGAAAGACATGCTCATTGGCTACATGGACACCGATCCGCGGAAGACGATCCGCCGACACCTGCTTCCGGACGACTCCGTCCCATCGTCGACGGTCCACGACCTTCGGGCGCGACTCATGCGACGATTCCCAGTCATGGCCCGAGCGCAACCCCGCGGCGGGTGGGCCGGCGTGTACGATGTGACCCCGGACTCGTATCCGATCCTCGACCAAGTCGGGCCGGAGGGGCTGTACGTGGCCGCCGGGTTCAGCGGCCACGGGTTCAAGCTTTCACCAGAAGTCGGTCGGCTCATGGCGGAATATGTCGCGACGGGGCGAAGGCCCGAAACCCTGGTCCCGTTGCGATTCACAAGGTTCCAGGAGAACCGACCGATCGAGCCGGAAGCGCCGTTCCCCGCGAAGCGGGGCCCTCGACTTCCTTAGGCACTCCGCGCCTCGTTCGATACTTTCGCAGACGGTCTCGTAGACATTATAAGTAGAATGGTGCCCTTGCGCACGCCAGGATGCACGAAATCGTCTGCGTGGGCGATGCCCACGAAGGCCTGAGCTTCGATTTCCGACTCGATCCGGAGACGGGAATTTCGGAGCGGGCCATGGACCTCCACGGCAATTTCGCGAAGGCGGCTCGGTGGGCGATCGACCATCGTGCTTCGCTATTCTGCGTCCTCGGGGACTTGTTCGACCGGACCCACGTCGCCCCCGTGTTCCGAGAGATGGTCCGCAAAGACGTGATCGAGCCGCTCGGCGCCGCGGGAATCGAGGTGTGGATCCTCGCGGGAAACCATGACCAACCGCGGAGAGCCGCCCGCTCGACGTCCCTCGATGACTACCGCGGCTACCCTCACGTCCGGGTCTTCCGGGAACCGAAGCGCGAGGTCCGGGAGATCGACGGTCGCAAAATCGGGTTCATCCTCGTCCCCTACCTCCACCCGGAACAGGTCATGGAGCAAGTCCGCGAGAGCTTGGGGAAAGAGGTCCCCCGGGAGACCGCCTACGAAGTCGCCCGGCAGACTTGGAGAGAGTGGATCCAGCACCGCGCGGATGAACTGAAGGACGCGGACCTCCGAATCCTGTTCGGCCACTTCGAGTTTCAAGGGGTGCGGTATGCGACCACGGCCCCGCCCGAGATCGTCCCGAACGACTTCACGTTCACTCCGGACATGATCCCGGATGCGGTCGACCTCGTCGTCTTCGGGCACATCCACATGCACCAGGTCCTCGGGCGTCGCATCGTGTACACGGGCGCGCCGGAGCGGATCGATTGGGGCGAACGCCTCGACCCCAAGGGCTTCCTCGCGATTCGACCCGACGGCGGATGGTCGTTCGAGGAACTGCCGTCGAGGCCCATGGACAAAGTCGACGTCAGCTTGGGCATGGCGGACGACGTGACCGAGAAAGTCCTCGCCGCCCTCCCCAAAGATGTGGCAGGCCATCTCGTGCGAATCGAGATTGCGCTCCCCGACGAACTTCGAAACCGCCTCGATGAGAAGCGCCTCGCAGAACGCCTCTCGGAGGCGTTCCATTACGAGGTCAAGTTCCTCTCGACGAGCCGACCGCGCATTGTCGCCGACGACTTCACGTTGGACCCGGTACGCCTCTTGGCGGACTACGTCGACAAAGTCCTCGCGGACCACCCGAGGCGCGAGGCGATCAAGGTCGAGGCGCAACGGGTCCTGAAGGAGGCACTGGCGTGAAGGCCGCTGACGCCGTCGAACCCGTTCCCGAATTGGGCGTCGAACATGCATCCGGGGGAGAGGGTTTCGTGCTCGAAGAGATCGAGATGCGCCGGTTCATGCGTTATCTCGAGAAGACGGACCCACCGTTGCGATTCCCGGAGAAATTCACCGTCATCACGGGCCGCACGGGCGCGGGCAAGTCCTCGATCCTCGATGCAATTACGTTCGCTCTGTACGCGAAGACGACTCGCACAGACATCCTGAGCGTGAAGCTGGCGGACATCTGCCGGCCGGGCGGCTACGTCCGGATCGCCTTTCGACAGGGCGACGAACGGTGGGACGTCACGCGCGGGTTCACGACGAAGAAAGAGTCGTACCTCGAGGTGACGCGGGACGGCGAGACGGTCCAGGGCACAATCCCGGACAAAGAGCGGACGATCCGCGATGTGGTCGGGCTGGACTACGACGGCTTCCGGAATTCGACCTTCGTGCGTCAAGAAGAGATGAAGGAGCTGGGGGCCGCCAGCGGGGCGCAACGCCTCGCCGTCTTCCAGAAACTGTTCCGGCTCGAGATTTTCGAGCAAGCCCTGGAACGGGCGAAGGAGCACTATGCGATCCTGAAGGGGGACATCCAAGCGAAGGACGCGGAGATCGCCGCGCGGGAAGAAGGCCTCGCGCGACTCCCGATGCTCCGGGAGCAACTCGCCGGCCTGGAGATGGAACGTGCGACCCGCGGGAAACGGGTTTCCGAGCTCCAAACGGCCTTCGAGACGGTCGCGCGGGACGTGAAGGAACTCGAGACGAAACATGAGCGATGGGGGCAAGCCGCCGCCGCCTTCGAAGACCGCGTCGCTCGGTTGAAGACGTTGGACGTGCGAACAGACGAAGTCCGTGCGCAAGGTCAGATCGCCGCGGAACTCGAGCCGGAGCGTTCCGCGTTGGAGAAAGACGTCGCGGACCTGGACCGATTGCGGGAGGAACTCGACCGACTCAAGGAGTCAAAGGCGCTCCACGACCAACGGGAGGCCGCGGCACGCGCCGCGGAGCGGGAGTTCGACCTCGCAAAACGGGAGCACGAAAAGCGGCGGGACGAAATCAAGAATCGCATCGACGACCTGCATCGCAAGATCGCCTCCCTCCGGACGGATGTCGACCGGCAGGCCGCGTTCAGTTCCCTCCGCGATGAAGGCCGCCTCGAGGAGCGGGTCACTCGAATCGCGCGCGAGCTCGCCTGGCTCGCGGATCGCGCGCACCTCGTCCGCGAGCTGAGCGAAGAACAGGCCCGCGCGGAGAAGGCGCTCGCCCGGGTCCACGAGAAGGTTGCATCGATCGACCAGGATTCGTTCGTCCTCACGGAGTACAAGAGGCAGCTCGAACAGCTGAAGGACGACCTCCGGCAGGAAGCCGACGAAAGTCACCGACTCATCCAGCCCCTCGACGACGCGAAGATCGAGGCGCTTCGACAGCTCGACGCGGTGCCTTTCGCGAGTCACGATGAGAAGCGCGTGGAGGCCGTGAGCGTCGCGGTCCAGGAGAAAACGACGAAGCGCCGGCGACTCGATGAACTCACGACGCTCCTACGGCAGGTGGGCGATGTCACGGCACGCCTCGCCGACCTTGGCGAGCAACGGGCGGCGCTCGAAGCGGAGCGGTCCTCGCTAGAGACGGAGATCGCGGGGCTTCGGCCCGCCCAGGAGGCGTTCACCGCGGCGAAAGCCCGCCTCGAATCGTTGCAGGGAGACTTGGACCAGGAACGGAAGGCGTGGCACCTCCTCGAGGGCCAGGCGCGGGCCGTAGAGGAGCAGATCGCAGCGCTCGGTCGAGACGCGGAGAAGCTGAAGGAGTCGGAACGGGCCCGTGACGCGCTTCGGGTCGATCTCGAGGTCTACGACATGCTCGTGAACCGTGTGTTCCACAAGCGGGGGGTCGTGATGTACGCGGTCGAGCAACTCCTGCCGGAACTCGAGATTGAGGCATCGAAGAATCTCTCGGAGCTGACAGACAATCGGTTCAGCCGGATCCGCCTCGAGACGTACGAGGAAGGACGCGGCCACGGAGTCCGGATCCTCGTGCAAGGCGCGGACGGCCAGTGGCACGACGTGGCGGAGTTCAGCGGGGGCGAGAAAACCCAGATCAACGCGGCGTTGCGGTTCGCGATCGCGCGGGAGCTGGCCTCGATGCCGCAAATCGGCCGAACGTTCGGCCGCATGAAGACCTTGTTCATCGACGAAGGCGACCTCGGATCCCTGGACACGGAGGTGTCGCGGGAACTGTTCGTCCTGAAACTCCTCCGGATGGGCGAATTCTTCGAGAAGGTCATCCTCATCACGCACCTCGCGGAGGTCGCCGACCGGTTCCCGGGTCGAATTCGCGTGACGATGACCCCGGACCAGGAGTCGCGGGCGGAAGTCCTCGCATGAGCTACGTCGACGACATGCGCCGGGAGCTCGAGCTCCTCGTGAAGCACCACCGCGACGTGCCCATTCCCCCGGAGGACACACCTGACTTCCACGTGTTCCGCCCCGCCGACGAGGCGCGGGACATGATTGCGGTGGACGGATCGTACGCCTTCCTGTTGAACCTCTCGAGCTGGTGGCTCGCCCTCATCTCCGTGGGTCTGCTTCGGTACAAGTTCGACGGCCGGAGCTTCCACCGCACGGATTGGCGGCTCGTCCAACGGATGGTCGGCGTCTCGACATTCGAGGAGTTTGTCGCGAAACAGGACGACCTTCATCGGGCGCTCTTCGAGTTCACGAAAGGCGCACTCCAAGACCAGCCGCGGGACATGGTGAACGAGTACCGGCGGCTCATCGAAGGGCAGCTCGCGATCAACTTCGCGGACGAGATCGAGGGCGCGATCGTCGCAATCGACGGGACCTTGTCCGAGTTTCCGAAGCAGTTCACCTTCATGGAGCGGCTCGTCGCGCTGTGCGAAAAGCGCGGTAACGTCCTCGTCGGGATCTCGAAGGACAGCCAGCTCCACGCCTTCGGCCATGTGCTCACGGATGAGGACTTGATGCTCCGCGCCCAGGGACGTCTCCCGCGGGGCGCCCTCGCCTATGCCCGTGCGCCAAAAGCCTCGGAGGCCGCGAAGGCCGGCCTCCTGTACGGCGACATCTATTACGCGCGCCTCCATCCCGAGGCGCGGAAGTGGTTCCGAGTGGACGTCGGCACGTTCCGCGACGATCCGGACTTCGTGTTCGGGCAGTTGGCGCCGTACGCGAAGAGCCTCCTGTCCGTCGGCTATCCGCTCCCCCTGATCGAGGCGCACCGTATGGCCGTCACCGTGCGGCAGCTCAAGCCGGTCTATGAGGAAGCGGTCCTCAAGGCGGCGCTTCGGATGGGGCTCGACGTGCGCACCATCCTCGATGGCCTCACGGCGGTCGAGGGCCGAAAGCGGAGCGCGTTCCACGAATACCTCGACAAAGTCGCGAGGGACTTGCGATGAAAATCGGGGAGATCGTCGCCGCGTCCGTGATCGACGGGCTCATCGCGAAGCTCCAGCTCCACAACCCCGAGGAACTCCGGATCGCGTACCCGGTCATCGTCGAGGGCGCGCGGTACGACTTCTACTGCCTCGTCGAGGATGTAATCAACGAGCCGAGCGACATCGCGGACCAGCTCGCGGGGTCATCGATCAGCGACGTCATCGTGCCGCGGCCGGAGACCCACGAAGGCTACGGCGGACCGATCTTCTACAGCAAGGCGAAGCTCCGCATGATCCAGCTCGTCGACCGCGACTCGAAAAAGCTGAGCGAGCCCCAAACGATTCCGCCGTACTTCTCCGCATGCCGCCATGCGACCCGTGAGGATGTCGAGCGGATCTACGAGGTCACGGACACCTCGTCGACCCTCGGGACGATCACGGGCGTCGAGCCGTTCTACGTCCAACTGGACATGGGGCAGCTCGTCGAGAAGCCCTTTGCGATCTTCGGCCGCACGGGGACCGGCAAGTCGATTCTGAACAAGCTCGTCTGCGTTGGAATCCTCGCGCGCTCCGTCGGATCCGTCCTGATTTTCGATATGCACGGGGAGTACGGCATCCACAGTCAGACGGACAGCACGGAGGGCCTGAAGTTCTTCTTCCCCGGAAAAGTCGAAATCTTCTCCCTGGACCCGAAGAACAAGGAGGCGAAGCCGTTCGTCCTTGATACGCGCGAGATCACCCCGGAGGACCTCATCGTCGCGCTGCAGGACCTCACGTCCCCGATGGTCGACACGCTGTACGAGATCGCTAAGAGCCGCGCGGGTCGGGACCTCATCTCGGCCGTGAAAGACTCCACGATGGAGGCGCTCGGCCAGGAGCGGGCCCACGAGATGTCGCTCCAGGGGCTCAAGCGGCGGATTGGCCGATTGGACCGCCTGCCGTTCTTGAAGGAGATGAAAGAGGGAAGGGACGCGTTCCAGCACATCCTCGCCGCGATCCGCGAAGGGAAGAGCGTCGTCCTCGACTTCGGCGACTACGGGACGGACCAGATGGTGTACTTGTTCGTCGCGAACATCCTCTCGCGCCGGCTCTTCGAGCTGTACACGGAACGGAACGAGGACCTCCCGAGGCTCGTGCTGTTCCTCGAGGAGGCCCACAAGTTCCTGAGTCCGGAGATCGCGCCGTACGCGCACACGTTCAGCCGCCTCGCCCGCGAGACCCGGAAGTTCAACCTGATCCTTGCACTGATCGACCAGCGGCCGAGCCGGATTTCCGACGAAGTCCGGAGCCAGCTCGCGAACCGCCTCGTCATGTCCCTGAAGGAACCCTCGGACGTCGAGGCGGCTCTGGCTGGCGTCCCGGACAAGAAGATGTGGGAGAACATCATCGCGAAGCTCCCGTTGCGGACCGTCGCGGTCATCGGCGACGCGATCCGGATCCCGACCGTGATCGACGTCCTGGAGTATGACAACCCGAACGTCCGGGAACACGTCCTCGGCCCCCGCGTGGTGGACGAGGGGACCGTCCGGGAAATCGCGAAGCGCGCGGACGACATCTTTGGCCGCGGCTAGACGATCGACCGGTGCGCGAACGGAGAACGCCCGCGCTGTTTATTTATAGTCCGACCCGAATCGTTCGGGACATGGCGACGCCGGGTTTGCCGCCGCTGCTGTCCGGTGAAGCAGGCGTAATCATCGGGGTGGTCCTCATAATCACGGGACTCGCCCTCGCCTTCTGGGGTCACGGAATCTGGTCCACCATCATGTCGCTGATCGGAGCGCTCCTGGGCGCGGCGGTCGGCTTCCTGTTCGGGGCGTCCCTGAGCGCGAACATCCTGGTCGCACTGGTCCTCGCCCTGGTTGGCGCCATCATCGGTAGCATCTTGTTCACAAAGCTCGTGAAGGTCGCTCTCGCGTTCCTCGTCGGGCTCCTCGCGGCCGCCGCCGTCTATGGGCTCTTGGGCGGCCGAGCGCAATTTACGCCGGGCCAGATCGACACGCCCCTCATCGCCGCGATCCTCGTGCTCATCGTCGTGTTTGGTATCTCGTACTATTTCATCGACGACATCATCGGAATCATCACCGCCGCGATCGGTGGACTCCTCCTCGCCCTCGGCCTATTCCTGCTCGGCGTCGCCACAATTACCGCGGCCCTCGCCGGCCTTGGCGTGTTCGCGCTCGGAGCGTTCGTGCAGACCTCCGCAATCCGTCGCCGGAAGCGAGCCCATGCGTACGCAGCGCCGGCCCCGCCCCCACCGCCTCCGTAACGACAAGAACCGTCCAAGCGGTCCGCCATCCACAAAGATCAACCTTAAACAAGGTTAACTCGCGGGGTTCATGAGACGGGGCGGCCGTGGCCTGAAGCAGATGCGATTCGCGTTGGATCGCGTGGTCCCCTTCCCGCGGGGCTCGGTGTTCGCTTGGTGGACCGACTTCCGAGAGGACGACCACCAGTACCCGAACTCTCCCGCTCGAAGCACACGTCTCATCCTCCGGCGGAGCGGGAATGAAATCTGGTTGCGGGACCGAGCAACGCGACCCGCCCCTGTGACGATCGATGAGCACGTGACCCTCAATCCTCCGAACGGCTATTCAGTTGCCGCACGGTATCCGGGCGCGGACGTCCGGTACGCGTACCGATTCAGCGCGGAAGGCGACGGCACCCAGGTCACTCTGGACGTCGACATCCGGCCGAGGCACATCGGTCGGATCCTCGTCCCGGTCGCCGCGGCATGGTGGCGGCGGTACACGGAGCGGGACCTTGACTTCCATTTGCGAGCGATGGCTACGGATCTATCCGCGTCTGCATCGGCTAGCCGTGTGGCCATTGGCCGCGGACGATCTCGTTGACCCACTGGACGAGCCTGCGATACGCCTCAGCGCCTTTCGGGAGAAGGACCACCCGCTCGTGCCCGTCTGGGTTGCCCGCGAGGACGACGAGACCTTTCGCGAGCATCCAATTCAGATAGCGAGAGAACACATCGTAATTCACATTCGCTGCGACTTGCAGTCGAGTCTTGAGCATCGGAGCGTCCTCACGCCACAGACGTTCCAGGAGTCGAGCCACCACGTAGAGGTCCGGCCGCTCGAGGTCCCGCCCAGCCATCGTTTCACAGGTCCTCGATGTACCGGCTCATCTCGGCGCGGATCCGGTCGATCCGCCCTTTCCAGTCGCGGAGGGCCCTCTGGGTCTCCTCTTCCCACCGACGTTTCCAACGTCGGTAAAATAGAGTCGCGATGACGGAAAGCGCGATTCCGAGCGACCCCAAGAGCGCCGCGAGCACGGGATTGAAGAACACGAAGGAGAAGGCGGTGGAGACGAGGGAGAACGACCAAACCGCGGCGACGAGGATGAAGAGCCCCGCCGCGGGGTCGCGATTTAGGCCCCCGCGTCGCGAGACCTTGATCCAGGAGGGGACCTCGACGGAGGCATCCATGAGCAGTTCGAATGCGCTCGGCTCGCTCCCTTCCGGCGCACCGGGAGCCGAAGCCCTCGCCATAGCAGCGCGAAGTCGCTCGGTGTGAGCGCGATGCAGGAGGACATTAGGCCGGAGCCGAATTCGTATGAGGATACCGAGCGGGATTGCCGCTGCCGCCACCGCAGCGGTCGCGCGGACCGCGCCCATCGTCATCCGCGCGGTGAAGTCCGCACTGACGTCGGCGCTGGCGAAGAGGACGAACACGAAGAGCCAGACCACGATGGCTCCACCGATCACGATCGCTTGGAGGTCCCCGTAGTTGGAGCGAAGCGCTTCGGTCGCTTCCGCGGCGGCCCGGTGCGCCTCCGAGAGCGTCTCCAGAAGCATGGATCGGGTGCGGTCCTCAACGGGAATCTCGGGGAGCGAGCCGTCCGCGGGCAGCAGGGGGGCGACCACGGATGAGGAGAAACACCACGCCCGAAGGAAGCCGTACGCCGCAAGTCCAAGGCCCGCCAGGCCGGTATAGACGATGATCAGGAGCGTGAGGAGCGTGCCCCAGCCGGATGGCGTCGCGAACGGCTGGTACAAGACGCGGCAGCCCGAAGGCGTCGGGCGGGCCGTGACGAGGATCGCGGAAAAGGATCCAATTCGAACGGTCAACCGACCTGGGGATTCAGCGACCCGGTAGCCCATCAGACGGAGGCGGTTCGCCAGGTATGCGAGCGCCGCCCCCGGTTCCGCCCGTACGTCCCGCACCGGGTACTTCGGGAGGAACGTGATTCCGAGGAACGCGCCCCCCGCCACGATGATTCCGAAGAAGAGCACGAAGATCGACTCGAAATGTGTGAACGCGTAGAACAGGAGGGCGGCGTCGGTTCCCGCCGCGGCGACTAGCGCCAAGACTTCGGAACGCATCGCATCCACCTAGTGCGACAGACGTCGCCCCCTGGATAGGAGTAACTCCATCCGAATACGTGTCCCAGGCGGGGTACTTTCGGTCACCTCTCCCCTCCGCCCCCGCCTTTATATCGCCATCGCCATCGAATCGAGGGGAAGATTTCCATCGCGCTCGCCGCGGAAACCATCGTCGTCCCGGAGGTCCGCGTCGAGACGCGTCCGGCCCTCACGACCCTCGTGCCGACCCTCGATCGGATCCTCGGGTCCTTCGAGGCGGGCAAGATCACCCTGATCGACAGCGGCTCCGACTTCGTGTTCCACCTCACGACCCTCCTGTCCGTCCGCGCGGTCATGGAGGGCCACGAGGTCGTCTTCCTCGACGGCGGGAATTCCGTGGACCCGCATGGCATGGTCGCCCTCGGGAAGCGGGTCGCGCTGACGCGGGAGGAAATCCTGCCGCGGGTCCACGTGGCCCGGGCGTTCACGTGCCACCAGATGACCACGTTAATATTGGACATGCTGGATAAAAAGATCGAGGAGACCGCCGCCGGCCTCGTGGTCCTCGCGTGCCTGCCGGAGATGTTCCTCGACGAGGACGTCGAGGTGGGCGAGGCCCACCAGCTGTTCCAGCGATCGATGCGCGCGATCCGCCGCACGATCGGGGAACGGGAGGTCGTCGGCTTGGTGACGAACGCGGGCTTGGCGAAGCTCCACCGCCGCAAGTCGATCCGACGCCAGCTGTACGAAGGCGCGGACCGCGTGATCCGGATTGCGCACGGGAAAGGCGGCGTCCTCATCCATCGGCTCGACACGGGGATGTCGGAGTGGTATGCGGCCGTGCCGCCCGACCAGACGACGATGGACGACTTCGCGTCCCCGGTTCCAAGAATCCCCGCCCTGGCGGTGGCGGGCGCCGCCCGGGAGATCCGGATGACGGAACACCTGCGGCTCGGGTGGTAACGTCAGAGGAGAGCCGTCACCGCGGACCATACGAGCCACCCGGCGAAGGCGACCAAGCATACGATGGAGAAGAGAAGCATCGCATGGTACGTGCGCCGGATGCGGCGCTGGGCCTCGCGGACGGCGAGCGGGAACGCCGTGATCCACAGGATGATGCCGGCGTAGAACCCGACGAGGACTGCGGCGCCGAGCTGATCAATCAAGACGAGGCCGGCCGTGAGCCACCAAAGGATCGGGTAGGGGCTCGTGATGTTCACGGACAGCCCGATCGCATACGATTTCGCCTCCGCCTCGGCCCGCGGCGCGAGGATTTCCTCCGGGCGCCGCAACGCGCGGACGGCGGTCCAAGCGAAGTACGCCATCACCGCCGCCCCCAGGAGCGAGATGTACGGGATCCACGCGGCGACACTTCCGAGCAGGGAGTGGGCCAGCACGGAGAGGGCGAGGAAAATCGTGTCGGCGGTCGTCGCTCCCGCTCCCACGAGGAACCCGGCCCTCCAGGAGCGCGTCACCGTGCGCGACGCGATGATCGCGTTCACGGGGCCCGGGGGCGCCGCGAGCGACAATCCGATCGCGATTCCGACGGCGGCGACAAACAGGAGTTCGAGGACCACGGGACGCCAAACATCGGATCCCGTTTCAAATCCCTCGGGAAGCCTTATAGGGACCGTTTCTTTCGCACGGCCGTGCGCATCGGGGGCTCGACGTACAGCCGAGAACCGTTCGCGAAACAAGTTGCGGAGCTGCGGGAATCCGGGTTCGACTACGCGGAGCTCGATCTGACGTGGGTCACCCTCGAGCCCGTCGCGCTGCAGGACGAAGCGGAAGACCTGGCGGAGAAGATCCCGCTGGAAACGGCCCACCTCCCGCCGTCCCATTTCCATCAGGCCGACCTCGCGAGGTTCGTCGGGTTCATCGACGCGCTCGCGCCGATTGGGACGCGGATTTTCAACGCCCATTTCATGGAGGCCCGGTCCGCCCCGCGCGTGTCCGCGGAGGCGAAGACGTCGTGGCTTGCGGACCTCGTCAAGGCCGCCACGGACCGGGGCGTCGTCGTAACGGTCGAGAACGTCGACGAGCCGCCGGAGGTCCTGCGAAAAGTCCTCGACTCGGTGCCGGACCTGCGCTACTGTCTCGACGTCGGCCACGCCCATCTCGACGCGCGCACGGACGGCACGCGGACGTACCTCGCGGCCCTCGCCGACCGCCTGGGCCTCGCGCACCTCCACGACAACCACGGCGGGCACGGCGAGACCGGTGACGAACACTTGCCCTTCGGGAGAGGCACGATCGACCTCGAGCGAGATGTCAAGGCACTGAAGGCCCGAGGTTACGATGGCCCCGCCACGCTGGAAATCTTCAAAGGAATCCCGGACGACCGGCGCGCGTGTCTGCGGAAGATGCGACGCTGGACGAAGGAATAGCCGGGACCATGCCGGCGGTCGGACCCGTCCCGCAGGTTGCCGGCCTGATGCGAGGTTTCCCGCACCCCTGGTACATCGCCGGGGGATGGGCGATCGACCTCTACCTCGGGCGCGTGACGCGGGTGCACGACGACATCGACGTGGCGATCCTTCGAAAGGACCAGTTCGAACTCCGAAGGCATCTCATCGACTGGGTGTTCGTGAAAGTCGTGGACGGACATCGGCTCCCGTGGACCGATGGAGAGCGGCTCGATCTCCCGGTTCACGAGGTCCACGCGACGTCAGGGAACCGAGCCCGGATCGAGTTCCTACTCAACGAGTCGTCCGGCGGAACGTGGCAATTCCGGAGGAACCTGGCCGTCACGCGGCCACTCAATCACATCGGGGCACAGACCTCCACCGGCGTTCCGTTCCTCGCACCCGAGATTGTCTTGTTGTTCAAGGCGAAATCCCCCGAGGCCAAGGACGCGCACGATTTCGATTTCGTCCTTCCCCGATTGGAGGACGAGCCGCGCCGCTGGCTGAAGGATGCGTTGGAGACGTGCCACCCGGGACATCCGTGGATCGCCCGGCTCTGAGCCACCGGCATGCACTTTCACCGACCCCTCCCCTGCATCCCGCCTTATCCTTCGACCCCGATCATCATGGAATGGGCCGCACGATCCCGACGTATCGGCTGCACCTTGAGTCGATCCTGAACGATTGGACGGACTATCGCCGTGCGTTGCGGGAGAAAGACCGCGAGGTGTTCGATCGGCTCTTGAACAAATCGAGGCAACATTCGAGCGCCGCGAGTTATTGCGCCCACCTCGACCCGTCGATCTTGGCCCTCCTCTCGATCCTCCTGGAGATGGAACGGGACATCGAGGCGCTGAAACGGGAACGTTCTTCGGCCGCGGACGATACCGGGACCCGTGCGGATTCGTGAGGCGACCGTCGCCGACCGCACCGCCATCGTGAGGATCGCCCGGGCCTCGTTCGACCGCGTGTACGCGTTCTTCGCGGGGCGCGGAATGCGCCACGCCTGGCCGCTCCTCGTGGCCGAGGATGGAACGTCGATCCAGGGCTTCCTCGAAGGGATTCTCTTCCGCGGGACGCCGCCCATCGGCTACGTGTACTTCGTCGCGGTGGATCCGCGGGCCCGCGGGATGGGCTCGGGACGGGCGCTCGTTCAGGAATCGCTTCGACTCTTCCGGTCTCGCGGGGCCGACCGCGTCTTTGCGGCCGTGTCGAAAGACAACGATCCGTCGATGCACCTGTTCGAGTCCCTCGGGTTCGAGCGAGTCGCTCGCCGGGTCCTGTGGCGGTGGTACCGCTGGCGCGGGCTGTCCGTCCAGATGCGGATGCTCTTGGCGCCCCATGAGGTCCTCCTCGCGTGCACTTTCACCGACCTCCCTCCCGCGTCACCTCAAGAGGTCTCCCGGGCCTCTTGATCGGCGGGGGAGTCTGCCTGCACGGCTGGATCATCGACGCGTATGGCGACTACGACCGCGACTCGATGGTCCTCTGGCTTTGGAATGAGCGGGGCGCGCACCGGATCGAGGACCCGCGGGTCGTGCCGACGTTCTTCCTGCACGCACCCGCATCCGACCTCCCCGCGATCCGCCGGC
>WNFB01000843.1_pt1 | contig 25711 bp, 22 predicted proteins | sample 5400501 | NCBI WGS metagenome assembly WNFB01 (sample SAMN13153341, study PRJNA577476) | soil metagenome | isolation source: 200 cm saprolite under Douglas fir tree site 2 hole 1 | place: USA:California | collected 2015-04-18 | reverse complement strand
TTTACGGCAATCTCGAAGGCAGCCGTCTGGAGGCCCTCGGGCGCCTCTTCGCCCAGAACGTGTGCATATACGCTTATCCGATGACCGCCTCGGATCTGCAGGAATGGCTGAAGAGTGCTTCCGCTACCGGCTGGGAATGGAGCGAGACGAATGGATGGGTTTCCGCCAGCCAGCTACGCCACGCGCCGCCTCTAGGACACCTGTTCGCCTATCTTCTCGTCAGCAACTTTATTGTCCCTATGCAAGTGCCCGCGACGCTAAGAGCCGACGCTTGACCACCTGAAAGACTCGCGCCGCACCGCTCTCTTCCGGCACTTGCACTCCCCCTGATCAGTCTTCATCAGTCGGCTAGGCTTCAGTGACGAATCTGGTGTGGCACTTGGCGTTGTGGACGGCAACCGGAAAGAATCTCCAGTGAGCACCTCTGAGACGGTAGATCGGCGATCCTAAAATGGCGAGAGCGACGGGACCCGAACCCGCGGCCTCCTGCGTGACAGGCAGGCGTTCTTTGCCACTGAATTGCGGTCTATTGGAAAGGGCTGAGTCAGGGGACAGACCGCTCTGCTATAATAGAGGGTACAGCATAGTTGATTTTCTCGCCTCGCGAGGTAACGCAATGAGTCTGTTACGTCCCCAACCGATTGCTGAACAGGAAAAAGAGGCGCGTGCCTGGCGCGAGCGGTTTGTTCAAAACGCCGTGGCCAATGTCCGCCTCGAAGGGCTGGAACCAAGTCCGAAGGCGCTGGAGATTTGGCAAAGGTACATTGAGGGTGAGGTCTCTGTTGAACAAGCCGGGGAATTGATTCGAGCCCTCCCGACAGGTGTGTAGTTTCCCCGATGAGTTCCGACCCGTACGTCTATCCGGGTACGACGGTCCTCAAAAACATTCCCGGGATTCGTAATCAGGAAAGACTAGACCGCTTTGAAGCAGACCGAGTAGGACAACGGTCGTTAGAGCTTATAGAATGTCCGCTCTCTGGACTCTTCGATCTTGCACACCTAAAAGGAATTCACCGCTACCTGTTCCAAGATGTCTACGAATGGGCCGGAGAGTTTCGAACGGTAGACATCGCAAAAGGGAATTCATATTTTGCGCATGTACCGTACATCGAGTCTACATTGAAAGACCTATTTGAGAGATTTTCCAAGGGCCAACATCTTCGTGGTCTAAGTCAGGAGCGATTCGCAAATCACGTGGCAGCGGTTCTAGGAACATTGAACGCCGTGCATGCTTTTCGAGAAGGAAATGGAAGAACGCAGCGAGAATTCGTCCGAGAGCTGGCCTACAAGAACGGCTTTTGGATTGATTGGAAGAAGGTTTCACGAGAGGAACTGTACGAGGCAAGCGACGCAAGTTTCATGCGTGGTGACAACACGCTTTTCGAGAAGTTGCTCAGGCGAGCAATCGAGCCGATTGACCGCTACAGGTTCCCGCCACCGGGTGCAAGGAGCAGATCCTAGTAGGCGTGCGTGACGTCAGAAATGGGCTCTGAGAATAAAGAACCAGAGGAACTATTCGTATGCAAATGATTGAGATTACTGTGGGAGCGACGCAACTCGCTCAGACCCGCCGTGACAGTGGGGGATTCTAACCAATGACGGGGCAGCGTTCTAACCAACTGAACTACGTCCCCAACCGTGGAATCAACAACTTGCCGTAAAACCCTAAGGAATAAGGCTGTTGCAAGTTTTGCATATAGCCCACGATCTGCACTCTGTGTCAAAGAATGCGGCTGTTTCCGGCGCAACCGCCCCCAAACCGCCTACAAATATCCGTGAGCTCATGCGAGATTCATACTAACACAGACTCGGGCGAGAGGCGAACCAGTATTCCGATGGAGAGCCCGATGAATCGAAGCTGCAGCTCTAACCTCACTCGCGGTCAGGAAAAGTATGCGAGAATCGCGCGGCGCCGACTATCGTAACCTGGTTGGGCAACCAAGCTCTAGTGGGGGTATCAGGTTCTGGTGTGACGGTCAATTCTCCCACCGAAATCATGGACGCCACCAGTGCATGTTCAACGCAATTGAATCGCGCCGCGCGCCGCGTTCTTGTAAACTACGCCGCCCTTCATCACAAATACGACGCGGCGAACAGTCGTGATGTCCTTCAACGGATCGCCATCAACGGCAATGATGTCGGCCTGCAGACCCGGTGCGATGGAGCCAATCTGATCCGACATGCCAAGCGCTTCCGCACCAAGCGAGTTGGCGGAAACCATTGCCGCCATCGGATCCACGCCGACATCTCGCACGCGATCGATGAACTCCTCAGCGTTACGGCCGTGCGAGCCCGCCAGAGCGTCGGTACCAAAAACAATCTTCAGCCCCGGAATCTTCAACGCGTGTTGCATAAACTGGTGGTAGATCGGAATCAACTGTTCCATGCTTGAAAAACCGTCGAGCGAGGTGGGGTAGCCGGGTGTGCCGACAAACTTTTCTTTGTTCAACAGATAGTTCTCCCACACCAGACCGGCTTGTGGATCTAGAAAGGTTCCTTTCGATGCCATTAATCGCAGGTCGTCATCCGTCGCCAGAACGCCGTGCTCGATCTCGGTGCACCCAGCCAGCGTCGCAGCCCTGACAGCATCCTGGTATGCATGTACCAGAGAGCGCAGGCCCAGTTTCTTCGCTTCGTCGCACGCCGCGTTGAGTTGATCCTGCGAAAGCATCATTGCAGGCCGTCGAACGCTGTAATTTGCGAAGATCTTGACCACATCGGCGCCAGCTTCCTTCTGTCTTCGCACAAACGCGCGAATCTCATCGGGTGTGCCGGTCTTTTCGCCTTGTCCCATCAGTGGTTCAACCGCCGTTAAGATGCGCGGTCCTGGAAGGGACCCATTTGCGATTGCATCGCGTAAGGGGATATCTGCCGGCGAGCCGAGGCTCTGGATGGTCGTGAAGCCCGCCATCAGGGTCGCCCACGCGTTCGACGCGACTTGGTACGCCGCTTCTCGATCTGTCCCAGCCTGGCCGCCGTTTTTTCCATCCTTCCCCAAGCTCCAGGCGATATGAACGTGCGCGTCAATCCAGCCCGGCAAAACTGTCAGCCCCCGCAGGTCGTAATCCACGTGGCTAGCCCTCGGATCAATTGCGACAATCTTTGAGCCCTCCACTACGATACGGGTATGGTGCAGGACGTTTCCCTTACCATCGAGAACCGTGCTGGCCGCAATCACGATCCGTCTATTCTGCGGCGGCCTTTCTGAGGCATGCTGAGTCCCGGCGTAGATGCCGAGAGTGATGAAAATGCAGAGTATGACTTTCCCGAATCGCACGTTTGCTCCTTAGTGTCGAAAAACTGTGATTCATGTTGCCTTGTGGCCCGGAAAACAGTCATCGCTGAGTGCAACGGCACGATCCGATTCACCAGACGTTTGAATTTCGTATTTAGCGCGCGCCCGAGATTACTAAATTGAGCGAAGAGCGTCGATGGGGTCGGCAGAAGCCGCGCGCATCGCGGGGAGCGCTGAGGCGAGAAGGGCCATCAACATCATTATCAGGATAGCTGCCAGATACACGAACGGATCGGTCGCGCTGACGCCGAACAGGAAGGAACCGACCAGGCGTGATGCGGCCAGCGAGCCCAGCACACCGAGGCTACATCCGAGAAGCGCGAGCTTTGCGCCAGCAATAAGTACCAGCTTGGCGATACCCCCGCGTTGAGCGCCCAAGGTCATGCGAATGGCGATCTCTTGCGTGCGCTGCGAGACGGAGAAAGCCATCACCGCATAAATGCCAGTGATAGCCAGCAGCAGCGCGCTCACCGCGAAAGCGGTGATGAGGTCAGTGTTGAAACGCCGCGGCTTTTCGATCTGAGAAATAGCATCCGTTAGAGGCCGTACCTCCTGGAGAGCCAGCAGGGGGTCGATCTCCGCGATAGTCGAGCGTAGGGTCTTGATCATGTGCTCCGGATCTAGGGCTGAGCGCATGCTGATGTACCCTCTGGGCGGGCCACTGAGATTTCCTGGAGTCCCCGAGCCGTATAGGGTGGCGGGTTGGCTCACTGGGGTGTACCACTGGTCTAGGCTGGGCACATCGCGAGGCATTTTAGTATCAGCGACCACCCCGACGACGATTGCCCAGGGGAGTCCCTTGTTGGGGTTGCCAACGTGCAAGCGCTTGCCGAGCGGGCTCTGGCCGGGCCAGCAGTCTTTGGCCATGGACTGGTTCACAATCACGACAAGGGGAACGTTGGAATCGTCGTGCATGGTGAAAGTTCGGCCGGTGACCAGCGGAATACCCATAGCGCCGAAGTAGTCCCCATACACGCTGGTGAACGCGGCGAATTTCAGCTTCCAGTTTTCTGCCGAGACGCCCTCAATGGTGTACGCGGACTGTGGGGAAACGTCGGACGCCGCGACGGCGTTGCTGATGGCCACCGCGGTCACTCCGGGTTTGCTCGAGAGCTGATCGACAACCGCCCGGTGAAAGGCTTGGACAGAGGCATCAGTGGGATATTGCCTGAGAGGAAGTTGATAGCCGGCAACCAGAGCGTGGTCGGCACGGAAACCGGGGTCAACCGCGTACATCTTCTGTAGGCTGCGCAAAAAAACACCAGATACAGTGAGCAGCACAAGCGCGATGGCGACCTCCGAAACGACCAGGGCAGAGCGCAGCCAGGCATGGCTAGCACTGCCGCTGCCTTGCGCGACCTCTTTAAGGCTTTCTATCAAGTTCGTGCGCAAGGCTGCGAACGCTGGCGCAAGGCTGCACAGGGCACCCGTAGCGACGGCGACGAGAAGAGCAAAACCGGCGACGCTTGGGTTCATCGAGACAGAATCGATGCGAGGCATCGAATCAGGCAGTAGGTGCAAAGTGGTGCGGATCGCAATTGCCGCAAAGGCCAAACCGAGTAGGCCGCCTGCCAGACTCAGCAGCAGGCCGCGCACGGCGGATTCGCGAATGATTCTGCTGGAACTCGCGCCAATCGCAACGCGAACAGCATATTCGCGGCGCTGACGAATAGCCCGGACCAACAGGAGGCTGGAGACATTCACGCAGGCAATCAACAGCACGATGGCCACCGCCAGGAACAGCGTCTGCAACACGGGGCGAACGTCTGCGACAACGGATTCGCGCAGTTGCCTAACGTCACCCTGAATATGGATCGCCGACATACTCGCGGGAAAATCGCGCATGATCTGGCGCGCCACGCGGTCCGTATCCTGAGCGGCTTGCCGCATAGCGACTCCATCCTTCATGCGCGCGATCATGTGGTATCCCCAGAAGCCGGAATGTTGCTCGGAGAGTTCGTCGGGAGTCAGGCTCAAAGGAACCCAAAGCTGCGCTTGATAGAGGCGGCCGAACTGTAGCGGAAATTCAAAGCCGCGCGGCATCACGCCAATAATTGAGTAGGGTTTGCGGTCGAGCACGATGGAACTGCCAATCACGTGAGGATCGCGACGGTAGCGGCTAATCCACAGCGCATAGCTGATCACCGCTACCGGCTGACGGGCGTCCTCTTCCTGCGCCGTGAAGATACGCCCGACGATAGGCTGAACGCCGAGCGTCGGAAACATTGCGGAGTTGAGGCGCCCCGCATTGATTTCTTCAGGCTGTGCGCCACCAGAGAGCTCGAAGGATGTAGTGATGTAGCCGCCCAGAAAGGAGAAAGCTTGGGTCGCACCGGAATAGATTGTGATTTCGCGAGCCCTGACGGAAATGCCTGGGCGGCCTCCCAGGTGGTCCCCCAATAAAACAAGCCGGTCGGCATCCTTGAAGGGGAGCGGGCGAAGCAAAACGCCTTCCACCAGCGAGAAGATCGCCGTCGTGGCGCCGATGCCCAGGGCCAGCGTGAGAACGACCGTCAGAGTGAAGCCCGGTGTTTTGCGTAGTTGCCGGAATGCGAAGCGGAGAGTCTGTGAGAGCCCGTCCATGCTTCCTCCCTATCCTCTACTCTCGGTGGGCAGGTTCGTCGCCAAAATTAGAGAACTTTGCGCCAGCTTTTGCAATCAGCAAAAATTTTGGTTTTCTAGACCAAGTCGACGCATCAGCATCTACCGCCCGATGTCGTACCCTGTCACGAATCCGACCTTCTCGTAACGGGTTTACCCGGCGGGGTGGCATCGAGTATCATACAAAGACCGCGTCGCGAATCGAGGAAGCAGATGACACGTTCGAGAAGCGCGGTGCCAATTCCTTGCCCCCGATATTGCGAGTCAACAATGACCATGCCGATCCACGCAAACCTGCCTTCGCAGATGATACTCGTCGAGGTGCCGACGACGCGGCCGTCCAACCAGTTCGGATAGAAAATGGGAGCGACTCGATCCCCAACCTTTACTCGAGATACGCCGTTTCCCGTAGCGCCAACGATACCCACGCCGTCAGACACGGGAACCCGCCCGAGAGGTGGCTTCCATCGCCCGACGCCGTTGACAACGAGAAGGTCCCGGTAGTTGATGGAGAACGCTTTCATTTTGAGGAGGACTTGCCCCGGACCTGGCACTCGATCGGGACGCTCCACGAGCTGTAAGGAGTCCACGCCGAACTTATCGCGAATTTCCATAACCTTCATGTGACTGTCGGCGGTATGCACACTCCCGAAATTTCGCTCGGAGAGAACTGATCAAGGCCGCCCGCTGAGCGGCTCCGCCTACTTCCGTTTCGCTGGCAAGATCCCCTCAATCTGCTGGAGGTGGTTGGTATCGTGCCCCGCAGCCATGCGGACTATGCGCTCAATCGTTTCCCGTCCGCGCTCGGAATGCATCCCGTAGTGTTTCCACTGGGCGGGTGTTAGCGATTCGAGCAAGGCAAGATTGGCTTCGCGGAGCACGCGAAATTGCTCGACTGATTTACGCGGATCGCGCGTCTCATAATGCCCGCTGGTCACCCACGAATCCTGATCGTAGGCCGCGATGGGAGCCCCCGGCGCGCCGAGAATCATCCTCATGCGGAATCCAGTCACGATTTCCGCATCGCTAAGGTGTGCCACGATCTCGCTAACCGACCACTTGTCAACAGCCGGGCGCTTGCGCAATTCGCTCGTAGGCACGCCCTCGATTAGCCGCTCAAGTTTCTCTGCCGTCGCGGCCTGAACTGCCAGAGGTTGCTTTCCTTCCATATAGCTAAGAATGCGCTCCGTATACCGCTGCGGTGTTTCCTTCATTTCGTTGGCCTCCCGCTAGCGCGCCGGCTCGGGCGTGACGTTAACCAACATGTTCGGCCGCAGATTGAGGGTCTCGATGGTCATCTTCGAGATCAAGCCGTTCACTTTGTCAGCGAGCGCCTGACCAGCGCGCTCATCGAGAATGGCCGCCAGGCTTGCGCGCGGACGTAGGCGGACGTACCACGGCGTATTGCCGCCCACGACCATTCGATACCAGAGCGTCTCTCCTTGCAGTTTAGATTGCTCGGCGGCGAGTGCCGCCTCGAACGCCTTGCTGGTACCGTAGTTGAGCTCCACCGTTGTGTACTCGGCCAGAAGAGTCGGAGTCGGCACACCATTCCCGCGCGAAAGCGCCGGTAGGAACTCATAGACCCCATTCCCGAGGAATTGGGCATGTGGCAAGACGTTGATGAGGTTTTCCCGCTCGTCTTCGGCGGGCGATACCGGGTTGCTCAGTTCGGCGGCCGTATGTCCGAACGTAGCGTAGATGATCCACCGCTGTCGTTCAGTTGATGCCCAAACCGAATAACTGTACCAGCCAAACGTGTCCTTGGTCTGCCGGTGCCACTCGAGATGGCGGATGTACCCGGCCTCCAACTCGACCGTATGACCGTCAAGCGCACGCATGATCGCGATGCGTGCGTAAGGACCGGGAGCCTGTTCGGTTTGCCCCGTCTGAGCGGTTTGAGCAATGAAGAGCGTTGGGAATACCGTGCTGACAAGAACCACAGTGCCAACGATCCTGATCCAACGATGCTTCATGACCTTTCCTCAGGAGAGCGGGATGGACACAATCTGGGAATCTTCACAAACTCGCCGCTGCATCCTCACGATCGGAATGCCCGTTTCAAGCGTTGGATTCTAATGACAATGAACCGCCGTTTATCGACAAAAAACAGACGTTTTCCGCCAAAACACTACGCTCTACTTGCTGGGAAACCGTTCCCGTTGCATATTTGACTTAAAGATGTCGAAGACCAACTCAACCGCAGGTCCGCGTGGAACTGTGCGCCTCAAACGAAGGCGAATCATCGTTGTTGTCGTGCCCCCTGTAGACGAGCTTGATCTCGTTGGACCAATCCAGGTTTTTAGTGCCGCCAATCGCTTGGTTCGCAAGGCCGTCTACGAAGTCGAGATTGTAACCAACGCAAAGGGTCTGAAAGTTCAAGGCGAGGGAGGACTACTTTCCTTCGCTGCGCAAGCGCGCTTCCAGGATGTCAAGGGGACAATGGACTCCGTTCTTCTCGTCTGTGGGCTTGGAACACGTACGACGCGCGACCCGGCCCTTTTCGCGTGGATGAGAAAGATTGCCCCGGTGGTCCGCCGATTGGGTTCGGTGTGCGTTGGGTCATTTCTATTGGCCGAGGCGGGCCTGCTGAATGGCAAGAGAGCGACCACGCACTGGAAATTCGGACGCGAATTGACGAGTCGCTATCCTCACGTGAATGTGGAATTCAGCCCGATCTGGGTTAAAGATGGAAACATTTACACGTCGGCCGGAATCTCAGCGGGAATCGATCTGGCTCTTGCCTGGGTTGAGGAGGATTGCGGAGGCAGGATTTCTCATGAAATAGCTCGTGAATTTGTTCTGTTCTTGCGCCGCCAGGGCGGACAAACGCAGCTGAGCGCTTCCTTGTCGGCACAGGCATCGGAAATGAAGGCGATTCATGAGCTTCAGGTTTGGATTGCGGAAAACCTTCATAACAATCTGTCCGTACAGAAGCTAGCAGAACGAAGCGCAATGAGCGTTCGGAATTTCGAGCGCGTGTTCACACGCGAGTTGGGAAAAACTCCATCCCACTATGTTTTGGAAATGCGAGCCGAAGCTGCGCGTCGGCAGCTAGAGAGATCGGATCAAGGCCTCAAACAAATCGCTGCCGCCTGCGGATTCGGAGGCACTGATTCGATGCGGCGTGCGTTCCTGCGATCCGTAGGAACCACGCCCCACAAGTATCGCCGTCAGTTCCACGGTGCTTAAACCTATGCTTAATGGAGAACAACAAGTCTTGAGGAGAGGAGCCGGGAAATGTGGAAACTCGATCGGTCCCACGGATTCGCCGTCCCCGTGCTTGAACCCATAGGCAAGTTTCATCGGTTTCCTAAGCATTCTATTCACCAGCTTTTGACGCAAGTCCAAGCATTATAATGAGGAGTCAATGAGCAGGTCCCTTTTGCTCGGAATCCAGGTTTCGGTGGCGCTCGCCACTGTCGCTGCGGCTGCATCCGGGCCCGGAATCGAGCTCGACCATGTTTGGATTATGGTTTCACCAGACGCACCAGAACGGGCTGTGCTCGAACGGGCGGGCTTCCGGATGTCGAAAGACGTCAACCATCACGAGGGGACGGGTACTTCATCGATCACGGTGGAGTTCGAAAACACATACCTCGAGCTGATGTGGCCCGATCCCAAAGTTCCGGTGGCTCACGGCATGGAGCGAGCGGCAGAGAAATACCACCAACGCCAGCTCTGGCGAACCAGCGGCTGGTGCCCAATCGGCGTTGGTTTTCGGTGCGTCACCCCGTCGAACGAGGCTTTGCCTTTTCCGACCTGGACTTGGAGTGCCGATTGGATGCCGAAGGGTTCAGTAATGGAGATGCTAACTCCGCGTGACGACACACGGAGCCCAGCGCTTTTCATCGAACCACGCGCTCTGACGGACACCGGAGAGCAAGCAGCGCGTGCAGCTCTCTACCACCATCCTATCGGCGTCCGCCGAATAACCGCGATCCAGCTCATCTCGCCCAAAACGTACCAGCCCATTGCGGCACTCACGTATCTACAGAAACAGCACCTTCTCAGCATCAAGCCGGGCGATGAATGGGTACTCGAGTTGACGTTCGACGACTGCAAGCAGGAAAAATCGAAGGATCTCAGGCCGGATCTACCACTTGTCGTTTGATACAAAATACGCGTTTGCTAGCATATGCAAAGACCACCGCGTTTAGTAATCGCGCTTGGTCTTGGGAAGCAGTTTTATCGCCCGTGTATCCGGTATCCGGATTAAAATCGACAACCATTCGACTTAGGGAAGGGACCTCTCGCAAGATGGCCGCCTTTTCCAATTTGGAAATATTTTGGCGAGATGCCCGCTACGGAGCGCGGATGCTGCGAAGGAATCCTAGCTTCGCGGCGGTGGTCATCCTCACTCTTGCATTGGGGATCGGCGCAAACACCGCGATTTTCAGCGTCGTGAATTCCGTTCTGCTGAAGCCGCTGCCGTTCAAAGACCCGAACCGGCTGGTCATTATTTGGGAAACTGATACGAAGAACCGCGCGACAACCTCTCTCATTTCCTCTTTGGACTTCGTTGATTGGAAGGATCAGACCCGGGTGTTTGAACAAATCGCGGCCTGGCGGTTTTTGTATTTCAATCGGGGAGAGACGAACCGGAACGTGTTCAAGGACTCACCGTTTCTGCTTCCTTCCTGCCTTTGCTGGGCGCGCAGGTTCAACTCGGACGCGCATTTCTTCCGGAAGATGAACAGATCGGACATGACAAGGTCGTTGTCCTGAGCGACGCTCTCTGGCGACGCCGCTTCGGTGAAGATCCGAGCCTCGTCGGTCAGAAAATCGATATCGAAGGCGAACCTCACACCGTCGTTGGAATTCTCACGCCCTCGTTCCAGATTTTTCGCGTATTGAACCGTCCTCTGGACATCTATGTGCCTCTCACATTCCACCGCAGCAGGCTGAATCGCCGGGATCACGACATCTTCGTGTATGCGCGGCTCAACCTGGCATCACATTGGACCAGGCGCAGTCGGAGATGGATGTGTTCTACCGCAGGCTCGAGCAGGAATACCAACAGACGAACTCCACACGCGGGGCACGCGTGATTTCCATGAGCGAAGGCTTCGCCGGTGACATCCGACCAACCTTGCTGCTGTTGCTCTCCGCCGCGGGATTTGTCTTGCTGATCGCTTGCGCCAACGTTGGGAACTTGGCACTTGCGCGAGCCGTCGCCCGGCAAAGAGAGATGGCGGTTCGCGCCTCACTCGGCGCCAGCCCGTGGAGGTTGCTTGCCGGTGCCAAAGCAGTTGCCGCAAATCACGATTCTCCGGACTCGGTACCCAGATTCGAGGAAAGCGATTTTCCAGCAGCAGCTTCCGCATAAGTCGGGCATCTTCGCGGTCGGTCTTCTGTTTGCGGACTCGCAGTTTCTTGATCTCCGCCGCATCACCAATCCACACCTCGAAACCCAATTCTGCCAATAACCGCTCGAACCAGCGTGAATGCCCGGTGGCCTCCATCCCCACGCGCACGCTGACTCCTCGCGGCTGCAGTTCTCGGTAGAACCTCTCAGCTTCTCCATCGCTGTGATTTAATTGCCGTTCGCCGCATTCCCCTGTTTCCTGATCTAGAAAAGCAATTTGCTGGAAGCTCGGGTGATAATCTACTCCTATAATGATCATATCTGGCTCCTTTCTCCCGAGCCTGGGTCGTCGAACAACCACAGGGTTGAAAGACCCTGGGTGGCAAATCAAGCCGTGCTGAAATCAAAGGAGTTAACGTCAGCTTTGCCTTGCGTGACGTTGAGCGATTTTCATGAGGTTTCGCGGGCCGCAGGCCCTAAAGGACAGTCTACTCGGGTCGAGGGAGCCAGCATTGTTATGAAATCAAGTGAATTTACTGAAACCAACCATCCCGGTCTCGGTGAACGCCGCTTCTTCGAGCCGTCGCTCACTTCCATCCATGGCAACTGCGAGGCCTTGGTGTTTGGTATACTTCACCGGCAGCGTTGGGTCCTTCCGGGTGATTCAGTGAGTAATCGCAAGACCATTTTCGGCGTTTCGATCCTCTTGCTGCTCGGCGTCTTCTCCCTGAGTGCGCTGCCGCAGTCGGTAGGTTCTCCCCTTCTCCTGGCCATGCGGCAGGAGCTTCTTCGTTCCATGGAAAATCTGAAGTCGCAGCCCATGTCGCCGTATTTCCTGAGCTATGAGATCAGCGAATCGCGCTCCGTCTCCGTCCATGGGGCCTTCGGCACAATTCTTTCCAGCACGGAAAGTCGCAGCCGCCTCTTGAACCTCGATTTGCGCATCGGCAACCCCGCATTCGACAACACCCACCCGATTCGCGGCGGCCCCCAGTTTTTTGATTTTTCCGACCGATTCTCGTTCGCACCCGTGGTGCTTGAAGACAATCCCGGCGCCATTCGGCAGATCCTTTGGTATCAAACCGACAAGAAGTACAAGCAGGCCCTCGAGCACTACACCCGCGCGAAAGCCAATTCCCAGGTAAAAGTCGCGCCCGAAGATGCTTCCGCCGATTTTTCCAAAGAGCCACTCGAGAAATTTTCCGAAGCGCCAGTCGAGGTGAAAGTAAATCGCTCCGCTTGGGAACAGAAGATTAGGAAATACACCGCTCCTTTTGCCGCTATACAGGGCGTCTACGATGGTGAAGCCACCCTCAGCGTCTCGGGCGACTCCCGCTGGTATGTGAATAGCGACGGCTCGGAATTGCAGACCTCCTCGGCTTACTATCGTTTGATCCTCTCTGCCTACACCAAGGCCGACGACGGGATGGAGCTACCGCGCTACGAATCCTTCATCGCCTTCACGCCCGAGGGCTTGCCCGATGATGCAACGGTGCTGAAATCCGTTGACAAGATAATCGCGGATCTGCAGGCCTTGAAGAAGGCGCCCGTGGCCGACCCTTACACAGGACCCGCGATACTCTCCGGTCGATCCAGCGGCGTCTTCTTCCACGAAGTTTTCGGCCACCGGATCGAGGGACACCGGCAGAAGAACGAGGAGGAGGCGCAAACCTTCAAAAAGAAAATCGGCGAGAAGATTCTCCCCGATTCCTTCGCTGTCTATTTTGATCCCACGCAGCACCAGTTGGGCAAAACCCAGCTCGCCGGCTACTACCTCTACGACAATGAGGGCGTGAAAGCCCGGCGCGTTGACGTCGTGAAAAACGGAGTGTTCGAAAACTTTCTGATGTCGCGCTCGCCGATCGCCAACTTTGAACACTCCAACGGCCACGGCCGCAGCCAGCCAGGACTTGCCGTTGTGGCACGCCAATCCAATCTGGTGGTAATGACCTCCCAGCCAGTCTCTCGCGACGAGCTGAAGAAAATGCTGCTTCAGCAGATCAAGCAGCAGAATAAGCCTTTCGGCCTGCTGTTCGAAGACATTGAAGGCGGCTTTACCATGACTCAGCGGTTTGTCCCCAATGCCTTCAACGTCCTTCCGATTATGGTTTACCGCATGTACCCCGATGGCCGGGAGGAATTGGTGCGCGGCGTGGACCTGATTGGCACCCCGCTCACGGTCTTTAGCAAGATCCTCGCGGCCGACAATGACGTGCAGGTGTTTAACGGAGTCTGCGGGGCGGAGTCGGGTTGGGTGCCGGTCTCGGCATCTTCGCCGGACATTCTCATTTCTCAGATCGAAGCGCAGAAAAAGGAAAAGTCGCAGGAGCGGCCGCCGATCTTGCCACCTCCTGGAACTGAAAAAAAATGAATCGTGCGGCAACAAGACGGTGGCTTCGGCGGGGACTCGTTTTGTGTGCGTTGCTTACGTTCCAGAAGCAGTCCGGGCTGCGCGCCCAATCCGCCGGAGATTCTTTGGCACAACCAAACCAGCAGCCCGCTAATCAGGAAACCGCGCTTTCGCGCGCCATGCGTGACGAGCTCTCTCGCTCGAAGAGAGATTTGCGCTTGGTCCAGCTTGAGCCGCCCTACTTCATCTCTTACCAAATCCGTGAAGTCCAAGACGTTGGCATTTCCGCCAGCAGCGGCAGCCTGCTGGCCAGCGGCGAAAACCGCTCTCGCATGCTGACCGTTGAATTGCGAGTGGGCGACTATGCCCTCGACAACACGAATTTTTTCGCGGGTCCGGAATTTGCCTTCACCCGCAACCGCAGTTTCTTCGGGTTCAACGAGTTGCCGCTCGACGACAACTATCTCGAATTCCGCCGTGTGATCTGGCTGGCCACGGACTCCGCCTACAAGCAGGCGCTCGAAAACCTGGCGGGTAAGCGCGCCGCCCTCCAGAACCGCACGCGCACCGAAAAGCTGCCGGACTTCAGCAAGGAAGAGCCCACTCGGACAAGCGACATATTGCCGGCCGGAAAGTTAGAGCGCTCCGGTGCGGAATCGCTAGTGCGTAGCCTGTCGAAAATCTTGGGCAACGTCCCGGACCTATACAATTCTTCAGTGGCTCTTAGCGCCACCTATTCGAGAACTGTTTACCTGAATAGCGAAGGCACTTCTTACGAGATATCGGAGCCTCTCGTCACGCTTGCGGCAAGCGCTTCGACCCAGGCGGTGGATGGAATGCCGCTCGATGAATCAGTGGATTACTACGCGCGATCCTTGGCGTCCTTGCCGGCACCCGATGGACTCGCAGCGCGAATCCGTGACATGACCGTTCGCCTCGAAAATCTTCGCAAGGCCCCTCTCCTCGATCGCTACAATGGCCCCGTGCTTTTTGAAGGGCGCGCCGCGTGCGAGATTTTCAGCGGCGAATTCGCCCCCGCGCTGTCTGGACGTCGCAAGACCCTCTCCGGCAGCCCAGAGATGGATTCTATCTTCGGGCGTTTTTCAGGGGGTGGTTCCGCTTCCTTTGCCGATAAGCTCGGCGGGCGCGTTCTGCCGCAATTTCTAAGCGTGGTAGATAATCCCACGATTTCCAATTACGGAAATGAACCACTCTTCGCCAGCTACAAAGTAGATCAGGAAGGCGTGCGCGCGCGCGAAACTCGCGTAGTTGAAAGCGGAGTCTTGAAGACTTTCCTAACCACCCGCACACCCGTGGAGGGCGTGTCCCGCAGCTCCGGCAACCGCCGCGGGCCCGGACCAGCGCCGAGCAACTTGATTCTCGTTGCGGAAAACAGCCAAACCGAAGCCGGACTCAAGCAGCAATTTCTAGAACTCGTGAAGAAGCGCGGACTCGACTATGGGATCATCATTCGCGAAATCGGGAGTTCCGGCGCCGGCATGGAAGAACAAGCCATGGCCATGCTGTCTGCGATGACCGGCCGAGGTGAAAAGGGCAGGAACGTGTTGCTCGCTTACAAGGTTTACCTCGATGGACGCGAAGAGTTGGTGCGCGGTGCTCGTTTATCCGGCATGAGCGCCGATTCCTTTAAGCAGATTGTGGGCGCGTCTAAATCAGCCGCCGTTTACACCGCGGCGCAAATACCGCATTTCGATTTCAGCATGATTTCGAGTTTTGCCGGAGGGGGGATGTCCACGCCTCTTGTGTCCTACGTCGTTCCCTCTCTGCTTTTTGATGACCTGACTATAACCAGGCCCACCACAGAACTGCCGAAAACTCCTTTCAGCAGCCCTCCCACTGCGGCGCAATAATAATTCTGTCTCGTTCCACCAGGCAGGTACTTCTCACAGGACGAAAATGATCGAACGGGTACCCGATTGCGCGGCTAAGGCCTGGTAAGTTCTATAAAAGGGGAAGTCAAGAAAAAAACCTCTCCTTTGGTCGGATTTTTTCTCGCTTTCCAGCCCGCGTAATTGAGCAGGATTTGTTCTAACCTTCCGCCCCATTTGCTCGGTTGGCTACGCATGATCGCGTAACGGTTTTGGGTTCTTCTCCCAGCGGTTTTCATCGCTTCGTCGCGACGAGGCCAGTCTGTTCTGAAACCAACAAGCAGTTTGGGAGTCAGGTGCTCACCATGGTTCTATTGGGGACTCGTGGCCCATAGCTTTTTCGGGTGGTGCGAGGGGTTGTGTCAAGAAAACGCGTAGGCGTTGTGCTGTACGAAAGATGAAGGTGGATCCTTCGAAGCCGTCCTGTAGGGGAAGGCTTCAAACAGCCATGAGCTGCTTCGGTCAAAAGCCGCGGTGGTGAACGTCATGGTTAAAAGGCGTGACGATGATCACGTCATGTGGAGATTAGAGAGACGAATGGAAATGAACCGCTGGAGACGCATCGAAACTCCATGGACGACATCAGAACCGGGGTTGCCCTTCAATTCCGGGAAAAGCATGAGGGAGACCTACTTACCGCTCAGGCGGTGTCCGGTGTACAAGCGGCGTGACTCTAATCTGGGCTTTCGTATGGAACTTGAGAACCTAGCTGACGATGGTAAGGGAAAAGGCGCAAGTGGAGGCCCCACGAGGCCGAAAGTACCGAAGCGTCAGCAGGGGCGGACTGCTCTGTATTACCGTTGAAGTGGGGTAATGCCCATGGAGCGAAGGGAGCAGGTCACCCGCGTCGGGAGTGATCAGAGTCAACGGGCAACCGGAGGAACTCACTGATTCCGGCGGAAGGCGGCAGCCTTCAAGGGGTGGCACGAGCCGGATGAATCGAGAGGTTCAAGTCCGGAATCTGTGAGAGTCTCGGGGCGAAATTCCCCGGGACTACTCGGCGCTTCAGTTGAAGGCGGACGCAAGAAGCGACGATGGAAAGGGAGATTGGCGATGAGCCTGACAACTCCCCAGTTGTTTTCAGAAGTTGCAGACAGCGTCACATGCAATGGCTATAGCGATGCGTGAGTCTTCTCCGAGAGCCGGAAGCGGGAAATCCGCACATCCGGTTCGATGAGCGGGATGTGGAAACGGAAGCATGGCGAGGCTAGTGAGGCACCGGCAGACGAAAGGGCCGGCAACGGATAGGTCCCACCTAAACCACCGCGCCACATCTCGACTCTACAAACTTGGGTGCCGGAACCAACTTGACTAGGGCAAGCGAGCCCCACAATCCTCCGATGGCAAATTCGCCCGACGGTGGACGGTTACGCGGATTCCGTGCTTGGGGCGCAACGTTACGGAGGGCAGCGGTTTGACGAGATGGCCGGGGACGAGGTCGAGATGAAACGCTCGCTGGATCATGGCGAGCAGCAGTGTAGCTTCCAGCATGGCGAATGCCGCCCCGACGCAGACTCTGGGGCCCCCGCCAAATGGGAAGTAGGCAAAGCGCGGAATTTTGCCGGAGCGGATGGGGTCTTCGCGCCAGCGCTCGGGATCGAATGCATCTGGATTGGGGAAAAAGCGCGGGTCGCGCTGCGTCAATGATTGAAAGATGAAAATGTTCGTGCCTTCAGTCACTCGATATCCGCCGATTTCGCAGTCCGCTATCGCTTTCCGCCCGATGCCCCAGACGGCTGGATAGAGCCGCATGGATTCTTTGAGCACCATTTCCGTGTAGCGCAGACGGGGAAGGTCTTCTGGCATGGGTTCGCGGTCACCGAGAATCGCATGCAATTCTTCGACGAGATTGGCCTCGACCTGTGGGTGCTGACCGAGCAAGTAGCAGGTCCAGGACAGGGAGATCGCCGTGGTTTCGTGGCCAGCAAGAAAAAGGGTCATCACCTCATCGCGCAATTGCGCATCCGTCATCGGCTGGCCTTCGGCGTCGCGCGCATGGAGCAGCGTGTCGAGTAAATCTCCGCGCGGCTGATGCGAGGCGCGCCGCTCGCGGATGATGCCATTGATGATTTTGTCCAAGTCGCTGATGGCGTCTCTCCGCGCCGGCGCCAAGAAATCGGGAAGCTCAAACGGGAGCAGCAAGGCTTGGCTGGCATCGGTCATAAAGCGGTCGGTCACCACTTCCATGGCTTTGCCCACTCGGTCGGCAACGCCGGCGACCTCCGCACCAAACAGGCATTGCGCGACGATCTCGAGCGTCACCGCCATCATGTCCGCGTGCACGTTGCGCGGTGTGCCGCCGCTCCAGGAATCCAGCATGCGGCTGACGGCGCGGATCATCACCGGGGCATAAGACAAAATGCTTTCGCGACGGAAAGCCGGCTGGATCAGGCCGCGCTGGCGCTGCCAAGCTTTTCCTTCATTGGTCAGCAAGCCATTACCAAGCACGCGAGCAAGAGCGCGGTAGTCCGCGGACTTCGTGAAATTGCCTGGATTGGTGACCAGTACGTGCTCGATGTCGCGGGGATGCATCAGCAAACATATGGGAACGTGGAGATAACGAAGGTGGACCACGTCGCCATACTCCCTGGCGCACTGGGCATAGAATCCCAGCCAATCGCGAGATACAGCCGCCAAGTTACCCAGCAGGAAGTGGCCCTTGGGGCCGGGAGGAAGTCTCCGAGGATGCTTAACTACAGACGGAGAAACTGCAGCCATGGTTGTCTTCCCGGTTGTTCCTTCGATTACCGACAGCAAAGAGTGTAACAAGAAAAAGATCGCCGGAGCGCATTTGCATTTTCCCCAATAAATTTCACTTGTCTGGTAAGTTCGTGCATTACCGGACATGTCAAATGAAATCACAATTCTAGGGATTTCACGGCTTGGCGAAGTAACCCAGCGGCCGGAAGCTTGCCAGCGCTTGGGTCTCATCCTCAAAGTTAGGAATAATTTCTAGCAGACGCAGTACCCTGAACACCTCCAGTACGCGGCCGCCCGGACGCAGCAATCTCAGGTCGCCACCCTGACCTCTGAGGGAAACATACGTCCCTGCGATGATGCTGACGCTGGAACTGTCGACCTGGGTCAGGTCTCCTAGGTTCAACAACAGCTTGCGCACACCATTGGCGACCAGTTTTTGTAGGTGGCTGCTCAGCAGCTGGCTCTCACCGCCGTCGATGGTCGATCTTCCTCGGAGGTCCAGGATGGTGACATCGTCGGATTCCCGAATTGAGATTTGAAGGCCCATAACGCCCCTTGTGTCAAGTTCATGTTCGGCGCCACGCGAAACCAATGATCATCGTTGGTATTTTGGGGTCCACTAGTCGGACGTGCTGGGGAAAAAAGTCTTGCTTGGTTTGCCAACCAGCCTGTCTCGCGCTCCTATGCCGGAATCCACCGTACCAGTTGTGCCTAATAAGTTGCGTTACCGGGTGCGCCGTGAAAAGGCGGTGGTCCACAGCGGGGGTAAACCCGCCCGGGAACTGGTTCGCTCCACCCGGTAACAATCAGAGCAGCGGTGGAGGCAACGAGACTGCTGAAGCCTCTGGTGTAGAGAGTCGCTAGGCGACTTGGTGAGCGTGCAGGCCGTAACGTGCGTGAACGCTGAGCAGGCCTCGAAAAGACTAATGCAGGAGCCGACCCGCCCCGGTTTCGGGGAAGGCCGAAGCTAATGGAATCGTACGAGCGAATAAATTCCATCAGACCTGCCGGGGTATTGGCGACGGCATGCAGGCAAAGGGGACCATGCGCAACACGGGAAGTCCCAGCGGTGATTGCGGTACGGATCAACTGGCAACTCGCGAGAGACCGGCCGGGCAGTTTGGGATGGCGGAGAGGCTCGCAGTACCGACGAAGCCGGGTAATTCCGGTGGAGGGAAGGGGCCTCAGTTGAAGGCGGACGCCAGAAGCGACGAAGGAACGGGAGATTGGCGATGAGCCTGACAACTCCCACGTTGTTTTCAGAAGTTGCAGACAGCGTCACATGCAATGGCCTTGGCGATTGCGTGAGTCTTCTCCGAGAGCCGGATGCGGCAAATCCGCACGTCCAGTTCGATGAGCGGGGTGTGGAAACGGAAGCATGGTGAGGCTAGTGAGGCACCGACAGACGAAAGGGTCGGCCAACGGATAGGCTGCACCTAACCCACCGCGTCACACCTCGACTCTACAAAGTGGAAATCTGCCCCATCAGGTGCCGGGGGCCATATTCCGGTAAGACGACTTCGCGGGAGGTGAGCCTGCCTGGGCGTCGAACCGCCAAAGGACCAGATTCACTGCCCCTATTTCTTTCCGTGAGTAGCACTCCAAGACAAACCGACGGCAAAAACTACCTGTGCAATCAAGAAGAAAAGGGATGAAAGGACCGCGATGATCAGTACTGTAGTGGAAAGCGTTCTCTCGGATCGGCCTTTGAACAAGGTTGGGACTACAGGAGCGAACAAGAATGCAAACGCCGCGAGAGTGCTGATCCAAAAATGAAGCTGGCTCACTCGCTCGTTCAGGGAACGCGAAAAAAGTATAGGGAACCAGTAATAGATGACAGCAAAGACGGCGAAAATCGCTCCAGCACAGAATGCCCAATACTCCACAGGAACCGCAACACGTGCGTCGTGTCCGGGAGTGCCTCCACGCCCCATAGTGAACACGTAGCCACCCTTCTCCCAGTCTGGCCAATGGAGGACGCCGACGAGAAGAGCAAGAATTGCGGCTATGGCAAAGAGCTTTCCTGCCGGACGCATTCTTTAGCACTCCCTTATGGTTGAGCGAGTGTACACCCATCCCACTGACTTGACGTAACTCCGGATAAACGGCATTTTTGGATACTGGCTCCCACATGACGAGAATCCGACTTCCCGGGACTTGGCGGGGACATGTCCCTGCCGCGCATTGACGTGAACAGTCTGCTGATGAATAATCTCAATAGGTGAGTTGGCGGGTGGCGAATGTCCAGAGCGCGCCTATTGCCCTACATGCTACTGCTCCTGCTGCCGCTCTGTGTTTTGTATCCCATCATGCTAACCGCAGCAAGCGGCCAGATTCAAGCCGCTGACCCGCAAGGCAATTCATCACAGCAAGGACCAATTCAATCCCCGGCGCGAATCTCAGGGCACGTTTACCGCGCTGACACTGGTGAGCCACTTTCTGATGCAGTGGTGGCCCTGGAGCCTCAGCAACCTGCGTTCCATGGGGCCTTTCCACAGGCGCGGACTGAATCAGATGGAAGTTTCGTATTTGCTGAGGCCGCTCCAGGAGTCTATAACATTGATGCCAACGCCGTTGGTTTTTTAGGGAAAACCTACGGAGTGGATGGGCCGCAGAGCAGACCTAAAACGGTCTCTCTCAAGCCGAACCAAAGCATCGAGGGTATAGACTTCCGCCTTGATGCCGCTGGCGCTATTTCAGGCAGCGTCTACGACGAAAACGGCAAACCTGTCGCTGGGGTCATGGTCTTAGCCGCGAATGCCGAGTACCGGCCTGGTGGTGGTCGGCAGATTGGCTTCGGCGATGGCAGCACTACTGATGAGGACGGAAATTTTTACATCTCTGGCTTGCGATCCGGGTCTTACTATGTCCGCGCTGGCGGGGAAGACAGAAATCCGGGGAATCGGTTCAACTATCAAGCGAAGTACTACCCGAACACTTCTTCGCTCGACGATGCCCAGCGGGTTCAAGTCACATCGGGAGCCGAGCAATCGGGTATTCGAATCTGGGGAGTTAAATCCGAACCGGCTTATAGAATTAGGGCCAGGATTATAGACCCCGGGGCGAAGACCGGGCAGCGTCGTTATGACGTCACCGTCAACCGTTCAGGCACCGTTCCAGGCGTACACAGCCTAAAGGGAGAGTCTTTGGAGACTACCTTCTCGCTTGATGGCTTTCCGGCTGGAGAATACACGGTGACGGCCTGGGCCATAGATCCTGTGGGCGACGGCTGGACAGTATCAGGCCGTGGCTATGCCCTTGCGAGGATCGCGGATGAAGATATCGAGGTAAACGTGGATATCGGCAACGGCGCAGAAGTGCGAGGCAAGGTCAGTTTAGAAAGTTCCCAAGATCAGCCAACTCCAAGAGTTCGAGTACTGCTCAGCCCGGCGGATCACCCCGGGACGACTGGAGGCAGTGCCGTTCCCGATCAGAATCGTGATTTCGATATACGCGACATCCCTCCCGGCCATTACCATTTTTTCGCGTTTGGGAATGCGGCATACGTGAAGCGTGCTCGATGCTCGGGTAGAGACTATACGATTGAGCCGATAGATGTTGGTGTCAGCACCCTGCTGAGCGACTGCGAAATTACACTTGCGACGGATACGGCTACGATCAGCGGCCAGGTCCTTGATGAAATCAAGCCAATACCTGGCTGGGTCGTCGTGGCTATCCCCGAATCCAAAGCATTACGTCAGGCGGTAGGCAATATGCAAGCAGCGCAAACCGACATCAATGGACAATTCAAAATCCTCTGGGCAATCCCCGGTGACTATCTACTATTTGCGGTGCCTCCATCCGATGACCGCGCGTACAACGCGCCCGACTTTGCCGATCGCAACGAAGCCGAGGCTCAGCACGTGAGCCTCAAGCCTGGCGGTGTAGAAATTGTGCGTCTGAAACCATCGAATGCTAGGTAAGGGCCACTATAGGCAGGGTCCGTCATTCACACATATTCGCGCAGGTCCCGATAAACGCGCTTTTCGGAAACTGAGGGGTCAGCGTCCAATGGGCGTTGCAGCCCGGGTGGGGAAGGAATCCCAAGTCCCTTCCTAATATCAAACTGGAAATTGCGATCCAAGAGGGAAGGTTTCTGTCCAATCCTTTGGTACCTCCCCCGAAAACTGTAATCTGGGTGTGTAGGCATGCGTGTGTGCCGATCCTGCAAGAAATCTTCCGAATATGTTTTGGCTCGACCTCAGAGAAATCGTAAAATGGCTTTGATAGCAGGCATGTGACAGATTCACCTGTCAGAGCTTTCGCCGGGTAGAATAGGAAGCGAGTAGCTCACGTAGTGAGCAACTCATTGTATGAGCTAGTTGTTTCTGAAGGGAACCGGGGTTTGTAGCTCGCCGACCACAGCAGGCTTGTTGTACTGCTGGCCAGTCTAATGATGCGGATGCGGGATTGATTCCGAGCCCCATGGTCCAGGACCGAAACAGGAAGCAGGTAAATGGCATGTCGAACAGAGCGGGGGTTATATAAACCAGAAGTGTACCCGCTCGTTCTTCTTATCTTCTTCTTTGCTTTTGTTCTTCAGTGTGACTGATTTCGCCTCAAGCCTAATTGGTGCTACACAGGATAAAGCTCACCTTGAGAAAGTGGGATAAACCATGTGCCATCGACTCAATGCCTCCACGGATTGTGAGATGATTGAAATCAGCCAAGCTTTAAGAATAGAGGCTTGAGGGAGGAAGAGTTTAAGGGCTCTCTCCCGCCGGAGGCGCAGTCACGCGAGCTTGGTTCCCGCGAGCGTAGGGGAAGAGGGCATCTTGAATTTGCGAATAAAATGACTGCTAAGGGGAGGAACCGCCGAGGTTCCTCCTTGCAGTCCGGCCTTCCTGAATTTTCCCTGTTTCCCTGGACGTTAGCCTCAAATGATGTTTTGGCAGCTCCGATTTTTCGTTCAGAATAGAAGTTGGGTACAGAAAGTCACCCGCCTTGTGGTTTCCAGTTCCATCGTCCCGCCAGGCTAGGACTTGAGATCCCATTCAGTACGCATTCATACAGGAGCATTCATACATGAGTACAGCAATCAGCATTCCGCAAGAACCAGCATTCATCCCCGACATGAGCCTGCCCGTCGAAGTCGCAGGTGCAACTGCCGAGGTTGAAGCCCCCGCGAAGGGCCGGGTATTAGATTGTCCAGAAGCCCTGAAGTCCCTGGACAAAAACGCAGAGGATCGCTGGAGGCAACTCTCCCGCACTGCAAGGCAGGATTTCCTCAAGGAGTTCGCAATCGATGAACTCGTTTTTCGATTGCAATGCCAGGCCGAGCGCGAACGCCGCAGCGATCTTTCATACGATGACGATGCCAGAACAACCATCTGGGACACCGTAGCCTGCCGTTTGGGCGTGAAAGCTCGATTCACCAAGCCAGTAACGGTCGAGATAACTAAACCTCATCCGGGTGAAGCTTTGCGGCAAGCATCGGGTTTTGGATGTGTGACCAGAGACGTAAAAACGTATGCCACTCTGATCGGCAGGGTGATACCTACTTTGAAGGACCAGAGGCTGCTGCGTCTACGGGCCATCAAGCTGATGGCTTGGGCTGAGGCACGAAAAACAGCAGCCGGGTATGAGCCTGGCTTCAGTCTAACGGACATCGTTCATGCCTCCGAGTTGGCTCCTGGTGAAGACGGCTTAACCGATCCGCAGCTCCAGATGCGCTATCCCATGCCTTCTAGTGCGGGCCAGGAATTTCCTGCCCGAGCCGGCCGAAAGAAGATCCACGACGATGCAAAGGCAAAGCAGAAGGCTTACCGTGCCAGGCAGAAGGCGTTACGAAATACCCCTGAAACCATGGAGAATGGGGTAAGGAGCCAAGAACGGCCTTTTTGACATTTTGAGGCATTTTGAGCGTCTGGAAGTCCTTCATAAATAAGCACTTGGAAAACCCCCGAAACCTATTTCGTAACGTTCGACATTGTCCTGGATAGGGTTTGCTCGGGATTCCTAGTAACGAAGCTGTTCAAGCCCCGGTTAGGGTTCAACTCCTGGCCGGGGCTCTTGTTTTCTGTCACTCTCAAATTGGGGGTGAGCGCCCGACAACGTGTTACCTACCCCCGGAAGTATGCATACTATTGTCGGGCCTTATGACCTAGGGTCCTTACTCCACATAGGGTATGTAATCTCATCTAGTACTATTATTTACTTTACAATACTTGCCCCGGTGTCGATAATGTGGCTTGCCAGCCAATGAGGCAGACTTAGCAGCACGCAGATCCCAAGAGAAGGAGCGGGAGCAGAAAGCAAAAATGGCACGGCACCACAAATCGAAGCGTCGTGAAAAGCCCCTTTTTGAAGACACAGCAGAGGGAAAGCTCCATAAGAAAGCTGTGCGGGAATGGACCGCCAAAAATGAGCGCCGCATATCAAAACCTCCGAAGTCTAAACTCGACGCCCCAGGGCGAGAGGACCGTAATCCGCAGGCGGAGCCGGATTCACCCGACGATCAGGAGCACGACGCCATACAGGAGGTCTATGAATTAGACAGGGACGAGCAGAGCAACAGCCATTTTGTTGATGGAGCATTCCAGATCACGGAACCACGTACGGTGCCTGGCCAGCCCGATTCCAGGACCGAGGTCCCCGAGTGGGGCAAACATGAGCTGATTGTCTTGGCCTTCCTAGCTTACCGATACCCCGACTTTGAGAGCGATCCTCGGGCACATAAGCGATACATGCGTGACTTGGAGACGATCAGTGTACGTTGGTGGGCGCGACCTCTCGGAAAGGACTCCCCTATCCTGAATGATAGTGAGGAGGCTATTAGAAAAAGGCTAGAACGCCTCAGAACAGACGGGGATAAGGTTATCGTTCGCTCGGAGACTGACTCCTGGCGTTTAAGAGATGAAGCCCAGGAAGACGCCTACAACCGTCTTAAAGCGAAAAGGACCCCGTTTACAACGCAATGCGAGAAATCTTTCATATGGGGATTCAGTGACGAACAGTTCAAACGTATGGTGGAAATGGCGCTCCGACCATTGAAATTGAAGATTAGGGTCCCTGATGATTTATTATTGCAAGCAATTCGCAGCGTCCGTGGTCGGCCATTCCAGAAAAATCTAGAGCTTGCAAGGAGGACCTTAGACACCGATCTCCGCGTCGCCGATGTCCTTCCCCTCGAAATTACCGCCATCCTGGATCAGATTTTGCCTAAACTGCAGAGAGCTAAAAAGAATCCATCCTAATTGAGCCTATCGCTGCGATGAGATACGTAGTTTCTCCTGAAACTCTGACTCCCTGAAAACACAGCAGTTAGCGTTTTGTCACAGTGCAGGGGCCTCCTTAGAAGGGACATTACTCGCCCTTCCCTGGCGACAGGCCTCTGCGTTCATCGCATGTATTCGTCGCTGGATCGCACTCTGAAATTCAGAGTAAAGAAAGGAGGTGAAAGCCATGCCACCAAAGCACGGAACCAAAGCTAATACGGCCCAGGCTGCGCCGACCTCACAGGTCGAACAGCTGAAGGCCCAACTCAGGCAGTTCGTCCAGAACCATAAGCATGCCGGTTCTCTGTTTCCCTATGAAGTAGGGAAGCAGTTGGATCAGATTAGCAATGC
>WNFB01001197.1_pt1 | contig 25736 bp, 25 predicted proteins | sample 5400501 | NCBI WGS metagenome assembly WNFB01 (sample SAMN13153341, study PRJNA577476) | soil metagenome | isolation source: 200 cm saprolite under Douglas fir tree site 2 hole 1 | place: USA:California | collected 2015-04-18 | reverse complement strand
GTCAGGGGCGAAGCTGATGTCGAGACTGTGGCGAAATACGCAGACGTTCTGCAAATCGGCGCCCGCAACATGTTCAACCAGGACCTGATTGAAGCGACAGCAAGGACCGGGAAACCCATCCTCTTCAAGCGGAGCTTCGCCGCACAGATCGACGAATATCTCAGCTTCGCGGAGAGGATAGTAGCGAACCACAACAGGCACATAATGCTGTGCGAGCGTGGAATAACTCCGATGGGGGGGAGTTTCAAGCCCCAAACTAGGTTTACGCTCGACCTCAACGCCATTCCTGTTCTCAGACGGGAGACACCCTTCCCAGTCATCGCCGACCCGAGTCACGGCACGGGAAGAAGCGAACTGGTCGCCCCCATGAGCAGGGCCTCGATTGCCGCTGGCGCCCATGGACTCATGATAGAAGTCCATGACAGGCCCCAGGAGGCCCTGAGCGATGGCGCCCAGGCCCTCCATCCTAGCCAGCTGGCCGGAATCATTCGCACCTGCGACCTTCTGTACAAAACGATAAGTGAAAGCGAGACTCCATTCACAAGTGACCTGCCCGATGCCAACGGCCAGGATTAGAGTCTCCCTACCCCATGGGGGTGCTGATAGGAGCTACGACGTTGTGATCCGTGATGGAATCCTCAAAGAGCTTGGTTCTGGGAGGCTGCCCCTCCCTAACGGAGACTCGTACTACATTGTCACCGACTCGACCGTTGCACGGCTCTACGGAAGGAAATTGCTCAGCGAACTTTCCAGAACGCACCCAAAGGCGAGAATAATCACATTCCCGGCCGGAGAAGCCAGCAAGAAAATTGAAACTGCTACGAACGTGGCTTCAAAGCTGGACAGACTGGGAGCGGACAGAGCGAGCTTGATTCTTGCTCTGGGAGGCGGAGTCGTAGGGGACCTCGCTGGGTTTGTGGCTTCGATTTACAAGCGCGGGATCCGATACGTCCAGATTCCCACAACGCTCCTGGCACAGGTGGACAGCAGCGTCGGTGGGAAGACTGGCGTCGATACGCGATGGGGGAAGAACCAGCTCGGCACCTTTCATCAGCCTGCAGGCGTCCTGACTGACCCACTGACGCTTGGGACGCTCCCGACTGCAGAGATAATGAACGGTCTGGCGGAGATAGTCAAATGCGCCATAATCGCAGACCGGGACATGCTCAGTGAGCTCAGCAATCTGACAGAATTCGACTCAGGTACCCTGAGGAAATTTATCGTCGACGCAGTCAGAATCAAGGCAGAGGTTGTCTCGAAAGACGAAAGAGAATCCAACCTCAGGAGCATCCTGAACTTCGGACACACCGTCGGGCATGCGATAGAGAGCTCCTCCAACTACACACTGAGCCACGGCACCTGCGTGCTTCTCGGAATGATCGCCGAAAGCTGGATCGCGGACCGGCTTGCAATCTTGCTAAGGAGTGACTTCGAGGAGATATCCGAATTCCTGAGCAGTCTCTCGAGACACGTCGTCGTCACGCCCACAATTCTGAATGGAAGAACCTTGGTCAGGTTCGCCTTGGCCGACAAAAAGTTGGTCTCATCATCAATCGTGATGAGTTTACCGGAGGAGATCGGGAAAATGCACACGACGAGGAATGGGAGTTACAAGATTCCAGTTCCGGTCGAAATATTCTTGGGGTCCATTCACCATCTGCGTGAAGTCCTAAGGTCACGCCCTTAGTGAGGGAGATTCTTTTTCGTCGCCATGGACGCAGCTAGTATGAACTTGCGCCTACATCTGACCGGAGACCGGTGAAGTTGCTTTCTGTTTCTGCATAGACAGAACCCCGCCGACCACCAGTAGGACAATCCCAAGTCCAACTCCGCCCAGGCCGATGGTTCTATGCCAGTCCACAAAGTACATCGCAGCACCGATAATCACTCCTAGAATGCCGAGCAGAGCTATCCAGATACCAGGTTTCATGTTCATCTCTGTGGGTCCACAATATGAGTATTAATCTCTGTGATGTGATTCTTTCAGAATATGCCGACGATTCTCTTGCCAATTCTTATAACAAGAACCGATTCGAGGCGGCAGACGTGGCCGCGGTGGTGCAGCTTGGTTAGCATAGGAGGCTGTGGACCTCTCGATCGTGGGTTCAAATCCCACCCGCGGCCCTCAAACTCTTCTTGGTAACACTTCGGCAATCAAGGAAGTAATTCCGCGCCTGTCGGAGAACGACAACACAGCATATCCGACCTTGGCGCCGCTCGTGTAGCGGAAGTCTACATTCAACTTCCTCACCATTTGCGCGAATTGTCTCAAAATGACCTTCTTCCACCAAGATTCAGGGAGGTTGACAAGAAGTCTCGATTGGACCACCACTCGACCATCTTTCGAATACAGATCCTTCCCTCCTTTGGCCGGTTCGGCCAGGATCAGGTCAGCATAGCCAAGCCTGTTAACAACGATTGCATTGGCAATCTCCGCGCCGATTCTGCCATGCTCGTAGTTGTTACTATGCTTGATTAGGGACAATTCGAGCTCCCTCGTCGGCGTAACATCGGACACTTGGTAGAAGTGGGAAGATCCTTCAGGCTTCAAAGATGATGGTCCTCGACGCAGTTTCCCCAGCGAATAGAGTCGAGAGTGATTCTCCAGATATAGGGTCACAGACGATACCCCTTTGGAATAGTTGTAGGCAATCCGCAACCTTGCCCCATCAGAGGAAAACATCACCACGGGCAGGACTGACCTGCCTTGTCTGACGCCAAGGCCAAACACTCCTTTGTCGGTAGCGTAAAGCCTCAACTCGTTTTTCATGCCGAAAGCATCAACCAATTCAAAATCCGTGAACACAACACCAGCTTTACATTCCAGTCTCCCGAGCAGTCGGCCCTCCAAGACCTACCGCGGAGAATCGGCCTCAGCAGGCGGGTCTTGTTCGATTGATAGCCTAATTCTGCTTCTCTCCTTTGAAACTCTCACCCTGGAAAGGTCCGCAAACCAAGCTAGGCGTCCCTCATTTACCAACTCAATCATGGGAAACTGGTCCAAGAAGTCGAGAAGACGCAGCTGTTCGATTCTTAAGGTCAGAATATCACCAGGACTACCAACTTCCTTTGAAGCGGTCGGAATCCAAACGTCACGCCCAGAATAGGAATGATAAGCCACTATGTTTCTCTCCCAATAAGTTACCTTCAAGACTGATGGCATGCCTGCCTTGAATCCAAGAACTGCCTTCTCAAGCATGGCAGCGGGTACCCCGACCCTCGTGGGCCGCTCCGTGTTCAGGTAGACTTGGTTCTGATTGCTCAGTCTAATTTGAAATCCTCTGATCCCTGTAAGACGCTGCTGGGAAAGGAGTCGGTCAATCGCAGCCTGGGTTCGTAAATCCGTACTCGACTTAGTGTGCGGGGCCTTGAACAGCCGAGGGATATACGTCATTCGTGGAGAAGAACTCAGTTTCGTACATGAAAGGTCGGACGTTTTGTCCAAGTTCGAGAAGGGGCGTGGGTGAAACTAATGATTCGTCAGTTCCCAGGGCATAGCATCCTAATCAAAAACATCGAGTACATTTGGCCAAGAATGCGAAATCAGTAGCCCTCTGCTTGCTGGTCAGAGGCGGGTTCAGTCTCGCGAACCAACGACTCGAAATCTTCGTCTGCTTTCTGTTGCTCAAGGTCTTCTTCGGGGTGAAAACGCCCTGACTCGCCGAACTTTATGATTGTGACGAAGTATTGCATGGCCGTGTCCCCGAATGTCTTGGACAATTCTTTGGCGAACTTCTTGGGATTCTCGAAGGTTTGCTGCTTGATGCCACTCAGCATGTTGTTAATTCCATCGAGCAACGTGTTCCACAAAGGCCTTCTCGTACTGGTCCAACCGGTTCTCCTCGAATTCTGAAAACGACGCTCGGGTTCCTAAAGTTTGTGTTTTCCAAATACTGAAGCGAATACACAAAACATATCGATGAAGGCTCGAAACCAAGCCTGATGGTTGCCTGGTCCTTCGTGGAGCTAGACGACGTCAATTCCACTCAGGCGATTGCCAAGGGCCTCGCGGCCAAAGGGGCGCCCGAAGGGACGACGGTGGTAGCGAAGTCTCAATCGTCGGGCAGGGGGAGGTTGGGGAGGTCATGGGTTTCCCCAACAGGAGGTCTCTACATGTCGTTCATCATGAGGCCAAGGGGCATCTCCAAACCTGAGATGATCACCCTCGTCGCTGCTGTCGCCGTCGTCGATGGCATCAAGCATACCACAGGTCTCAATACCGGAATCAGATGGCCCAACGATATCATGGCCAGAGGAAAGAAGCTGGCAGGCGTAATCGCAGAGGCCCAGGCAGACAAGCAAGAGATAACGCAGGTCATAATTGGTGTGGGAGTCAACTGTAACGCAAATGTTTCCGACGCGGAGGGATTTGGGAAGGAGGCGACCAGCCTCGCGGGGGAGCTGGAAAAACACACCGAAATATCTGAGCTGAAGAATTCGATCCTCGATTCCTTCTCGTACCTCTACGACAGGTGGCGAGCCGGCGAAGACATGATGCCGCTGTGGAAAGGGCACGTAGCCACACTCGGGAAGACTGTTTCGATAAAATTGAAAACCAATGAAACCGCATTTTCATACCACGCAGTGGGCATCGACCTCGAAGGGAGCCTCATGGTCACCAAGGATGGCAAACAAACGGTCGTGCGTGCCGAAGACCTCGAATGGCTGAGAGAACAAGCCTGATTCTTCGTCAATCGGCTACAGGCCTACCTAAAGCGACCTTTCAGAGCCCACTGTTTTTATCAACGACAGCGCGAAGGCGCCCAATTGAGCTTTGGCGACGTCGAAAAGCAGCTCGACGAAATGAACCGGGCTGCCGAGCTTGGGGGCGGAAAGGAGAGAATCGACGACCAGCACAAGAAGGGCAAGCTCACCGCCCGCGAGCGGATAAACCTCCTGCTCGACCACGGGACATTCAACGAGATCGACAAATTCGTCACGCACAGGTCCAATGACCCCGCGATGGAAAGGTCCAGGCCTCTGGGAGATGGGGTCGTCACTGGCTACGGCAAGGTGGACGGGCGTCTTGTCTACGTCTACGCCCACGACTTCACAGTCTTCGGTGGATCTCTGGGAGAGGCTCTGATGAAAAAGGAGGTCAAGGTCATGGACCATGCGATGAAGAACGGTGCCCCAATAATCGGGCTCAACGACTCTGGTGGCGCCAGAATTCAGGAGGGGGTTTCCAGCTTGGCGGGAGTCAGCGAGATGTTCTTCAGGAACACACTCGCTTCGGGTATGATCCCGCAGATCAGCGCAATCTTGGGGCCATGCGCCGGGGCCGCGGTCTACAGCCCCGCAATGACAGACTTCACATTTATCGTGAAGGGAATCGGCCAGATGTTCGTCACAGGACCCGACGTCGTGAAAGCGGCGCTAGGAGAGACTGTCACGTTCGAGGAACTGGGCGGGAGCATGATTCATGCTTCACAGAGCGGGGTCGCCCACTTTATCTCGGAAAGCGAGCAGGAATGCCTTTCGACAATAAGGAAGCTACTGTCATTTCTTCCCCAGAACAATTCAGAGTCACCACCGAGCGTCGAAGCACCGAGGACGTAGGCGCCGATGACCCAGAGCTAAGCAGACTCGCTCCCGAGGAGCCGTACAAGGCATATGATATCAGGAAGATAGTCCAAAGGATTGTCGATGGGGGTGACTATCTAGAAGTCCACGCTGGGTGGGCCCAGAATGTCACCGTCTGTTTCGCCCGCTTGGCAGGTCGGAGCGTTGGGGTGGTCGCGAACCAGCCGATGGTCCTCTCCGGGGCCTTGGATGTTGACAGCTCCGACAAGGCCGCCAGATTCATCCGATTCTGCGATTCGTTCAACATACCCATCCTCACCCTCGTCGACGTCCCTGGGTATCTCCCCGGCACCGACCAGGAGCACCGCGGCCTAATCCGCCACGGTTGCAAGTTGCTCTACGCCTATTGCGAGGCCACGGTCCCGAAGGTCACCCTGATCGTGAAGAAGGCCTACGGGGGAGCGTATTGTGCCATGGGCTCCAAGTACAGCAAGGCCGACATCAACTACGCCTGGCCTGGCTCGGAAATCGCCGTCATGGGCCCCGAGGGGGCTATCAACATAATCAACAGAAAGGAGATTGAATCCTCTGCAGATCCTGAGGGAACGAGAAAGCAGCTTGCCGCCGACTACCGCAAGAAGTTCGCGAACCCCTACGTGGCCGCGAGCCGAGGCATAATCGATGAGGTCATACTCCCCGCTGCAACCCGCCCTAAGCTCGTCGCCGCCTTCGCTTCGCTTAGCAACAAGAGCGAGTTCAGGCCCTCAAAGAAGCACGGGAACATCCAGCTCTGATTCGATTTGTTCAACAGTGTCCTCATAGCCAATCGTGGAGAAATCGCTGTCAGAATCATCCGCACCTGCAAGTTGCTCGGCGTAAAGACCGTGGCTGTCTACTCCGACGTCGACGTCAATGCCCTACACGTCAAGCTGGCCGACAGGGCCGTCAGGATAGGCCCGGCCGACCCGGGGGACAGCTATCTGAACATCGACAGACTGGTACAGACCGCCGTCGACTCAGGCGTCGACGCTCTGCATCCAGGCTACGGATTCGTCTCCGAGAACTGGAACTTGGCCGAGACCTGCCGTCAGGCAGGGATCAAGTTCATCGGACCGAAGCCACGCACCCTCGTCATAGCCGGCAACAAGGTCGACTGCAAGAGGATCGTAAGAAAGGCCGGAGTCCCGGTCATCGAAGGGGGCGAGACCGTGTTCTACGGTCCAGAAGGGGCCCTAGAAGCAGCCCACGAGTTGGGGTACCCGGTCCTCCTCAAGGCCGCGTTCGGAGGAGGCGGAAGAGGAATCAGGGAAGCAACCGACGACAGGCAGCTCCTCCAGGGGTTCAATCTCGCTTCCAGCGAGATGAAACGCTCTCTCGGGAAGGTCGGCTTATTCGTCGAGAAACTGATCAGACCTGCTCGCCACATCGAAATCCAGGTGGTCTCCGACGGGTCCGGCAAAGTGATTCAGCTCGGAGAAAGGGAGTGCAGCATTCAAAGGAGACACCAGAAGCTCCTGGAAATGACCCCCGCACCCGGACTGGACGAGTCTGCCAGGGCCAGAGTCGGGGAGTACGCTGTGAACATCGCCAGGGCTCTGAGCTACGAGAATATCGGGACCATCGAATTCCTGATGGATTCGGCGCACAACTTCTACTTCATCGAAGTCAATTCCCGACTCCAGGTCGAGCACCCCGTGACGGAGATGGTGACAGGACTGGACCTCGTCAAGGAGCAGCTCGAAATAGCCGCCGGGGAAGGGATCGACTACGGCCAGACTGACGTCGTGCCAGTAGGCGCCGCCATGCAGTGCAGGATTAACGCCGCGGACCCCGAGTCCGGCTTCGCCACCTCCAGCGGCAGAATCGAGAAACTATTCTTCCCGGGCGGGGCCGGAGTCAGGATCGACACTGCCCTCTACCCCGGCTACGAGGTCCCCGAGTACTACGACTCGCTCCTCGCGAAGCTGATAGTCCGCGGGAAGGACCTCGAAGAGGTCAGGAAGAGGATGGTCATCGCACTTGACGAGTTCGAAATCGAGGGGGTGAAGACGACGATTCCCCTTCAGAGGTTCATCCTCCGCCACGAAGAGTTCTCCAGGTGGAACCTGGACGTCCTGTTCATGCAGAGGAACAGGGTCATTGAGTCGCTTGCAGAGAAGCTTTCGGGCGAAAGAGCCTTGCTCGCAGAACGAGGAGCGGCAATCGCCGCGGCTATCATGGAATCGGGATGGACGACACAGGCACAGCGGACTTCTTCCACAAAGATCGTAAGACAGTCTGCCCGCAAGGAGGCGCGCTTCTCTGACACAGTATAGGCTCCAAGGGCCCGACGGATTATTCGTGGTCGAGGCAAACCGCGACGGCGACGGGTTCCGGGTGACCGTGGGGAAAAACACCTACTTTCTGAGGCTCAAGCGAGGCGCACAACCGAACGAAATCGTGGCCGAAGTGTCGGACAAACCAGTCAGCGTCACCCTGCTGCAGGCCAACAGCCAGAGGGTCGAGATTTCTCTAAACGGGGAGCGCTTCTCTTTCCAGCGCCCTGCTGCCGCGATATTGCCGTCCCAATCAGGGGCGCCAGTGGCGTCCGCCCAGAAGGGGGTTGTCGTCGCGCCCATGCCAGGGCGGGTCATCGGGACCTTGGTCAAGGTAGGTGAAAAGGTCCGTGTAGGCGACCCTCTGGTGGTAATCGAGTCGATGAAGATGGAAATCGCAGTCAGATCGGACCGCGCCGGCGAGGTCGCAGAGGCATTGGTACGCGACGGGGCAACTGTGAAACGCGGTCAGGCCCTCGTCAAACTCAAAGGCTAGAGTGCTTTCTTCACAGCATCCAAGTCAGGGAATTTCCCTGGGTCCTCTGCCACCCACTTGTACAGCACCTTGGCCGAGTCGTCAACCACGAATATCGACCTGTTCGCGCAGACGTAACCTTCTACACCTCCGAGATTCTTCCACACCACGCCATATTTCTGGACCACTTCACGGGTGAAATCACAGAGCAAGGGGAAGGTCAAGCTGTGCTTCTCAGCGAACTCCTTCTGGGCGAAGGGGGCGTCCACTGAAATCCCCACCACCATCCCGTTGAGCTTCTCGAGCTCCCCGTACATGTCCCTGAACGCGCACATCTCCTTGGTGCACACGCCTGTGAACGCGCCCGGGTAAAAGGCCAGAATGGTCCTGTGTCCCTTGACCAGGAACTCAGACAAATGGCGGAGTTTCCTGTCGTAGTCGTACAGCGCGAAATCGGGAGCCCTTTCTCCGACCTCTGTCATAATTCGACGTCGGGAACTTTGATGTATTAACTCTGCGGACGAACACGGGTCCTAAGATACCCATCGATTCTCTTCTGGAGGTCTGCGTTCACTTCAGGAATTGGCCTCCCGCCGTCTATCCTTACGATGCCATACTTCGTTTCCATCACCTTGAACTCCTTGGCTATGCCTCTCTGGTAGAGCACGAAGGACTCGAAGAGGTCGTCTGCCAGCCCCATGTCCGCACCCGATTCGTAGTAGTCCAGCGAGCCGTACTTTTGGAAGACCCGGTGAAACAGCTCTTCCGGGGGGACGTCGAGGTAGAAAACGAGGTCGGGCTTGACTGCGAACCCGAACAAATCGTGGGACCAGGCCCTGCTTATGCCTCTGACGCTGCTCCTGGCCATCAGGGTGTAGATGTAGCGGTCAGCTAGGACCACGTACCCTGCGTGTAGGGCAGGGATTATCTTGTGTTCAAGCTGGTCGCCGAAATCGGCGGCGTAGAAGAGGGCCAGTGTCTTTTTGCCTAGCGGGAGCTTGTGCTTCGCTTCGAGGATCCCAGCCCCAATCAGCTCAGAGCGTTTGAGCCCCGTAGTGATGACGGCGTGGCCCGCGGCCTCCAGACGACTGATGATAAGGTCGATTTGGGTGCTCCTCCCTGAACCGTCAGGGCCCTCGACCACGATGAGGCTCCCCTTCGATTCGAGCCTCTTCAGATACGAAACCCCTTCGCCAAAAAACTTCAGGGGACGGGCTGCCAGCTGCTGGGTTATTCGACCTCACCCTCCCGTCTCTCGAATTCGAGGACCGCTGGCACCTTCGAGGGAGGGAGGAGCTTCGTGACGTGGTGCCGCATCTGGCTCTGTTGCTCCTCGATGTCAAGGGCCCCGTCGATGATGACGAACTTGTCCCGCTGGACCATCGACTCGTACTGATCGACTATTCTTGTCTGGAAGATTCTGTAGCTTTCATATTCATCGTTGCTCAGATTAAGGTCCATCCCCGCTTCGTAGTACTTCAGCTTGGGACGCCCTTCGAGTATCCTGTCCATCGCCACAGCGGGCGGGATTCGGAAGTAGAACGCGACGTCTGGGACGACCGCGAACGAGTACACCTTCCTGACCCAAGGAGGAGAGCAGCCTCTGACGACGTCTCGAGCGAAGGCGGTGTACACGTATCTGTCTGCAAGTACGAAGTAGCCTGCCTCAAGCAGGGGAAAGATGTTCCTCTCGTACCTGTCGGCGAAGTCTGTGGCGTGGAGGAGGCTGAAGGTGGTCGGAGTGAGGAGGGCCTTCTTCTTCCCCTTGGAAGTAATCTCCTTGACGACGTCCGAAGAGTTCCATTCCGTAAAGAAGACGTAGAGACCCAGGCTGCGCAGCCATTTGTCGAGAAGATGGAGCTGTGTCGATTTGCCAGAACCGTCTATCCCCTCGACGACGATGAGCTTGCCTGGATAGCCCGTTTGGCCTACTTCCGGTCGCAAGCTACTTCTGGCCAACTTCGCTTCCTACCTTCACGAGACCCACGTGGCGCTCCCTTTCCCTGGCGCTCACGAATATCGTGACAGGCTTCTTAATTGTGGAGGCGAATGCAAGGGCTGCCATCCTCGCGAGTTCGAGCGGGAATGGTCCCTTGCTCGCTATGATGCTAATTCGCAACCCTCCCGAATAGGCCACCCTGTACTGCGCCCTCGAGCGGTCTAGGATCTCTATCAATTTCAGGCAGGCGCCCAGTTTCTTTATCAGTTTGGCGTCGTGCGATAGCACCCCGTCATACCTTCTCATGAGCCAGTTTGCTGTCCGGGACCTTCTCGCCTTCACCACGGAGACTGCCATCAACAACTGGTCTCTATGGCTCATCGGGAGGTCTTCGCTCATCAGGATCCCGAACACGGCGTCTGCATCAGATTCAAAGCAGTCCGGAGCCCGCGCCCTCCTGACACCGGTCTGTACAATCCCCTTCTCGCGTTCATCGAACAGGCCGTTCCGGACGAGACACTCCAACAGTTCAGCACAATCGGCGAGGCCGGCTGGTTGGTGGGGACGCGAAAGCAAGCGCTCGACGTCCTCGCTCCGGTGATCCCCGTTCCTAGATCGGACTCCCCCCTCAAGAAATTCCACGAGAATGCCGTCCCTTAGGCCGTGGGTGCTCACCGTAAGTCGTTTGAAACCTAAACGCTTCATCAAAGTCCGCACCACTAGCGCTCCAGCAGCGATGGTCTCCGACCTCCCCTCTCCGATCGCATCGACCCTGTCCAATTCCCCTACCTTCAGTTTGAAGAATTCCCGGCTCATCTGTTGCACTGAATCAAATTCGACAGCATAGTTGTGGACCTTGTCGAACGGGTACTCGGTTATGTCCTGGTCGTACCTTGCCATGGCTCTGACGGTCCCACCCGTCCCCACCAGAACCGTTTCATTATCGAGGCGGAGTTCGCGCCTCGACGGCAGGAATTGTTCCACGTGTTTCTCCATCTTCGCCCTGTCCTTTCGCGAGAACGTCCCGTTCTTCCCGGCATACATCGAGGTCAGTTTCAGGACCCCGAGTGGGAGAGACAAAATCCTGCGGACTCTCGACTTCTCCGCGTAGGTAAGTTCCAGGCTCCCTCCTCCCAGGTCGAAGAAGAGAGCGTTTGAGGCATCCGTTGACCTCGCGGCCCCGACCAGACCGTAGAGGGCCTCCTCGTTCCCTGATAGCACCCTCATCTTCAGCCCTGTTACCTCCTGCACCCGCTTCAGAAACTCCTCTCTGTTCGCAGCCTCGCGGACTGGGCTGGTGCCAATCGACAACACATGGTCGACCGATTCCAGGGATGCGGTCTCACGACAAAGCCTCAGGGCGTCGATTGTCCTTGAAATGGGCTCGTTTCCAAGATACCCCGTCCGCTCGAGGCCTTCTCCCAGCTTCGCCATCACCCCCAGCTGCCCGTAGGACTTCGCCGACCCGTCGGGCTCCACCTTGTACTTCACCATCTTCAGAGAATTGAACCCGACGTCAATCACAGCCACTTTCATTTTTGGCCGGTGCATCTCCGTCGATTCATTAAGACTTTCATCCGGAAGCGCCGGTCACGCCATCTTCCTAATCTGCTTCGGTGTCAGGAGCCAGCGGAGCTCACCGCTTATTCTGGGGCTGAACCCGGCCACCGACAGCCGCGCCATGCCTCCTTTTTTCAGGGCAATCCTGAAGCCAGACGACTCTCCGTTTCCCTTTCCTGCGATTTCGCTGATGGCAGCGGTCAGGTACGGCTCGTGACCAACGCACATCACAATAGAACCTGGTCTGAGCTTGGCAAGCCGCCTGTACAGAGCCTCCCTGTCGCCTTCAGGGGAGAGCTCAGCCCACTCTTCGACGCCCGACTTCCTCTTCAGGGCCTTGTTCACTAAGGATGCAGTGTCCTTCGCTCTTTTCACGGGGCTGGTTGCGATGACGTCAAACTCGTATTCCATTTCTGCCATCGCCTCGCCGATTTCCTCTATCTCCTCCTTCCCGGCCGCTGTCAGCGCCCGTTCCAAATCTCTCGAAGCCACGGGGACCCTCTGACCCGCCTCACCGTGCCTTAGGAGGTAGATCTCCATCGACTCACCGCCTTCCGACGAGGTATGAGAGCTCACACATGAACGTTCCTCTTTCAGGCGTCAGTATTTCACTAGGGCCCACGAAATATGTTGTGGCCTACTGATTGTATATAGCCTCACTCGGCCAATCCCAGGCACCAATCGGCTTTTCTGTCGGTCGGACAGGCCATCCTCGAATGAGCCGACTGCGGGTCAACTCAAGTTCGTTCGAAGAGCGGTACGGAGAAAAGTCGAAGGCGCTGTTGGAGCTTGCCCGAACCCTCCCCGAACGCCCATCCCCGGCCGCAATACACGACCTGCGGGTCACAGCCCGTCGGATCCAAGTTATGTTCAGGCTGCTGCCTATGCAGGCCCGCTCTTCCGAGAGCGCCATGATGTTCGCCCTGGTTTTGAAATCGATTCTGAAGACGACGTCGCAGCTCCGCGACCTCGACACATTGATGCAGACTGTCGAGCCCTACCGCTCGGAGCTCCCCCTCGAGTTCTTCCTCAGTTTGGAGAATGAAAGGAGCGACTCAGCAGCACGTGCCAAGGCTGCGATGGAGGTGCTGACTGACGCCCCACTATCTGACCTAGACACATCGGAAATACGCGGCAAACGACTCTCCAGGAGATTACGGAAGCGCGTCCGCAAGCATGGTCGAAGAGCGGCTGAACTGCTGGGAGATGTGCTCGGGGACGAATCAAAGGTCAAGGACGTGCATGCGCTACGCATCGAGGTCAAGAAACTCAGATACCTTTTGGAGCTTGAGAGGAAGAGTCCGCCGGAACTCCCGGTCATGGCAAAATGGCAGGATTCTCTCGGCGCAATCCACGACCTGGACGTGGCGATGGACTACATTCAACGCAACCGCCTGGACTTCACCAGGGACAGCGTGATTCGCGAGCTCCGCGGAAGGCGCCATTCAAGTTATGTGAAGTTCGTCTCCGAATTCGGAATCGATTCCACTGCCGCACTCGGGAGCAGCAAGGTCCTGGCGTCAGGGCTGCCTTCTCGACCTCTCTGATTCCCTACTCCGGTCTCCCGCCTCTCAAGTGGCCAATTGTCAAACGGTTTGAATGACAGTTCTTCCATCGTACAAAAACGCTGTTTGATATCGCCTTGACCTGGTTCGTTTCAGCGATGAAGCGTGAGAGGATGACGATCTCTGCAGAACAGGGGAACCTCCGCGCCCACTGAGAGTGCCAACCCAACATGCAACAAGAAATTCAGACCCGTCAATCCAGGCGGAGGACCAAGGGAAGAAGGACCAGGCGGGCCCTCAGGCAGTCGCTCATTTTGTCCGCAGCCCTCTTCCTCACCGTTTCGACCGCTTTCTCTTTTCCAACGCTCGCGAACGGATACGCCGACTCGTTGTTCGGGTATGTGACGATCCTCAACAGCCCAAGCCTCGTTTCTGCTCTGCGAGCTGCCCAATCGAGCGGCGTGGTCATGGCAGTCCACGGTTGGAGGCACGAAAATTTTTCCCAACTGAGCCCGGACCAGGCGAAACAACTCGTCGCCCAGTCAATCCAAGTCTTCGACCAAGCCGGCCTTGTCCCAAAGGCCTTTGTCGAACCCTACGACAGCGTCCTCCCGCCCGCCGTGGCCTCGGCCATCGAAAGCCAGGGGCTCCCGATCACACTCCCACACACCGTGCCCTACGAATTCCTGAACGCCTCCTACGAGTATCTCTACACCTGGGGGTGGCGCAACATGACAAGCTACAACGACCCCAGGCTCGTCGGGGCCGAAGCGATGATCATTCAGCAGCAACCGCGGTACGTCGTGTTGCACGTTCAGGACTGGAACAATTATTCGAAGAGACTCATGCAGGTCTACCTTGGCTCGACGGCGAGGACCGACGTAGTGGTCAGAGTAGACGACCTCAGCCCTAACACGTCCCCGGCGGCAGTCAATGACATGACTACGCTGATGAATTACAAGTCTCTCCAAGTGTTGGCCTTCGCAATCATCCCCTCCGCGCCTCTCGATGACAATCATCTGGTCGCCGGGGTGGGCACCAGCACCATACTGGATGGCTACTGGGTCTACTATGTGGCCACTGCCTTCCTCCCAGCCTGCTTCCTGTTCATATGGAGATACACTTCAGACGACGATTCGGACCCTGACGATTCTCCGAAGGCGGGAGTCTTCGAGACTCCAAAGGTCTCGGTCATCATCCCAGCTTACAACGAGGCGGATGGGATTGACGAATGCCTCGGTTCGATTCTCAAACAGGACTACCGTGGGACGGTAGAAGTCATTGTGGTCGACGACGGATCGACCGACTCGACCGCTGCCGCGGCCTCCAAGTATCCTGTCAGGATGATCAGCCTGCCAGCCAACAAGGGCAAGGCGAACGCCCTCAATACAGGAGTCAAAGAATCGACCGGGGAGATCCTGGTCTTTTCAGATTCTGACTCGCACCTCGAGAGGAACTCACTTAGGCTCTTGGTCGAATATCTGCAGAGAAACAGGGACGTGGGGGCGGTCGCCGGCTGCCTGCAAGTCAACGGAACGGGGAAGAATCTGCTGACATACTTCCAGGCGATGGAGTACAGGATTGGCCAGGAGGTCGACAAATTCCTTCAGGGAAGGTCAGCAGGAGTCCTGGTGTGCCCAGGCCCGCTGTTCGCAGTCAGGCGAGATGTTGCTTTGCAGTTCCCGTTCAACGAGAACAGCGTAATCGAGGACGCGGACTTCTCAACGAGGCTCCTGAAGGCAGGGCTGCAGGTAGGACTTGAGAACGAGGCCTTCGTCTACACCGACGTCCCACGGTCCGTCGCCGCCTGGTCGAGACAGAGGAAGCGATGGTGGGCCGGCTTTCTGGAGCTTTGGAAGACACACAAGCCATGGGCCAGGAGAAACCCGTGGATGCTGCACAATTACATCCTGGGGTATGTCACGAGTTTGGCCTCGCTGGCCCTTCTGCTGTTCGTGCCGTTTCTTGCCGCAACCTACGCCATTCCCGGCATAGAGGTAGAGCGGGGCCTGCTGTTCGCCCTGTTCCCGATCGCGTTCTTCATGGCGCTTTACGCACCTTTCTTCGTTAAGGAAAAGAAGCTGATTCTCCTGCTTCCCCTGTACTCAACTGTCTATTTCTTGATGAAGACAGTGCTGCTGGCGTCCCTGTACGTGAGGTATCTTTTCGGGGTGAAATACAGGGTCCAGTTCGGCAGTAGAAGGGTCCTGGTAAGGTGGTGACCACGTCGGTCCAATCATCAGAGGTCGGCCGATGTGAATAAGGGAAGGGCTGCCTATCTGGTCGTCTTCATGTTCGTTCTGGGGACGATATTCGTAGTCGAGGTTCGTCTGCCTGCCGGCTTTCCCTTCGGGGCCCCCACCACAACGACCACAGGCCAGCACGAGAGTTGCACTGCAGGTTGGAACGTCACCGGCTACTTCACGCCAATCGAGACGGATTATTCGGGGCCCACGCAATCCACCACTGTCAACGGTACGATCAGGACATTCTACTCCTCGTTCCTCGCCAGTGTCCAGGTGGAGGGGTGGGGGAAGACTAGGGCAGGGGACTACATCAGCTACGACAATGCTGTGTACTCGGCTTCGGCCGCCCCTGAAAATTCACTGGGCGACCTCTTGAAAGTAGGCGACGCCGCCGTGGACTTCGCAGTGATCCAGGCTGGAACAAACATCACAATTCCCTCGCTTCCCGCACCATGGAACACGACCAGATTAATCGCTGACGACTCCGGTGCGGGGATTGTCGGCCCTCACGTGGATGTGTACACAGGGCTGGGGGCAGCAGCAGAACAAGAAACACTCCGCATTACTGGAAACGACCAGACCGTCTGCCACCTGGTCGGCCAGGCTCTCGCGGCCCCTCAGTCTGGTTCGCTGACCATTCAATCAGCGCAGGACACAGGGACCGGGAATACGACGGTGGCGAATCCCAGGGTTATTTCGCGGCAGCTAGTATGACCCTTGCGTCGACCGAGAGCATTCTGTCCTTGCTCACCATCAACGGATTCACTTCAATCTCTCGTATTCGAGGATTGTCGAACATAATTCTCGAAAAGCGTGAAACGACAAGCGCCAGCCGCCCGACGTTCATCTTCCGTCCGCCCCGGTAGCCATCAAGAACCCTGCCCAGCTTGTTCTGGGTGATCATCTCTGCAGCTTGTTCAGGGTTCACAGGCGCAATTGCGAGCGAGTGGCCGTGGATTAACTCGGTGTAAATTCCCCCGGGCCCTAACATGACAACGGGGCCGAAGGTCGGGTCACGTTTCCCTCCAAGGATTATTTCTATTCCATCCTTCACCATCTCCTGGACGAGCACTCCGTCGAAGGTCAGTCCCTTGTTAGCAGCGAGCCTCTTCAGTCGCATCAGGGTCGACTCGATTTGGTCGACAGCTTTGACATCTAGGACGACACCGCCGATGTCCGTCTTGTGCGCCAACTCTTTCGAAAGGAGCTTGCAAGCAACCGGGAACGCGAGACTCTTGAGTTTCCTCAGGTCTCGTGAAGACCGCACAATGAACGACTTCGGCTGGTCGATACCATACGCACGAAGGAGCCTGCTGACATGCGGCTGGGAGAGATAACCTGACGAGAGGCTGGAGAAAAGAGGTCTTCCTGGTCGGACTTTGGGTGGGGCCCTAGCATTCTTCGCTAGACTCACGTACGCAGGCAATGCGGCCAGCGCGCGAACGGCCCTCTCCGGCGTCGGGAAGCTGGGGATGTCTCTGGCCATGAACTCTTGTTGAATCTTGTCCGCAAGGTCGGCCTCGCCGATCACGCACACGCACACTGGCTTCTTCGCATTCGAGGCCACCTGTACGAGCTTCGTGGCGATGTCGTAGCCTATCGCGGGAGTTTGATGGGTGGGGATGATGAGAGCGAGGTCGTAGCTGGGTAGATCGAGAACCACCTGGGCCGCCCTGACGAACTCGTCCGTCGATGCCGAAGCGGTCAGATCGATGGGATTCTTGAGGCTGGCGTTGGAGATGAATCCCGCCCCCTTGAATTTTGAGCGAAAGCGCCGCTCGTCATCGTGGCCCATCGGCTCGACCTTCAGCCCTGATCTTTCGGCTTCATCCGCTGCGATGGCCCCCGCGCCCCCGGCGTTGGTCAATATCGCCAGCCTCCTCCCTGAGGTGGGCGCAAGCATGGACAGGGAGGTGCAGTAGTCCTCAAACTCCTGGAGGCTCGTTGCCTCGACCACCCCGGATTGTCGGAACGCTGCCCGATATACATCGTAGTCGCCGACGAGTGAAGCGGTATGCGTGAGAGCCGCCCTCGCCCCGACGCTCGTCTTTCCTACCTTGAACGCGACTAGGGGCTTGCGCTTCGCTGCGTAGGCAGCGGCTCTCATGAAGCTCCTTCCGTCACGCAGGCCTTCGATGTAGACCGCCATCACTGCGGTTTGCTCGTCATCGGCAAAATACTGAATCACATCTTCGACCGAGACATCGAGTTGATTGCCCGTCCCCACAAGCGCCCTGATTCCAATGCCGTTGGCCGCCAGTTTCTCTGAGATGGATTCGCCGAGGTGCCCACTCTGAGTGATGATGGTCACATTCCCTTCGAGCGGTTTCAGCATCGAAACGATCTCCCCGCCACCAGGGAGGGACTTGGTCGGCCTCAGGAAGAGCGAATCCACACCCGACCTGGTGTCGACCACGCCGATCGTGTTTGGTCCGAGAATCCTCATTCCCCGTCTTGCCGCTATCCTTCCGATCTCCTTCTCCTGGTCTCCCTTCCCAACTTCCGCGTACCCGCTAGTAATCATCACGACGGCATTCACCCCCGCGTCCGCGGCCTCCTTGATCAGATCGAGCGTAAGCGCCAGGGGAATTGCAACAATGAGCAGTTCAGGCGTCTCCGGCAACGCTCCAATCTTGGGGTAACAGGGCTGGTCTCCGATGCGGTCGTGAGCCGGGTTCAGGGCGTAGACGGAGGCCTTGAGCAGGCCCTTCTTCACGTTGGCCAGGAGGTTGGCGAAGATTATCGAACCAAGCTTGTCCGGCTCCGTCGACACCCCGGCCACGGCCACGGTTTTCGGTTCAAAGAAGCTCCTGATTCCTTTGGAGCGGTCGCGGGGCATTCCTCAGTGGATCACACATTTTGACCGGTCTAAAAGGTGCGGCCAACGGCATAGGGAGCTTGAGAAGCGGAGCCCTCATAATACCCTCCAGTGATCGGCCACGCTGAGGAGTGCATCTGTGGCACTGCTTGAAGTTAAGGGAGTGACCAAAGATTTCGGGGGACTCGTCGCCCTCAAAGGCGTCTCTCTGGAAATGCAGCAGGGCGAGATTGTCGGTCTTATCGGGCCGAACGGTGCGGGGAAGAGTACTCTATTCGACATAATCACCGGAATCGAGCGGCCCACTGCAGGGAATGTTGTCTTCGACGGCACAGACATCACCGGGTTCAAACCGTACGATGTTACACGGCTGGGCATCTCCAGGACATTTCAATCGGTCCGGCCCTTCCTGAACTACACCGTAGAGGAGAACATCAGGGTGGGAGCTCTCTTTGGCAAGGAAAATGGGAAGAGCGTCGAAGATAAAGTTAGCCAGGTTCTGAAAGCCACGGACCTGGAATCGAAGAAGGATTCACTCGTGGTGTCGCTTCCTACGGAACAAAGGAAGCTGGTAGAAGTGGCCAGAGCACTGGCCGGGTCACCACGGCTCCTGTTGCTGGACGAGCCCATGGCCGGCCTCAATCCTTCTGAAGTGGGCGATTTCACTCAGCTCATCCACCAGGTCAACGACGGAGGAATTTCTGTCCTGATAGTCGAGCACGTTATGAAGGCCATAATGGGAATCTGCAAGAGGATCGTCGTTCTGAACGCGGGGTCGAAGCTCGCCGAGGGGAGCCCCGACGAGATACAGAAGGACTCCGAGGTGATTAAGGTCTACCTGGGGGAAGAGTATGCACGCTCTTGAAATCTCCAACCTCAACGTGTTCTATGGCCCAATTCAAGCGCTCTGGGATGTTTCACTCGAAGTCGAATCAGGTTCGATTGCCAGCATAATCGGGTCCAACGGTGCTGGAAAGAGCACCATTCTCAGGTCGATCATGGGAATCGTCCCGGCCAAGTCGGGAAAGATTCTGTTTGATGGGGACCAAATCGACGGACTTCCTCCGGACAGGGTCGTGGACAGGGGCGTAGCGTATGTCCCCGAGGGGAGGCATATTTTCTCCGACCTGACCGTCAGGGAGAACCTGAAGATGGGCGCCTACCCCCGGCGCGCACGAGCCTCATTCAAGGAAGAAATTGAAAGTGTGTTCGAAATCTTCCCGCTCTTGCGGGAAAGGTCTAAGCAAAAGGCAGGAACACTTTCTGGCGGAGAAGCTCAGATGCTGGCGATCGGGAGAGCTCTGATGTCAAAGCCCCGGTTCCTCTTGCTGGACGAGCCCTCAGCCGGCCTCAGCCCCATCATGGTTCAAAGGATTTTCGAGGCGATATCAAGGATCAAGGCCCTGGGCATCACAGCACTTCTCGTTGAACAGGATGTCATCAGAGCGCTGTCCAGCAGCTCGAAGTCGTACATACTCGAGAACGGGCATGTGACGAGGTCCGCCAAGGGCGAGGAGCTCTTGAAAGACGAGCAGGTCAGGAAGTCGTACCTCGGAATATGACCTACTTCGTTATCTCGCCGTAGGCCCACTTTACCAGACTCCGAATCCGAGGCGAACCCACGATGCCTCTCGGTGCGAAAAGACCCACGGCAATCAACAAGATGCCAGTGATTGCGTTGGGGAAGTACACGGTCCCAGGGAGAGCCGTCCCGAGGTCTCCCAAGAAGTAATTCTGAAGGTAGATGTAGATCATGCCTCCGACAATCGGACCTGACGTCGTCCCGGTCCCGCCGAGCAGGGCCAGGGTGATTGGTATGAATGTAATGACGAAGCCGAAGGCTGTCTGGGGGCTTATCGCTCCTCTTCCCCAGAAATAGATTGCGCCATCCAGACCGGCGATGACTGCGCTGATGACGAGCGCCCTTCTCTTCATCCGGGGCACGTTGATTCCTACCGTCCCTGCCACCTGCTCGTCCTCCTTTATGGAACGGAGGGCAAGGCCGAACTTCGACTTCGAAATCGCAAGGGAGGCGAGAACAGAGAACACGATCAGGCCTAGAGCCGCATAGTAAGGCAGCAAGACATTGGACTGCACGAAGGAGATTCCGTCGAAGCCATTCGTCAATGGTTTCGCGTCACTCGACCCGACCAGGAGTGACGCCAGTTCCACCAGTGCGAGTCCGGCCACGGCAAAGTAGAAACCCTTCAATCTGAATATCGGAAAGCTGACCAGGAACGCGAAGGCAGCGGCGATGATTGGCGCGAGCACAATCCCGAAAGCGAGAGAGAGTTCGAGTTTCTTGAAGACGATCGCAGCCACGTAGGCCCCGATTCCGAAGAAGACTACATGGCCCAGGTTCATGTATCCTGCGAAGCCCCCGAGAACATCGTAGCTTAGTGCGAGTATCGAGTAGACCAGGAAGAGGAACAGCACGCTCCCTACAACATATGTGTTCAGAAAGCCGGGAGCGACCGCCCCGATTACGGCGAGAGGCACGAGAAAGTAAACTGCCCTCTTCAGATGTGGAAAGCCTTGGGCGAAACCTGCCAACTCAGCCAATCCTGCCTCCAGTCAGGCCTGTCGGTTTGACGAGAAGGATCGAAATCAGAATGACGAGAGAAACAGCTGGCACCCAGTAAGCCCCGAAGAATGCCGCCACTGCAAATTCGATTACGCCGAGGGAGAGCCCCCCGATCACCGGTCCGAGCGGGCTCCTGACCCCCCCGAGGACCATCACAGTCAACAGTTTGATCGTGTAACCCAATCCAAGGTTAGGGTCGGCTGTCTGGTCAATCACAAGAATGAACCCCGCGAATCCCGCGAACGCGAGACCCAGCGCGAACGTGGTCATCGAGATTTGGCGCAGGTTCACGCCGAGCATCATGGCTCCCTCCTTGTCAAGGGATATCGAGCGCATCGCGATTCCAAGGTAGGTATTCTTGAAGAAGATGTAGAGCGCAATACCAGATGCCACAATCACGACCAGGGAGACTAACTCCGAGGCTGGAAAGACGTATCCTCCCACCGCGATGGAAGACAGATTCGGGATTGTGAGCGAGATAGTTGTGCTTCGGGCCACGTTCGCGGGGTCGGTAATCAGAAGGTAACCTCCGACGTCCTGAAGGACCAGAGCCAGACCCAGGGTCACCAGAATTCCGCTGATCAAAATGTCGGATGAATTCCGAAGTATGCGTCTGATCAGCGACACCTCAACCGCCGCGCCCATCGATGCGAAAATCACGAGGAGGATGGCAAGGGTGAGGACCAGGTCGAGAGGACCGTGTAAAGGCGCGTACGAATAGACTGCAAAGGTTACGACGGCACCCAGCATGATGAAGTTCCCATGAGCCAGATTCAGAACATTTGTGACAGAGAAAATCAGGGAGATGCCGAGGGCGGCCAGGGCATATATTCCTCCCAGTAAAAGACCCTCAATGAGGATTGGCCCTAGTGTTCCGAAGTCGACCAAGAGAGAAGCCTAAGGAAAGGCGTAGCTCGCATTCGAGAGGCTTGCAGGAAACACCGTCTGGATGCGGTTGTTCTGCCACTGTATCGGGACCAGACCAATCGTCCCATAGCCCTGCGGCTGGACGACCAACGACCCTGACACGGTCGGGATGTTCAGAGCGTGCAACGCCGTATTGAGGTTCGCCCTGGTGGGACTGTTCGACGCGGCCACCGCCGCCTTGATCATCTGGAAGATGACCATCCTCAGCTCGATATTCTGGAACTGATACCAAGTCACCCCAGCGTTGGTTAGCAACGTGCCGAAGAGTTGATTGTCTGCGTATCCGGTTCCTGTCTTGCCGGCGAAGGTCGGAGACCAGAAGACGTCGGTGGTTACATGGTTTGCAAGTGCGTTTCCTGTGATGGCGGAGAACGCGGCGCCCCACTCAATGGTGTGCCATTGCTTGGGTTGGAGCCCGGCCTGGCTCGCCGCCTTCATCCACAACGCTGCGACCGGCCCGAACGTTGCCAGGTAGATTATGTCAGGATTTGCCGCTTTCAGGGCGGGAATTATCGCCGAGAAACCTGCAACCGGGTCGGTGAAGGAAGGTTGAATCTTGTTCTGGTACACGACCTGCAGGCCTGCCTGTGGGGCGAGGTTAAGCGAGCTGTTGAAGTCATCTTGTGCCCAGGTTATGTCCCATCCGACCAAGGCTATTGTCTTCGGGGCGGTGCCTGGGTTGCTCGCGATCTGTTGCTTCAACATAGAGAAGTACGAACCGCTCCAGCCTGTTGTGAAGTCGGCCGCCCAGTAGGGGACCATCGACGTGACCGCATAGTCATGAGGATTGCTCGGTACCCACATCCCAGCTGTCGAAGCCTCTGCCATTATGAGCGGGACCTTGTCGGCCTGGGCAATGGGGATGAGGTCCTTCCCGATGTCAGCGCTGTACGGACTTACCATGACCGTGACATTGTCCTGCTCGGCTAGCTTGTGATACTGGCTGACTGCCAGGTCGTGCCCGCTCTGATCGTCGTACCAGATAATCGACACATTATGACTGACTCCTTTTGCGTCCTTCAATCCCCCATTCGCATTCACCCAGGTCGCCCAGGCTGCGTTGAATTTGGTGTAGTTACCGTCCAAGGACGCAAAGGTCCCTGACTGCGACAGAGTCATCCCGATCTTTATCGTCGAGCCTTTCCCAGCTGGGGCCGCGGGTGTGAGGTAGAGATACGCTCCAACCCCGCCTATTACGACGAGGACTATGACTACTATTACAACGCCGATTCGAGAAATTGCATGCCGGTTCCTACCCGGGTAGGTAACCATCGCGACGACGTGACGGATTTCCTTATTTATACATTGACTTCCGCAATCGGCTGAATTAGGCCCAAGTCAGTCAGTTGGAAATTTCCGTCATCAGTGGGCCCGGCTGATCTCTGATCAATTCAAGAGTGGCGCAGTGAAGTCCTGCTATTGCGAACTTCTGGCTCTCCGAGAAATCGACCTGGATGACATCCACGCCTCTCTTTTCGAGTTCTTTGGTGGTCCGAGGCGAGCCTTTGTTCATTATGACCTTGCCAGCCTGAAGCGTAACGCCGTTCACGGCCAGGTCCCAGTACTCCTTCTGAGGCACTTCCACGATGTCGAACTTCATCCTCTTGAGGTATCTTACAAAGGAATAGTTGACGAGTGCCGGATACAGAGCCGCAACCCCCAAGTCTGCTACCATCAGAAACATGTCGGCGTGGGACGTCCCGATGTTGCCCTCGCCGATGTCGTTCATCCAGCCTGGGCTGTGAGTGACGATGAACTCAACCCCCAGCCTCTTCAGCACGAAATCAATCTGCTCCAGTCCCTCCTCGTTGCAGACGACCGATTCGTTGAAGACGAAATGCGTGCTGTCGAGCCATCTTCCCGCTCCCGGTTCGCCGATTCCTTTGCCATGTATTGTCAAATAGATTGGAACCCCTAGGGCCGTGAGCGTCTTCGTCCAAACAACCTCCCTTCCCCTCTGCCAAGAGCCAAGCCCCATCCTGTGGATGATGGCTCCCCCTCTTACGACCAGACCGCCACCTGCAAGCGTGACCATGTTCTTGAGGTAGCCGTACGGCCCTATCGCTGGGAGTGGAGGCTCGACGTAGTTCACCTTGACCCCATTGTCCTTCAATATTCGGTAGTAGTCATCGAACTGCCCCTGAAGCTTGGGCAGGTTTGCCCTCCCACGAGAAGAAGAGTAGTAGTACTGCCACTCCTTCTCGTATTCCTTCCTGGTCTCGTTTTCCGTCGGCCTCGAGACGAGGACTTCTTTGAGCTTCCCCAACCCTTCTGCGCCCCACTTCTTGCCCCAGATCTTCTCAACTTCGTCGTAGAAGTCAGTCTCGTGCAGCATCCAATTCTTCGTCGGCTTTCCGCTCTCGAACCATTTGTTTCGTTTGAGAGTCTTCCATTCATTGTAACCCCTCGCTGGGTATGGTGAACTGTACGTCAGAAAGTGTTCTTCGCCCTCAGAGTCGATTACCCGGAAAGGGACTTTCTTTCTAGGCAAACAGCCCAAAGAAATTTTTCATCTCCTAAAAGAATTACGCCATCCGGGTCAAATCGAGAATTCGTATATATCATCAGGGAAGGATGCCGAAACCGAGTTTCGGTGGAAACGCGAGTAGCAGACCTCGACGGCCGAACCATCGCCGAGACTGCGATTCAGGACTTCAAGACAGCCCTTCGAGGTTCATTGCTCAGACCGGGAACGGACGGATATGAGGACGCGCGCAAAATCTGGAACGCAAACATCGAGAAGCATCCGGCCCTCATCGCGAAATGCACAGGTGTCGCTGACATCGTCCACTCGGTCAACTTCGCAAGGGACAACGAGGTTCTCGTTTCCATCAAGGGCGGAGGCCACAGCATCCCAGGTCTCGGTCTCTGCGACGGCGGCCTCGCCATCGACCTGAGCAGCCTCAAGGGAGTTAGAGTGGACCCAGTAGAGAAGACAGCACGGGCTGGGACAGGGGTGACCTGGGGCGAGTATGATCACGAGACACAGTTCTACGGCCTAGCATCGACGGGTGGGGAGATCTCTACGACGGGGATCTCTGGCCTCACGCTGGGGGGAGGAAACGGATGGCTGAACGGCATGTTCGGGACAAGCTGCGACAACCTGATTGGGGCCGACGTCGTCACGGCTGATGGAACTTCCCACAGCGTCAACCAGGACCAGGAGAAGGACCTGTTCTGGGGCCTCAGGGGAGGGGGCGGGAACTTCGGCGTCGTCAGCTCCCTGAAATACAAAATCCATCCCGTCGGCAAGGTCATCGGGGGCTTCGTCGGCTGGCACCTCGACATGACAAAGGAGGTCATGGAGTTTCTCGAGGGCTTCGTGAGAGACCTGCCGGACGAAGTGGGCAAGATCGGAGTTGAGGTGATAGCCTCGCGGGAAGGAGTGCCGATGGTCATCATCAGGCCCGGGTACTTCGGGTCCGTCGAGGAGGGCCAGAAGCTTCTTGCGCCGATTCAAAAGCTGGGGCAGCCCCGCTACGACAACCTGAGGCCGATGAGCTATGAGGCCCTGCAGAGTTCGAGAGACCCATACTGGCCGTGGGGGAGGCACAATTACTTCAAGTCGGGTTTCGTCAAGGCCTTGACGGACGACGTCATTGAGACCTACGTCGCGCACACGAGAAATGTCCCCTCGCAATATTCGCAGATAGCAGTGGAGTACTACCATGGCGCCTACTCGCGAGTCAAGTCAGATGAGACCGCGTATCCGCACCGACTCACAGGATGGAACCTCGCGATAGGCGGCTCGTGGCTGGACGCGTCCCAGAGCGAGAAGAACATCAATTGGGTCCGGGCCTTCTGGGATGACATCGAGCCTTTCACGTCGGGCGGGGTCTATGTC
>WNFB01000841.1_pt1 | contig 25754 bp, 21 predicted proteins | sample 5400501 | NCBI WGS metagenome assembly WNFB01 (sample SAMN13153341, study PRJNA577476) | soil metagenome | isolation source: 200 cm saprolite under Douglas fir tree site 2 hole 1 | place: USA:California | collected 2015-04-18 | reverse complement strand
ACCAGCACGCCCAGTTGTTGCGCTCTCCCGCGTGTCCGTTCCGAGAGGGGCAGGTTGCCGGTCACCACGAGTGCCGCCGCGCCATGCTCCATTGCTGCAAGTTGCGCGTCCTCGCGATCACCTAGCACCACCAGGCATCCCGGCTCGATGTACTCCACCATCGTCTCGACTTGCATGGCCCCGACCAGCACGCGATCTCCGAGCAGGCGTCGTCCCTCGACCAGGACGTCTCCACTGAGCACACGCACCAGGTTGTCCCGCCGCAAGGGGAGACGGTTCACCGACTGCAGGTCGAGGCCACGAAAGAACAGTTGGGCGAAGTCCTCGGTCGCGAGGATGCCGCGCACCTTGTTCCCTGCGTCCACTACCGGCAGAGAGAGCCGGTGGCGTTCCTGCAGGATGCGCCCGGCCTCCAGGAGAGGTTGGTCGAGTGAGATGGAGAGCATCTGTCGCTGCATCACATCGCTCACCCGCAAGTACACGTCCTCCAGCTCTAGCGGTGGATCCACATGAAAGTGCTCCAGTACGAACCGCACCTCCGGCTTCAATTCTCCCTGGCGGGCTGCGATCGGCTGCGCTTCGCCTTGCAGTTGAAGCAGGCGTGCGTAGCCGTAGGCGGAGGCGACGGAGTCCATGTCGGAGTGCTTGTGCCCAATAACATAGATCGGTCCTGGCATGTCCCTCTTCTTTATCTGCTAAGATACCACCGGACTTACTCGCCCTCGTGCTCTTCTGGCTGTCTGCTGGTCTGACCAACCTGTTCAGTCGCATGCTCCATCTGTTGGAAACCCTCTCGCGTGACGGCTCCGGCGACATCCAGGGCCCTCTGGTAAGCAGTCAGCGGGGCACTGAAGATATCGAGCGCGATGTCTATTGGCGCACGTGTCAGCGTCTGGAGCGCTTCACGCTGCTTGCTGACCTGCTGCTCCAGGTCCTCGAGCAAGGCACGCGTGCTCTCTGCCTGGCTCCTGAGCACCTCTATGCCGCCAGTAAAGAAGCGCTCGGCATACTGCATGGTACGCTCTTGCGCAGCCACCAGGCTCTGTGCCGCTTGCTGGTTCGCCCGTAGCACTTCCATGCCCTCCGTGAAGAAGCGCTGGGTATACTGGACGCTGCGTTCCTGGGCGGCCACACTGTCTGCCACCCCTTGCTGGTTCGCCCGCAGCACTTCCATGCCCTCCGTGAAGAACTCTTCCGCCAGTTTTCTATTGCGTTCCTGGGACGCTACCAGATGCTCTGCCACGATCCGGTTCGCCTCCTGGAACGAGGTGAGCAGCGTCCAGGCAGCGTCAGTGACATTCTTTTCAGCCATGATCGTCCTCCTCATTAGACGTGGCGCGGAGACCCCCGTCATTCATGCGGGGGAGGAAGCGCCTTTTCAAAGCATCCCGGTGTGGGGGAGGCATGTGGCCGCAGGGAAAGCCGGCCTCGTCTTGAAAAGACCTCTCTCCGCTCTCCTTTCTGTTCTGCATCGTATCTCTCCCTTGCGGGAGTACGCTTTTCTAGCAGGAGCGCACCAACCTGTTTGCCTGATTTCAGGCCACCACGTTCTTGCGTGGGTGCAATGACCCTTCGAGACTGCGATACAGGCATAGGTCCGAGACCATCTACTTGGGCGCGGTAGGTAGTGGGACAGACTAGGGTGGCATCCGTCCGTACTTTCGCTACTCTCCTGGCTCGTCACCCGGATTTCGCTATTGCTTAGCCCGTATCGCTGCTGCATGTGCGGCTAGACCGTGGTTTAGCGGAACATGCCCTCTAGTCAGTACCTTACAGCGAGTAGCCCTCCCTCACAAGCCCCGTGGTTTTAGCCCGGGGTTCCTGACATAATTCTCGTGCTGTTCTACGCGCCCAGGCACATGCTTCTAGAATTGCGGGAATATCCGGCTGAGTGATAGGTTGATGCCGCTCCAGCACTGCTTCGATCAGTTCCGCGATCTGCAGAAACCCAATCTTTCCCTCGAGAAAGAGGGCAACCGCCTCTTCGTCAGCCCCTACGAGTACGCAGGGGTAAGTACCTCCACGCTTTGCCGCCTCGAGAGCCAGTCGAAAGCATGGGAAACGTGTGGTGTCCAGTGTTTCAAAATTGAGTTGTGCCACTTCAGCCCAGAGCAGTTCGCGCACAAGTCCAGTGCCGCTAGTATTCAGGCGTAGTGGATAGCTCAACGCATCCTGTATCGGTAAATGCATACTGGGAAGACTGGCCTGCATTTTCAACGAACCATCAACAAACTCGACCATCGAATGGATAATGCTCTCCGGATGGACAATGACATTAATCTGATCATAAGGAATATCAAAAAGCCAGTGAGCTTCAATTACCTCTAAGCCTTTATTCATCAAGGTTGCAGAGTCGATAGTGATTTTTGGCCCCATAAGCCAGGTAGGATGAGCCAGTGCCTGTTCTACCGTCACCGAGCGTAGTTGATCGAGTGTGGCACGACGGAATGGTCCACCCGAAGCTGTTAGTATGAGGTGATTGACCTCAGCAGTATCTTCGCCTCGCAGGCATTGCCAGATAGCGCTATGTTCGCTGTCTACCGGCAGGATCGATACACCCGCACTTTGCGCTGCCTGCATTACCAGGTGGCCTGCCATTACCAGTGTTTCTTTATTAGCCAGCGCGATCGTCTTACCTGCAATGATGGCTGCTAATGTTGGAGCAAGGCCCATCAGGCCGGAAGTGGCAGCTACAACGATATCTACATCGCCATTTGTGGCTACCTCGAGTAGTCCTTCTTCGCCTAGCGCAACGCCGGGTAAGGCTTCTCTTGCCGCTCGTTCTAACTCGGGCGTTTCCGCAAAACATGCCGTGAGCGTTGGCGCAAATTCCTGGACTTGTTGCGCCAGGAGAGAGATATTGCTACGCGCTGCTAAGGCTACTACACTGAAATGCTCTGGATAACACCGCACCACGTCGAGTGTCTGTCGACCTATCGACCCGGTACTACCGAGCAGGGCTATACGCCTGGGAAAACTGGTCATCTACCTCTGAACCTTGTTCTCGCTCATATTGATGGGCGAACATTGAGTTCGTGCTTGCTTGCTCATTGAGTTCTTCTCTTTTTCCTCGGATGTTTCTACAAGCAGAACTTTGTTCGCCCCGATTCGCATCTTTTGCTGACGTCAGTCAGTTTTGCTGTCAATGGTATTCTACCACGTGACGAGCTAAAAATGAAACACCCGGGACCTTGCAAGCAGTGTCTCAGGTATCTTTGCTCACCTGTCTGTCTACAATTTTTGATGGGCTCTTTAGCTGCGCACTCAGAATTTACCGATGAGCTGCGAAAAGATAAAAACGACAATCACCGCGAAGAGCAGGCTATCGACGCGGTCGAGGACACCCCCATGGCCTGGTATGAACTGTCCACTATCTTTAACGTGTGTCTGCCGTTTGATAAGAGATTCAGCAAGGTCGCCGAGTGTAGCAGCTATACCAATCAAAATACCCAGCAAGATTGCCAGGTACCATGGAATACCAAGAGGCCAGATAGTGCATAGAACGGCAGCGGTGATTGAAAGTATCAAGCCACCAGCTACACCTTCCCATGTTTTAGCAGGACTAATGTTAGGAGCGAGTTTGTGCCGGCCAAAGAAATGCCCTGCGAAGAATGCTCCCGTATCAAAACCCCAGACACCTAGCAGGACTGTTACGATCCACCAAAAACCCGGACTGATACCGATCTGAAACCCGCGCAATAAGGGGAAGAGACTCAGGGGCCAGCCTAAATAGATAGCGATTGCCAGCGTGAGCGACCAATCTACCATGGCGCCATCGAGTTTTTTGCGAAAGAAGAGTATTGGGAATGTTACAAGCAAGGCCAAACTCAGGCCCAATTCAAGAAGCACAAGGCGCTGTTGGGGTATCATGGCAGCTACAAGAAAGAGTACACTTAAAGCCAGACTGATCAACATCAGCGGATGATAGCCTTCGTGGAGCATCATCGTATGCAGTTCATAGATACCCAGGATCACGACAATTGTAACTGCTGCGAATCCCCACCACCCACCGAGCCATACAAAGGCGAGAACGATCGGAATGGCAATAATAGCCGTGATGGTACGTAAGCCAACAGAGCGGTACCATTGACTTTTGGCTTTTTCCGATGTATTCGGTTGCACTTCTTGCTCACTTACAGGTTGCACGCAGCTCCTTGCAGCAGCCTTCACACCATGATGAAATAGCCGCCGTTTCTTTTAATGCATGGGGTAGTTCTCCATCTCACCTAATTATATACTACGATGCAGAGAGCCGTCCAAAACGCCGCTGCCGCTGGCGGTAACTCTCCAATGCGGCGCGTAAATCTTCTCGCCCAAAATCGGGCCAGAGGGTCGGCGTAGCATAGTACTCACTGTAAGCTGATTGCCAGAGCAGGAAGTTACTGACACGCATCTCCCCAGCCGTGCGAATGACCATCTCTGGGTCCGGCAGGTCACGGGTATACAGATAGGAACTAATCAATTCTTCGGTGATGGCATCTGGGTCACGGCCGTCGGCGATGATCTGGCGAACAGCATCCACCAGTTCAGCTCGCCCACCATAATTGAAACAGACGTTAAGGCCGATGCGGGTATTATTGCGCGTAAGTTCTACCGAGTCCCGCACAGCTTGCTGAATATCAGGAGAAAGGTCTTGCAAACGACCTAGATGGCGCAGGCGCACCCCATCGCGGTGCAGTTTCTCTAAATCCGAGCGGATCGTCTCCCAGAAGAGGCGCATCAGCCCTTCTACCTCAGCGAGTGGCCGGCCCCAGTTTTCGGTTGAAAAAGCGTATACGCTGAGCATCTCGATATTTTCATCGGAAGCACACTCAACCACACGCCGGAGTGCATTCACACCTGCCTTATGTCCTGCGAGACGTGGCAGGCGGCGTTTGGTTGCCCAGCGACCATTACCATCCATAATGATAGCAAGGTGGCGGACAGTATATGGCTTCTGCCCGGATGCTGACTGATTCACTGCATCTGGTTGTGACTGCGTAGTCTCTTTCCCTTTTGAGGAGAGAAAGAGATTTTGTATTTTGGTCAAGGTTAGACCTCCAAAATCTCCAGTTCCTTAGTTTTCCCAACCTTCTCCATTTCGTCAATGAAGCGGTCGGTGAGCTTCTGTAGACGATCTGTGCTACGTTTCAGCTCATCCTCGGAAATTTCCTTCTTTTTCTCACGATCGCGCAACTTGTCTTGCGCGTCACGACGAATATTGCGAATGGCAACTTTATGCTCATCCAATTTCTTGTGGAGGGTTTTGACCATTTCACGACGACGCTCCTCGTTGAGCGGGGGAATAGCAAGGCGAATTACCTGACCATCGTTGTTCGGATTGATACCCAGGTCGGATCTCTGAATGGCTTTTTCTATCTCAACCAGAAGTTTGCGATCCCACGGTTGAATTACCAACAAACGCGCTTCAGGAACAGAAATTGTAGAAAGCTGATTGATAGGCGTTGGTGCGCCATAGTAATCGACCGTAATACGTTCCACGAGCGCCGAGTTGGCACGGCCAGTGCGAATTGACGATAAGTCCTGTTTCAGTACCTCGACCGCCTTTTGCATACGTCGTTCAGCATCTCCGAAAATGTCGTCTACCATAGCAATGCTCCCTTTGTAGGGGCCGAAGTATTTATCGCGCCCCCTGCGTTGTCGATTATGCTACACGGGCGAAACAAATAGGACCTCTACTTCGTTGATGTCATGAACCAGCGTTCCGCGCTTCTTGCCCCGAATAATGGCTTCGAGAGCACCAGGCTCATTCAGGTTGAAAACCACAATCGGCAGGTGGTTATCCTTACAGAGCGAAATTGCGGTACTGTCCATAACCTTCAGTCCCATATTGAGCGCCCGCATATAGCTCAATTCTTCAAACTTGTGGGCATTGGGATTACGCATGGGATCATCGTCATAGACACCATCCACTTTGGTTGCCTTTAGCAAAACTTGAGCGTTGAGTTCAACAGCACGGAGAGCTGCCGCAGTATCGGTTGTAAAAAACGGGTTTCCGCTCCCCGCCGCAAGTATCACCACGCGCCCCTTTTCTAGGTGACGCACGGCCCTACGGCGAATAAACGGTTCGGCCACGGGCGGCATCTCGATAGCGGTCTGCACACGTGTGACCATACCCAATTTCTCCATGGCATCTTGCATTGCCAGCGAATTCATGACTGTCGCCAGCATACCCATATAATCGGCTGTGGCACGATCCATACCTGTTGCAGCGGCATCCGCGCCGCGCCAGATATTCCCGCCGCCGATCACCATAGCTATCTGTACGCCAAGTGCATGTACGCGCTGAACCTCGCCCGCAATCCGCTGCACTGTCTCCGCATCGATGCCATAGCCTTTGCTTGGACAAAGCGCCTCGCCACTCAATTTAAGCAATATACGCTGATAAGCCAGGGATGAAGCCGCTTGAGACATGATTTGTGGTACTCCCATGCACGAAAGATGATGCTAGGGCATCCATCCCAGATGGTTGCCCATTGCACTTCCTACTCGCCCAATGCAAAGCGACTGAAGCGTCGCAATACAATATTCTCACCGGTTTCGGCAATCACCTTTTTCACAAGGTCGCCCACGATAATCGTCTCATCCTTGACCCAGGGCTGCATCATCAATATTTGCTCGCCCAATACTTTCTTGAGCTTGTTGTTAACGACCTCCTCACGCTTCTCCTCTGGAACACGCTGCATGGTTGGATCTTCCAGAATCGCGTAACGAGCCTGCTCAACAGTCTCGAGTGGTACGTCTTCGAAGTTGATGTATTTGGGCGCAACACCCGCGATTTGTAAGGCCAGATCATTAGCCAATTGGCGGAAACTTTGGCTTCGAGCAACGAAGTCGGTGCTGCAATTGAGTTCCAGCAACACTCCCAGACGATGATCGTGATGAACATAGGAGAAGATACCTCCTTGTTTGGTTTCACGGCCAGCCGCCATCATTTTCTCAGCCTTGTGACCAATCCTGGCTTCAAGCCATTTGACGGCTTCGTCCCAGCTTTTCGACTCGGCTAAAGCCCTCTTACAATCGGCAAATGTTGCCCCTGTCTCCTCACGCAACCTCTTGACGTCCGCGGCAGTGTAGTCCATAACCGTTTACTCCTCAATCTCACTGTGTATGATACTCAGGTTCCTGATGAAAGTACAATCGCTTCTGTCCATCTTTTTGGGTCCTGAGTGCTTGACAAAAATGATATAGTATTTTCTCGCTTTATAATACAATATGAAGCGGGAGATGGAACGCGGTCCTATCTCCCGCCTCTTAGGTGTGATATATCTTAGCCCAGTCGCGTCCTGGGGACGCTACAGGCAATAGACAATTGATCTTAAGACAGAGCGGGGTGGCCTTGCAGAGGAGAGCCACCGTCCCTACTTTGCCTCTTCCGCAACGAGTTCAGGTTCAGCAGGTGTTTGTGTTTCTGGGGTTTCTTCCACCATTACTTCTGCTGGAGCTGGAACAGAGACAGAAACGTTCTCTGCTTGGCTGGCAGCCGGGGCCGGAGCAGACTCACCTGACGCGCCAGCTTCAACTTCTTGCGGCTCACTATCTTTCTGCTGAGCTTCCAGTTCGCGACGACCCTCAATGACAGCATCGGCAATTTTGGAACTGAGCAGGCGAACAGCTCGAATGGCGTCGTCGTTAGCAGGAATAGGATAATCCATCTCATCAGGATCGCTGTTTGTATCAGCAAGTGCGATGATAGGAATTTCCAGGCGGCGTGCCTCCAGGACGGCAGTGCGTTCCTTGCGTGTATCAATGATGAACAGCGCATTAGGCAGGCGTCGCATATCCTTAATACCCCCCAGGGTGCGTTCAAGACGTGTGATGTCATCTTGCAAATGCTGCGCTTCTTTTTTAGGCAGGCGCTCGAATTCACCCCGGTCGCGACGAGCTTCCAGGTCGCGCAGGTAACGAATACGCGATTGAATGGTCTGGAAGTTGGTCAGCATGCCACCCAGCCAGCGCTGGTTGACGAAGTACATGCCACAACGTTGAGCTTCTTCAGCTACGGCTTCCTGTGCCTGCTTTTTGGTACCCACAAACAACAAAGTCCCACCTTGTGCGGCAAGTTGTTCTACGAACTTATACGCCTCATTCAGGCGGGTCACCGTTTGCTGCAAGTCAATGATATGGATGCCGTTGCGATCCATAAAGATGAACGGGGCCATCTTGGGGTTCCAGCGACGGGTCTGGTGCCCAAAGTGCACACCTGCTTCGAGAAGCTGTTTCATTGAGATAATATTTGCCAAAAATGGATCCTCCCTTTTCGATCCTCCGCTCTTTTCCTATCAACGCAAGGGTTCCCATACCAGGCCATTGGTGGGAGCAATCTTCACATAACCCCTATCTACTTAACTTATCGTCAACTAGTTAGATCGAGGTACACCAGGGCTTTCGTTGATCAAAGAGCGTGTGTATTTTATAAATGTTTGTTCAGAGTGCGAGACTTGTTCCCCGCTAGCATGAGAGTATACCACAGAGCAGGAGAAGACGCAAGAAGCGTGGAGCACTAACGGGGAACAGGTTAAGGATGTATTTGCTGAGATGTGCTATAATTTCTCAAGATTGTTTTGCTAAGTTATACTCTAGCCAGGAAGAAATCTTAGTTCAATCATGACCTCTGGCAATCTAAAGCGTGCAGATTATCCTCTGCTATGCTCTTATCGTCATTATCCAGCAGTAATTAAGCAGGTGAAAGCGCTTCTTTCGATCGCATCACTTTGCTTTCTGATACTTTTTTTTGCCAGTTGCGGCCAGCCGTCTGATGGGCAATCAAGCCATGCCAGCGGCCCGAAGAGGGTGGGCCGAACATCGAATGCTCAGATCACCTATGTCGCAATTGGAGCTTCCGAAACCTTTGGAATTGGTACCGCGCACCCTTATACACAGAACTGGCCTTTCGACCTGGCGGCGTTGCTTGGTCCCAATGTTCACCTGATTAATCTGGGCATCCCTGGAATTCGTGTACAGGATGCGCTCAGAATAGAGCTTCCCGTAGCGCTCGACTCGCATCCTGATCTCGTTACCATCTGGCTCGGTGTGAATGATCTTGCGACTAATGTTCCAATTAACAGCTATTCCCACGACCTGAACCTGATGTTGAGCCGCCTACAGGCCAATATGCCTCATGCACGTATCCTTATCATCAACTTACCGGACCTGACGCTTTTGCCCTATTTCCGTTCGTTTGACCTGCTTGTTTTGCATAAACGTATCCAGGCGTATAACAAAGCAATGGCCGGCATTGCGCAACAACATCATGTCATTCTAGTTGACCTCTCGCAGCAAAGCTACAACTTGAGAAATCATCCCGAATACATCAGCGGTGATGGCCTGCACCCAACGGACCTCGGCTATGAGCAGCTAGCAGCGCTATTCTACAAAATCTTACAAAACGCCCAGGGATAAGCTAAAAATACATGACACAACTATTCGGCATTCAACTTGATACACTCACACCTATTCTACTGGTGATAACCCTGATCATCGTCGGCGGAGTAGGGTTGCTAGCGATCAGTAATGCAATCTTCTTCAAGATTGGTGTGCGTAACATTCCTCGCAGGCGCACACAAATGCTGTTGATCGTCTTCGCCCTCATGCTCTCAACAACTTTACTCTCAAGCGTGCTGGTTACAGGGGATGTGATTACCGCTGCTGTGCAGACTGTTGCAGTCTCTAATCTAGGCAAAGTGGATGAGTTAATTCAAGGGGGCTCTGGTGCGCTTGGTTTCTTCGATGATAGGGTCTACTATCATCTGCGCACTGTTATGCGTTACGACCCCCATATCGCCGCAATGGGGGCCGCATTGATCGAACCAAATCTATTACTAGCCGATGTAACTTCTCGTCAAGTGCGCTCAAAAGTCACAGCCCTCGGCGTCATCCCTGGTAGCGAGCAGGGTTTTGGAGGAATGCAGGATGATAGCGGAAAAGGGCAACACCATATTGCTGATCTTCAACCGAACGAGGTATATCTCAATCACACCGTAGCAATACTCCTGAATGCTCATGCTGGAGATACGCTGTACCTGTATTCTAAACGCTGGCCTGGGAAACGCTATACCATGCACGTACGCGCCATCATCGCCGATGGAGGACTTGTTGGTGAGAAGCCATATCTTTTGAGCAATGTCAAAACCTTTCGCGACATCGAACATCGCTTCGACGATCTCACACAGATTTTCGTCTCTATTCAGGGAGAAGATGCGAATGGAGTCGATGTATCTGAAGAGGTGGAGCATTCGCTGAGACCACAGCTTCCCTCCAATCTACACATGATCGAAGTGAAAGAACAGGGCGCTCATGCCGCAGCGCTGGCGGATGATATCTTTTCTCGCATCTTTGGCCTCTTCGCGCTCTTCGCTTTAGCGATAGGACTACTCTTAATTTTCCTCATATTTGTGTTACTGGCAGCGGAACGGCGTGCCGAAATGGGTATGGCACGGGCCATTGGCGTACTGCGCCATCACCTGGTGCTGATGTACCTCTTCGAGGGTACCGTCTATGACCTGATCTCATCATTTATCGGCCTGCTGATTGGCTTAGGCACGGGTACGCTACTTTTTCTCATCCTGGGTCCTATTCTGGATCGTTTTAACTTTCCGCTCAAACTCGTTATTGAGCCACGCAGCCTGGTTATTGCCTACTGCCTGGGGGTGATCTTCACCTTCTGTTCTGTAGGGGTTTCTGCGTGGGTGATTAGCCGTATGACGGTGGTGGACGCTCTGCGCAATCTTCCAGAAACGGAGCGGCCAACAGCATCGCTTGCTGAGATTTTCGCGCGCTTGTCCAAATTGATGAGTCCCTACAAACGTGCACGGCTGCGGCATATTTTATTGGAACAACTTCCCGATACTTTTATAGGATTGATTCGCACCCTGGCCCGGCTAGGCATTATACCTTTGCTGGTTGGCTACTGGCTGATGCAATTGGGGTTAATGAGTGCGCAGATTGTGCCTTTCTCACTTGGCCTTTCATTACTGGTGATTGGCGCAGGGTTGTTGCTAAAGGCTGGCGTAGAGTGGATTCTCTTCCAGTTTGGTATGAGCAAATGGAAGAGATTGGTGCAAAGGATATTCGCTGTCGTTGTTGGACTTACCATACTTGCCTACTGGGCACTGCCTTTTGATGTGCTGTCAAACCTGGGTCTGCCTCGTTTTCAGGGAGGCGTAGAGGTCTTCTTTGTCGCGGGTATGATGATGGTGCTTGGGGCAGTATGGGCGTTGATTGCTAACGCGGAGCTACTTATAAACCCACTCCTGGCATTCTGTTCATGGTTGCCTGGATTGCAATTCATGACAAGGCTAGCCTCGGCGTATCCATTGCATCATCGTTTCCGAACAGGGTTAAGTGTTGTGATGTTCAGCCTGGTCGTTTTTGCGATGACGGTTATGGCGGTGATCACGAACGCCATGCAGGATAACTATACCAATATCAATTTCCAGACGGGTGGCTACGATATTCAGGCGGTAGCGTATTTCAAGCCCATAGCTAATATACGCTCGGCGCTGATCAGTCATGGTATCGATCCCAACGCATTCTCAGCAATCGGTACCCAGACTTCGACAGCAGTGGGTGTTATTCAGCCGAACGCGAACGACCCGGCATGGCATCTTTATCCCGCGCAAGTGGTGAGCGGCGGTTTTTTGCAGGGCTATGGCTTACACCTGACGGCGCGGGCACAGGGCTTCAACAACGACAACGCCGTATGGCAGGCCCTGCAATCGCATCCCAACTATGCGCTAATCGACGACACGGCATTGCCTTACCGTTTTTATAGCCCAACCAATTCACCGGTGTTTGACCCCAACGCGCCATCAGCCGCTGATGCTGGTGCGCCAGTCTCCCCGCCTGGCTTTGATCCGTACTTTACCTTCTCTATGAGTGGTGTCTACCAGGGTGAAACGAAATTCACACCTACAACAGTCTGGGTTGCGGGCTTTCAGGGACTTTCCGCGACGAAGTTGACCATCATCGGCGTGGTGGATAACAGTGATAGCGCTCATTTTGGGCTGTACATCTCCAGCAAGGCTTCTAGCACTATCCAAACAGATCCATCTACACCTGAAGCAGAGACGTACTATTTTAAAGTGGCTCCCGGTCAAGATAAACGTGCACTGTCTCTGGCGCTGGGATCAGCGTTTCTGGATAATGGATTAGAAACAACGGTATTGGAGGACGCTATCTGGACGCTGCGCGGGCCGCGTATTCTACTCAGTAATGTGCTGTTGGGGGTGGTTGGTTTGACGCTCTTACTAGGGGTAGCAGCACTTGCCATTACAGGTACTCGTGCAGTCGTTGAACGTCGCCAGCAGATCGGTATGCTGCGTGCGCTTGGATGCCGTCGTCAGCTGCTACAGGGGGCTTTTCTCGCCGAATCGTTCTTCGTGGGGTGTGTTGGAAGCCTGCTTGGCGTAATTCTCGGCTTGATTCTCGCGCGTAACATCTTTGCCGTGAACTTCTTCGAGCAATTCCACACGGGCCTGATATTTGCTATTCCGTGGGAAGAACTAGGCTTGATTGTGGGTATTGCGCTGCTGGCTTCGCTTCTGGCGGCGCTGCTTCCTGCATGGCAGGCGGGAAGAGTTACGCCAACGGAGGCGTTGAGATCGTAGGAGAGGGTTACAACAAAACTTGACATTGACCAAGGCTATTTTATAAACCAGGACTACCAGGATGCAAGAACAAGAAACGCAAATGATTATAGAGGCACAAAAGGTGCAGAAAATCTATCGCAGCGGACAATTGCGTGTAGAGGCTCTGCGCAGCATCGACATGACAGTGGTTAAGGGCGAGATGGTTGCTATCATGGGGCCCAGTGGCTGCGGCAAAACAACGCTGCTCAACTGTCTCGCTGGTCTAGATACAATCGACGAGGGCGATATTTTCATTCAGGGTGACAATCTGCGTGATCTGAGCGACAATGAGCGCACAGCCTATCGCGCCCGGCATATGGGCTTTATCTTCCAGGATTTTAATCTCTTACCCATGCTCAATGCAGTAGAGAACGTGGAACTGCCTATGCTAATCTCTAATGTCCCCAGTAGGAAAGCCCGCAACCGAGCGATGGAGATGCTAGATCGTGTGGGCCTTGCTGACCGCGCACGTCATCGCCCGGCTGAACTTTCAGGGGGACAACGCCAGCGTGTAACCATCGCTCGCGCGCTGACGAACAATCCTGCTATTATCTGGGCAGATGAACCAACGGGCAACCTTGATAGCGAATCGGCAAATGATGTGATGGATTTGCTCTGTCGCTTCAATCGTGAATATGGGCAGACATTGGTACTTGTGACGCATGCCTTAGAGGTGGGGCAACGCGCAAATCGCATTATACGCATGCAGGATGGGAATATTGTTACTCCGATTATGCGTTAATGCGATTAATGCGCCAGCTCGAACCCTTTACTTTCGGCTTTCACCAGTTCCCGCACCACCTCTTTGATGTGTGAGGATGTCAAGCCATACAATTCTTTGAGAATTGAAGGCGCTCCATGCTCAACCAGCCTGTCGGGGAATCCGATGAGTCGTACATCCACATTATACAGGAGGCTACGTGTTTCTAAAAGTTCAAGTACCGCGCTGCCGAAGCCGCCGGCAATCATGTGATCTTCGACTGTCACAACGCGGCGCGTTTCGGTTGCCAATCGCACGATCAACTCTTCGTCGAGCGGCTTAGCCCAGCGGGCATTGACTACGGCGGCATGTATGCCATCTTCGGCCAACTCTTTCGCTGCCTGTTCCGCCTGAGCAACAGCGGTTCCGTAGGCAAGGATGACACAGTCCTGCTGCTCTGCCTCCTCAAGTGTGGCTGGGCTGAGGAGTTCCGCTTTGCCAATCTCTAACTTGCGCAGTTCGACATCCAGGGGAACACCAACGGCTTTCCCACGCGCGTAGCGTAAAGCTACAGGGCCATCCATATAGATAGCAGTATAGAGCATGTGGCGCAGTTCATTCTCGTCTTTGGGAGCCATGAGCTTCATATTCGGGATAGTTCGCATAAAGGCGATGTCAAAGATACCATGCTGCGTAGGTCCATCTTCGCCTACTACTCCGGCCCGGTCCATTGCAAACACGACATGCAAATCCTGCATACAGACGTCGTGAATAACCTGGTCATAGGCTCGCTGCAAGAATGTCGAATAGATAGCAACCACGGGGCGCATACCGGCAACGGCAAGCCCGGCAGCAAATGTAACGGCATGCTGTTCCGCGATTCCCACATCGAAGTAGCGTTCGGGGAAGCGCTGGTGCATCTTCTTCAAGCCGGTACCCTCGGCCATTGCTGCTGTAATCCCGACGATGGATTTATCCTTCTCCGCCAGTTCCACCAATGTATCGGCAAAGACTTCTGTATAGGTCGGCGGATCGCTGACGTTTTTCTTGATAATGCCCGTAGCATAATCAAAGGCACCTGGACCATGCCACTTCGTTGAATCGTTCTCAGCGAACTCCCAACCCTTGCCTTTTTTCGTCACCACCTGTACCATTACCGGGCCTTCAATGTGCTTGATATTCTCAAAGACATCCAGCAGCAGTGGTAAGTTGTGTCCATCAAATGGCCCGAAGAACTTGATGCCTAACTCTTCGAAGATCACCCCGCTTTTACTATGCATCACAAAATTCTTGAAGCTCATCTCTGCACGGCCAGCAGCTTCACGAGCTTTATCACCCACCACGGGTAGTTTATTTATCGAACCCTTGGCCATTTCGCGTAGGCGGCGATAGCTGGGTGAGGTCTCCATCCTGCGTACCTTGCTTAAGTAGTGATGAATGGCACCAACATTATCAGAAATTGATTTTTCGTTGTCATTCAGCACAATAATCAGGTTCTTCTTTAAGCTACCTGCGTTGTTGATTGCTTCCAGCGCCATACCACCGGTCAAAGCCCCGTCTCCAATCACAGCAATTACTTTGTAGTTCTGACCCTGCAAGTCACGGGCTGCCGCCAAACCAAGCGCTGCTGATATCGAGGTGCTGGCATGGCTTGCCCCAAAAACGTCATAGAGGCTTTCCTCGCGCCTGAGATACCCTGAAAGGCCACCAAATTGACGAATAGTATGAAAACGTTCACGCCGTCCTGTCAACAGTTTATGTACATACGCCTGGTGTCCAATATCCCAGACCAACAAGTCCTCCGGCGTATTGAAGACGCAGTGTAGAGCCATCGTTAACTCAACCACACCGAGGTTAGGCGCCAGGTGACCACCTTTGACCGAAACTTTCTCGATGATCTCTTGTCGAATCTCTTCGGCCAACTGCTTCATTTGTGCAGGCTTCAAGGCGCGTAACTGTTCTGGACTATCAATGCTGTCGAGAATTCTCGTCAATTATATCCTCCAATTGTAGATGTACCCCTGTTGGGGTACAATGGGCAACCAAGAAGGTTGCTGCTAGATTTTTATAATGATCAGAAAGGCCATGGATCGACTTCAAGAATCTGCCCCAGAATGCGAAGCAGTGGACGCTACTATGCGATATGCTGGCGCATTTCTATAACCATGACGTTTCCGTGAGGCCAAGAGGGTCTATGGAATCATTCACATCGTATTATAAAGTCGAAAGCTTGCCACTGCAAATACTTTAATCAGAAAAATCATGCACTTGAGGTCTTGACAATGTCTCATCCCCCTGTGCAGGCGGCTTTAGCATATTTACAAGGCATCTTGACATGTTTTCACTTTCTTCATATTATGACAGGTGAAGTACCACTATCAATGCAGTGGTATGGCTAGAGATTTTTGCAGGGATATTCTTCGCGTAGCCTGGAGCAGGAGATGCTGCAGACCCCGGCTAGCGCTTCGGGCAACACGTGTGATCTTCCTTGCAGAAGAAGGTGGAGAATGTCAAGGAAAGACAGCGAAAAAGAAGCAGAACGACCGCATTATTATTCCCAGTTCTGGTTGGACGTGGCTGCAGGGCGCAGGGTAATCGGAGCACCCAAACCCGATGAAGAGGCAGATGAAGCAGAAGCCGAGACACCAGTACCAGAACCTACACCTCTACGAAGAGCCGGGCGCGCCAGTGCGGCTCCTGCTATGGATGGATACAAGGAAACGCGCGCACAAACCGTAGCCGAGCCAGAGCCTGCCCCTGTCGAGTTCACTGAGCCTGAGTTCACTGAACCTGAGGAGGATGAATTCGAACTTGCAAACGACGTAGACGACATGGAACTCCCAAACATTGTAGTGGATGACACGTTAGATGATACCTCTCTTTCCGATCTGGATTACCTCCCTGAACCTGAAGAAGAAGAGGAAGAAGAACCGGAATTGGAGGATGAGGAAGAATTCTTCGACGAGGATGAGGAAGAAGAAGACGAGGATAGTTGGAGCGCTCGTGGACGCAAAAAGCCGAAGCCTGGTAGGCAGGTGAAACCGCCGAAGCCACCACAGAAGAAACCAAGACGTGAGCCCCGTCGCGGATTTTAAGTGCACTGGTGCAAACAAATACAAGTAGAAGAAGGCCGACGGCTAGCTATCCATCAGCCTCTTCTACTTGTTCTTTGCATCCCACTCTTAGGGATAAATGCCGCGAACCTGTGTCGCTTCAGCAACCCGTGAGATGGCTAGCATATTGGCAGCTAAACGAAAATCAGAGGAATACTGGTCCGCTTTATTCGCAACGGCTTCAAAAGCCTTATTCATAATTACTTCGAGCTTCTGGGTTATCTCTTCAACGCCCCAGAAGAAGCTCTGTAAGTCCTGTACCCATTCAAAGTAGCTGACAGTTACGCCGCCGGCATTTGCCAGGATATCAGGAACGATGAGCGTTCCCTTCTTGAAGAGAATTCGATCTGCTGCAGGAGTCGTTGGGCCATTAGCAGCCTCTGAAACAATACGAGCCTGCACGCGATCAGCATTCGCCGCAGTAATCACACCCTCCGTTGCGGCAGGAACCAGGATGTCGCAGGGAACTTCCAGCACATCCTGCACGCCAATGTGCTGTGCACGAGGATAATTGATAACACTTCCTCGCTCCTGCTTAAATCTGAGCACAGCAGCGGGATCAAGCCCAGACTCATTATAAATACCGCCGCTTGTATCACTCACTGCGACGATTTTACATCCTTCGTTATGGAAAAGGCGCGCGGCAACTCCGCCAGCATTGCCGTAGCCCTGGATACTCACACGAGCGCCCTTTAAAGGCATAGCAATATGCTTCGCAGCCTGCCTAGTAACGAACAAGACACCAGTTGCGGTCGCATCATTGCGGCCTTCGCTACCGCCAATAGAGAGCGGCTTGCCCGTAACCACAGCAGGGATAGAGTAACCTTCATGCATGGAATAGGTGTCCATTATCCATGCCATCACCTGGGAGTTCGTGTTGACATCGGGTGCTGGAATGTCACTGTGCGGCCCGATAACGATAGAGATCTCAGTCGTAAAGCGGCGAGTGAGGCGTTCCAATTCGCCAGGGCTCATTTGCTTAGGGTCGCAAATGACGCCACCTTTCGCACCACCAAATGGTATACCAACAACTGCACACTTCCAGGTCATCCACATAGCAAGGGCTTTGACTTCGTCGAGTGTGACTTCGGGGCCGTAGCGAATACCACCCTTGGCCGGGCCACGGTTGACATTATGTTGAACACGATAACCAGTAAAGGTCTTAATCTGACCACTATCGAGTCGAACAGGAAAATTTACGGTAAGTTCACGCTTGGGTTGTCGCAGAATCTCTCGCATATCCTCAGTGAGGTTAAGTTTATCGGCAGCCGCCTCAAATTGTTCAACTGCCATAAGATAGGGATTCAATGTGGCAGATCTCACATCGTCGTGCATATCTGCATTTCTCCTTTGCAAGCAAACGAGATACCATCTACGCTGATGGCGTCTCGTGCAGTTTTGTTATGAGTATTGAACGTACACTATCGGCCTTTGCCTGGCCACGCGTTTGTTTCATCACCTGACCTATCAAGTACTGCAAGGCATTTGTCTTGCCAGCACGATAGTCACTCACTACCTTGAGATTATTGGCTATCACCTCCTCTATAATCCGCTCCAAAGCAACTTGATCGCTAATGGGTGGCTGAATCCCCTTTTCCTTGACAATTGTTTCTGGCATTTTACCAGAAGCAAAAGCCTCTTCTAGTACTTCCTTGGATTGCTTGCCTGTAATGCGACCCTTATCGAGCAGATCAAGCAAGTTGGCCGAGGCTTCTGGTGATAGGGGATTCTCCTCCAAGGAAAAGGAATTAGCTTTAAGTAAACGTACTACCTCATTGAGCACCAGGTTAGCAGCAGCTTTAGCGCGTGCCTTGCGGTCGCTCGTTGGAGAGGCTGCTACAACGCGCTCAAAGTAGTCACCGAGCGCTTTCTCTTCGGTCAAGACATTCGCATCTTGCGCTGAAAGTCCATACTCGTCCATATAACGAGCACGGCGAGCATCGGGCAATTCTAATAGCTGCGCCCGCAACTCTTCAACCCAGGCGCGACTGATAATCAGCGGCGGAAGATCAGGCTCAGGGAAGTAGCGGTAGTCGTGCGCATACTCTTTGCTGCGTTGTCCTACTGTAATGCCCTTTGTCTCGACCCAGCCGCGTGTTTCCTGGTGAATAGGTTGCCCGGTTTGTAGCAACTCGATTTGACGTTGTGCCTCATATGAGAGTGCTCTTTCCACAGAACGGAAGCTATTCATATTCTTGATCTCGGTTTTCACACCCAGTTCCTGTTGCCCTCTTGGACGCACCGAGATATTGGCATCGCAGCGAAGGCTCCCTTCTTCCATACGTCCAGAGGATACACCAAGGTATACAAGGATCTCACGCATTTTTTGCATATAGAGACGGGCTTCTAGAGGCGAGCGTATATCTGGCTCGCTGACAATCTCCATCAGTGGAGTGCCAGAGCGATTGATGTCCACCAGGCTATAGCCTTCGCGGTGCAACAGGCGCGCTGTATCTTCTTCGAGATGGACACGCGTGATGCCGATGCGCTTTGTCTGACCCTCGTGCTCGATCATGAGATACCCATTTCTACTCAAAGGGATATCGTATTGCGAGATTTGGTAGCCTTTCATCAGATCAGGATACGGGTAGTTCTTGCGATCGAACTTCGAGTATTCTGGAATGGTACAGTTGAGGGCCAGGGCCGTCATGATAGTGTAAGCAACAGCCCGCTCATTGATCACAGGCAGCACACCCGGCATACCCATGCAGACAGGACACACGTGAGTATTTGGCGCTGCATAGGCATAATCAGTATTACAGGTGCAGAACATTTTGCTTTTCGTTAGAAGTTGTGCGTGTACTTCGAGGCCAATAACTATCTCAAAGTCAGTGGTAATCTCGGTATCTATAGCCATTTTCTTTACCTGACCTTTTGTATCAATTTACATTTATCTGAAGTTTGGTTTTTGTCATTTTAGCCTTACCGTTAGTCTAGCCCTTTCCAGGCCTTTCGTCAATGTCTAACATCCGTTAACTCAGGGCTTTTATCATATCCAAAACACACACCGTCACTCGCCCATCCCCAGGCTTTCGGGGGCAGACTATTTTGTATGGTCATGGCCAGTCGCGTAGGGGCGGGAGCGGTGTGGAGTGGAGTGGGGATGCTTGCATCGCCCAAACGAAGTTCATAGTTCCATGCGATAGTGTGTAGGATTGATGGGATCAAAATCCACTGTTACACTCTCCCCAATGTGCTTATGTGGACGGAATTTGAGATGGGAGCTACGGAAGGTGATGATCTGCCCGGTCTGCGTATCGAGCCATTGCGCTGTCACCACCCACCAACTACTTAAGTCCCCTGCTTCAACCTGTATCTGTGTGATGGTGGCAACAACGTGTTTGCTGAGTCTGCTGGTTTTTCGCCTTCTGAAGAGCGTGGCGAGACCGATGATAAAAATGATGAGAATGAGAACGAATGCGACAACAAGGATAATTATCTGTCTGTCCATGTTCTCTTCTTCCCCTTGTTTTGGCTTATTTGTGAGATTTGACAGCTTACCCAAGTGTATACTAACTCCGCTTTAAAGACCATTAAAAGGACATAAAAAAGCTTGAAGCTTAACCCTTAAAACCGAACAGTTTCTCCTATACAGCCGGCCATAATAGGAGTAAAGTACTAGTCCACACAAGTCTATTCCGTAAGGGAGCGACCAGCAAAAAGCAATGTACTGCCGTTTAATTGAATGTGTGAGCACTAGAGCAGCCTCATTGCTCATTTGACATTTAGGTAAAATACTGTATACTGTTCCGTATTAAGGATCAAATGAGAGTAAAGGCGACCTTTGTGGTCGCCTTACGATTTGTCTTTCAGGATCAAACAGTGCGTTCAGGAAGTGGCACGAGCGAGCGGGCAGGAGAACAACCTTATATGTCCCTAATCAATATGGCCAAACGAGAAATCAACTGTAAGATAGTCTATTATGGCATTGGGCTGTGCGGTAAAACCACTAACCTGCATTATATACACCAGGCAGTCAACCCAAAGGACGTAGGAGACATGGTCTCGATTGATACTGAGACCGAGCGAACTCTGTATTTCGATCTGCTTCCTCTTGAACTCGGCAAGGTTCACGGCTTCCAAATTCGCTTCCAACTCTACACTGTCCCAGGTCAGGTACTGTACCAGCAGACACGTATCTCTGTCCTCAAAGGCGCTGACTGCGTAATTTTTGTGGCTGATTCCCAGGCCAGCAAACTACAAGAGAACATCGAGAGCTGGAATGAACTCCAGGAGCAGCTCCGCCGCATGAACAAGGATATCACCGATTTTCCCTTAGTTATGCAGTGGAACAAGCGAGACCTGCAAGAGATATTGCCTATCTCCGTGCTTGAACAATACCTCAATCCTTATCATGTACCGAGCTTTGAGTCTGTCGCGGTCACAGGCAAAGGTGTGATTGAGTGCTTGCGTGTAGGTATCAACTCCACGTTACGGCGCCTGGAACGCATTTAGGTGCAAGGCATCGGAGCGGTAATCAATCGAACGGTATATGCAAGGTAAGATTAGATATATCATTGTAGAGTGATTAAGGAGCGACCACAAGGCTCGCCCAGTTCGTTCAAACAAGCGCTCAAATTGATACTAGAAGGTAGTAACCCAGCCTTTCAGAAAGTTATCATTTCCAACTCTCCTTAGAGCACGCAGGTAACACAGATTGGCTATCTAACGATTGTTCACCTCGTGTTTTATGTGTATAATGATGCAATAGTTGGGCAAGTGCCCCAGGCACAGCCGCCCATACTACACTCCCCTATCAACCAGCGGAGTGAATATTTTTCTATCTTTGGGACTAAACGATAGAAGTGTAGGCAGTACAGCGGCAATTCCGCTCTAGCTGCTTTGCTGCGAGGTATTTGATGGAAACGATAAGAGTGATCATCGTTGATGAGCAGCCCTTGTTTCGCCAGGGCATATGCTCAGCGCTCGAACAAATGGGCGATTGTGTCATCATCGGTAAATCCATTGATGCTACGGAGATTCTCGAATTATCCCGCACAGGGAACCCTGATGTGGCACTCATCGATGCAGGTCTCACTACCGCTGATCCACTAGAGATTGCCAGGCAGATGCGCCATATTGTTCCACAAATGGCAATTATGATTCTCACGCCTTCGGAAGATGAAGAGCGCCTATTTCAGTCGATCAAGGTAGGGGCAGCAGCCTATTACACGCGCAATATCACACCCGAAGAGCTAACGGATGCTGTACGCAGAGTAAGTCACGGCGAATATCTCATCAATGATGATGTGCTCTCGAAGCCGCAACTCGCTAGTCGCGTCCTTAAGTCGTTCCGTGAGCTGGCGGTGGAAGACGAGGATGTCGTTACCAAAGATCTCTACTCCCCGTTGTCAGGCCGTGAAGTAGAAATCCTGGACTACATTGCGAGAGGCAATAGCAATAAAGAGATTGCTAAATCACTAAAGATTAGTGATCAGACGGTGAAAAATCACATTACCTCTATCCTCAAAAAGCTATCGGTGAATGATCGTACCGCCGCTGTTGTACATGCATTACGTCACGGTTGGATTAAGATGCATGACAGTTAACACAAATCCAATCACAGCCAGATAGCCAGGAGTTCCTTACCTGTGTTGGCATCAAGAAAGACATAGAGGTCGTGGTGTGCCTGAGGAAATGGCGTGGCGTCTACTGAAGGATCTGTGGGTGCCAGTGGAATTTGCTTGTACATGATCATCCAGGCTGGAACGTTGTTGAGATCGGGATGAAGAGTTGAGGTGCTAGTCCCTATATAGTTCAGCAGCACATATTGTGCACTGGTCTTTTTGGCATTCATTGCAGCATCCGCTTCAAGTTGGCTAGCGATCACTAGCGCTTGCTGTTGAGTGAGCGCAGGAGACCGGGTGGGATGTCCCAAAGAAACACCTGCAGCAGCTAACGATGAGACCGGCGCAGTGGGAGGAGCAGTAGGAGCAAGGCCCGGAAGTGGCAGGGAAGACAGGCCTGCAACTCCCACTCCGAAATGATGCAGCAGCAACAGTCCGAGCCAGAGAGAAGCCATGACTATGAGTATGCCACCTACAACTCTACCCCGGTGTACCTGAGAGCCCGAGCGAGTGTTAAGCGATTTTTTCTCTCCCTTTGAGATTCTAGCCTCAGCAGGCCGAGTTTCCCTACGACTTGACATAGCAGTTCTGCCTCCCTGCCTTGGTGCTTCATTGTACGCAGCAAGTATAGAACAAACCTGTAATGAAAGCAATGTCCCGGCGATGGCGGTTCTACCACAATTCGGGGGGCTGCACCGGGCGACCTACAAAGCCATTCCTCTGCCAGGGGCACGTGTTATTCTAACATTGACCTTGTTCTTGCCGCAAGATATACTGAGTAGAGAAGAAAAGAAAGGAACCAAACCCTGTGAAAGTCTTTGGCCGCATGACGGTCTTTCCCATAATGCCTTCCCGCATTAGTCGACTCTACGAACTGGCCTACAATCTGTGGTGGAGTTGGCACCCCGAGGCTCTCGCCCTCTATAGAGAACTTGATCCCGACCTGTGGGAAGAGACAGGACATAACCCTGTTCGTTTTCTCTGTTCAGTCGAGCCGCAGCGCCTTGAGCAAGCCGCCAATGATACTGCTTACCTGGAACAGTACGAAAGTGTTTTGAATGACTTCGACCACTACATGCACCCCCGCACAGAAACGTGGTTCTCAAAGACCTATCCTGAACTAACAGATCAAACGATAGCGTATTTCTCGGCAGAGTTTGGGTTACACGAATCTCTACCTATTTACTCCGGTGGCCTGGGCATTCTTTCAGGCGATCATTGTAAAGAGGCTAGCGACCTGGGCCTGCCGCTTGTCGGCGTCGGATTCTTGTACCCACAAGGTTATTTCCGGCAGAGTATTACTCGCGAAGGTGTACAAGAAGCGTTTTATGACAAGTTGCATTTTTCACAAGCTCCCGCTATTCCTGCACTTGACCGGGATGGCAACGAGGTAATGATTAGTGTTGATTTGCCGGGGAGACGTATTCATGCCAAGATATGGAAGCTACAAGTGGGTCGCGTTCCCCTGTACCTGATGGACACCGATGTTGCTCCTAATGCACCCAACGACCGGGAGCTTTCAGCGCGTTTATATGGAGGGGATCGCGAGATGCGCATCTCCCAGGAGACCGTACTTGGTATTGGTGGCGTACGTGCCTTGCGAGCCCTGGGCATCTCGCCAGCTGCCTGGCATATCAATGAGGGCCACGCGGCGTTTTTGAACCTGGAACGGTCCCGGGAACTGGTAGCCGCTGGCTTGAGCTTTAATGAGGCTCGTGAAGTGGTTGCCGCGAATTCACTCTTCACAACACATACGCCTGTACCGGCTGGCAACGATACCTTCGCCTATGACCTGGTTGACAAGTATTTTAGTTCCTACTGGGGACAGCTTGGGTTAACACGGGACCAATTCATGGATGTCGCACGCGAAGATCATGGTTGGGGCCCTTCTTATGGCATGACGGTGCTTGCAATGAACCTGACAGGTCAGCACAATGGTGTGAGCGCTTTGCATGGTGCAGTCTCGCGGAAGATGTGGCAGTTCTTATGGCCGGGTTTAGATGCTGACGAGGTGCCGATTGACTCTATCACAAATGGCATACATACTCCTAGCTGGATCTCGCCAGAGATGAACGCTCTTTTCAAACGCTACCTGGGTGAAGATTGGGAAGATCACGTGGATGAGCCCGATTTATGGAATGGGATCACGGAGATTCCAGACGAGGAACTATGGAAAACCCACATGCAGCGGAAAGAGACACTGATCCGTTATACACGCAGTCACTTGCAACGACAGCACCTGCGCCTGGGTGAGGGATCCGTCCAGATTGCCGAGTTTGAGCACATGCTCAATCCCAACGCTTTAACCATTGGTTTTGCACGTCGCTTTGCTACATATAAGCGAGCCACCCTCATCTTCCACGATCCCGAGCGTCTGAGGCGTATCCTGAATAATCCCGAACGACCGGTGCAGATTATCTTTGCCGGTAAAGCCCATCCTGCCGACGGACCTGGTAAAGCTCTAATCGAGCAGGTTTACCGCTTCTCACGCAGCGACGCATTCCGCGGAAAAGTCATTTTCCTGGAAAACTACGATATAGACATGGCTCGCTACCTGGTTTCTGGCACGGATCTCTGGCTGAACAACCCCATTCGCCCGCACGAGGCTAGCGGAACCAGCGGCCAGAAAGCTGCGCTCAATGGGCAGCCGAATTGCAGTATTCTCGATGGTTGGTGGGCCGAGGGCTATAACGGCAAGAACGGCTGGGCGATTGGCGAGGAACGCGAATATCATGACCAGAACGTGCAGGACGAGGCCGATAGTCTCTCCTTGTATTCATTGCTCGAGGAGGAGATTGTTCCAACCTACTACGATTACGGGGACGATGGTATTCCGCATCGTTGGATTGCGTACATGAAGGAGGCTATTCGAACTTGCGCTCCGGCTTTCAGTATGCGTCGCATGGTAAAAGAATACACCAGGCGTTTTTATGTGCCAGAGATTCTGCAGAGCATAAAAATTAAGCAGAACAACTACGCAGAGGCACGTACCCTGGCAATCTGGAAGGACAAATTAAAGCAAGCCTGGCCGCGCGTGGAAGTGTATGTGGACGGGCAGCGTGAAGGACAACTCAGCCTTGGCCAGGGAATTGACATACGAGCGTGGGTACGCTCAGACCAACTCCGACCCGAAGATCTGACTGTCGAACTGGTATACGGTGAAGCCAGTAATGAGCACATTGCCATACAGCATGCCGTGCCGATGGAATATTTGAAGCAGGAGCCAGATGGTTCATATCGCTATGAGCTTCACCTACAACCTCTCACGAGTGGCAGCATAGCCTATGGTGTGCGCGTACTGCCCAATCGCCCAGAGTTGGCCGGCAAGCATGATCTGGGGCTGATTCGCTGGGGATGAAGTACTTTTTCCGGCCTAACAAAATGGGTAAGAATCGAACATGAGGCACCTGATGTGAAAATGGCGATCAACACGCAGTGTGTTGACCGCCATCTTATCTGTTGAAGGTTTTATTGCCAAAAAGCCTGCGACTAAACTGTCCACTCACGCGGCTTTGGAAGCATCCGGCTCGAGGCCCTTTGCTCGTTGTACACGATACCGGCGCACCATGTCCCACGAATGCTCCAATTCTACCGCAATGGCCCGGATGCGTTCATGGCCGCCGTCTTCAAGCTCATATCTTTGGGCTTTCTGCAGCAGTTCGTGTCGCTCATTCAATAGCATTCCGATCTGACGCAGTATCTCTTCTTCGTTCATCATCTCACCCCCCGCAGAATAGGTTGCTCA
>WNFB01000838.1_pt1 | contig 25775 bp, 25 predicted proteins | sample 5400501 | NCBI WGS metagenome assembly WNFB01 (sample SAMN13153341, study PRJNA577476) | soil metagenome | isolation source: 200 cm saprolite under Douglas fir tree site 2 hole 1 | place: USA:California | collected 2015-04-18 | reverse complement strand
CGAAATCAGCGCACGTGGATCGGCGCTGTGCGTCCGGGAGGCGGCGCCACGCGGGATCCAGGCCGAGGGCGAGCGCGTGAACGTACTGCTCTACACGGGGTCCCCGCGAACTCACGGCGAAGCCTCCGAGTTCGTGGGGCTTTCCGTCATCGAGGGCCGGCATCCTCCCGAAGCCAGCGCGCGGCATCGGCCGCCAGGTAGGTGATGACGATGCCCGCCCCGGCACGCACGATCGCGGTCAGCATCTCCAGCCCCGCGGACTTGCGGTCGAGCCAGCCGCGCTCGGCGGCGGCCTCCAGCATCGCGACCTCGCCGCTGACGTGGTAGGCGGCGAGGGATACGTCGAAGCGGTTGCGGGCGCGAGCCAGAAGATCCAGCGAAGTGAGCGCCGGCTTGACCATGAGGATGTCGGCGCCCTCCCGCACGTCCAGCTCCATCTCGCGCATCGCCTCGCGGGCGTTGGAGTAATCCATCTGATAGCCGCGTCGGTCGCCAAAGGCGGGCGTCGAGCCGGCCGCCTCCCGAAATGGGCCGTAAAAAGCCGAGGCCGCCTTCGACGCGTACGCCATGATCGCTGTCCCGCTGTGGCCCGCTGCGTCCAACGCGCCGCGCAGGGCACCGACCTGGCCGTCCATCATGCCGCTGGGTCCGACGATGTCCGCACCGGCGTCCACGTACACGACGGCGGCCTCCGCGAGCAGCGGGAGCGTGGCGTCGTTGTCGACCTGGCCGTTAGCGATCACGCCGCAATGTCCGTGGGACGTGTATTCGCACATGCAGACGTCGGCGACGAGCACGAGCGGCAGGTCGGCCTCTTTGAGCGCGCGCAAAGCGGACGGCACTGGTCCAGCCGCGTCGTATGCGCCGGTGCCGTCATCGTCTTTCCGGTCCGGGATGCCGAACAGCAGCACCCCGCCCACGCCCAGCTGCGCCAGCTCGCGAGCCTTGGCGACCGCGCGGTCGACGCTGAGGCGCGCATGTCCGGGGAGCGATTCGATTGGCTCGGACCGGTCGTAACCGCTGATCACGAACAGAGGCATCACGAGCTGGCCTGGGGCGAGTCGGGTCTCCTTGACGAGGGAGCGCAGCGCCGCCGTCCGGCGCAGCCGCCGCGGACGGTCCGCGGCCGGTAATGGCACGCTCCGCGTACGAAGGAGCTCACGCATTGTGCTTCACCTCCAGGGGCAAGGCGCGCGCAAGCGCGTCGGCCAGGCCGGCCACGCTCTGGCTATCGGCTTCCGCGATGACACGGAAGCCGAGGGCGAGGGCGCGGCTGGTCGTGCGCGGTCCGATCGTGATCGCGGGCAGCTGCTTTGTGCCGCCCAGGCCGATGAATCCGCGCACCGCGGAGCCTGATGCGAAGACGACAGCGCGTAAGTCGGGATCCGCCAGCGCTGTCCCCAGTGGCTGAGCCGATTCGGGCGGCGCCTCTACGGTTCGGTACGCGGTGACCTCTTCGACGGTCGCGCCGCGCCGGCGCAGGATTTCGGGCAGGTCGGTGTCGGCTGCCGAGGCGCGGACCAGGGCGACGCGTTTGCCCTCGACGTCCGGAAGTGACTTGCCCAGGTCTGCGCCAACAGTCGTGACCGGCACATGCGCCGGCTCGACGCCGCGGGCTCGCAGCGCGTTTGCAGTCTCGGGCCCAACTGCGGCAAATCTCGAGCCGAACGGCAGCTCGTCTACTGCATCCACACCCCGCGCGCTCGTGAACACGACCCAGTCGAACGAGGCGAGTGAGCGCGAATCCAGCTCCACGGCTTCTGTTTTCACAGTCGGCACGGCGTGAACACGGTAGCCTCGCCGTCGCAGCGCCTGCACCAGTGGATCTAACTCGCCGCCTGGGCGTGTGACCAGGACCGCGATCATCGCAGCGCGACCTGCGCGACCAGCAGCCTGCCGAGCCTGGCCGCGAGGCTGGTTGCGTCGGCTCTGGTTCCCTCCACGTGTTCGACCAGCTTGCCGGTTCCGTCGCTGTTGACGCCGGCTGCGAGCAGCGTGAACGCGTTGTTCTTGACCGAAGCAAGAGCTCCCACCGGCGCCCGGCAAGTGCCACCAGTCGCCCTCAAGACCTCGCGCTCGGCCTCGACCGCAGACCTGATGTCGTCGTCGTCGATCCCAGACACGAGCTCGACGAGTCGGGCGTCGGCCCGGCGAACCTGAACCGCGAGCGCGCCCTGGCCCGGCGCCGGTGCTACCACGTCAGGATCCAGGCGCTCGTCGATCCGCGCCTGTCTCCCCAACCGGTCGATGCCGGCTGCGGCCAGAACGAGGGCGTCTGCGCCGCCGTCATCAAGGCGCCGCAGGCGCGTCTCCACGTTTCCGTGCAGCGGAACCACCTTGAGATCCGGCCGGGCGGCCAGGAGAAACCCGGTCCGCCTTGGACTGTCGGTACCGACCACTGCGCCTTTGGCCAGCGATTCGAGGGACGCTCGGCCGCTTTTGGTTATCAAAACGTCGCGCGGATCCGCGCGCTCTGAGTATGCGGCGATCACAAGGCCCGGCTCCTCCTCAAGGGGAACATCCTTGGCGCTGTGAACTGCGATGTCGACCTCACCATTGAGGAGGGCGCGGGCGATGGCAGCGACGAAAACGCCCTCGCCGGGCGACATGTCGACTGGCCGCACGTCACCTTCGGTCACGATCGGTACGAGATCGACTTCGTAGCCGGCGATGCGCAGCCGGTCGGCGACCAGCTCGCTCTGGACGAGCGCGAGACGCGAACCACGCGTCCCCAGTCGAAGCCGCTTAGCCGAACCTACCATCCACTGACGAGTTTGGCAGCACCGCGAGGACCGGCGCGGCGGCCACGACGTCGCCAACGACCAGGGTGGCGGGAGTCTCGATGGCGGCCTGGTCGGCCAGGCGAGCGATCCTCTCCAGCGTGCCCGTGACGCTCCGCTGGTTCGGCAGGGTCGCGTTGCTGATCACCGCCGCGGGACGCGACCCGCCGACCGCTTCCGCGAGCACAGCCGCCACCTCGGCGAGGTTGGTCCGCGGCATCAGCACCACCAGCGTGTCGGCGGCCAGGGCAAGGTCTCGCAGCCGGTCGAGCGAGCCGCCACCCTGCGCGGTGGTGATCGCCAACGACGAGGCGACCCCGCGCAGCGTCACGGGGATGCCCGCGGCGGCGGGCGCGGCCAGCGCTGCGGTCACGCCGGGGACGACCACGACCTCGACCCCGGCCTGCATGAGCCCGGCCAGCTCCTCCCCGCCTCGGCCGAACACGAACGGATCGCCGCCTTTGAGCCTCACCACCGAGCGGCCGGCCCGGGCCAGCTCGATGAGCCGCGCCGTGATGGCCTCCTGTCGTGGGCTTTCCAGCCCTGCGCGCTTGCCCACGTCCTCGAGCCGCGCGTCGGGACTGCACAGCGCGAGCGTCTCGGGCGCGATGAGAGCGTCGTGGAGCACGTAGTCAGCGTCGGCGAGCAGCTCGCGAGCCTTGAAGGTGAGCAGGTCGGGGTCGCCCGGCCCGGCGCCGACGAGTGCGACGCGGCCGGTGGCATTATCGCCCGCCTGGGCGATAGCGACGGCCAGGTGGGCAGCGTCGTCCGGCCGGCCGCGGCGGATCATGCTCCGGACGTCGGAGTTGACGATCCGGCGGTAGATGCGAGTCTGCTCGGGGATGGGCACGCCGCGCGCGCGAAGCTGCCTGCGTACGTTTCCAACCAGCGCCACGAACGGCCCCCATTCGCGCCCGAGCCAGCGCTCGATGCGCACGCGCAGCGCGGACGCGAGGTACGGGCTCTCGCCCGACGTCGAGATGGCGACCAGGAGGGGATCGCGCCGGACGATCGCGGGGGCGATGAAACGGCACTGGGCCGGACGGTCGACGACGTTGATGAGGATGCCGGCGCCCTCGGCCTCCTCCCAGCTGAGCCGGTTGATCTCTGGGTCCTCGCTCGCGTCGACAACGAGTCGCGCGCCGGTCAAGTCGCCAGTCCGGTACTCGCGCGATGGGATGACTCGAACGACCGCCCCGGCCTCGCGCAGCGAGGCGGCTTTTTCGGATGCGAACTTTCCCTCGCCCAACACGATGCAGAGTTGGTTCGCGAGGTCGAGAAAGACAGGGTAGTACCTCATGCGGTGGCCTCATAGATGCCCTCCCCCTCTCGGGGGGAGGTCCGGTGGGGGGCGCGAGACTCGTCGGCCTCGCTCGCCGCGTCGAGCAGCACCCGGGCGACCTCGGGCCGCGTGAACTCCGGCGGCAGGTCCTTGCCTTCCGCGAGCAGCTTGCGCACGGCGGTGCCGCTGAGCGTCTGATGAAGCTCAGCGGGGTGCGGGCACGTTCGCGACGACGCCATGCCGCCGCACGCCGAGCAATAAAAGGTGTGCTCAAAGCGAAGGATCTCGATCCCAAGCTCACCAGGCCCGTACTCATCGAAGATGCGGTGCGCCGCATATGTGTCGTAGTAGCTGCCGACCCCCGCATGGTCGCGACCGACGATGAAATGGGTGCAGCCATAGTTGCGGCGGACGATGGCGTGGAAGACGGCTTCCTTCGGCCCGGCATAGCGCATCCACGCTGGGTTGGTGGCCAGCAGCACTCGCTCGGACGGGAAGTACCCGCGCAGCAACTCCTCATAGCAGCTCATGCGCACCGAGGCGGGGATGTCGTCGCTCTTGGTTTCCCCGACCAGCGGGTGCAGCAGCAGGCCGTCCACCATCTCCAGCGCCACCTTCTGCAGGTACTCGTGGGCTCGATGCACCGGGTTGCGGGTCTGGAACCCGACCATGGTCCTCCAGCCGCGAGCGCTCTTGACCGCGCGCACCTGCGAAGGCGTCAGGTCGTAGGCTGGGAATCCGGACGCGGCATGCGCCAGCGCCACCACGCCGCCCGCGATCGCCCAGCGACCCGACTCCTTGAGCACCCTTACGCCCGGATGCGCGTCGTCATCGGTGCCATACACGCTGCGGGCCTCAGCGTCGTGGTCGGTCTGGTAAGCACCAGTGACGTCGACGATCCCGACCGGCTGGTCGCCGATGAACAGCGCGATCCGATCCGCTGTCGGCGCAGAGACGGAGCGCAGGACGATCGGGATCGTGTACGGCTGGCCCCCGGCCAGCCGGCCGGAGCCGACCACCGACTCGTAATCTTCGGCGCTAATGAAGCCCTCCAGCGGAGCCAGGCCGCCGCTCGCGAGCATGAAGAGATCCGAAAGCTCACGTGGTCCGACCTCGAGCCGCGGCAGCGTTCGCGCCTCCGCGCGGAGAGCGTGCAGCTCATCACCCACGGGCAGCCGCTCGATCAAGGGCTGCGGCAGGTGGCCCATCCGCTCCAGCGTTTCCGACAAATGTCCGAGGCGCTGAAGCGCCTCGGTGATCTTCGCGAGAGACTCGGCCGGCGTCTCACGCGCCGTGTCGCAAACCACCTCGGCATGCAGCGGCTCTTCGTAGGGATCGCTGACCCCCGTGAAATTGGCGATCTCGCCGGCCAGCGCCTTGCGATACAGACCCTTGGTATCGCGCTCGGTCAGCGTCTCGATCGCGCAGCGCATGTAAACCTCGACGAAGCCGGCGGTCTGCGCGCGAACCTCGTCGCGTACCTCGCGATAAGGCGAGATCGCGGCAGTGATCGCGACCCCGCCGCTGCGAGCGACCAGCCGCGCCACATAACCGATCCGCCTGACGTTGGTGTCGCGGTCTTCTTTGGAGAAGCCCAGACCCTTCGACAGGTGCATGCGCACTTCGTCCCCATCGAGCAGCTCGACGTGGCGGCCGCGCCGCTCGAGCTCTGCCTTCAGCGCGTTGGCGATGGTTGATTTGCCCGCGCCGGACAGGCCTGTGAACCAGACGACAAAGCCCCGGCTCACGCTTCCACTCCCAGCAGGCCCCATCGCCGCCTGATCTCGCGGTCGAGGACTCCGAACCCGAGGTCGACCGCCACGCCGATAGTAAAGATCACCATCATCAGCGCGATCAGCTGCTGCGTGTCCGAGAGGTTCTGGGCCAGCCGCAGCTGCTGTCCCAGCGAAGGCTGGTGTCCCGCGAAGGCGATGATCAGCTCGCCGGCCATCAGGCTGCGCCAGGCGAATGCCCAGCCCTGTTTCAGCCCGCCGATGAATGACGGAAGGGCGGCCGGCAGGATGACGTAGCGGTACAGGCCGAGGCCACGTGCGCCCATCACGCGGCCAACGCGCACCAGCAGCGGCTGCACGTGATCGACGCCGCTCAACAGGCCATTCGCGATGGCCGGAGCGGCACCCAGCAAGACCACGAAGATGATCGCCGGCTCGCTGTGCTGAAACAGCAGGATCGCCAGCGGGAACCACGAAATCGAAGGCATGGACTGCAAGCCCAGCAGGGCCGATCCCAGCGCCCTGCGCACTATCGACACGCGGGCGACCAGGAGTCCGACTGCGCTGCCGGCGACGACTGCGATCCCGTAACCGAGCACCGCACGCTGGAGAGTGATCCCGACACCAACGTAGAAGTCGCCGCGGCTGAGGTCGTCGAACAGACTGCGAAATACCGGAAGCGGCCCAGGGAGCACGTTGGCCGGCTTCCATCCCGACCACACCACGACCTGCCACGCGGCCACCGCCAGGGCGAATGCCACCAGCTGCGGCCAGAGCCCCGACCACAAACGGAGCTGAGGCGCGCGGCTCCAGCGCGGCTCACTGTCGGCGATGTCGCGAGCCTCCAGCTCCGTTGCCAGCTCAGCCATTGCGCCGCATCTCCTGCTTGAGCCGGTCGGTGATTCGGCCCGCGATCACCGCCAGCTGTGGCGAATCGAGGCTGCGCGGCCGCGGCAGGTCGACAACGACCTCATGTGCGACTCGCCCGGGCCGGCTGGTGAAAACCAGGACGCGGTCGCCCAGGCGTACGGCCTCGCGGGCGTTGTGCGTGACGAAGAGGATGGTCAGCCCGTTCTGGCTCCACAACCGCTCGAGCTCCTCGTGCAGCAGGTCGCGCGTGATCGCATCGAGCGACGCGAACGGCTCATCCATGAGCAGCACGTCCGCGTCCTGAGCCAGGGCGCGCGCGAGCGCCACGCGCTGCTTCATGCCACCCGACAGCTCGTGAGGGCGCCGCCTTTCCCAGCCATCGAGATGGACCCGGCGGAGGAGGTCGGCGGCGATCCTGGATCGCGCCGGGTTGCGCACCCCGCGCAGCTCGAGCGCCAGCTCGACGTTGCCCGCTGCGGTGAGCCACGGCAAAAGGGCCGCCTCCTGGAAGATGAGCGCCATGTGGCCGTGGACATGAGCCCGCCCCCGCGTTGGTTGCTCGAGGCCGGCGAGCAGGTTGAGCAGCGTGCTCTTGCCGGAGCCGGATGCGCCCACGACGCAAACGAACTCCCCTCGTTGGACCTCGAGGCTCACACCCTGCAAGGCCATCAGGAGGCGATCGCCATGCGGGTAGGCCATGGTCAGCGCCTCGACGCTGAGCGAGTGTTTCTCGGAAAGCTCGAGCACCTTGCTCATTGCTTCGCAGCCCAGTGAAGGCCGCATTCCTTGACCTCGCCCCCCTGCTCCCACCACCAGCGGCCGGCGCGCTCGTCCTCGCCGCTTGTGGTGGCGCGGGTGCACGGCTCGCATCCGATCGACGTGTACCCGCGTTCGTACAGCGGGTGATACGGGAGGTCGTGCTCGTGGATATAGGCCCAGACCTGGTCCTTGGTCCACGAGGCCAGTGGCGCGATCTTCGTCAGGCCCTCGTGCTCGGGGTCGAGCGCGACGACGCGAGTCTGCGAGCGCGTCGCGGCCTGCTGGCGGCGGAGGCCGGTGACCCACGCGTTGTACCCACCCAGCGCGCGAGCCAGCGGCCGCGACTTGCGGACCTCGCAGCAGAGGCGCCTGAGGTCGGGCGATCGATGGAACAGGTTGACGCCATGGGTGCCGACCATCCCGGCCAGGTCGCCCGCGTCGGGCGAGACCACCTCGATCTCGATTGCATATCGATCGCGAACGCGGTCGATGATGTCGTACGTCTCCTGCGGCAGGCGGCCAGTGTCCAGCGTGATCACATGCACGTCATGGCGGATGCGCACGGCCATGTCGATGAGGACCGAGGACTCGGCCTGGAAGCTGGCCACGATCGCGACCCGCGGAAACGATCGGTACGCCCAACCCAGGACCGCTTCCGGCGCCGCGAACTCCAGTTCCTGCGGAGCTGCGACGCTCATGCGGTCCTTTCCTCTGAAACCGCGACCTGTCGAAGCGCGTCGAAGCCGACGCGCTCGGTCCAGTTCCCGAAACCCTCGCCGGGAGTGCGCTCGGAGTGGAAAGCCTCGAACAGCGGGCGCAGCAGTGCTGGAATGTCGGTGATTGGCACGTTGGGGGCAAACACGCGGTTGAGGCGGGTGCCGTCGAAATCCCCACCAAGCATCACGTCGTACTTGCCGAGCGTTGTGCCCACGAAGCCGACGTCGCCGAGATAAGGACGCGAGCAGCCGTTCGGGCACCCGCTCATGCGGAAGCTGATGCGCTCGTCGGCAAGACCCAGCTCATCAAGCAGGGACGCGAGCTTGCGAACGAGGCTTGGCAAAGCGCGCTCCGCCTCCGCCACGGCCAGGCCGCAGGTTGGGATGGCAGGGCAGGCCATCGCATAGCGGATGGCCCGGGGGATGGATTCCACCGGCGCGATCCCGAACTCCGCCATCAGCGCTTCGACGCGCGATCGCTGGGCTGGCTCGATGTCCGCGAGGATCACGTTCTGCTGTGCGGTCAGCCGTATCTGCGGATGCAGCTCCTCGACGATGCGCCGCAGCCCTGAACGCGAGCGCACATCGCCGACGTCGGCGATGCGTCCGTTTTCGATGTAGATGCCGACGTACAGGCGGCCGTCGCCTTGCTCGTGCCAGCCCAGGTGGTCGTCAACGGGCTTCCAGGAGAGCGGCTCCGGCGGCTGCAGCTCGAATGACAGCCGCTTCTGCACCTCGCCGCGAAACCATTCGAGCCCGCGGTCGGCGATCGTGTACTTGAGACGCGCGTGGCGTCGGTTGCTGCGGTCGCCGTAGTCGCGCTGGACCGCAACGACCTCGCGAGCGACATCCACGACCTGCTCCGGCTCGACGAACGCGAGCGGCACCGCCACCGCGACAAACGTCTCCGGCTTGTTGTGCGTACGCCCAAGCCCGCCACCCACCAGGAGGTTGAATCCGCGTAGGGTTCCATCGGGGCGCTTCATCGCGACGATGGCGAGGTCGTGCGCGTAGACGTCGACGCAGTTGTCGCCCTCGAGTGCGACTGTGGTCTTGAACTTGCGCGGCAGGTACTGCTCGCGATAAAGGGGTTCGACCTCGGGCTCCGATGACTTCACGACCTCGCCGTCGAGCCAGATCTCGTGATACGCACTGGTGCGCGGTGTGAGCTCGGCGACCATCGCGGAGATCGCGCGCTGGACCTGCGCGTGGAAGTCATCGACGAGCGGCTCTGGGCAGCACATGATGTTCCGCTCGACGTCGCCGCAGCCCCCCAGCGTGGTCAGCAGGGCGTCGTTGATGGCGCGGATGGACTTCTTGATGTCGCCCTTGAGCACGCCGTGGAGCTGAAAGTCCTGCCGGGTCGTCACGCGCAGCGTGCCGTTGGCCCAGCGGCGGCTGATCTCGTCGTGGGCGATGTACGCATCCGGCGAGACGACGCCCCCTGGGATGCGGGTCCGGATCATGAGCTGGTGGTGCTTGTCGAGGCCGCGCGCCCGGGCCTCCTTGCGGCGGTCGCGGTCGTCCTGCTGATAAATGCCGTGGAACTTGAGCAGCGTCTCCGAGTCGTCGCCGAAGGCGGGCGTGTCTTCGAGAAGCTCCTCCTTGATGAGACCACGCAGGTGATTGCTGCCTGCCTTGATGGACTCGTTCTTCGAGAAGCCTTCGAGAGATGTGCCGTCGGACAGATTGGACAACTGGATGCGCCTCCGCTGATGTGGTGATACCGAACGTTTGGGATTGAGCACGCGCTCCGGCGCGTGCTGGGGGAAACCCCCGGTCAGGACGTCCGGTCAGCTACAGAAGCAGCTGGCGCAGCGAACGTAGTCGATGGCGCGCCGCCGGGTGAGCGGGGCCAAAGCAGCAACGGCTGGACTACGCATCGCGCTAAAAGAGTACCGAAAAACAGGCATCAATGCTGCGATCAAGTCGCAAAAAGAAGGAGGGAGCCAGCACGAGCCTCGGCTCCCTCCTCGCTAAAACCAGTGCTAGGGCTGCGAGTCAGGGTTCGACATGGCAAACCACCGGCCGGCCGGGAAATTGGCAACGAAAACGATTGGGTCCTTGCAGGGACGTGGTAGATCGACCGTGGCACGGATGTGCGAATTCCCGCTTGGGCTGGCGTCTGCACTGCCAGTGGAGACGTTGGCCACGCCATCGGGGGTGAGACAGCTCACCGTGGCTTCAAATTTAGGAGCGGGGTTGATCCCGTCCAACGAAGGAATCACCAAGCCGGTAACGGTCACGTCAACCACGCCCTGCTGGCTGACCGTGCCAGTGCCTGTCGAGATCACCCAGGGCAGGCCACCGCCCTTGATGCCCCGATCGTTGAAGGTGCCGACGGCGGCCCCGGTCACCGGCGTCATCGATGAGAAGTCGGTCAGGTTCCCCTTTTCATCGGCCAAGGCAGGGGCGGCGCTCGCCCCGAGCAGCCCGAGGGCGGTGATTGCGGTCACGAGAACTCTTCCGAATATGCGCATGGCAACTCCTCCGGAGTGAAGCTGAATGACGTTCGCCGTTAGCTACCGGGGTGGGTTACTTGTTGTGGCTCGGTCTCCACTTCGGCGGCGGTCCGAACCTCGGCTCCAGGAGTTTCCCGACCTCACCTTCCGCCGGAAAGCGGTCGAGCCTTGCCTTGCTGAAGACCTCCTGCCCGTCGATGAGCACCTCGAAACGGCCTTTGCTGCCTGTCTTCAGCTCGACTCCATCGAGCAGTGGCGCCCAAGCATCCATGAGCTCCTCAGCCAGGCTCACGGCCTGGTCGAGGTAGTCTCAAGGGACGCAGAATTCGATCGTGATACTGGGTTTCGCTGTGGTCATCCAACGGCCTCAACACTTCGTACACTTGCCGGCAAGGAGCTATTCCCCGATGAGCAAACAGAGCCCTGAAGGCGTGCTGGTGGTGGAGTGCGCGTGCGGCATTCTCATGCGCGGGACGGTGGACGAAATCGTCCCGATCGTGCAGAAGCACGCCAGCGAGGCCCACAACATGAAGGTCACGCGGGAGGACGTGCTCTCGAGGGCGCGTCCGGAAGCCTGAAACCAAAAGAGCAGGCGAATCCGGCGGCGCCGGCCCCATGGGGCACCGAGGGGCCGGTCCAGGCCGAGGTTTTCGTCGTGCGCATGCGAGGGGATCGGCTGGTGCTCACGGGCCCGTGCGGCGCCGACGCCTGGTACATCGAATCGCACGACGAGGACGATCCCATGGAGATCGTCAAGCGCCTGTCGACCAACCTCATGGGCCCGCCGCTGCTGGTGCACTCGACATCGTGGCGTCGAGGTGCCGGCGGCGTGTTCTTGAGCTTCCTGGTCGTCATCGCCGAGGACCAGGCGCCGGATCTCGAATCCGTGCCGATCACGCGAGCGGACCTGGCGCGGAACTCCGCGACCGAGGCGGCTAAATCGATCTCCGCCAATCAGGTCGTCGAGCATGCACTGAGGCACCTGGCCTGGCTGGCGCAAGACGACCCGGCCGTGAAGGCCACGCTTTCACCGGCGTGGCTCGCGGCGCTGGCCGGCTACGTGCCGGCGCCATTCCGCCACCTCGGCTGAGGCCTGCGTGCTCTCACGCCCCACTCCCTAACCCTCTCCCCGTAGGGGAGAGGGGATTGGTGTCACGCCCCACTCTCTACCAACCCTCCTGAACGACCGCCACGCCGCGCGGGCCGAGGCGGATCAGGCCGCGGTGCACCTCGCTGCCGTCCACGAGGTTGACGCCGGGGTCGGCGATGGGCACGTCGACGGGCACATCCCGGTGATTGAGTAAGAAGAGGATCGAGCTACGAGGCCCAGACCGGCGCACCGCTGAGACTCCGGCCGGTGCCTCGATCACTGGCTTGACGCCGGCCTGGTTGGCGGCGGTGCGCAGGATCCGCCCCATCGCCGCCGGCTCGGGCCGGGTGGCGATGTAGATCGCCCGGCCCTGCCCGAACTTGTGGCTCGTGACCGCGGGGTGACCGTCCAGGTTCGAGCCCGAGAACTGCGCCAGCACCTCGGCGCCCGAAGGCGCGATCAGCTCGCTCCAAAGGTCAGCCTGCGCGTGGGCGCCATCCGCGAACTTGAGCTTGACCTGCTCGCCGTCGGCCAGCGGAAACCAGTCGACCACCTCCAGGCCCAGGAGATTTCTGAACGGCTCGGGGTAGCCGCCGAGGCGGATGTGCTCGAACGGATCGACAATCCCGCTGAAGAAGGACATCACCAGCGTGCCGCCCCCCTCTACGAAGGCGATGAGGTTGGCCGCCGCCTCATCGCTGACCAGGTACACGCTCGGCGCGAGCACGAGGCTGTACGAAGAAAGATCGTCAGACGCTCGCGCGAAGTCCGCGATCAGGTTGGCTTCGAAGATGCGCCGGTAGTACGCCTCCAACTGGTCGACGTGGTGAATGCGAATCGACGGCTTCGACGGCAGCTCGAGCGCCCACCACGATTCCCAGTCGTGGAGGATCGCCACGTCCGCGGTCACGCGTGTGCCGCACACGGGGTCGAGGCGAGCGAGCTCGCGTCCGAGCTTGACGACTTCGTGCCAGGTGGGCGATTGCTCGGGCCGACCGTGCGGAACCATCGCGCTGTGGAACTTCTCGGCGCCGGCGCGTGACTGGCGCCACTGGAAAAACATGACGCCGTCCGCGCCTCGGGCCAGCGCCTGGTAGCTCCACAGGCGCATTTGCCCCGGAGCTTTGGCCACATTCACGTCGCGCCAGTTGACGCGGTTGGAGGTCTGCTCCATCAGAAGCCACGGACGGCCGTGACCAAGCGAGCGCATCAGGTCGCCCGCCATCGCCGCCCGCATCCCGGCCTCGGGGTCAGCCGGGTCCTGGTAGACGTCGTCGCTGACGACGTCCTCGCGTTCTGCCCACTTCCAGTAGTCGAGCGGCTTGAAGAAGCGCATGAAATTGGTCGTGATGGGGACGCCTGGGCTGCGGTCCGTGAGGATCCCGCGCTCGAGCTCGTAGCACTCGAGCAGTGCGTCCGACGAGAAGCGCATGAAGTCGAGCTGCTGGCTCGGGTTGGGCCACGTGGGCGTGCGCCGGGGCGGCAGGATCTCGTCCCAGTCCGAGTACCGCTGCGACCAGAAGTCCGTGCCCCAAGCCCGGTTCAGGTCCTCGAGCTCCCCATACCGTTGCTCCAGCCATTGGCGAAACGCGAGCGCCGAGACGTCGCAATAGCAGGCCGGCACATGGCAGCCGAACTCGTTGCCCACGTGCCACATCGCGAGCGCCGGCTGATCGGCGTACCGGGTCGCCAGAGCCGTCACCAGCCGGCCGGCCGCGCCGCGGTAGATTGGGCTGCTGGGGCAGTAGTGCTGCCGGGCCCCATGCGAGAGGCGGACGCCGTCAGCGAGCACCGGCAGCATCTCCGGGTGCGCGTGTGACAGCCACGGCGGCGGCGACGCAGTGGCGGTCGCCAGGTCGACCCGCACGCCGCCTTCGTGCAGCATGTCCATGATCCGATCCAGCCATTCGAAGTCGAATTTGCCCTGGGTCGGCTCTAGGCGCGACCACGAAAAAATGCCGAGGGAGACGAGGTTGACCCCCGCCTCTTTCATGAGTCGGACATCCTCCTCCCAAACGTGCTCCGGCCACTGGTCGGGGTTGTAGTCGCCGCCATAGGCGATGTGAGGCAGCCTCTCGCCGAGGAGAGGACTCACGCCAGTTGTGCCGCCAGGGTGCGAGCTCAGCCTTTTGTAGATCCGAGCGTCAGGCCGGCGGGGCCATGCTCGTCACGGGGTCGGCCACGCTTAGATCTTATGATCCGGGTTTACTCCGGAGGAAGCGAATTCCAGAAGCTTTGCATGGTGCTCTGCAGCTGAGCCAGGTCCTGGTGAGGATTCGCGAGGAATTTCTTGAGGAAGCCCTGCAGGCCGTCGGCACCCGCGAAGTCCGATCGCGAATCTCGGTCGAGTTGAGTGATCCTCTTTGCGGAGCTTACAAGCTGCCGCGCCCTCAGTTGCAGCGAGGTGTAGGTGCTCGTGTCGGCGTCGTTCGCCGTTGGGATCGAACCTGTCACCTGCTTGAGCAGGAGGCCCTGCGTTGAGCCCTTGGCCAAGAACTCGAGGAACGCCTTCGCCTGCCCCGAATCCTTGCTGAGCGTCGGCGACTTCTTGCTGATCATGTAAACGTCGATCGGCGCATCGAGCGCCTTCTCGGTGTCGTACTGCGTTCCGAGATCCGGGAAGGGGAAGAAATCAAGCTGGTCGATGTCGGCCTGGTGGCCGCTGGCCTTGAACTCGTCGGACACGAACAACCCGATAACGTACATGCCGGCGGTCTTGCGGAGCAGCTGGCGTGCCGCTTGCTGCCAGGTGGTAGTTAGAGGGTCGGGCGGATAGTACTGGGTGATCTCTGCCCATTTCTTGAAGACCGCCGTGACGTTGGAGTCTGTCCACTGCTCCCTGCCGCTCAAGAGGCGGGTGTGAAAGTCGCAGCCGTTGAGCCGGAGGTTGATGGCATTGAAGGTTCCCTGCGCGGGCCAACCGTCACTTTCGCCCATGGCGATCGGGAACAACCCGTCAGTCTTCATCTTGGCGCACAAGCCTTTGAACCCATCCCAGTCGGTCGGGATCGTGTAGCCCTTCTGTGCGAAGACGTCCTTGCGGTAGAAGACCGCCCATGGGTAGTAATCCGTGGGGACGGCGTAGACATGGCCGTCGTTGCCTCTGACCGCCGTCGCAAATGCATCCGTGTAGTTGGACTTGACCGCAGTCCAGACGTCGTCGATCGGAGTGGCCAGGCCTCTTTCCGCGAAGAACCGCATGCGATGTCCTGAAAACCACGTAAAGACGTCATCCGGCGTGCCCTGCAGGTAGGCCCTGATCGGGTCCAGGACGGTGCTGTTACTGACGCTGCTGATCGTGACCCTGGTGCCTCCATTGGCCGGACCGAATGCTTCGGCTACGGCCGCCAAACCGGCCTTGAATCCAGGGTCGTTGAAGATGTCACCGATGCGGAGCGAGCCGCCAGCGGCGGTCACGCTCGTGATGGTCGAGCCCGTGGTACAGGCGGCCAGAAAAGCAGCCAAACTCCCGTAGCCGGCGAGCTTCAGGATGTCTCGTCGCGACAGATCGAAATTCAGTGACAGCTCAGTTTCCAGGATAGGATGTAACCCACTAATGGCGTCAGTCAGCTACGAGCACGTGACCAAGCGCTTCCCCGGCGGAACGCTGGCCGTCAACGATTTCAACCTCGAGATCAAGGACACCGAGTTCATGGTCCTCGTCGGCCCATCAGGCTGCGGCAAGTCGACCGCCCTGCGCATGCTGGCCGGCCTCGAGGAGGTGACCGAGGGCGATATCAAGATCGGCGATCAGGTCGTCAACGAGATGCCGCCCAGGGATCGAGATATTGCGATGGTGTTCCAGTCCTACGCGCTCTATCCGCACATGACCGTGTTCGACAACCTGGCCTTCGGCCTGCGCATGCGAGGGACGCCGAGACAGGACATCGAGCGCCGCGTGAACTCAGCCGCCAACATCCTCGAGCTCGGCCCGCTGCTCAAGCGCAAGCCACGCCAGCTGTCAGGGGGGCAGCGGCAGCGCGTCGCGCTGGGTCGCGCCATCGTGCGCGAACCCCAGGCATTCCTCCTTGACGAGCCGCTCTCGAACCTCGATGCCAAGCTGCGCATCCAGACTCGCATCGAGCTCCAGAAGCAGCATCGCGCCCTGCAGGCGACCTTCATCTATGTCACTCACGACCAGGTCGAGGCGATGACGATGGGCGATCGCATCGCGGTGATGAAGGACGGCATCTTGCAGCAGGTGGCGCCACCGCGCCAGATCTACGACAACCCCGTGAACATGTACGTCGCGGGCTTTATCGGCAGCCCGGCCATGAACTTCATTCCGGTCACCGTTCAGGGCACAACGGCCAAGGCGACCGGCTTCGAGCTCGAGCTCCCGACCGCGCCGGGCATCGAGAAGGGCGTGCTGGGCATCCGGCCCGAGGCGCTGACGGAGCACCCACGCGAGGGCCACTCAGGGCTCGACCTGAAGGTCGAGGTATGCGAGGTGCTGGGCGCGGACCAATTCCTCTACGGGACCGTGGGCGGCGACGCGATCACGGCGCGGGTCGATCCCAACATGAAGGTCAGCCCGGGTGACCGCGTGCGGCTTGGCGTCGACATGCGGCGCCTGCACCTGTTCGACGGTCCCACGGGCAAGGCTATTCAATAAATCGTGGTCCCGCAGGACGCCTTCGGGCGCACGGGCCACAACAGCAGCCGGACGATCTTCGGCGCGGCGGCGCTCTCGAAGGTGACGCAGGCGGCCGCCGACCGGACGCTCGAGGTCCTGCTCCGCCACGGCGTCAATCACATCGACGTTGCCGCCAGCTATGGCGACGCCGAGCTGCGGATCGCCCCGTGGCTGAAGAGCGAGCCGCAACGATTCTTCCTCGCCACCAAGACCGGCGAGCGAACCGCCAAGCGTGCGCGCGACGAGCTGCACCGATCCCTCGACCGGCTCGGCGTCGATCACGTCGACCTGTGGCAGCTGCACAACCTCGCGGATCCGATCGAATGGGACACCGCGCTCAGTCCGGGTGGCGCCATCGAAGCCGCCGTCGAAGCGCGCGACCAGGGCCTGGTCAAATGGATCGGCGTCACCGGCCATGGCGCGCAGATCGCCGCGAACCACCGGCGCTCCGTGGATCGTTTCGACTTCGACTCGGTGCTGCTCCCGTACAACTTCGTGACCATGCAGCTGCCCTACTACGCCGAAAACTTCACAGCCCTCAGCCGGACCTGCGCCGAGCGCAATATCGCGTTGCAGACGATCAAGTCGATCGCCGCGAAGCCATGGCTGGGCCGCGAACGCACGCACGCGACCTGGTACGAGCCGCTCGAAGATCAGGCTGACATCGACCTCGCGGTATGGTGGGTGCTCGGCAGGCCGAGCGTCTTCCTGAACACCGCCGGCGATATCGATTTGCTGCCTCGCGTGCTCGACGCCGCGGAGCGCTTCGAGAAGCGCCCGACCGACGCCCAGATGGCGGCGCTGCTGGAACGCTCGCGGACGGAGCCTTTATTCGTCTGAAGCCAGGCTGAGCTCGGCAAGCTTGATCGCGCCGGCGACGGGCGCCTCCTGTAGGCGGGTCGCCGCGCCGAGCCGCTTGCGCACCGCGGACTCCAGCCGCGATTGATTCAAGAGCTGCCCGCCCGCGAGCACCAGAGGACCGTCAAGCGAGAGCTGCTTGCGCACCAATCCCACCAGGTCTCCGAGGGCGGAGGCGGTGCGCTCGACGAGCAACGCCGCGCCCGCATCGTCGCCGGCCGCCTCGAACACGACGCCCGCCAGGGCCGCCCACTCACGAGGCTCGTTCAAGCCGTTCAGCCTGCCCATGAGCTCGGTGGCGCTGCGCGCTGTTACGGCCTCGAGCATTGATTCGCCGAGCGCGCCCAACGGCTCGCCGGAATCGAAGCGCAGCATCACCTCGCGGGCTGCCTCGCGCGCAAGCCACGCCGCGCTCCCATCGTCGCCGACGAGCCAGCCCCAGCCACCGGCGCGCGCCTCCCGCCCGGTTTCATCGCGGCCGTAGGCGACCGAACCCGTGCCGCTGATGAGCGCAATGCCGGTCTCGAATCCGGCCGCGGCCAGGACGAGCCGTGCGTCGTGGACGACCGTGATCCTGCAATCCGGAAGCAGCGCCGACAGAATGCGCTCGAGTCGCTCGCGACCTGCCGGCACCTCCGCCCCGGCCGAGCCGGCGCAGCAAGCGATCGGCGTCACGGCTATGCCGGCAAGCAGCTCGCGAAGCCGGCTCTCCACCACGCGCGGTCGCAAGGCGGCGACGTTTGCGCCCGGACCCTCGGCTTCGGCGACGATGCGGCCGTCCTCGACCAACCGGGCTCGGCTCGACGAGCCTCCGATGTCGAGACCGAGCAACGCCCCGCGTATCACCAGGTGCGCGTGATCTTGTGGAGCGCGCGCGGCTGATCAGGGTCGACGCCGCGCGCGACAGCGACCCGGTGCGCGAGCAGCTGGCCGAGGACCGCCAGCGTCAACGGTGTCAGCTCCTCCGGAAGTCCGGAGTCGTGAACCACCGCTGCGTCAAGGCCGCTCGGCGCGCTCGCTCCGTCGAAGAGCCCGATCACGCGGCAACCGTAATCCACCAGTCGCGCGCAGATCGACTGGAGGTCGGCTTCTACCGAACCGCCACCGCCGACCAGCACCACAGGGAAGCCAGGCTCGACCACCGCGATCGGCCCGTGCTCGAAGTCGGCGACCGACCACGCGCGGGCGAGCACGTAGCTCGTCTCGGTCAACTTGAGCGCGATCTCCTCGGCGGTGGAGAAGTTGAACCCACGTCCGAGCACGATCGCGCGCGGGCCGGCGAGCGCCGGCACGAGCTGGTCGAGCTCAACCTCGGCCTTCAGCGCGCCGATCATGCTCGACGGGACCCGTGTCAGCGCGCGTTCGAACCCATCATCGCGATCGATTGCGTTCGAGATCAGCGCCAGGGCAAGGAGACTTGCCGTGTACGTTTTCGAAGCGGGCACGCTCCGTTCGGGTCCTGCTTGGAGCGGCAACACCAGGTCGGCGACTGAGGTCATTTTCGAGCTCGGCTCGTTGGTGATCGCGACCGTCATCGCACCCTGCCGCACCGCCTCTTCGAGTACGGCGAGCACGTCTGGTGACGCGCCCGACTGCGAGATGCCGATCACGCACTGGCCGTCGAGTGAGGGAGGGCTCGCATAGCGCGTGAACAGGGACGGAGCCGCGAGTGCGACGAGCGCCCGATTGCGCCGCCCGAAGAGGTACTTGGCGTAGAGGGCGGCGTGGTCCGAGCTGCCCCTGGCGGCGATGACGAAACCCCGCGGGCGCACATCGCGGTATCGCGCGCCGATGGCATCGACGGCGGGTCGGCTCTGCTCGATCAATCGAGCTGCGACCTCCGGCTGCTCGCCGATCTCGTCGTGGAATCGGCTCACTTTCGGAACCGGACCTTCCCCCCGACCATCGTCAGGCGCACCCGCAGATCGCCGTCCAGGACCACGAGGTCTGCGCACCCGCCGACGTGGATCCGGCCCAGGCCCCGCTCACCCAGCACACGCGCAGGCACCGTCGACGCCATCGCGATTGCGCGCGACGCGTTTACGCCAGGCACTGCCGCGATACGCCGTACCAAGTCGTCCATGCTCGCCGCGCTTCCGGCCAGCGTCCCGTCTTCCAGGCGCACCACCATGCCGTCGCTGATCACAGGCCGGCCCGTGAGGCTGTAGACGCCAGGCGGCGCACCCGCGGCGGCGGTCTGGTCGGTGGTGAGCGCGATTCGCGTCGAGTCCTTCACGCGGACCAGCTGCGCGCACGAGGCAGGATGAACATGTTCGCCGTCCGCTATCAAACCAACAGACACACGCGGGTCGAGGAGTAGCGCCAAGGCAATACCGGGGCGGCGATGGTGCACGGGCGGCATCGCGTTGTAGATATGAGTTCCAAACCGGATCCCCGCGGTGATCGCGCGACGGCCCTGCTCGAAATCGGCGCCCGTGTGTCCGGCGCTCACCACGATGCCGGCGCGCACCAGCCGGCCGATCGCATCGAGCGCGCCCGGCAGCTCGGGCGCAAGCGTGACCAGCCGGGGCCGCGCCAGCGCAATCACGTCCACGCTTGCGGGCTCTGGATCTGCCAGGCACGCGCGCTCGTGCGCGCCCCGGAAGGATGGGTTGATGAAGGGACCCTCGATGTGGGCGCCGAGGACCCGCGCGCCCGGAGACTCGGCGGCGGCCGCGGACGCGGCGAACTCGGCGCCAACCCTGACCGGAGCCGAGATGAGCGTGGGCAGAAAGGCGGTGACGCCGGTTGACGGCAGCAGCTCTGACATGGCGGCGATCTCATCCCGACCCCCGGCAGCGTCATGGCCACCGAACCCATTGGCCTGCAGGTCGATGAAGCCGGGAGCGATCCATTCCCCAGGCTTGCCGGTCACTTCCTCGTCCGGGGGTCGCGGCGGCTTGCCGGCACCGACCCATGTGATCAGGCCGTCCTCGACGAGGACGCCATCGACGGCGCCGTCCAACCCGTGCACGCGCCCACGGAAGAGCGTGCTCACGTATGAGCCCTTTCCCCGAGCGCGACTGCGAGATCTCCACGCGCAGCGGTTAATCGAACCCGGGCTGCGGCCGCGTCGAGGCTGCAACGAAGCATCAAAATGGCGAGTTTCGCGTTTCCGCCCGCATCGTGTAGCGCCGCATCGATTTTCTCGTCGGAAAAGCCGGTCAGCTCTCGCACGATGCGCTTGGCGCGACCGCGCAGCTTTTCATTCGCAGTGACGACGTCGACCATCCGTCCCCGGTAGGTGTGGCCGAGCCGGGTGAAAACACAGGTGCTGATCATGTTCAGGGCGGCCTTTTGCGCCGTGCCCGCCTTGAGCCGCGTCGAGCCTGCGATCACCTCGGGGCCCGCATCGATCTCGATGGCGATGTCCGCGGCTGCACCCAGCGGTGATCCGGGGGCGCAGCTCAGCCCGACGACGAGAGTCCCCGCGCGACGAGCCTCGGCGACTGCCGCCAGCACATATGCGGTGCGGCCGCTCGCGCTCACGCCCACAACCGCATCGCGCGGGCCCAGCGCCGCGCCACGCGCGTCGGCAGCGCCCATCTGGCTGTCGTCCTCCGCCTCGCCGTCGCCGGCGTTATGCGCCTGGACGACGTCCGGTGACACGCCGAAGGTGGCCGGGCACTCCGCGGCGTCGAGCGCGGCCAGCCGGCCGCTGGTCCCGGCCCCGAAATAGTGAAGCCGGCCGCCTGAGCGCAGTCGCTCGGCGATCTGCTCGACCGCTTCCGCAATCCCCTCCAGCGCTGAGTGAACGGCTTCGACCGCTCGCTTGTCCTCGATATGGATGAGCTCGAGCAGCTCGCGGACGTTGAGCGCGTCCATCTCGTCGGCCCGCGGGTGGGCGGTCTCGCTCATCTGCCCAGCAAGACCTCGGCGGCGGCGATGCCGCAGACGCGCGAGGCGCCATGGGTCACCAGGTAGGCGGCCGCGGCCGGCGGCCGGCACGCGGGCAGGCCCATCTCGACCAGGATCGCGTCGGGGCGCTGCACCAGCACGGCTTCCGTAAGGGCTGCCATCCAAGGGTGGCGGTGAAGGTTCCTCACGACGAGCACCAGGCTGCGCGCGGCCGCGTCTCCGAGGATGCCCTCGAGGTTCGCCGGTGGACCGTCGAGCTCGAGCGCGGTGACGCGGACGCCGAGGCGGGTCAGCGGATCGGCCACGCCCCAAGGCACCACGCCGGCGGCTTGCGATGGAGTGGATCTCAGCTGAACGACAACGGGATTGCCGTCGATCCGCACGGATCCTTCGGCCTGGACGGCGCGACGGGCGGCGGTCAAACCGATCCTCGGGTTCCGGGCCTGCGCTCCATGATGCTGTTGACGCCATTCCGCGAGTCGGTCCACACGCGCGGCGGCTTCCGCGAGCCGCGCCTCACTCATCCGACCCGACCTGACCGCGGCCGCGATCGCCTCGCGCAGCTCATCGGCTACGTCCTCGCCGGCCAGACCGCCGCCGATGCAAAGGAGATCGCAGCCGGCGGCCAGCGCGAGCACCGCGCCCTCCACGATGCCAACACCGGCGGCGATCGCCCGCATCTCCAGCCCGTCGCTGACCGCCAGGCCCTCGAATCCCAGCTCACCACGGAGGACGCCGGTCATGATCTTGGCGCTGATCGTCGCGGGCACGTCGTCGATGGACGGCACCACGATGTGCGCGCTCATCACCGCCCGGACTCCGGCGGCGATCGCAGCCCGAAACGGCTCGAGCGCGCCCGCGTGTGGGTCCTCATCGACGATTGGAAGGTCGAGGTGGGAGTCGAGCGAGGTGGCGCCGTGACCGGGGAAATGCTTGACGCACGCGGCGACACCTGCCTCCTGCAACCCAGCCACCCACGCGGCCGTCTGCCGCGCCACCGGCGCCGCCTGGGCGCCGAACGCGCGCACGCCGATGATGGGATTGATCGGGTTGCTGTTCACGTCGGCGACTGGAGCGAGGTCGAGGTCGATGCCGGCGGCGGCGAGGTCAGCGCCCATCGCGCGCGCGACCGAGCGCGTGAGCCCGATGTCGTCCACGGCGCCGAGCGCGAGGTTGCCGGGGTACGAGCTTCCAGTCCTCGCCTCGAGCCGGGTTACATCTCCGCCTTCCTCATCGATCGCAATGAGCAGCTCGGGGCGCTCGGCATGAAGAGACGCTGTGAGCGCCGCGAGCTGCTCGGGGGACTCGACATTGCGCGCGTACAGGCACACGCCGCCGAGCCCGCCGGCGGTCCGCCTCAAGACCCATTCAGGGGCTTCCGTGCCGATGAACCCAGGCATGAGGCAGCGGTCGGCGAGGCGTTCGATCGAGTCCACCGTCAGCCCTTGACCGCGCCCGCGGTCAGCCCGCCGGCCACGTGCCGCTGGACGAGGAGGAAGAAGACCACGACTGGAAGAGCGGTCAGGGTCGCGCCGGCCATGAGCCCGCCCCAGTCGGTGCCGTGCTGGGTGGTGAAGGACGCTAGCCAGATGGTGAGCGTCTGCTTTGACGCGCTGCTCAAGAGGACGTAGGCGATGATGTATTCGTTCCAAGCTTGAATGAATCCGAAGATCGCCGTGGCCACCAGGCCGGGCGCGACGAGCGGGAACACGATGCGCAGGAACGCCCCCACACGGGTGGCTCCGTCCACCATCGCCGCTTCTTCGAGATCCACCGGAACGTTGGCGACGAACCCTCGCAGCGTCCAGATCATGAACGGGAGAACGATCGCGAGGTAGTACGCGATGACCCCCAGCAGGCTGTCTACCTGCCCCACCTTGTCGAGCAGAAGGTACACGGGGATGACCAATGCGGTGAGCGGCACCATCTGGACGGCGATGACAATGACCACGAAGGCCGTCCGGCCGCGGAATCCGAAGCGTGCCACCGAGACCGCGGCGAGAAAGGCAAGCGCGATGGAGATCGCGACCACGGAGAGGACGACCGTGAGGCTGTTGACCACGTCGTTCCAGAAGAACGGATAGTTGATCGCGCTGCGGAAGTTGTCGAAGGTAACGGGCGATGGGAACCAGACGGGGGTCAAGGTCAGGATCTCCTTGCCCGGTTTGAGCGCGGTGGACACCATCCAGTAGATCGGGAAGAGCATCACCACCAGAATCAGCACAGCCACCGTGTCTAAGAAGGTCCTCGTGATGATGCGCCGGCTCACACCGCCTCCTCGGTTAGTCGCACCGTCTGCCGCACGTAGGCGAACGTCACGACGACCAGGATGGCGATCGTGATCACCGCGGCTGCTGATCCGAGTCCGAACTGGCTGACCCGGAACGACTCCTGGAACGAATAGACCGACATGAGGAAGTAGTCCTGGCTCGGGCGCTGGTTGAGCAGTACCCACACCTGGTTGAACACCCCAAAGTCCCAAATCGTGGAAAGGCTGATGACGACGAGGAACACCGGACGGAGGATCGGAACGGTGATCCTGGTGAACACCTGCCACGGCCGCGCGCCGTCGATCTCGGCCGCCTCCACCAGCTCCCGCGGGACCTGCGTCAACCCCGCGTAGACCATCAAGGCCAGGAATGGAATTGCTCCCCAGACGACGATCACTGTGATCACCGTGAAGCCCTGGATTGGGTTCTCGAACCAGTTGTGATGGATGTAGTTGCCGGCGCCGAGATGCGTGAGCAGCCAGTTCACAACGCCGAACTCGTAGTCGAACATCCATTGCCACAGATCGATCGCCGGGACCGAGGGCGTAGCCCAGACGAGCACCAGGCCGGCGCTCAGGAGGATGCGGACCGCGCGGCTGACCCGCTCCAGCAGCAGCGCGATGCCGGTGGCGAAGAGCATCGACAGGCCGACGTTGACGACCGTAAAAATGAGTGAGACCGACAGCACATATCGGAACTGCGGGTCGACGCGGAAGGTCTGGAAGTTCTGCAGACCGACGAACTCACCCTGGTGCTGGAAGAGCTCCCGCAGGCCGTAGTGCTGGGTCGACAGCCACATCAGCATGCCCAGCGGATAGCCGAGCACGCCAAGGATGACGAGAAAGGCAGGCGCGATCAGCGCGTAGGGCAGGAGACGGCGGCCCCAGACGTGCCTCCAGGGGTCGGCCTCAGCTTGTGGTCGGGGGGCGACACGAACCCGTGCGTCCCCGGCCACTCCCATTGAAGCCGACCCCCTTTGGTCTTAGTGATCTAGCTGTTGAGTATCGTCGTGATCTTGTCGCTGGCGGCAGAGGTCGCAGTTGGGATCGATGACTTCCCGGTGAATATCGACACCAGCATGTCCTGCAGCACGTTAGCCGACTCGACGTTCGCCCAGTTGGGCGAGTTCGGCGTGAAGCGGCTGTTCTTGGCGGCGGCGGCGAAGATCGCCGGCAGCCCTGTGCTCAGGTTGACCAGCGAGGTCGTGTTCGGGATCACCCCGCCCACGGTCACCATCTGGCTCTGGTACTTGGTGCCGGCAAGCAGGCCCAGCCATTCCTGAGCGAGCGCCTGGTGCTGGCTCTTGGCGGAGATGCCAAGGTCGGATCCGCCGAGGAAGACGGGAGCCGTCTGGCCCGCGTTGTGGCTGGGGATCGGGAACGCGCCGAGCTTGTCCTTCAGGGTCGGGTCACCGGCCTTGGGGTCGGTGATGACGCCGACTTCCCAACCGTTGGCGATGATCATCGCGATGTGGCCCTGGGCAAACGCCTGGTCCTGCTTGGCCTCGTCGCCGGTCTTGTCGGCTCGAGAGAGCTTGGAAACCAGGTTCTGCAACTCCGTGAGGCCCTGCTGGGATTGCGAATCGTTGATCGCTCCGGTCCACTTGGTGCCTGACTGCGTGGCGATGTCGCCGCCGAAGTCCCAGACGAATGGCGCTGCCGCGTACCAGTACTTGCCAGGGAAGTACAGCGCGGAGAAGTTGGGGTCAGACCCGTACTTGGTCATGAGGGTCTGGCCGACCGACATCAGCTGGTCCATGCTGGTCGGCGGTTGTACCCCGGCATTCGCGAACATGTCGGTGCGGTAGATGACCGCCCGGCTGCCCGCATAGTACGGAACGCAGTACAGCTTCTTCTGGTAGGTGCAGGAGTCGGTCAGTGACTGGAGCCACGTCCCCGAGTTCTCGAAGCTGCCCTTCTTCGAGGAGATGTCCTGGAGCGCGCCGGCCGCGGCGTACTTGGCGACCAGCGTGTTGCCGAGCTCCATGATGTCCGGGGGCGCACTGCCGGCGAAGGCGGTGTCGAGCTTGGTGGTCACGTCCGACCACTGCTGGATCTCGACGTTGACGGTGACGTTCGGGTGCTTGGCCTTGAAGTCGGCGTTGACTCCGTCGACCACGCTCTGCGGCGCGCTCCCGTTCATGAGCCAGACCGTGAGCGTCCCGGTCTCGTTGCCGGTCGAGGTCGTGGGGGTGCCCCCACATGCAGTGGCGACTAGTGCGACCGCCGCCGCAACGGTGAACAAGAGCTTCCGCGGATTCATTTTTGTTGTTCTCCTAACCTTTGAATGTGGCGCTCGCGCGCCGTGGCTGTTGTCGCCGTCCCTCACCCTCGCCTGAGCGGTCGAGCGCGCGCGAGGCGCCGGCCAAGCGCCCGTTGCGACTCCGCTGCGGTGTCAGGTCGGCGACCAGGCGATAGCGGTCGCCGCGGTAGATGGAGCGGACGAACTCGACGATCCGCCC
>WNFB01003206.1_pt1 | contig 25809 bp, 28 predicted proteins | sample 5400501 | NCBI WGS metagenome assembly WNFB01 (sample SAMN13153341, study PRJNA577476) | soil metagenome | isolation source: 200 cm saprolite under Douglas fir tree site 2 hole 1 | place: USA:California | collected 2015-04-18 | reverse complement strand
GGCGTTCCTTACGGAACGGTACACGTGCCTTGCGCTTCAGCTCCTGGAACTCGCTCTTTTCCGTCTCGGTCACGAACGTCAACGCCCGCCCGCGCTCGCCGGCACGGCCGGTCCGGCCGACCCGGTGGACGTAGGTCTCAGAGTCCTCCGGAAGGTCGAAATTGACGACGTGGTCGATCCCCTCGACGTGGATACCGCGGGCCGCGAGGTTGGTGGCGATGAGCGGCGTCACGGTGCCCTTGCGGAAGCCCTCGAGTACCCGCTCGCGCCTGCGCTGTGGGATGTCGCCGTGGAGGGCGCCCGCGTCGTGGCCGAGGCGGACGAGGTCGCGGACGAGCTTGTCGACCCCGCGCTTGGTGCGGCGGAAGACGAGCACGCGGCTCGCCTCGTCGCGGCCGAGCACCTCGCGGAGCGCCTGGAGCTTGTCGGCGTGGCGGACGTCGACGTAGGCCTGGTCGATCGTGTCGATGGTCGGCTCCTCCGGCTTCACCGCGACGCGGACGGCATCGACGGTGAGCTCGCGGACGATCGCGTCGACGGCGGAGCTGATCGTGGCCGAGAAGAGCGCGGTCTGGCGACCCTTCGGCAACAGCTTCGCGATCTTGCGTACGTCGTTGATGAAGCCGAGATCGAGAAGCCGGTCGGCCTCATCGAGGATGAGCATCTTGATGCCGGAGAGGTCGAGGGTGCGACGCGCCACGAGGTCGAGCAGGCGGCCCGGCGTGCCCACGATGACGTGGGTCCCGAGGCGCAGCTCGCGCTCCACCGGACCGTAGCCGGTGCCGCCGTAGACGGCGGCGACGCGGACGCGCCGGTACTTGCCGAGCGTCACGAACTCAGTGGCGACCTGCAGGCAGAGCTCGCGGGTGGGGACGATCACCAGCACGAATGGGCGCCGAGCGGGAGCGACGACTCGCTCCAGGGCCGGCAAGGCAAATGCGCCGGTCTTTCCCGTGCCGGTCTGGGCCTGGGCGACGACGTCGCGTCCTGACCGCAGCAGCGGGATGACCTTGTCCTGGATGGGTGTGAGCTCGGTCCAACCAAGTGCCTTTGTGGCACGTTCGAGCTCGGGGTGGAGTGCGATCACGCGGTGTAATTCCTTCTCGAGGACGCCCGCCAAAAAAAAGAGCCCGGGAGCACATGGCTGCCGGGCCAGATCTCTTTACGTGTCCCGAATGTACTTGTCCGTTCATTCTACTCCCTTGTCCGCCTTCTTAGGATGGGCGCGTCGCCGATCCTGGCGACGGAGGGAAGGGTCAACGTGGCAGTGAATTTCGGGGTCAATTACCTCGCGGTCATCGTCGCGGCCGTCGTCGCACTCGTCATCGGCTTCGCCTACTACGCACCGCAGACCTTCGGCAAGCGCTGGATGGCATACCTCGGCACGACGCAGGCCGAGCTGGGCAATCCGGGACCGATGGGCATGGCCACCGGTGTCGTCGCATCGCTCGTGAACGCATGGGTCCTCGCGGTCTTGTCGCTCAACCTCGGTGGGAAGACGCTCACCGACGGGGTGATGCTCGGGATCCTGTGCTGGCTCGGCTTCATGGCCACGATCACCGCGGCGCAGATCTCGTTCGAGAAAAAGCCCTGGGGGCTGTGGCTCCTGAACAACGTGCACAACGTGATCGTGCAGGTCGTGATGGCCGCGATCGTGACCGCCTGGCGCTGATCGGGGCTGAAAGCGGCGGTCCGTTCGACTACGGACCCGAGTCCAGCCAACCGGCATGTGAGATGCTCGAATCCTCGCGATACCGCGCGGGGGGAGAGAACTCATGCCCAAGAGCTACGCACCCAAGGACACCGAACGCGTGCTGCGTCCCGGGACGGTCGCGCCGGACTTCGCCCTTGAGGGTTCGCCGGACGGGCGGAAGTACCGGCTTTCTGACTCTCGCGGACGTCCTGTGGTCCTCGCCTTCTATCCCGCGGACTGGAGCCCGGTCTGCACCGACCAGCTCGCGCTCTACAACGAGCTGCTCCCGGAGTTCGAGCGCTTCGACGCGCAGATCTTCGGCATCTCCGTCGACTCCATCTGGTCGCACGAGGCCTTCGCCAAGGACCGCAAGCTGCGCTTCCCCCTGCTCGCGGACTTCGAGCCGAAGGGCGCGGTCTCGCGGCGCTACGGCGCGTACGACGAGAACACCGGGATGTCCGAGCGCGCGTTGTTCGTCATCGACCGCGAGGGCGTCGTCTTCTGGAGCTACCTGTCGCCGAAGGAGGTGAATCCCGGCGCGGACGGCATCCTCGCCGCGCTCGAGGAGCTCACGGCCGCTGGAAAGCTGAAGGCTCCTGGAAAGCTGAAGGCTCCCGTCGCCGGCGCACCGCGATGACGCGCCAGAGCTATCACCCGCCGCAGTTATCGCTGCCCGTGGGTCCGCGCGATCACATCCGCGGACCGAAGGACGCGCCGGTCACCATCGTCGAGTACGGCGACTATCAGTGTCCCTACTGCGGTGAGGCGCATCCCATCGTGAAGTCGCTCCTCGATCTCGAGCCGAACGCGATCCGCTTCGTGTTCCGCAACTTCCCTATCACATCGATCCATCCGCAGGCCGAGACCGCGGCCGAGGCGGCGGAGGCCGCGGGCGCGCAGGGCAAGTTCTGGGAGATGCACGATTGGATCTACGAGCATCAGCGAAAGATGGCGCCCGACGATCTGGCCGCGGCTGCCGCAAAGCTCGGTCTCGACGTGGACCGCTTCGCGGCCGAGATGTCCTCGCACGCTCATGAGAAGCGGATCCGCGAGGACTTCATGAGCGGCGTGCGCAGCGGCGTGAACGGGACGCCGACGTTCTTCATCAACGGAGCACGGCACGACGGCGGATACCAGCTGGAGGAGCTGCTCGCGGCGATCGAGGCGGCATCGCCGGTCTAGATCGCACACCGGCCCTCTATCTCGGACACGGCGCGCCGATCCTGGTGGACGACGCCGTCTGGACGGGCGAGCTCTCGCGGTGGGCGAAGGACCTGCCGAAGCCGAAGGCGATCCTCGTCGTGTCCGCGCATTGGGAAGAGTCGCCGCTCACCATCGGCGCGACGCGAACGGTGCCGCTGGTCTACGACTTCTACGGCTTTCCCGAGCGCTACTACCAGGTGCGTTATCCCTCACCCGGCGCGCCGTGGCTGGCGGAGCGCGTGAAGCAGCTCCTCGGCCCGGAGACGCCGACCGCGGAGGAGCCGCTGCGGGGTCTGGATCACGGCGCGTACGTCCCGCTCACGGTGATGTATCCCGAGGCGGATATCCCCGTGCTGCAGATCAGCATGCCCAGCCTTGACGCGGCACAGCTGCTCGAGCTCGGCAGGAAGCTCGCGCCGCTGCGCGACGAGGGCGTCCTGATCATGGGCTCTGGCTTCATGACGCACGGCCTGCCCTTCCTGCGCGACTTCCGTCCGGACGCGCCCGCGCCGTCGTGGTCCAAGGAGTTCGATCACTGGGCGGCCGAGACGCTCGCGCGTGGCGATGTCGACGCGCTCCTTGATTACCGCGGTCGCGCGCCGGGACTCCCATACGCGCATCCGACGGTCGACCACTTCGTGCCGCTCTTCGTCACCGTCGGCGCGAGCCTCGAGAAGCTGGACACCGGGCGCACGGTGATCGACGGGTATTTCCTCGGTCTCTCCAAGCGCTCGCTTCAGTTCGAGTGATGTGGGCTTCGCCCACGCCGCAGTAGCAAACCCGTCTCGGCGTACTGCCGCGCGACGCGCCCTCGTTACTCCAAAGGTATGGGTTTGAGGGTCGGCAGGGGCGGGATCGCGTTCTGTCTGGTGATCGCTTCGATGCTCGCGGGCACGCCCGCGCGTGCCGACGCTGCGCCCGCCGCAGCCGTGTGCACGAAGAGTGAGGGACCGGGCATCCCACCGCCCGCCGGACTGCCCTCTGGTATCCCCGGATTTCACGCGCAGTGGTACGGACAGAGTGGTTACCCGACGCTCTGTCCCGGCGATCGCTCGACCGCGACCGTCGCGTACTACAACAGCGGCAGCGCGGGATGGGTGAGCGGACGGCTGGGCGAGGTCGCGTACCTGGGCACGTGGGATTCCGAGCCGGGTCAGGATCGCGCGAGTCCGCTCGGCGGCGACGGCACGAATGGATCGCCGGCCACGGGCTGGCCGCGCTACAACCGCATCGCGATCCAGCCGGCCCCATATGTCGGACCGGGTCAGGTCGCCTGGTTCCAGTTCTCGCTACAGGCGCCGGCGCAGCCCGGCTACTACCGGCTCTACCTGCGACCGCTGGTCGAGGGCGCGACGTGGATGGAGGACTTCGGTGTCTTCTGGCTCGTGACCGTCCTCAATCCCGATGGGACCGCGCCGCCGCAGGGACCGGCGGTCTACAGCCCGACCGGGTTCAGCCACCTCAACGTGCCGACGAGCGCGGGGACGTTCAACACGTACCTCATCAAGGAACGCCTCGATTCAGTGCGCGTGCGCACGTCCACGGCGAACACGACGGACTGCTTCAGCAGCTGCCCCGCGAAGCCGCTCGCGCAGTACGTCGCCGAGAACGGCGCGTACGCCGGCATCCACGGCAGCTACTTCTGTCCGCCCGACTACGCGCCCTGCGCGAGCAAGGTCAACACCTACGACTACGCCGTGTACAACTCCGCGCTCGGCGCGTGGCTCAACCCGCGCCACCTCGCGAACCCGACGAACGCGGTCGCGGTGTGGAACGGCAGCACACCGACCTTCTACCAGCGCGTGGGCTCGTATCCGCGCGGCCCGGTGAGCGCGGGTATCTCGAACTTCCCGCTGCTCCTTCAGAACGGCGTCGCGCTCGACGTGTCCGGTGACATCGACGCCAACCAGCGGCTGCGCGCGACGCGCGGCGTCCTCGCGGCCGATGCGACGTACATCTATCTGGCGATCGTGGCCGGCGCGAGCGTGCCCGAGGCCGGTCTGGTGCTGCAGGCGCTGGGTGCGCGCGACGCGATGAACCTCGACGGCGGTGGCAGCGTCGCGATGTGGATCGGCGGCGACTACGTCGTCGGACCGGGCCGCCAGCTGCCGAACGCGATCCTGCTGCTCAAGCCTTAGGGCGCGACGAGAACCAGAACAGCAGCGCGGCCGTCCCGGCCATGAGACCGCCGATGACCGCCCACTCGATACGGCCGGTCATGAACGAGCCGGGGACGAGGCCGATGCCCTGCCCGAGGAACAGGAGTCCGACCAGCAGCAGCAGCGTCCAAATGGCGCGCGCGACCCAGCGCACGCTCTGACTTTAGGCTGCCTGTCGTGCAGCAGGGACGCGCGGTGGCCATGGTGCTCATCGCCGCGCTGATGTGGGGGACGACCGGGACCGCGCGCGCGCTCGGCCCGGCCGGCGCCGCGCCGCTCGCCGTCGGCGCGGTCCGCATCGCCATCGGTGGTGCCGTGCTGGTGCTGATCGCGCTCGCGCGCGGCACGCTCTTCGGACGGCGCTGGCCGCTCGTGCCCGCGCTGCTCGCGGCCGTCGCGGTCGCGATCTACCAGCTCAGCTTCTTCGAAGGCGTCGCACGCGCCGGCGTCGCCGCGGGCACGATCGTCGCGATCGGCAGCGCGCCCGCGTTCGCGGGACTCTTCGCGCTCGTCGCATTGGGCGAGCGTCCGACGACACGCTGGCTCGTGTCGACCGCCGTCGCGGTCATCGGCATCGTGCTCCTCGCGCTGCCCACCGGTGTGACGCCGGTGGAGCCGCTCGCGATCCTGCTCCCGCTCGTCGCGGGTGCGGGGTACGCGGTCTACGCGACCGCGAGCAAGCGACTGCTGCGCGACGGCGACAGCGTGGCCGTCGCCGCGATCGGCTTCGGCGGTGGCGCCGTGATCCTGCTGCCCGTCCTCGCGCTCGCGGATCTGTCGTGGCTTGGCGACCCGCGCGGTCTGTCCGTCGCGCTCTGGCTCGGCGTGGTCACGACCGCCATCGCGTACATCCTGTTCACGCGCGCGCTGAAGCGGTTGCCGGTGTCGTGGGGCGCGACGCTCTCGCTCGCCGAGCCGCTCACGGCCAGCCTGCTCGGGACCGTCGTGCTGGGCGAGTCGCTCGCGCCGATCCAGCTCGTCGGCGCGGGGCTGGTCGCGGTCGGTCTGGTGGCGCTCGCAGTCTCCCCTCGACCCGGCTAACAGCCCTCGTACGAGCTCTTAGGCCCGTTTCAGGGGCTTCTCATCTGACTCTTACCCGAAAGTCCCAGGCTCACCTCATGACCATGGAGGTGTCGGCCTCATGAAAAGCTGTTTGAAGCCGCTGGCCGCGCTCGCGCTCGCACTCACGCTGAGCGCATGCGGCCCCGCCGTCGACGTCGGTGGACTCGCGCGCGCACTCGCCGGATCGCCGGCTGCGACCCCGACGGCGCCAGCCGCAGCGGCCGAGCAGGACGCGGTGAAGCAGGTCATCGAGAGTGCCAATCAGGCGCAGGCCAGGGCGTTCAACAGCGGCGACCCGGCGGCGATGAAGGCCAACGCGACCGACTCCTTCTACACGCAGCTCCTGCAGACCAATCGGGAGCTCGCGGGGTCCGGCGTGACGCGTATCGAGCTCGTCTCCACGGACTTCCAGAACGTGAGCGTCAACAGCACGACCGCGACCGCGACGACGCTCGAGACGTGGCGCTCGACGTACACGGATGGTTCGACCGACGAGCAGAGCGCGCGCAACGACTACACCCTCGTGCGCCAGGGCGGCGCGTGGAAGATCCAGACCGACGACCAGCCCGCCGCGGCGGCCCAGCCGGCGCCGACGACGCGCACCGATACGGGCGTGCCCGCCGCCGCGGCCACGTCGTCATCGACGTCGTCCAACTGGTCCGGCTACTCCGCGACCGGTGGTAAGTACACCTCGGTGACCGGCACGTGGACCGTGCCGACCGTGACCGCCGCGATCCCGGGCGCGGACGCGACGTGGGTCGGCATCGGCGGCATCGACGCGAGCGACCTCATCCAGGCCGGGACGCAGGCGACGGTGAGCGGCGGCGAGGTCGCCTACGAGGCCTGGATCGAGATGCTGCCCGCGTCATCGCGGCCGGTGTCCCTTTCCGTCAGCGCCGGCGACAGCGTCACCGTCACGATCACGCAGAAGGCCGCGGTGGACTGGACGATCCAGATGAGGAACAACACCACCGGCCAGGCCTACAACACGTCGGTGAAGTACACCTCGAGCAGCTCCTCCGCCGAGTGGGTGCAGGAGGCGCCGAGCGCCGGCCGCGGGATGATCCCGCTCGATGACTTCGGCACGCTGCGCTTCAGTGGCGCGAGCGCGGTGCGCGACGGTCAGTCGCTCGCTCTCAAGGCGCTCAACCCGCAGGCGATCACGATGATCAACGGCGCGCGCCAGCCGCTGGCCCAGCCATCGGTCATCGGGGCCGACGGATCGAGCTTCAGCGTGACGCGCACACAGGCGCAGGGCACGAGCGGCGGCGGCACCGGACGCCGTCGCCGGGGCTGACCTCCGATGGTCTTCGCGAGCAACGCGTAGCGCCATTTGGCCACCCCCCGACCGGGGGAGAGTTTGCCCCCCGGCGGGGGATGCTCACACGGGTGAGGCTGCGTACCGTCGTCACCAGGGGACATATGGTCACTTGGGAGATGCCCGACGGCACCGAGTTCCGCTACACCGGAGCAGCGGTGACCGACGCCGCCCTCCGCGAATTCGTGCTTCGTTTCATGTCCGCCGAGGGCATGTCCTGGGACGTTGGCAAGTGGGACGACTCCGCACTCGAGGTCGCGTTCCTGCGCCGGTTCGGCGAGCGCATCCGCATCACCCGCGAACGCGCCATGTCCGGCGTCACCGTGCTCGTCTTCCAGCCAGTTCCCGCGGGCATCTAGCCGAACGTATCGGACGACATAGTCGTCCCATTACCCGCGGTTAGGCTGGCTCGAATGAAGACACCCACCGGATACACCCTCGCCGAGACCGACCTGGCCACCGCTTCCGACGAGCAGATCGCCGAAGCAGCTCGCCTCCTTCAGGCGCAGAACCACGAGCGCGTCCCGGAGGACCCGCTCACGCCGATCGAGGTCATCGCCCAGCGCATCCGTGCCAGTACCCCGAATCAATGGCGCGCCACGTTCGCCGCGCGCGACGCTTCGGGGAAGCTGGTCGGCTCGTCGTTCGTCGGGTGGAACAAGAACGAACCTGAGAACGCGCACGCACGCTGGACCGAGGTCAACGTGCTGCCCGCGCACCGGCGCAAGGGCATCGGCACGGCGCTCTACCGCGCGGCGGTCGAGGCCTGCCTCGGGCAAGCCGACGACCTGGTGTTCTTCGGCCAGACCAGCGATCGCCAGCCGTCGGGCGGCGCGTTCGCGAAGGCCATCGCCGCGTCCGCCGGACTGCCGATGAAGCTGAACCAGCTGACCATCGCGGACGTCGACCGCGCCAAGCTCGCCGAGTGGGCGAAGATCGATCCGAACGGCTATCGCCTCGAGCGCGCGGACAACGTCGTCCCGCGAGCGCTCATCCAGCCGTACCTCGATGCGGCGAACGCGATGAACGACATGCCGAAGGGCGACCTGCGCTTCGCGGACCAGAAGTTCACCGAGGAGCAGCTACACGAGCGCGAGTCGTGGCTCAAGCAGGCGGGCATGGAGTGGTGGCTCATCGTCGCCGTCGCCGCGAACGGCGAGGGCGCGGGCTTCACCGAGGTGCAGTACGACGCGCGACAGGGACACGTCATCCACCAGGGCGGCACGGGCGTCACGACCTCGCATCGCGGGCACCAGCTCGGTCTGTGGATGAAGGCCGTCATGCTCGAGCGGATCCTGCGCGAGCGTCCCGCGGCGAAGTTCATCCGCACCGGCAACGCCAACGTGAACGAGCACATGCTCGCCATCAACACGCAGCTGGGGTTCAAGCACGCGTGGTCGAACACGCTGTGGCAGCTCCCGCTGGCGGAGGCGCGCACGTCGCTCGGGCTTCGGGAAAAGGCCAAGGTCTAGTCTCTACGTAGCTCGCGTGGGGAGGTCCGATCATGGCCGTCGATACCCGTAGGCAGCCGCGCATTCCGCTCGAAGAGCTCTGCCGGCTCCCCTCGTTCTTCCTTCCGTCCGTCTCATGGAACGGCGACCGGGTGGCCTTCTACTGGGACAAGACCGGTCGCATGGAGCTCCACGTGATGGATCTCGCCACGAAGCAGGTGCGCCAGGTGAGCCACGGCGAGGTCCCGACCGCGCTGCGCGCGGGCTTCGCCTGGGATCGCGCCGACAAGGCGATCGTGTTCGCGAAGGACTCGGGCGGCAACGAGCAGCACGACCTGTACCGGATCGACCTCGAGACCTCCGCGGTGACGCAGCTCACGAACGACCCGACCGCTCAGGAGTTCGTGGTCCAGTTCAGCCCCGACAACGCCTGGCTGAGCGTGCTCACGAACAAGCGGCATCCCGCGGCGCCCGACAAGCCTGGCCAGCTGAACCTCTGGAAGATGCGGGTCGACGGCAGCGAGTACGCGCCGCTCACGCGCTACGCGTTCCCGGTATTCGGCGGGCAGTGGAGCCCGGACGGTCGGTCGCTCGCGTACGCGACGAACGAGGATCCGACGAACCTCAAGAACGCCGACGCCTACGTCATCAAGGCCGACGGCACCGGCGCGCGCAAGGTGCTCTCGGTCGCGTCCGGGTCGCAGGACACGGTCTCCGACTGGCATCCCGATGGAAAGCGCCTCGCGGTGACGTCCGACGCATCGGGCACGCCCCGCGCGGGCATCCTCGACCTCGCCTCTGGCGACGTGCGCTGGCTCGGCAAGGAAGGCGTCGAGGAGCACTCCGGGAAGTTCTCGAAGGACGGCAAGACCCTCGCGGCCCTCCGTAATCAGGAATCGCAGGTCCGTCCGGTCCTTTACGACGTCGCGACCGGGAACGCGCGCGAGCTCCGGCTCGAACCAGGTCTTTCGACGATCGTCGGGTTCCATGACGGCGACCGCAAGCTGCTCATCGGCTACCAGAGCGAGACGCGCAAGAACGAGCTGGCGTCCTACGACCTCGCGACCGACACGCTCGAGACTCTGCTCCCCGCGGACTACGGCTCGATCGACCGCAGCGTCTTCGTGACCGGCGAGCACGTCTATTACAAGACCTTCGACGGCAAGAGGATCCCGGCGATCGTATACCGGCCGCGCGACATCGCCGCGGGCCAGAAGCTGCCGGCGATGGTGCACGTGCACGGCGGACCGACGGCCCAGTGGTTCCGTGGCTTCGATCCGTTCGCGCAGTTCCTCGCCGACCGCGGCTTCGTGGTCATCGAGCCGAACATCCGCGGCAGCACCGGCTACGGCGTCGCCTTCCGTGACGAAGCGCTGCGTGACTGGGGTGGCAAGGACCTCGAGGACGTCGTCGCCGCGGCCGACTACCTGAAGACGCTCCCGTACGTCGACGCATCGCGTCTCGTCGTGTTCGGCGGCAGCTACGGCGGGTTCATGGCCTTCATCGCGGCGACGAAGAAGCCCGACATCTGGCGCGCCGCGGTCGCGTGGGTCGGCATCAGCGACCTGCACAAGCTCTACGTGAAGTCGATGGAGCACTTCAAGTACTACTTCCGCGAGCAGATGGGCGATCCGGAGAAGGACTTCGCGCTCTGGCGCGACCGCAGCGCCATCGAGTTCGCCGACAAGCTGAAGGCGAAGCTGCTCATGGTCCATGGCGTGAACGACCCGCGCTGCCCGGTGGAGCAGTCCCAGGTCTTCCGCGACCGGCTGCTCGAGCTTGGCCGCACGGAAGGCGAGGACTTCGAGTACGTCGAGCTGACCGACGAGGGTCACGGCTCGTCCGACATCCAACAGAAGATCCGGACCTTTCGGATCCTGGCGGACTATCTCGAACGGGTCCTGGCGTAACGCCCGGCCGAACCGCGGCTGATTTGGTGTTTAGTACGGAGGGGGCGAGGCCACGGCGTAGCGCTCGCCCTTGAACTCGAGGATCGCGCCGGGCATCACATCGAGGTAGACGAGCTGGATGCCCTTCGAGCAGGTGACGCGGCGCACGTCGCGCGCCTGATCGGGCACGAGGCCGCGCGTGAACACCACGATCCGCTCCACGTGCCGCGTCGCGCGCATGCGCCGCGATGAGTGCGTGAACGGCTCCGGGTCGTACTGGCGCGTGCGGTACTCGGGCAGGTAGTAGCGGACCAATAGGAAGTCCTCGCGCGTGAGCACCATCGTGCTGCGCGGCGCGTAATTCGCCCGCACGTAGGCGACGCGCGAGCCGAGCTCGCGGCCGTGCTCGGTGATGATCGCAGCCGAGAACGGACCGGCCAGAGCCGCGAACCCATAGCCCGGCAGGACCACGAGACCGAGCGCCGCAAGCGCGAGCGCGAGGCGCCGCGGTCGCCCCGGCACCGCAACGAGCGCGTCGAGCGTGCGCCCGCCAAGCAGGTACAGGCCGGGCAGCGCCGAGAGCACATAGCCCCAGTCGCCGATGTGCAGCACGACGTAGAGGGAGAGCGCCGGGAGCGACTCTCCGCCCTGCAGAGCCAGGCGAGCTACGTTCGCGATGCCTACTCGGTCGAGCGCGGGCAGGCCCTGCGCGGCGACCGAGTAGGCATCGCGAACGTAGCTCGCCTGGCTCTGCAGGGCGGAGAAGTACTCATCCGGTCCACCGGAGAGCACGATCGTCGGCACGAGCCACACCAGGCACGCGCCGATCGTCGCGAGACCGGCGTGCGCGGCGCGGCGCACGCCGAGCGGGGCGACGCACCAGAGCCAGAGCGGGAGCAGGAGCAGCAGGAGATCCTGGCGGAAGCCGCCGGCGACCCCGAACGCGACGCTGGCGAGGAGCGCCGGCCGGAGGCCGCGCCCGCGCGCTGCCAGTCCGCACCACGCGACGACGATCGAGCCGAGCCCCAGCACCGTGTAGGGGTACGCGATCTCCGAGTAGTGCCAGACGAGCGGGTCGGCGGAGAAGGCCAGCGCGACGATGACGGCGACGGAATCGCGGACCCACCGCCGCGCGAAGAGGAAGAGGGCCGCCGCCGCGAGGGCCGACGCGAGCGCGGAGACGAGCACCAGCGCGCCGTTGCTGTCGAGGCCCGCGGCGTGGGCGACGTCGGCGGTGGCAACGTAGAGGATGTAGCCCGGCGGATGCGGGCGCTGGTCGCGCAGGTCGTCGTCGACGTGGAAGCCGCGCTCGATCGCGTTGGCGTAGAGCACCGAGTCGTGCGCCCAAAGCGTCTGCGAGACGAATGGCGCGCGGCTGGCGAGGACGCCGAGGAACAGCAGGGTCGCAACAAAGACGGCACGCCCCGGGCGCAGGCGACGCCCGCCCATCCACGATCTGACCACCATCAACAAGAGTGCCAGACCGTTCCGGCTACCGCGCTCCCCCGGTCCGGCTAGACGCCGAGATAGGCCTTGCGGACGCGCTCGTCGGCCAGCAGTCGCTGCGCGGTGTCGGCGAGCACGACATGGCCGGTCTCGAGCACGTATCCGCGGGTCGCGCGCTCGAGGGCGGCCTGGACGTCCTGCTCGACGATCAGGATCGTCGTGCCCTCCCGATTGAGCGTGCTGATGATCTCCATCAGGCTCTCCACCACAAGCGGCGCGAGACCGAGAGAAAGCTCGTCGATCATGAGCAGGCGCGGACGCGCCATGAGCGCGCGGCCGATCGCGACCATCTGCTGCTCGCCACCGGAGAGCGTCGAAGCCAGCGCGCTGAGGCGCTCGCGCACCCGCGGAAAGAGCTCGAGCACGTGTCCGAGGTCGGCTTTGACCGCGTCGCGGTCGCGTCGGCGGAAGGCGCCGAGCAGGAGCTGATCGCGCACGCTCATCGCCGGGAAGAGCTGGCGTCCTTCGGGTACGTGCGCGATGCCGAGATCGACGATCCGCTGGGCCGACGCTCCCTGGAGCGCCTCGCCTTCGAAGGTGATGCGGCCCGAGCGCGGACGAAGCAGGCCGCTCAGCGTCGAGAGGAGCGTCGTCTTGCCCGCGCCATTCGACCCGACGAGCGCAACGATCTCCCCCGCGCGGATCTCGAGGTCGACGTCCCACAGCACCTGGACGTCGCCGTACGCGACGTTCAGCTTCTCCGTGCGCAGGAGAACGCCGTCAGTTGGCATGCGTGCGCGCCTGCGCGTACTTCTTGCCGAGGTACGCCTCGATCACCGCCGGGTCGACCGTGACCTCGGCGGGCGTGCCCTCCGCGATCTTGCGCCCGTAGTCGAGGACGACGACACGCTCGCACACGCCGACGATCACCTTCATCACGTGCTCGATGATGACGAGCGTGATGCCGCGGTCGTGGATAGCGCGGAGCAGGACGATCGCCTCGTCCACCTCGCTGCCGCGCAAGCCGGCCATCACCTCGTCCAGCAGCAGGACGCGCGGTTCCATCGCCAGCGCTCGCGCGAGCTCGAGGCGCTTGCGGCCGACGACGGTGAGACTCTCGGCGGGTTCGTCGCGCCGCCTGTCAAGGCTCACGAACTCGAGCACCTCGTCGGCCTTGCGCAGTGCTTCGCGCGCCGAACGGCGTGCACCGCCCGCGCCGAACATCGCGCCGACGCCGACGTTCTCGCGCACGCTGAGGTTGGCGAAGGGGCGCGCGATCTGGAAGGTGCGGGCGAGGCCGAGGCGCCCGATGCGATGCGGCCGGAGGCCGTTCAGCACGGTCCCGGCGAACGTGACCGTGCCGCCGCTCGGCCGGAGCGCGCCGGTGATGACGTTGAGGAGCGTGGTCTTGCCCGCGCCATTCGGGCCGATGAGACCGAGGATCTCGCCCTCAGCGAGATCGAAGCTCACGTCGCGCACCGCGTAGAGCGCGCCGAACTGGCGCGTCGCCTGTCGGACTGAGAGGAGGGGAGCGCCGGTGGACGAGGTCATACGCGGTTCCCGGTCAGGTTGCGCAAGAACACCCGCCAGGTGAACGCCTCGCGCCCGCGGAGGAACTGCATCAGACCACGCGGCAGGAACAGGACCACCACGATGATGAGGAACGAGAAGATCACCGCCTGCCACTGCAGGAAGAGGTCGCTGTTCGAGAGGGTTCGCAGCGCCTCCTGGATCGCGAACAGGATGAACGCCCCGATCGCGGGACCCCAAAGCGTCCCGGTCCCACCGATCAGCGCGATGACGATCATCTGGAGGTTGTTGGCCGTGCTGAACAGCGCCTCGGCCTCGGTCGTCATGTTCGTGAGCTTGAATCCCATGACGGCCCCTCCGAGCGCGGCGAGCGCGGCGCTCAGGACGTAGGCGAAGGACTTCATCACCGTCGTGTTCACGCCCATCGCCTCCGCCGCCTCCTCGTTCTCGCGGATGGCGACGAGGGCGTAGCCGAACTTGGTGCGGCCGAGGAGGGCGGTGATCGCGAGGGCCGCGGCCGCAGTGAGCAGGCCGAGGTAGTAGAAGAGGTAGCGATCGGCGCCAAGCGAAAGGCCGGCGATCTCGAGATCCGGCGCGAGCGGGAAGTTGAGCGGGCGCCCCCCGCCGAAGAAGTTCGGGACGACGCCGGTCGGCCCGAAGGCGAGGTCCCAGTTGATGAACTCCGGCATCGCGATCGCGACCCCGAGCGTTGCGATCGAGAAGTAGTGGCCACGGAGGCGCAGGACCGCGAGGCCGATCCCGAGCGCGACCAGCGAGACGATACCGACCGCGAGCGGGATCCCGACGAACCACGGCAGGGCCAGATGACCGGGTTGACGGCTCATGAACCCGGCCGCGACGAACGCGCCGAGGCCCAGGTAGGCGACGTTGCCGAACGACGCATAGCCGGTGTAGCCGCCGATGACGTTCCAGCCGTAGGCGATGCACATCGCGGTGAGCGCGTCGAACAGGATCCCGGTGCTCTTCGCCAGCACCGGCGCGGCGACGAACAGCACGGCGATCGCGGCGATCGCGGACCGGCGCACGCGCACGGAGGATCGCGGCCGGGCGGCCAGGCTCGCGAGCACCACGCCGGCGCAGAGGACGGCGAGGTTCACCGGTAGCCCTCTCGACCAAGAAGACCGGTGGGCCGGACGATGAGTACGAACACGAGGATCGCGAACACGACCACCTCGCGCTCCTCGAGCGCGTACGTGCCTGCGAATTCGTTCACCAGACCGAAAACGAGTCCACCGACGAGGGCCCCCGGGATGCTGCCGAGGCCACCGAGCACCACCACGCTGAACGCGAGGATGTTGAAGACACCGAAGCTCCCCGGGTTGAAGCCACTGGTCGTCGACAGGAGCGTGCCGGCCGCACCGGCCAGCGCCGCGCTGATCGCGAAGGTGAGAGCGTAGGTGCGCCCGATGTCGATCCCCATGAGCGTGGCGGCGACGCGATTCTGGCCGACGGCCCGGATCGAGCTACCGGTGCGCGTGCGATCGAGGAAGAGGTAGAGCAGGAGCGTCAGCGCGAGGACGATGAGCACGGCCCCGAGCTGCGTGTACGGGAGCCGCAGGTCGCCGACGCTCGCGGAGACGTTCGCGTAGAACGGCTTCGTCTGGCGGTTGTCGGCGGTGAAGAAACGCAGCGCGATGTTGACCAGGAACGCCTCCATGCCGAACGTGAGCAGGAACGTCGTCAGCACGGACGCGCGCATCACGAGATTGATGACGCGGCTCTGGATCAGGTAGCCCGCGAGGAAAAGGACCGCCATGACGAGCGGCAGCGCGACGAATGGGTCGATGCCCGGACCGGACCAGAGGTAGTAGGTGAGGTAGGCGGCCACCATGATGAACGCCGCGTGCGCGAGGTTGATGATGTTGAGGATGCCCCACACCATCGAGAACCCGAGCCCGATGAGCGCGAAGATGAAGCCCTGCAACAGTCCGTTCAGGACGTGCTGGACGAAGTCCACGCTGCGCCGACGCCCGGCGCGCTAGCCGGCTACCGCGAGCCCCACGGCGGCGTCGGCCAGAGCGGCTTCGCCGTGGCGACGTCGGCCGGCCACACCGTCGTCTTCTTCCCGTTCTGCCACTGTTCCACGACCATCGGCTTGTAGATGTTGATCCCGCGCTCGTCGAACTTGATCTGGCCGTAGAACGAGATGAAGTCGAGCTTCGCGATGGCGTCGCGAACGGCCTTGCGGTCGAGCGTGCCGGCCTTCTCGATGGCTTTCTGGTACGCCACGCCGACGGCCGTCGACTGCGCCGACTGGTACGCCGGCTCGTAGTTGTAGCGCTTCACGTACATGTCGTAATAGTTCGCGGGCGTCTTGAAGAGATCGTCGCCGTTGAACTTGAGATCGGCCGTCCACTGGCTCCCGCCGAAGACGAAGTTCGAGTCCGCTTTGAGCGTCGTCTGGAAATCGGGGATCGACGGCCCAACGCTGAACCCGAACCCCCGTGGGCTGAAGCCGAGCTCCTTCGCCTGCTGCATGATCGCGAGGCTCTCGGCGAGGTGGCCGCTGTTCAGGAACAGATCGGGGTTCTTCGCCTTCGCCTCGGTGATCGGCGCGCGCAGCTCGGTCGCGTTGTTCGGGTACTTCGCGTAGTAGACGACCTGCAGGCCGTTCGCCGTCGAGAGCGTCCGAGCGGAGTCGGCCACCTCCACCGAGAACGGGTCATCGGCGGTGAGGATCGCGACGGTCGTCGGCTTCGGCGTCTGCGCGACGGCCATCTCGATGAGGCCCTTCATGTAATTCTTCGCCGGCGAGAGCACCGCGAACGTGTACTGATAACCCTGGCTGAAGATGCTCTCGGCCGCGCCGTTGCCCTCGATCATCGGCATCTTGTTCTTCTCGGCGATCGTGCTCACCTGGAGCGTCGGCGCGGTCCCGTACGGACCCATGAGGAAGTCGATCTTGTCCTCATTGATGAGCTTGTCCGCGAGGGTCGCGCTCTTTTGCGCGTTGCTCTCGTCGTCGTAGTACTTCGTGGCAACCATGTAGTGCTTGCCCGCGACGGTGATGCCACCGTTGGCGTTGGTCGTCTCCTTCCAAAGCTCGTAGCCGTCGCGGGTGAGGCCGCCCTCCTTGGCGGTGCTGCCGGTGAGCGAGATCGGAGCGCCGAAGAGGATCGTGCCGGCGAACCCGACCGAGGCCGCGGCACTGGGGGCCGCCGAGCTTGATGCGGGAGAGGCGGACGGCGCGTTCGATGCCGCACCGCAGGCGCTGAGGACGGTCGCGAGGACCAGCGCGGCGACCGACGAACGACTGCGCCGCGAACGTGTCGAAGACAGTGGACCGAACATCAGGGCCTCCCCACGGCGGCAGCGGCGCCGCCCAGTGCTGAGGCGCGTTCTACCCTTCGTGGCCGCGCGCGTCAATCCGGGCCAGAAGGTCTATCTCGACCGCGACCGTTCCAAGCGCTGTTTGCGCCGCTGCTCCGCCGCCTGCATCCTCCGGCGCTCTTCATCCGTCTCGGCGATGAGCGGCGGCAGTGGCACGGGGCCGCCATTTTCATCGATCGAAACGAACACCAGGTGCGCCGACGAGATGTGGACCACGCTCCCGGTCAGGAGATTCTCGGCCTCCACTCGAACGCCGACCTCCATGCTCGTCCGCCCGACGTGGTTCACCGACGCCTTCGCGGTGACGAGGTCGCCGACATAGACCGGCGCGAGGAACGACAACTCGTCGACGAACGCCGTGACCACCCGGCTCCGCGCGTGTCGCGTCGCGGCCGCGCCGGCGCAGGCGTCGATGAGCTTCATGATCTCGCCGCCGTGCACGTTGCCGTACGGATTCGCGTCCGACGGCAGCATCGTGCGGGCCATGATCGTCTTCGAGCCGGAGACCGGTTTGCCCACCGCCACGTCCGCGATTCTAGGGAGCAAAACGCATACTTCCCCGCATGTCCGTGCTGTCGCGTGAAGAGCTCCGTGCCGCGCTCGCCGCGGATCCGCCGCTGGTCGAGGGCGTCGAGATCGACGTGCAGCTCCAGACCAACGGCATCGACCTCCGCGTCGAGCGCGTCCAGCGCCTCGCCTCGCCCGGCCTGCTCGGCGCGACCGACGCGGTGCGCGAGCCCGCGGCGCGCGAGGACGTGCCGTCGGACAACGACGGCTGGTGGGAGCTGCACCGCGGCGCCTACGTCATCACCTATCGCGAGAAGGTGAACCTGCCGCACGACCTCATGGCCCTGGCGCGGCCGCGCTCCACGCTGCTTCGCTCGGGCGTCGCGATCCACGCCGCGGTTTGGGACGCCGGCTACTCGGGCCGAGGCGAGGGCCTGCTCTCGGTGCTCAACGCCCGCGGCTACCGGCTGCAGCGTGGCGCGCGCGTGCTGCAGCTCGTCTTCTTCCGGCTCAGTGCACCGACCGCCGAGGGATACAAGGGCCGCTATCAGGGCGAGAACACGGTGACATGAGCGGCATCCGGATACAGCCGAACGGTCCGTACGTCCTCACCGGTCCGCTGACGATCGAGGACGGCGAGGGGAACGTGATCACCGTGGCCGAGGGGCGCATCGTGAAGCTCTGCCGCTGCGGTCACTCCGCGACGAAGCCCTACTGCGACGGCACGCACCGGCGCGTCGACTTCGTGTCACGGCCCACCTTCGAGCCGGAGCCCGTCGCGGCGCGAGAGGCGCGGGATGGAAGCGATCCGAGCGATGCGTAGGTGACCAGACTCATCTGGGCTGTCGGCGTCGCGGCGTTCGTTCTCGCGGTGCTCGCGGCCGTCCAGGTCGGGATGGCCCTTCCGTTGGGCTACGACTCGCGCGCGTACTGGCTCGCGGCGCGCCACATGCTCGACGGGGCGCCGATCTATCCCGCGCAGAACGCGACGCTCGGCGCCTCCGGCGAGTTCCACTACCTTCCGCTGGTCGCCGTGCCGTTCATGGCCTTCCTTGCGCTCCCGGTCGACGTCTACGAGAAGGTCTTCCTCGTGCTCGAGATCGCCCTCGCCGCGGCCGTCGGCGTGGCCCTCATCCGGCCCCTGCCGAATGCCGCGCGGCCCTGGGCCGCCGCGGCGTACGCGTTCTTCACGCCGATGATCCTCGAGGTCACGCTCGGCAACCTCGATCTCGCGAGCCTCGCCCTCGCGCTGCTGGCGTGGCGCTGGCGCGAGCACGCCGCTCGCGGCGCGGTCGCGCTGGGCGCAGCCGTCGGGATCAAGTTCTTGCCCGCGATCCTGCTGCCCTTCTATCTCGCCGCGGGGCGGCGCGCGATCGTGATCCGCGCGCTCGTCATCGGCGTCGCGGCGCTGATCGTGAGCCTGCCCTTCCTGTGGGTCCCGACGCTCGACCTCATCGATCTCGTCCCGCGCTACGCCGACACGGCGTGGGTGCGGATCATCGTCGCGCGGGAGGATCCAAAGCTGTTCGCGGACATCATGTGGTCGGACGTCTTCCCGCTCGTCCTGGGTCTCGCCGCGGTGGCCTTCGCCGTCCTGTGCGGGCGGATGGCGAAGAGAGACCCGGCGCGCGAGACGGACTGGCACCACCTGGCGCTGGCGGCGTCGCCCTACCTCGCGCCGTTCGGCTTCGTGTGGATGACCTTCCTCATCACGTCGCTGCCGTTGCTCGCGGTCTCCTACGGACGCGCGCTGCGGCTCCATGGCGCGCTGCGCATCGTGTCGCTCGCGGGTCTGCTGTTCTCCTGGCTCGCGATGCAGGTGGTGCGGCTGCACGATCTGGTCCCGCTCGTCGTGCACCTCGTGGGCGTGCTCGGTCTGATCGCGATCAGCCTTGCGCTCCTCTCGATGGAGCGGCGTCCTCAGACCGAGGGCAGGTCGATCCCGGCGTCCCGCGCCACGCGGATCGCCTCGGGATAGCCGGCGTCGGCGTGACGCATCACGCCGGTGCCCGGGTCGGTCGTGAGCACGCGGCGCAGCTTCTCGCGTCCGAGCGGAGTGCCGTCGGCGACGGCGACCATTCCAGCGTGTAGCGAGTTCCCGATGCCGACGCCGCCGCCGTGATGAACTGAGACCCAGGTGGCCCCCGCGGATGTGTTCACCAGCGCGTTGAGGATCGGCCAGTCGGCGATCGCGTCGCTCCCATCGCGCATCGCCTCGGTCTCGCGGAACGGAGAGGCGACGGAGCCGGAATCGAGATGGTCGCGCCCGATGACGATCGGCGCGCTGAGCTCGCCCTTCGCGACGAGCTCGTCGATGCGCTCGCCGAACAGCGCGCGCTCGCCGTAACCGAGCCAGCACACTCGTGCGGGGAGCCCTTGGAACGGGACGCGCTGTGCCGCGAGCTTGATCCAGCGCGTCAGCGTGCGGTCGTCGGGGAAGAGCTCGGTCACGAGCCGGTCGGTGCGGTGGATGTCCGTTGCACTCCCAGACAAGGCCACCCAGCGGAATGGCCCGCGCCCTTCGGCGAAGAGCGGCCGGATGTACGCCGGCACGAATCCGGGATACGCGAAGGCGGCGGCGAATCCCGCGGCCTGCGCCTCGCCGCGCAGATTGTTGCCGTAATCGAAGGCCACCGCGCCGCGCCCCTGCATCTCGACGATCGCGGCGCAATGTTTCGCGATCGACCCGCGCGAGGCGCGCACGTAGCCCTCGGGATCGCGGGCGCGCAGCCCCTTTGCGTCGGGGATGTCCGGAACGTAGCCGTCGAGCGGATCGTGCGCGCTGGTCTGGTCGGTGACGACGTCCACCCTGACGCCGCGACGCACGAGCTCGGGCAGCACGGCCGCCGCGTTCGCGACGAGCCCGATGCTCCGCGGCGTTCGGGCGGAGCGATGGCGTTCGACGATCGCGAGCGCGGTGTCGAGATCGGGCGCGATCTCGTCGAGGAACCCTTGCGCGAGACGTCGCTGGGCGCGCTCCGGATCGACCTCGACGATCAGTCCGATGCCCTCGTTCATCGTGACGGCCATCGGCTGCGCGCCGCCCATGCCGCCGAGACCGGCGGTCACGGTGAGCGTGCCCGCGAGCGATCCGCCGAAGTGCTTCTTCGCGACCGCCGCGAACGTTTCGTAGGTCCCCTGGAGGATGCCCTGCGTTCCGATGTAGATCCACGAGCCCGCGGTCATCTGCCCGTACATCGTGAGACCCATCGCCTCGAGCTCGCGGAACTTCTCCCAGGTCGCCCAGCGCGGCACGAGAAGGCTGTTCGCGATGAGCACGCGCGGCGCCCACTCGTGTGTGCGGAAGACGCCGACCGGCTTGCCCGACTGCACGAGGAGCGTCTCGTCATTCTTCAGGCGCCGGAGCGTCGCGAGGATGCGGTCGAACGCCTGCCAGGAGCGCGCCGCGCGGCCGGTGCCGCCGTAGACGATGAGCTCGTCCGGCTTCTCCGCGACCTCGGGGTCGAGGTTGTTCTGGATCATCCGGAACGCGGCTTCTTGCGGCCACGCCAGGCAGGAGAGGTCAGTTCCTCGGGGCGCGCGAACCCTGCGCGAGGTCACCGCCATAGGCTCATTGTCCTCTCGGCGGGGTGGCAGGGGCGGAGCGCCTGCGAAGACCAAGTCCGTTCCGATCGAGAAAGTCCTGCACCGCGGCGTTCCATGCCGGCGCTGCCTCGCGCGGCGCGGCGTGATGCGCGCCGGGGAGCACGACGAATTCGGCGTTCGGGATCCACGAGGCCCACTCGCGCGAGCCCTCGATGGTCGTCCGCGGTTCGTTCTCGCCGACGATGACCAGTGTCGGCACGTCGATCTTCGCGAGGTCGGCCTTCCGCGGCCGCTGGTCCCAGTCGCGCAGGACCGCGATCGCGCGTGCGCGCTCCTCGGGCGTGCGGCCGAGACCGGTGCCGGTGGTGGCCATCAGCTTTCCCCAGGCCGACGCGGCGAAGGCCGGATCGGTGGTCGGCGGCCCCTCCTTCTCGTCCGCGCTCGAGCGCGGCTGCCGCGCGATGGCCGCGCCGCCGCTGCGCGCCGTCTTCAGCTCCGCCTCGAGCCACGCGCGCCCCTCGGGGTCGAGGTAGGGCACGGTGTGGCCGATGATCAGCGCGAGCGCGCGGCCGGGATGGTCCACCGCGAACTGCGCGGTCACGACGCCGCCGAGGCTTGATCCGCCGACGATGGCGCGCTCGATCCCGAGCGCGTCGAGCAATCCCGCGAGGTCGTTCGCGAGGTCGGCCGGTGTCCAGTCACCGGGCGGGCTGGCCGATCGGCCCGTGCCGCGGCGGTCGTACGTGAGGAAGCGATAGCGCTGCGAGAACACCGGCGCCTGCCCGAACAGCCACGGGGTGTGGTCGTGCGCCTGTAGCACCATCGGTGTGCCCTCACCGAGCGACTCGTAGAAGAGCTCGACCGCTCCCGCCATCGCCCGCGGCATCAGCGCATCATTCCACGAAACCGAGGAGGAACACATGCCGGTCGAGCTCCAGGTCGGGTTGGCGCTGATCTCGACGGTCACCGTGGTCGGCGGATTCGTGTTCGCCGCCTACCAGTTCTTCGCGTTCGTGCGGCAGCGGCGGCAGGAGACCGCGCTCACGCTGATGAAGACGGTGGAACCGCCGGAGCTCTTCTCGCGCTCGGTGCGCAAGATCCTCGAGCTCCCGGACGCGGCGCCGCCCGATTCGATCCACGCGCTTGGTCCCGAGCTCGAGCAGGCGCTCATCCAGACCTTCGTGAAGTTCGAAAACCTCGGCTTCCTGGTGTACTCCCGCGCGATCCCGCTGCACATGGCCGATGACGTCATCGGTGGCCTGGTGCGGCTCACGTGGCAGAAATGCCATGCGTACATCGGCCAATTCCGCGCGATGTCGCCGGCGGCGTTCGAATGGTTCGAGTGGCTGTATGACCGCATGGAGCAGTACCCGGCGTCGCCCGACCCTGCTCAGGGTGCGCACATCACCCGCAAGGACTGGAAGCCATAGCCGATGTCGAGGAAGAGTTACGACGGCTATCGCTCCTACTCGTACCTCAAGCCAGGTGAGGACTACCAGGACATCCCGCTCGCGAAAGACGCGGACCGCGTGCCGTCAGCCACGGTCGAACTCTCCGCTGCGGAGGACAAGCGGGCGCGCGCGATCCTCGATGGTGAGCAGATCGTGTCGATGCACGACCACACCTCGATCTTCCCCGAGGACATGGGTCGCGTCCTCGAGCAGCGCCGCCAGGGCCGCGACGCGACGGGGTACGCGGGCCTGGCCGCATCCGACACGGACATCGTCTTCGAGAACTTCATGGACGGCACGGCCACGATCACGTCGAACAGGGGGTGGAAGTGGGACGACATGCTGTTCGACCTCGGAATGCGATCCTCAGATATCGACCACCAGGGCATGGTCTACCTCGCGACGCGCTACGACGACCTGCTCCGCGCCAAGCCGTCCGGGCGCGTGGCGTTCGTCCCCTGGCTCGAGGCGGCGACGGCGATCGAGAACGAGATCGATCGGGTCGACGTGCTCTATGGCTTCGGCGTCCGCGGCATGGGATCACCTACAGCGAGGCGAACACCCTCGGCTCGGGTCTGCGCGAGAAGAACGACTCCGGGCTATCCGATCTCGGCCGCGCGGTGGTGAAGCGGATGAATCGCCTCGGCATGACCATCGACATCGCGCACTGCGGCGATCGCACTGGCCTTGAGGTGATCGAGGCGAGCGCGAAACCGATCACCATCTCGCACGCGGGCGCGCGCGGGCTCTGGAACTCGCGCCGCATGAAGACCGATGAGACCCTGAGGAAGATGGCAGAGAAGGGCGGCGTCATCGGCATCGAGGCCGCGCCGCACACGACACAGGTGAAGGACCGTCCGCACGACCTCGACGCGGTGATGGCGCACGTCGCGTACTGCGTCGATCTTATCGGCGTGGACCACGTCGGCCTCGGGCCGGACACGCTCTTCGGCGACCACGTGGGGCTGCACAGCGCGTTCGCGGTGCAGCTCTCGCTCGCCGCGATCCGCGACAGCGGGCCGTCGTACACGCCGGTGAAGTACGTCGACGGCATGGAGAACCCGGGCGAGGCGATGCGCAACGCGGTGCGCTGGCTGGTGAAGCATGGGTACACCGACACGGACATCGCCAAGATCGCTGGCGGGAACGCGCTGCGCGTCCTGAAGGAGACCTGGGCGCTCTAGCCCGACCTCGCGCGTTCGGCGCTCTCGCGCTTGCGGCGGCTTCGTAGCTCGGCCTCCTCGGGCGGATGGACGTTCCGGAACGTGAAGTAGACGAGCCCGTCGTACACGAACTTGAGGCCCGCCGCGACGAAGAACGGGAGGCTGAGCGCGGCGGCGCTGAAGGCGATACCGGCGATGGTCGGAGCGATCGCGCTCGCGCTCGTGCGAGCGACGTTGGTGATCCCCGCGGTCGCGGTGCGCTCGTCCGGATCGACCACAGCCATCGCGTACGACTGCCTGGTCGGCACGTCCATCTGCGAGATGCTCATCCGCAGGAGATAGCACGCGATCGCCAGAGGCGCGGTCGGTGCGAGGGGCACGAGCAGCAGCAGCAGGTGCGAGGGCAGATGCGTGAACACCATCGTGTTCAGCAGTCCGATGCGCTCCGCCAGCCAGCCGGCGGCCAGCAGTGAGAGGCCCGAGACGATCCCGACCAGGAAGAAGACGACCGCGAGGTCGGCGATCTGCAGGCCCCAGCGCAGGAAGAACCAGTACGCGACGATCGACTGCACCACGAGACCTCCCGCGAACGCGTCGAGACCGAAAAGGGCCGAGAGCTTCGCGACGGTACCGGTGCTGCGGTGGATCCCGATGAAGCGGCGCTCGCCTTCGACGCGCGCGAGCTCGACCCTGTCGGAGAGGGTCAGGAAGATCAGGAAGTTCGCGAGGCCGATCGCCGCGTACAGGACGAACAGCGGCCGATAGGCATCGGCGCCGGAGAGCCCGAGAGACGCGAAGAACCCGACCGACGCGGCGAACAGCGAGCCGCACGCGCCCGCGAGGTTGGCGATGAAGTTGTAGATGGAGAACAGCCAGGTGCGCTTGGAGTCCGGCGCGGTCTGCGGGAGGATCGCCTGCTCCACGGTCTGGAAGACGCCGACCTCCGAGCTGGTCGCGCTGATCGTCCCGGTGAACGCCGCGAGGATGAGCACGATGAAGCTGTTGGTGACCGCGAACACGATCCCGCCGAGGGCCATGAGCAGCGCCATCGTCGCGACGGTGCGCCGGCGTCCGTACCGGTCGGCCATGATCGACCAGAAGATCGTCATCAGCGCCGAGCCCGCGATGGCCGCGGTGAAGACCACGCCGATCTCGGTCGGCGTCAGGCCGAGGCGGTCGAGGTACAGGCCGAGCGCGGTGGCGAGGTAGCCGTACGCGAACGTGCGCAGGATGCGCGTGACCAGGAGCTTCTTTCCGTCGATGCTGAGCCAGTCGAGCACGCGCGTACTGTCGCGCAGCGCTGCCATCTTCGCGAGCGCGCCGGGGCGCGCCGCGAAGGGAATGCTCAGCCGGACGCGGTGAGCGGCCGCGCGTGCAGCGCGTGCGCGATGCGCCGCAGGCCGAAGAGGACGAGGATCGCGGCAACCACCCAGGCAGTGCCAGTGAGCCATGGGTACGCGAGGTCGGTGCCGGAGAGGATCCCGTGCAGGAACGCCGCGGCGAACGCGAGGTACGAGAGCCGATGGAATGCCAGCCACTGCCCGCGCGAGAGCCGCGTGCGCGACCAGGCTGCCACGAGCACGACGACGAGGAGCTGCACCGAGAGCGTCCCGAGGCCGATCGCGAGCGTGCCGTAGGACATCGCGAACGGTATGAGCAGGTCGAGCAGTCCGACCTTGGCGTACGGATCGAGCAGGATCGTGATCACGTGCGCGATACCGAGTGGCAGCCAGAGCGCGGTCGCGTAGCTGTGGAGCTCGCTGATCGCGCGATTGGTGGAGAGCCAGGCCAGGGACTTCGGGCGTAGGGCCATCCCGCTGAGCAGTGAGAGCGTGAGCGCGACCAGCGAGGCGACCCCGGTCGACCGTGCCACGATCCAGGCGGTCTCTCCGGCGCGCAGCACGTCCAGGCTCATGAGGAGTGCGTCTTCGTCCGCGGCGCGGCGGTGGTCGTCGCGACGCGGCCGCCGACCGTCGTGCTGGGCGAGGTCGGCGCCGGCGTCGGCGTCGCGGCTGCGGTGATGACGGCCGTCGTGGAGGC
>WNFB01000829.1_pt1 | contig 25844 bp, 21 predicted proteins | sample 5400501 | NCBI WGS metagenome assembly WNFB01 (sample SAMN13153341, study PRJNA577476) | soil metagenome | isolation source: 200 cm saprolite under Douglas fir tree site 2 hole 1 | place: USA:California | collected 2015-04-18 | reverse complement strand
CTGGGTGCGGTCTTTTTGCTGGCCCTGGTGGTCGCCGGGCTGCAGATGATCGAGCCGCTGTTCATTCGGTACATCGTCGACCATGTGATCCTGAACAAGGGGCTCGACAACGCCGCCCGCCTGACCCGCCTCAACCTCACGGGTCTGGTGTTTCTCACGGTGATCATCCTCTCGCACGTCGGCGGCGGATTCAAGGACTACCGCCAGCGGATCCTCAACGTGCGCGTCATCCTGTCGCTCCGACGCTCACTCTACGAGCGGCTGCTGCATCTGCCGCTGCCGCGGCTCTGGGAGATGAAAACCGGCGGTATCCTGTCCCGTCTCACCGGAGATGTGGAGACCACCACCGGTTTGTTGCAGATGGCGATCGTGTCGCCCGCCATTTCGGTGATCCGGCTGGTCATCGCCATCGTCATCCTGATCGCCCTGAATTGGCAGCTCGCCTTGACGGCGATGGCCATCATTCCCGGCGTGATGGTGTTGAGTTTGATCTTCGCCCGGCGGATCCGGCCGATTTATCGTTCGGTCCGCAAGGACGTCGAGATCGTGGATGGCAGAGTCGGCGAAACCTTCTCAGGCATTCGCGTCGTGCGGGCGTTCCGCCAGGAGATCCAGGAACTCCTCAGCTATATGCTGGGCCGCCATACGGTGCTGCGCAAAGAGCTGTTCGCGCACCGGCGGGAGCTGCTGCTGTGGACGGCGTGGGGGCTGCTGGAAGCGGGAATCAGCGTCGTGATCGTCTGGTTCGGCGGCTACTTGAACATCGTCGGCCGGGCGACGGTCGGCGACATCATGGCGTTTCAGTGGTACATGTTCCTGCTCCTCAATCCAGTCTGGAACATTGTCAACTCCTTCTCGGAGATGCAGCGCTCGCTCGCCGCGATGGAGCGGGTGTTCGAGGTACTGGGGATGGAGGACGACAAGCCGGACCGTCCCGACGCACGCGCAGCGCCGGCGCTCGTGCGAGAACTCCGCTTCGACGATGTAACGTTCGAGTACCGGGAAGGACAGCCCGTCGTGCGGGACTTCCAAGTCGCCGTTCCGGGCGGATCGGTGGTGGCGCTGGTCGGGCGCAGCGGGGCGGGGAAGACGACCGTCACCGATCTGGTCGCCCGCTTCCACGATCCCACGCGCGGCCGGCTGCTGCTCAACGGCACTGACATCCGTGATCTCAAGCTGCGCAGCTACCGCGACCTGCTTGCCATCGTGCAGCAGGATGTGTTCCTATTCGACGGCTCGGTGCGCGACAACATCGCCTACGGCCGGCATGACGCGACCGATGCCGAGATCGAGGATGCGGCCCGGCGCGCCAATGCGCACGAATTCATCGTCCGGCTGCCGCAGGGCTACGAGACGTGGATCGGTGAACGGGGCGTGAAGCTGTCGGGGGGCCAGCAACAGCGGCTCGCCATTGCCCGCGCGATTCTGGCGTCGCCGCAGATCCTCATCCTCGACGAAGCGACCAGTAACCTCGACACCGAGAGCGAGCAGCTGATTCAGGCATCGATGGCCGACCTGCTCGCCGACCGCACCACCTTCGTGATCGCCCACCGGCTGTCCACTATTCGGCGCGCCGATCTGATTTTACTAATGGAGAACGGCGCCGTCATCGAGCGCGGCACCCATGAGGACCTGATGCGCGCGCGTGGTGTTTATCACGAAATGGTGAAGCGGCAGATGGAATCGCACGCACGCGACGGCGACGAAGTGCTGCGATAATTGAAAGGAGAGCTCCCATGATTCTGTCACCCGGGGCGAAAGCCCCCGATTTCACGCTCAAGAAGAGTCCCCAGGAAACGCTCAGCCTCGCCGACCTGAAAGGCCGGCCCGTCATCCTCGCCTTCTACCCAGCCGATTGGAGTCCCGTCTGCGGTGACGAACTCGCGCTGTTCAACGAAGTGCTGTCCGAATTCCAGCGCTACGACGCGCAACTCCTCGGGATTTCGGTGGACGGAGTGTGGTGTCATCAGGCCTACGCCAAGGCACGCAATCTCGACTTCCCGCTGCTCGCCGATTTCGAGCCGAAGGGCGAGGTGTGCCGCAAGTACGGCGCCTACCGCGCGCAGGACGGCTTCGCCGAGCGGGCGCTGTTCGTACTCGATGGCGAGGGCGTGATCCGCTGGAGCTACCTGTCCGATGTCGGGAAGAATCCCGGCGCCGATGGGGTGCTCGCCGCACTGGAGGAATTGTCACAACCTGCGCGCACGGGATGATTGCTGGACGCGGTCATGCAGGCTACGATTGACGCCCCCTAGAACCGGGAGACTAAATGACCACGTTGACCGCCTTGTGGCTGCCGATTCTCGTGTCGGCGGTGGCGGTGTTTGTCGTCAGCTCCATCATCCACATGACCCCGCTGTGGCATAAGACCGACTACCCGCGGTTCCCGAACGAAGACCGCGTGCTCGACGCGTTGCGTCCCATCGGCATTCCACCCGGCGACTACTTGATGCCGCGTCCGGCCAATCCCGCCGAAATGCGCTCGCCCGAGTTCAAGGAGAAAATGAAGCGGGGACCTGCGGTGCTGCTGACGGTCATGCCGCCATGGACCGGGTCGCTCGTATCGAATCTGTCGCAGTGGTTCGTGTACTGCGTCGTGGTCAGCGTGTTCGCCGCCTTCATCGCCGGCTCCGCCGTGCCGCCGGGTGCCCCACCATTCACGGCGATCTGTCGCTTCGCCGGGACGACGGCGTTCCTCGGCTACACGTTGGCGCTGTGGCAGATGTCGATCTGGTACCGGCGGTCATGGGCCATGGCGCTCAAGTCCACGTTCGACGGGGTGATTTTCGCGTTCATCACCTGTGCGGTATTCACGTGGATGTGGCCGCACTGACGACGTCTCCCCCCGTCCTCTGCTACCACCGCATCGGCGGCCCCCTCGAGCTGGGCGTCACTCGAGTGGGCCGGTCCGGCTTCGCGCGGCAAATGACCGCGCTGGCGCGTGCGGGGTGGCAGACGGTCTCCCTCGCGGAATTCGCCGTCCAAACGCCGCACGTCGCACGCCGCACGTTCCTGCTGACATTCGACGATGGGTACTCGTCGCTCGCCGAGCACGCCTACCCCGTTCTCACCGACCTCGGTTTCACGGCGACGACGTTTCTGATCACCGATTTCGTGGGAAAGACCAACACCTGGGATGTCCGCTACACCTGGAATCGCCTGCCGCACCTGAGCTGGCCGGAGATCGAGCATTGGCGCGCTCGGGACTTTGCCTTCGCGTCCCACGGTGCGGCGCACCGCCGCCTCACCTGGCTCGACGATGCGGGGCTCGAGACCGAGCTCAGGCGCTCGCGTGAGATTCTCATCGCACGCCTGGCCTCGGACGCCGGCCGGGCGATCGCCTATCCATTTGGTGCGGTCGACGCACGCGTCGTCCGGCATGCCGAATCGGCCGGCTATGAGCTGGGGTTCGGAGGTGTAAAGGGGAGCGGAGGGGGGGGGCCGCTCCATCTCGCCCGCATACCAGTGTATTCGTGGGACGCGGGCGACATCCCATTCGGCTTACGGACCGGCCTTGTGGGAACGCTGGGCAGAACAGTCGCCCACCTCGCGAATCGCTGCGCGCTAGGCACCACGCTCATGCAGGCAATTACACGAAGAAGCGCGCCGCCACCGGAATCAATTGCGGATGTCTGATCAACGCGTGCGTGAAAACCCTGCCGATTGTCCGCTTTTCCTGCGGAATCTTGTTCACGGTCCGCGCCAACTTATTGAAGAACGCGTCGTCTACGCTCTCCAGCGCCTGCTTGATCCGGTAGTACTTGAGGTGGTCCTCGCCGAGTAGCTCCATCCACGCGTGGTGGTACGCTGCCAACCGCCGTTCGCTCGTATCACACGCACAGATCGCCGCGGCGGCGGTCTTGCCCGCCAGGCGTCCCGCCTTCATCGCGGTTGTGATCCCGCCGCCTGAAAGAGGATTGATCATGTGCGCCGCGTCGCCCGCTACCATCACGCCATCGGTGTAGGTCTTCTTGATCGTCGTGTGCACGATGACCCCGCCGACCGTGTAGCCGGTGCGGGCCGCGGTGGGGAACCGGCGCGCGACCCACGCGTCAAGGTACTGGCGCGCGTTGCGGCCGTCGGTCTTTAGCGCGACGAGGCCCAGCCCGACGTTGGCGACGCCGATCGCCTTGGGGAAGATCCAGGCATAGCCGCCTGGTGCGATGGCGTTGCTGAACTGCAGGTAAATCGCGTCGGGATTGCAATCGATGCCCTGGAGCACGTACTGGGCACACGACTCCATGTCGCGGGACGGTACTCGGGTGTCGAGTCCCGCCCAGCGGCCCACCATCGTCTCGACGCCGTCGGCGCCGATTACAACGCGGGCGCGATAGATGTCATCTCGGCCGCGCTCTTTCACGCGCACGTGCCAGCGCTCGTCACCGTTGCGCGACATGGCGGTGGCTTCTGCGCCAACCAGCACCTCCGCGCCGGCCGCGGCCGCTTCCGCTGCCAAATGCGCGTCGAACCGCGTGCGTTCGAGAATCCAGCCGAGTCCGCAATCGGCGAGCACGACCTGCGTGTCATCGGGCGCTTCGAAGATGACGTCGGTGATCCGCCGCGAGACCCAGTCGGCACCATCGGGATTGGCGAACTCGCGCAGGCCGGCATCACCGACCCCCTCGGCACAGCGCACCGGTGCGCCTACCGCCCGGTCGCGCTCCAGTAAGACGACGTCGAGCTCGGGGGCCGCCAACTTCGCATGCCTGGCCGCGACGGCGCCGGCGGGCCCGGCGCCGACGACAAGGACGTCCACGTTAGGCATAGGCCACCATGGCGAGGGCTCCGACGGGGCACGGAGCGACGCATTTCTCACAGCCGGTGCAAGCTGCGTCGTCGACGGTCAGCACATTCAACTCAAGATGGATCGCCTCGGGAGGGCACAGCGGTAAACAGAGACCACAACGGTCGCACACCGCGAGGTCCACCACGGCAATTGTGTCGGGCGTCACGCGCCGCATGGGCGAAAGGCTAGCCGGGCGTGAAAGGGCCGTCAAGCTTCATCCTTGCTTGGGGTTACGCATTTCATTAGCTTGTGCCCGTTCGCTCGAGCCCGCCAAACTCTTTTACCGAAGATCACGTGCCGCCAAGCTGGCTGAATTTCAAAATGGGTGCATGGAGCCCGGCGAACGAAATCGCCGTGGACCTTGGCACAGCTAACACTCTCGTCTATGTCCGCGGCGAAGGGATCGTGTTGAACGAACCCTCCGTCGTCGCCATCGAGAAAGCAACCGGCAAAATCAAAGGCATCGGCCTCGAAGCCAAGCGCATGCTCGGCCGCACGCCCGACGGCGTGCTCGCCGTCCGCCCGTTGAAGGACGGCGTCATCGCCGACTTCGACGTGACCGAGAAGATGCTGCGCTTTTTCCTCAAGACCATCATCGACCGCCATCTCTTCCGTGTGCGCCCCAAGGTGATCGTGTGCGTGCCGAGCGGCATCACCGAGGTGGAAAAGCGCGCCGTGCGCGATTCCGCACAATCGGCGGGCGCGAAGGAAGTGTACATGGTCGCCGAGCCGATGGCTGCGGCGATCGGCGTCGGGCTCCCCGTCGAGACGCCCACCGGCAACATGGTGATCGACATCGGCGGCGGCACGACGGAGATCGCGGTGATCGCGCTGTCGGGCATCGTTTCCGACACGTCGATCCGCACCGGGGGCGACGAGCTCGATCAGGCCATCGTGCAGTTCATGCGCAAGAATTACAACCTGCTGATCGGCGAGCCGACGGCGGAGCAAATCAAGATTCAAATCGGCTCGGCGGCACCCATCGGCGAAGAGCGCGAGATGGAAGTGAAAGGTCGCGACCTCGTGTCGGGCATTCCGAAGATCGTGCGCGTGCACTCGAGCGAGATTCGCGAGGCGGTGCAGGAGCCGATTCAACAGATCGTCGACGCGGTCCGTCGCGCCCTCGAGATCACACCCCCCGAGCTCGCGTCCGACATCGTGGATCGCGGGATCGTGATGACGGGCGGTGGCGCCTTGATTCGCGGACTCGATCTGCTGCTGCAGCAGGAGACCGGGTTGCCGATTCACCTGGACGAGGACCCCATGACCTGCGTGGTGCGCGGGGCGGGCCGGATCCTCGACGCTCCGGAGAAGTACCGGAACGTCCTGACCAGGTAGCCGCATGGCGATGGGAACGGATCGCTACGCGTCCCGTGGCGACACGCTGCTCTTCGTCGCCTGCGTGGGGCTGTCGATTGCGGCGCTGAGCCTCCCCGATCAATGGCGCGACCCGCTCGCTCAAGGCCTGCGCCAGAGCGTGCTCGCGCCATTCCTGTTTCTGCAGCGCCAGACGGAGCTGCTGGCCGCAGCGCGCTACCGCTACGACGCGGTCGTGGCGCAGCGCGATTCCGTTGCCCTCGCCGCCACTTTCCTCCCCGAGCTCCGCAGCGAGAACGCCCGGCTCCGCGGCCTCCTGGGTCTGAGCGCGAAACTGAGCGGTGGCTACGTCTCCGCCGAGATCCTGCATCAACCGGAACCGACCAATCCGCTCAGTTTCGTGGTGTCGGCAGGCCGGCGCGAAGGCGTGCGCCCGCTTTCGGCGGTGGTCAGTCCCGAGGGGCTCGTGGGTCTGGTCGCGTCGGTCGACGAGCACACGAGCGTCGTCCTGAGCTGGGCGCATCCCGAGTTTCGCGCCAGCGCGATCGCCACGGACGGCAGCGTCGTCGGGATCGCCGCTCCCCACGGGGCGGAAGGGCCCGGCGTGTGGCTGCTCGAGCTGCAAGGCGTGCTATACCGCCAGCAAGTGCAGGCCGGGACGGTCATCGTCACATCGGGTCTCGGTGGCGTGTTTCCGCGCGGCATCCCGATCGGTGTGGTGATTGGTCCGGCGGGCGAAGAGAAGGGGTGGGGACGCACCTATCTGGTCCGGCCCGCGATTCATCCGGCCGAGCTCTCGCATGTGATGATTCTGACGTCGGCTCGTCCCGCGGGGTCCGACTTGCGAAACGCCTTCACCGTGCCGGCGGACAGCGCTCTGCCGCGCGAGGTACCGCCGAGATGAGACGCAGCGATCGCTATCGCTACCCTATCGTCATGACGCTGCTCATCCTGCTGCAGTTCACGGTGCGCAGTCGCCTGGGTGGGGACCGCATCGCGCCCGATTTCCTGCTCCTGGCGCTGCTCATTTACACGATTCGGGCGGAGCCCGGGAAAAGCGCAGCGGCGGGGTTTCTGCTCGGCCTGCTGCGCGACGCGCTGACGCCCGCGAGCTTCGGGGTGGGGGCGCTGGCGCACACGCTCGTGGGGTTCACGTCGTCGTGGGCCAAGGCCGTGTTCTTTGCCGAGCACGTGTTCGTCAAAGGCTGTCTGTTCTTCGCCGGCACGTGGCTCCGCAACTTCATCGTGGTGCTCGTATCGGGGCGGTTGCAAAGCTCGCAGGTCGCGTGGGAGCTGCTGGTCTGGTCCCCGTTGCAGGGGCTGACGACCGCACTCGTGGGTGTCGCCGTGCTGTGGTTCTTCCGCGACTGGCTGTCGCCACGGCGGTCGCGGGCGTCGGGAGCTCTGGGGGCATCAGCGTGAACGCGTTTCACCCGCACTTGCTCGATCGCCGCCTGGGCGTGGCGCGAACCGGGGTGTGGATCGTGCTTGGCATCATGGTGATGTCGTTCTTCCGCACGCAGATCCTCGGGCACGGCAAGTATCAGCTGCAGTCGGAAACGAACCGGCTGCGCCCGATTCCGCTCCCCGCCCCCCGCGGCGTCATCTACGATCGCAATGGCCACGTATTGGCGGAGAACGTGCCGGGCTATACCGTGTCCCTGCTGCCGGGGCCTGAAGCGAACCTGCGTTCGACCCTGGCACGCATCGCGTCGATCGCGAACATCGACAGCGCGGAGATCGAGCGCGTGCTGCAGCGCGCGCGGCGTGCGCCCTACCAGCCGGCGCTGGTGCTGGGGAATGCGCGGTTCAGCGTCGTGTCCGCGCTGGAAGAGCGGCGCGTCGCGATCCCGGGATTGCTCATTCAGGCCGAGCCCAAGCGCTACTATCCGGACACTGCGGTAGTGTCGCACCTCGTGGGATACGTCGGCGAAGTCACGGAAGGCGAACGCGCGACGAGACGGTTCGCCTTCGTTCGGCTGGGTGGGCTCGTGGGCAAAGACGGTCTCGAGCGCGAATACGACGACACGCTGCGCGGATCCGAGGGCGTGCGCTTCGTGGAGGTGAGTGCGCGCGGACAGATGGTGCGTGAAGCAGAAGCCGCGGCCAACCTCGCGCCGGTGCCGGGCAGTGATCTGCACACGACGATCGATCTCGATTTGCAGCGCTACATCTCGCGGACGTTCCCGGCCGGACAACGCGGCGCAGTGCTGGCGATGAATCCGAACACCGGCGAAGTGCTCGCGCTCTACAGCGCTCCCGGATTCGACCCCAATGCCTTCGTCGGCGGGATCTCCGCACCGTACTGGCGCTCGCTCAACGAGAGCCCGGCGCACCCGCTGATCGACCGCGCGATTCAAGCGCGCTATCCGCCTGGGTCGATTTGGAAGCTTGCCGTCGCGGCGATGGCGCTGAAGCGCGGCATCGTGGGCCCGCGCGGCCACATGCCCATTCCCTGCCGGGGAGGGCTGCAATACGGCAATCGCTACTTCCGGTGCTGGAATGCGCATGGGCACGGGGATCTCATGCTCACGGAGGCGATCGCGCAAAGCTGCGACGTCTACTTCTACCAGCTTGGCATCAAGCTGGGCGTGACTTCGCTGCTCGAGGACGCGAATGATTGGGGCTTCCGCGGGCGCACCGGCATTGACCTGCCCGGCGAGATCCCCTCCGAGTTTCCCACCGGCCCGGAGTACTACGACCGCCTCTACGGCCCACGGCGCTGGACCTCGGCGGTCGCGTTGAACCTGGCGATCGGACAGGGCGAGAATGCCCAGACGCTTGTACAGATGGTGCGGCTGTACCAGCAGCTCGCGAGTGACGGCCGGTTGCGGACGCCGTTTGTGGTGCGGCCCGCCGCGCCGGTGGGGACCAATGCGTCGCTCGAGCTGAACCCCGATCAGCTCGCCACGCTGCGGCGCGCGATGATCGCCGTAGTGGAGCAGGGGACCGCGCGCGGATCACGGCTCGCCAACCTCACGATCGCCGGCAAGACCGCGACCGCGCAGAATCCACACGGCCTCGATCACGGCTGGTTCATCGGCTTCGCGCCGGCGGACAAACCGGAGATCGTGGTCGGAGCGATCATCGAGTCTTACGAGCACGGCGCGCGTGTGGCGCCGCTCGTGTCGCGGGCCATCGCGCACTACCTCGGCATCGACGAGCGCACCGCGTCGCAAATGAGAGTCACCCTCCCCAACGATTCCGCGCCGGCGCCGTTCCAGATTCCGGTGCTGCCCGATACCCTCCCTCCCGTTATTCCGGTCGACAGTGCTGTCGCGCGTCCGCCAACTCGATAAGGCGCTGTTTGTCTCGGTCGGCGCGCTGGCGTTGTACGGGCTAGCAACGCTGTACTCTGCCGGGCAGACCGACGTCCCGACGTTCGTCGCGACGATCTGGCAAAAGCAAGTCGTCTGGTTGGGCCTCAGCCTGGTCGTCGCCGTGCTCACATTCCGCACCTCCCCACGGATGCTGGAATGGGCGACGCCGTTCGTGTACGCGATCGCGTTGTTCCTCCTCCTGCTCACGCTCTTCATCGGCACGGGCGCGGGGACGGCGGCGAGCAGCAAGTCGTGGATCGCGATCGGTGGGCATCGCTTCGGGCAGCCGGCGGAGCTGGCGAAGCTCGCGACGATCCTGATGCTCGCCCGCTGGCTCGCCACGTTGCGCGAGCCGCCGGCTACGCTGCGCGATCTGATTATCCCGGGCGTGATCGCCGGTTTGCCGTGCCTGCTCGTGCTCAAGCAGCCCGATTTGGGCAGCGCCATCGTGTTCATCGCGATCCTGTTCTTCGTGCTGTTCTGGGCGGGGACGAAACCGTCGCTGTTAGTGCTTGCCGCTTCACCCGTCATCGGGCTTGTGCTGGCGTTCTCGACCGTCGCGTGGGGCGTCTGGATCGCGGTACTGGCCGCCCTGCTGCTCTGGTGGCGACCCTACCTCTGGGAAGGGGTCGCGATCATGGGCCTGAACCTGCTCGGCGGCGTGCTGGCGTTGCCGTTTTGGAACCGCCTGGCCCCCTACCAGCAGAACCGGTTGTTGGCTTTCCTCAACCCCGACGTGGACCCGAGAGCGGCAGGGTGGCACGTCATCCAGTCGAAGGTGGCCGTGGGCTCCGGTGGGTTGCTGGGAAAGGGATTCACCGAAGGGACGCAGAAGCGCCTCGCGTTTCTCCCCGCGCAGCACACCGATTTCATCTTTTCGGTCGTCGGCGAGGAGCTGGGATTCGTCGGCGTGCTCGTTGCGCTGTCCCTCTTCGCCTGGATGCTTTTCAGCTTGCTGCGCGTGGCCCGGAAAGCGACGGATCCGTTCTCGAGCCTATGCGTCTTTGGCATCGCCGCTCTCTTTTTTACGCATATCGTCGAAAACGTCGGCATGACGATCAACCTGATGCCGATCACCGGCATTCCGCTGCCGTTCTTCTCCTACGGTGGATCATTCCTCCTGGCGTGCTCGATTGGCGTGGGGATTGCCCTGCGGGTTGCGTGGGAGTCCCGGCAGTCTGGTTATGCCGAACCAGGCCAATAGGTTAGCTCCTAGGGGGCTAGCGTTGCCTAAGCTGCCCTCACAAATTGTGCGCTTCGTCACTATATGGCGCGAATGGCCTGGTTCAAAAAGGAACGTAAGCCGCGCACCTCCGAGCGTGTCAAGCTCGAGATCCCGGCAGACGCGTGGGAAAAGTGTGATCAGTGCGGTCACGTCGATATCCGCGAACGCTTCGTTCGCGCGCTCAACGTGTGCCCCAACTGTGGCCACCACCGCCGCATCAGCGCCCAGGAGTACATCGACCTGCTGGTCGATGAAGGGTCGTGGCACGAGCTGTTCGCCGCGTTGAAATCCGCCGATCCCCTCAAATTCGAGAACTACGCCGACCGTGTGCAGGCCGCCATCAAGAAGGCGGGTCCGCTGGACGCCATTCGTACCGGCTACGCGCGACTGCACGGCATGGCGATCAGCCTCGGCGTCATGGATTTCGCCTTCATGGGCGGGTCGATGGGGTCGGTCGTGGGCGAGAAGATCGCCAGGCTGACACGGCACGCGATCGACAAGAAGACACCACTGATTCTGGTCTCGGCATCGGGCGGCGCGCGCATGCAGGAGGGCGTGCTGTCGCTGATGCAGATGGCCAAGACGTCGGTGGTGATCGCCGAGCTGCAAGGGGCGCGCATGCCATTTATGTCGGTACTCACGAACCCGACGACAGGCGGCGTTTCGGCCTCGTATGCCATGCAAGGCGACGTGATACTTGCTGAGCCGGGCGCCGTCATTGGATTCGCGGGACCGCGCGTGATCAAGCAGACGATCGGCCAGGACCTGCCCGAAGGGTTCCAGACGGCCGAATTCCTTCTCGATCACGGGATGATCGATGCCGTCGTCCCCCGTGGCGAATTGCGGGACACCGCCGCACAGCTGCTGCGGCACATGACCGGCGCATGGCCGGCTGAGGCTGCCGACTGACCTTCGAAGACGCCTGCCAGTTTCTTTTCGCACGACAAGCGGCCCGAATCAAATGGAGCCTCGGCCCGACCGAGGGGCTACTCGACGTCCTCGGCCATCCGGAGCGCCACTTTCCCGCGATCCACATCGGCGGCACGAACGGGAAGGGGTCCACCTGCGCCTTCGTCGCCAACGAGCTGCGAGCGCAGGGGTGGCGAGTCGGGGCGTACTCCTCACCTCACCTCGTTTCGCCCTGTGAGCGGATTACGGTAGACGGCGTGCCCATCGGCGAAGATGCGTTCGCCGAGTGGACGACGCAGCTCAAGCTGCATATCGAGCGTCTCGAAGCGAGCTTTTTCGAAGCGACCACCGCGATTGCCTTCGCCGATCTGGCGGCCCGTGACGTGGATATCGCGGTAATCGAAGTGGGGCTGGGTGGCCGGCTGGACGCCACCAACGTGCTCACCCCGCTCGTCACAGCGGTTACGAAGATCGCGCTTGAGCATGTCGACTACCTGGGCCACGATCTGAAGGGCATCGCCCGCGAAAAAGCCGGCATCGCGAAGCCGAAGGTGCCGTTCGTAACCGGCGAGGCCGATCCCGAGATTCGCGCGGAGCTCGTGCGGGAAGCGAGGCGCCGCGGCGCGGAGCCGATCATCACCGTCGATACGACGCTGCGGCCGAGGCGCGACACGCGCCTGGGGCTCAAGGGTCGCCATCAGGTGTCCAATGCGCTGGTGGCGCACGCCGTCCTCAAAGCTTTACCAAGGCCCTTCGGGCCAGTCGGCAAGAACCTGCCGGCGAGCTTCGCGCACGCGTATATCCCGGGCCGGTTCGAGGTCCGCGGCAAGTGGATCTTCGACGTGGCCCATAATCCGGACGGAATGCGCGTCGTCGCCGACGCCATCCGCACCGCCGATCCGGCGATTCGCCGGCCGCTCCACGCGCTCGTCGGCATACGCAACGACAAGAACTGGCGCGCGATGCTCGAGATCCTACGTCCAGTTGTGGACAAGCTCGTGCTGACGGTGCCGCCCTCGATCCCCGTCATGCAGCGTTGGTCGCTCGAGGATCTGGACGCGCTCTCGCATTTCGAACCCGATTTCACGCGTGCGCTCGAGGACATTCAACAGGGCGCGGGGACAGTTCTCGTCACGGGATCATTCCATACAGTCGGTGACGCGTTCGCTCGGCTGCCCGGTTTTGCGCCGGTGGGGTAGGGGGGCTAAATTGTTGTGATGCAAGGGAAAGCGCTCCCCGGCTTCCGCGATTTCTACCCTGAAGACCTGATCCTCCGAAATCACATCTTTGCGACCTGGCGCAGTGTGGCCGCACGCTACGGCTTTGAGGAATACGACGGCCCTCCCCTCGAATCGCTGGACATGTATACGCAAAAGAGCGGCGACGAGATCGTCCAGCAGTTGTATGCATTTCGCGACAAAGGGGACCGTGACGTCGCGCTGCGGCCCGAGATGACGCCGACGCTGGCGCGCATGGTCGCCGCTCGCGTGCAGGCCCTGAAGAAGCCAATCCGCTGGTTCTCCATTCCGCAGCTGTTTCGCTACGAGCGCCAGCAGCGTGGTCGCTTGCGGGAGCACTTTCAGCTCAACATGGACATCATCGGTGAGGCTGGGCCGCTCGCGGATGCCGAGCTGATGGCCGCCTCGGTCGACATCATGCGCGGCTTCGGGCTCGGTCCCAAGGATGTGCAGCTGCGGATCTCCGACCGGCGCGTGATCAGGGGACTGTTGCTGGGCCGCGGCCTGACCGAAAGCCAGCTACCCACCGCGTTTGCCGTGATCGACCGGAGCGAGCGCGTCCCGAAAAACGTCTTGGAGGAGATGCTGAAAGAGGCGGGGTACGGGAAACGGGAAGCGTCGGTCGTATTCGATGTCGCGGCGCTCAGGGGTCAGGATGCGATCAAGGCCGCGGGAGAAACAGGGGAGCCCCTCGCTCAGGCCGTGCAGGCGCTCAAGGCCATGGGGCTTGGTGACTTCGTCTCGGTGGACCTCACTATTGTGCGGGGACTCGCGTACTACACGGGCATCGTATTCGAGCTGTTCGACGCCCAGAAGACCTTGCGCGCGATCGCGGGTGGAGGCCGCTACGACGGTCTCCTCGATCTCCCCGCCCTGGGGTTCGGCATGGGAGATGTCGTCCTCGGCGAGCTCCTCAAGGAGCGCGGCGCGGCACCCAAGGCGTCGACCGAGCTCGGCGCCTTTTTGATCGCTGTCGGTGGCGACGACCTCCCGACGATGTTGCAGCTGGCGCACGCCCTCCGGGAGCGGGGAATCTCGGTCGAGTACGGTCTCCGACACGCCGGGGTCCGCAAGCAGCTGGAGCTCGCCTCGGCACGGGGTGCCGCCCGGGCCGTCATCGTCGGTCCGGAGGAGCGCGCCGAGGGCAACGCGGTCGTGCGGGATCTCCGGACGGGGACCGAAGCACAGGTCCCACTGCGCCAGCTTCTCAACGGATATTTCGATTAATGCCACAAGCCCAGAAAATCACGCCACGCGCCAAGGACTTCAGCGAGTGGTACGGCGACGTCATTATGCAGGCGCAGCTCGCGGACTATTCGCCGGTGCGCGGCTGCATGGTCATTCGGCCGCACGGCTACCGCATGTGGGAGCTCATGCAGCGTGCGCTGGACGACATGATCCGCGCAAGCGGCCACCGCAACGCGTACTTCCCCCTCTTCATCCCGATGAGCTTTCTCGCAAAAGAGGCGGAGCACGTCGAGGGGTTCGCCAAGGAAGTGGCGATCGTCACGCACACGAGGCTGCGGGCCACGGGCAAGGAAGGCGGCGGCGCCATCGCGGTCGATCCCACCTCTGCGCTCGAGGAGCCGCTCATCGTGCGGCCGACGTCCGAGACGATCATCTACGCGATGTTCGCGAAGTGGATCCAGAGCTATCGCGATCTGCCGCTGCTCCTGAACCAATGGGCCAACGTCGTCCGTTGGGAGCTGCGCACGCGCCTGTTCCTGCGGACCACGGAGTTTCTGTGGCAGGAAGGTCATACCGCGCACGTCGATGAAGCCGATGCGGAGCGCGAGGCGCGATTGATCCTGGGGATCTACCGGCGATTCGCCGAGGAGTGGATGGCGATGCCGGTGATTACCGGCGTGAAGACCGAAGGCGAGAAGTTCGCGGGGGCGCTGCGCACCTACGCTATCGAAGCGCTGATGCAGGACAACAAGGCGCTGCAGGCCGGTACATCCCACAACCTGGGCCAGAATTTCGCCAAGGCGTTCCAGGTACAGTACCAGACCGCGGCCGGCGGCCTCGAGTTCGTTTGGAACACCTCGTGGGGCGTGACGACTCGGCTGATTGGGGGCATCATCCTGACGCATTCGGATGACAACGGGCTGGTGGCTCCTCCGAAGCTCGCGCCGGTGCAGGTCGCGATTGTTCCTATCTGGAAGACTGACGATGAGCGAGCACAGGTGTCAGGTGTCGGGTCTCAGGTAAAGGCAGACCTCGAAAAGGTCGGCTTGCGCGTCGAATTGGATCTCCGCGACACGATGAAGCCCGGCGCCAAGTACTTCGAGTGGGAGGGCCTGGGCGTGCCCGTCCGTCTGGAGATCGGGCCTCGCGATCTCGCGAGTGGCCAGGTCGTTCTTGCCCGCCGGACCGGTGGCAAAGCCCCCGTGCCCCTTCAGGGAGCGCCGACTGCCGTGGCGACGGCGCTCGACGAGATCCAGGCGGCGCTGTTCGCTGCCGCCCGCGAACGGCAGGAGAAGAACTCGATTCGCGGCGCCACCAAGCCGCAGTTCCTCGAGTTCATGAAGGGAAGCGGAGGTTTTGCCTACGGCGGATTTTGCGGCAACCCTTCCTGCGAAGCGGAGATCAAGCAGCAAACGAACGCCACGATTCGGGTTCTCCCCGATCCCGAGTTTCGCAGCAAGGAGGCGCCGAAGACCTGCATGTGGTGCGGCGCGCCCAGCATCGCGGAGGCCGTGTGGGCACAGGCGTACTAGGGTTCGATCCGGGGTTGCTGCAGGCAATCGCGGATCGCATCGGGACGCCAGCCTACGTCTATAGTGCCAATCTGATCCGCGCGCAGTACAACGCGCTCGACGACGCGCTCCACGGCATCCGGCATCGCATCTGTTATTCCGTCAAAGCCAACGGCAACCTCGGCGTGCTCCGCGTCTTGAAACAGCTCGGGGCTGGCGCCGACATTGTGTCAGTGGGCGAGCTGCGACGCGCGCGGATCGCCGGGTTCGATCCCGACGGGATCGTCTTCTCGGGTGTGGGAAAGACGACGGCGGAGATCGAGGAGGCGATTCGCGCCGGGGTCGGCTTCATCAATATCGAATCGACCAGCGAGCTGGCGACGCTCACGGCCGTGGCCAACGACATCAAGCCGTCGGCGCGCGTCGGCATTCGCGTCAACCCCGACGTCGCGATCGACAGCCATCCGTACACAAAGACCGGTGAGAAGACCGCGAAGTTCGGCATTCCGTTCGACGAAGTCGTGACGGTTGCGAAGCGGATCGCGGCCGAGTCGAGGCTGGTGCTGCGCGGGCTGGCGATGCACATCGGCTCGCAGATCACCGATGTCACCCCCTACCATCGCGGCGCGATCAAGCTCATCGAGCTGGTCAGCGCGATCCGCGCCTCTGGCATCAACACGCTGGAAGCGCTCGACGTCGGCGGCGGACTGGGGGTGCGTTATCACAACGAGAAGGCGCCCACGCCGAAGGCGTTCGCGGAAGCGGTCGTGCCGGCGGTCGGCGCGGCCGGACTGGGGTTGCTGTGTGAGCCGGGGCGCTACCTCGTGGCCAACGCGGGCGTGCTGCTCACTCGCGTGCTGTACCGTAAGCACGCCGGCGGCAAGGAGTACGTGATCGTCGACGCCGGGATGTCCGACTTCGTGCGGCCGAGTCACTACAATGCCCATCATGAGATCATCCCGCTGCGCGACGGGAAGCGGCCGGAAGAGATCGTCAACGTCGTCGGACCAATCTGCGAAACCGGAGACTTCCTGGCGCTGGATCGCAAACTCGTGGCCGTCGGACCCGGCGAGGTCCTGGCAGTGCTCGGCACCGGCGCCTACGGTTTCGTCATGAGCTCGACGTACAACCAGCGCCCGCGGGCCCCGGAAATCGTCGTCGATGGTGACCGCTACTACGTCGCCCGCCAGCGCGAGACGCTCGACGATCTCATCCGCGGCGAGACGGCCGAGCCGACCACCTGGTACAAAGCGTGAATCGTATCCTCATCCTCGACTACGGGTCGCAGTTCACGCAGCTGATCGCACGCCGGATCCGCGAAGCGAGCGTCTACTGCGAGATCCACCCCGCGAGCAAGGGATTGGACCTGGCCTTTATCCGGGCGTTCGACGCCAAGGGCATCATTCTGTCGGGCGGACCGAATTCGGTGTTCGATGAAGGTGCGCCGACCGCGGATCCCGCCATTCTGGATCTCGGCATCCCGATCCTCGGCATTTGCTATGGGATGCAGCTCGTCGCGCGGCTGTCCGGTGGGAAGGTCGTACCCTCGAACCAGCGCGAGTACGGCCGGGCCGAGATCGCGATCCGCGAGAACAAGGGTCTTTTCGCGGGGTTCGAGCCGCGCGCGACGGCGATCGTGTGGGCGAGCCATGGCGACCGTGTGGACGAGCCGCCGCCGCATTTCCGCGTTACCGCCACGAGTGCCAACGCGCCGGTCGCGGCAATGCAGCACGACCAGAAGCCGATCTACGGAGTGTTGTTTCATCCCGAAGTCGCCCATACGCCGCGCGGCGGCGAGATCCTGCACAACTTCCTATTCGACATCTGCGGCTGTGTCCCCGACTGGACCCCCGGGCACTTCATCGATCACACGGTCGGGCGGATCCGCGAGATGGTCGGCGCAACGGGACGCGCCATTTGCGGCTTGTCCGGCGGCGTGGACTCGGCGGTCGCCGCCGCCCTCGTCCACCGCGCGATCGGCAATCGTCTCACCTGCGTCTTCGTCGACCACGGGCTGTTGCGGCGCGGCGAGCGGGAGCAGGTCGAGCAGACCTTCCGCGCGCACCTGGGCATGGCCCTGCGCGTGGTGGACGCGACGCACCGGTTCCTCAAAGAGCTCAAGGACATCGAGGATCCTGAGGAAAAACGCCGGCGCATCGGCCACACCTTTATCGACGTGTTCGAGGATGCGGCCAGGTACGTCGCCGGTGGAGTGGGATTCCTCGTTCAGGGGACGCTGTATCCCGACGTCATCGAGTCGTCCTCACCCAAGGGCGGGCCGTCGGCGACGATCAAAACACACCATAACGTCGGCGGTCTGCGTCCCAACCTGCCGTGGAAGTTGATCGAGCCGTTGCGGGAGCTCTTCAAGGACGAGGTGCGGCAGGTGGGTCGCGAGCTCGGGTTGCCCGATGAGATCGTAGGGAGACACCCGTTCCCGGGTCCCGGGCTGGCCATTCGCGTCCTGGGGCCCGTGAATGAAGAGCGCCTCGATCTGCTGCGCCGTGTCGACGCGATCTACCTGGAGGAGATCCGCGCGGCGGGGCTGTACGACCAGATCTGGCAGGCATTCGCCGTGCTGCTCCCGATCAAATCGGTTGGCGTGATGGGCGACGGCCGGACGTACGATCACGTGGTGGCACTGCGCGCCGTAACGAGCCGCGACGGCATGACCGCGGACTGGTTTCCGTTTCCGCACGATGTGCTCGGCAGGATTTCCAACCGCATCATCAACGAAGTGCGCGGGGTGAATCGCGTCGCCTACGACGTGAGCTCCAAACCGCCGGCCACGATCGAGTGGGAGTAACGAGTCGGCACGCCGTACTGATTACGGCTCTCGTCGCCGCGGTGGTGGCGGCGCCGTCGATTCGCAATGAGTTCGTCGCCGACGATCGCTGGGTCATCGCCGAACGTCCGTTCCTGCATCACCCTCCGTCCATCGGTGCGGTCCTGGTCGAGCCCTATTGGCCCGCGACGTTCGGCGGCTCGATGTGGCGCCCCGCTGTACTGACGTCCTTCGCACTCGATTATCGGGTTTCCGAGAGCCCGCATTGGTTTCACGCAGAGAACGTGATTTGGGCGGCCATCTCTGCGGCCTTACTCGCACTCCTCGCCTCCGAGCTGGCCGGTCCGCTAACCGGCCTCATCGCCGGTCTGCTGTTCGCGGTTCACCCAGTCCACGTGGAGGCGGTAGCCAACGTCGTGGGACGCGCCGAGCTCATGGCGGCAGCCGGGTACGCCGCGGCGTTGCTCTGCGCGTTGCGAGCGGAGCAGCGGCCGATCTATCTGATCGGCGTGGCACTGGCCGCGGCGTTCGGTATGGCATCCAAGGAGCTCGTGGCAACGCTCCCGGCCGCCATCGTGCTCGTGTATGTCGCCCGGCGGATTGATTGGCGAAAGGCGTTGCGGCCGGCAGTGGCGGCCGCCCTGCCCATCGTGGGCTATTACGTCGTTTACGCGCTGGTGAATGCTCACGCGCTGTTCTTTGCCGGAGGAATCGCCGTGGGTATGGAAGGCTTGAGCGCGCTCCAACGCACTTCGGCGATGCTGCCGATCTCGCTGGATTGGTGGCGGCTGCTCTTGTTCCCGGTGCATCTGTCCGCGGACTATTCTCCCGGCGAGCTGACGGTCTCGACCGGGCTCACCGCGGCGCATCTCCTCGGCGCGGTCGTCTGGGCGGGGTTGGGTTTCGTGGGGTGGCGCACGAGGCGCGCCGTACCGGGGATCGCTATCGGGTTGGCGTGGTTCGTCATCACCGTGTCGCCCGTGGCCAACATCGTGGTGCCGATGGAGCTGCTCATCGCGGAGCGGACGCTGTATCTCCCGTCCTTCGGGATTGCATTCGCCCTCGCGTCGTCGGCCGTCGCGGCACCCTGGTCGCCTCGCGTCCGCGCCGCCGTGGTGGCCGCTGTGGTGATCTTCGGGGCCGCGCGCAGCATCGCGCGGATTCCCGCCTGGCACGACGATGAGCAGCACTACCAGGCGCTCAAGCGTGAGGCGCCGCGTTCATACCGAACCCTGTGGCTGGAAGGGAACGACGAGTTCGCTGCGGGGCGATGGGGATCGGGCGAGCAATTGATGCTGCAATCGATAGCGCTCGCGCCGGGAATCGTGGGAGCGCGCTACGATCTCGGCCGGTTCTACATGAGAACCAGACTGTGGCAGCCCGCTATCCAACAACTGCGAGCTGCGGTCGCTGTTGATAGCGCCTTCCCACCAGCCCGCGATGCACTGCGGGAAGCCTTGCAAGCAGCGGGAGGTACTGCTCGCTAGATGTTTTTCTCTTCCAGGAGCGCGAGGAATTCAGCAGGTGTGTTGAGCTTGGCAAGGCGCGCCGCCACATCAGGCTCCTTCGCGAACTGCGCAATCTTGCCGAGTACCGGCAGGTACTGGTTGGAGACCTCAAGGGGCGGGGCCACGATCAAGAAGAAGTAGTTGACCGGCTGGTCGTCGATGGCCTTGAAGTCGATTCCTTTGGTGCTCCGCCCAAACGCGCACCGCAGGCGCGTCACGACCAGCGAACGGCAGTGGGGAATCGAGATGTGTTGCCCGATGCCGGTCGATCCCAGCGTCTCCCGCCGTTTCAACATCTTGAACAGCATCGCCTCGGCTTTTTCGTCGAGCTTGAGAAGCCCGACCAGCTCCTTGAGCACCGCGTCCTTCGTGGTGCTCTCGAGCTCGAGCTTGATGGCATCTTCGGAGAAGAACTCGCGCAGGCGCATTCGCGCGCGAAAGGTAAAACTTGGTTGCTCCGCGCGCAACGCGCTATTACGTTCCTGCGCATGCACTTCCCGTACACGGTCGCGTTCGACTTCCCGCTATTCCTGGCGCCTATGGCGGGGATATCGGAGTCCCCGTTCCGGCAGGTGTGCCGCCGCTACGGGGCCGATGTCGTCGTATCCGAGTTCATCTCGTCGGTTGGGATCTCGTTGGGTATCGAGCGGGTCCTGGCGGAGATGCGTTTCGAACCGGTCGAGCGGCCCATCGGGATCCAGATCTACGGCGCGGACGCCGAGATCATGGCCAAGGCCGCCGGTATGGTGACCGAGCTGTTCCAGCCGGACTTTGTGGACATCAATTTCGGCTGCCCGGTCAAGAAGGTCGTTCGGAACAACGGTGGATCGGGATGCCTCAAGGACATGGGCCTGGTGCGCGGCATCATCCGGGCGGTCCGCGACGCGACCCACCTGCCGGTCACTGTGAAGATCCGGAGCGGCTGGGACGAGACGCAGCGTGACCCCGTGGAAATCGCCCTCCGGTGTCAGGAGGCAGGGGCGCGGGCGCTGACGCTCCATCCCCGGACGCGGACCCAGATGTACCAGGGCGCAGCGGACTGGGACGAGATCGCCGCCGTCGCACAGGCGCTCACGATCCCGGTGATCGGAAACGGCGACATCCGGACGCCCGAGGACGTGGTGACCATGCGCAATCAGACGCACTGTGCGGGCATCATGATCGCTCGCGGCTCGTTTGGGAATCCGTGGCTCTTCGCCCAGGCGCGCGACTTGCTCGCAGGCCGTGCCAAGCGGCCCGATCCGTCGCCGGACGAGCGTTTCAGCACGGCGCTCGAGCACGCGCGGCTGGCGCTCCGCCTGCAGGGCGACACGCGCAAGACCGCGCTCGAGTTCCGCAAGCACTTCGGCTGGTACACGAAAGGGCTGCCGGGCGCGTCGGAGCTGCGCCAACGCCTCTTTGCGATCGAATCCATGGCTGAAGCCGAGACCATCTTCGCCAATTATTTGGCGGCTTCCGCCGAGCTGATTGCCGCGTGAATTCCGAGCGGTTGCCGTTCGCGACGATCGATCACCTCCGGCCCATCACCCAGGGGCATCAGGAGGTGATCTTTTGTCCGGGCAAGACCGTCGGCCAGGTCGTGGCGATCGCGGAACGACTCGAAGCCGCGGGGGGGGGCGGCACCTTTCTCGCCACGCGCGCTGACGCCGCGCAGGCGCAGGCGCTCGCGGACCGGTTCCCCCGTGTCGAGATCAATGAGCTGGGTCGGACTGTGTATCTCCCGCCCGATCCCGAACCCGCGCCGACGGGCCGGGGCACGGTGCTGATCTGCACGGCGGGCACCAGCGACCTCGCTGTCGCTGAGGAAGCAGCGGTCAGTGCGCGGGCGCTCAAGAACAGCGTCGAGCGCCTCACTGATGTCGGCGTCGCCGGGATTCACCGCCTGCTGACGCAAACGGACGTGCTGCGCGCCGCGAGCGTGATCATCGTCGTCGCCGGCATGGAAGGCGCGCTGCCCAGTGTCGTGGGCGGGCTCGTCAAAGTGCCGGTGATCGCCGTGCCGACGAGCGTCGGCTACGGGGCGTCGTTCGGCGGTCTGGCGGCGTTGCTCGCCATGCTGAATTCCTGCGCCGCGGGCGTCACCGTCGTCAACATCGACAACGGATTCGGCGCGGCCGCCGCTGCGAGCCGCATCAATCATTCATAAACGCACGCCCGCGCGACGCTGGATCGCGCTCGCGCTGCAGGTGCTGGGACTGGCCGCCGTCGCGATCGGCGCCTGGCGAGGGTCCGTGTGGGGCGCGGTCGCCGCAGCGGGCGGTTTCGCGGCATCGTTCGGATGGACGATTCGGTGGCGGCCTGGCAGGCTGCGTCGCCGCGGGCCGCCACCCCTGGGACTCGATGAGGTGCTCGATCTGCTGCGGCAGGCGTATGGCGCCACGGCCGGATGGGGTGTGGGTGCCACCGAGGGCGGATTTGAGGTCCTCGCCACTCCCGATATGGGGGAGGAGGAACGGCGCCGCGGTGCGGCGTTGGTGCAGCTCGCATCAGTAGACGGTCGCCTACACGTTATTCGTGACCGCGATGCCACGTTCGTTGCCGTCGGCGATTTCCCGTATGGCGCCGGATTGGCGCTCACCGGCGGGGATCATGCCGAGACGATCACCGATGGCGTCGCCCGCGCGCTGCGTCGCTACGTCGGTGGCATGCGGCTCGCTGACGAACAGAGTTCCGTGCCTCGCGCTCGCATGATTGCGGGACGGGTATCGCGTCTCGTCGCGGGAGCCCTGACGTTGGACGGCATGGCGCGAGCCGCGGTGGAACTTGGCGAGCAGATCACGCACCGCGGTGTCGCGCTCGTCGTCGCCGGGGCGGACGGGGCCCATGTGGTCGCGGTGTCCGGCGCGGCGGATCGGCGCCTGGCTGGCGTGCAGCTCTCTCCGGAGTCGCCAGTCGCACGAGCCGTCGGGATGGGCGTTCCCGTCGCGACGCGCGGGAACGAGGATGTGTTTGGGCTGGGAGTCCCGGAGCGGCGGCGCAGCGAGCGCGCCGGGACGGCATATCCGTTGACGGACGGATCGCTTGTCGTGGGCGCATTGGTTCTCCTCGGCTCGCCGCTCGAGCCGGATGCGCCGCTCCTCGAGGATCTCGGTCCGCTGCTCAGGGATCTCGGCCCGCGGCTCGCGGCGGCGCGCGCCCTGCATGACGCCGAGCAGCGCGCCGTCGTGGATCCACTGACGGGTCTGCGCAATCGACGCGAGCTCGAGCGGGCACTGACCGCCTATGGGCCGAGATCGCCCGACCCCGCAACACTGATCTACATCGATCTCGACCACTTCAAGCGCCTCAACGACACCCTGGGCCATCCCGCGGGTGACGCGGCGTTGAAACAGGTCGCGCGACTGTTGGAGACTGCGGTCCGCGACGGGGACCTGGTCGCACGAATCGGCGGGGAGGAATTCGCGGTCTGGCTGCCGCGCACCGCCTTTCGGGAAGGGATGGAGGTGGCCGAGCGCATTCGGCGCTCGATCGCGGAGAAGCCACTGACCTGGAGCAGTTCCGTGTATCCGCTGACAACGTCGTGTGGGATTGCGTCCTATCCGGAGCCCATCGGCGACCTGCTCAACCTGCCCGGGGCGGCAGATGCCGCATTGTATCGTGCCAAGCAGGCAGGGCGTAATCGGGTTGAAAAGGCGACGCTGGGTCAGTAAGCTTCAGCCGCTCCGTTTTTTGGGGGCGACAGGCTTCGACGGGTTTGGCGAGGGTACTGTTGCGTGCCCAGGTTCTCAGTCACCTGGTAAATCAACTGGGACTATACACAAGCCAACTCTGAACTGGCTCTGGCTGCGTAAGCTTCGGCTTACCGCACCTGCGTGAGTGGCAGCCCGCCTGAGGCGGCGCTCACGTATCGCAAAGTCGGGCTGGCGGCACGTGGGGCCTCAACGCGTGACGCAAGAGATTGCAGAGGCTTGTTGCTACCAGGGCTGACGAGGCGCCGAGGTAGCGAGACCACAAAGCCTTGTCTACGCACGTAGGAGTGGTATCGGAGTCATGCTCGGACCGGGGTTCGATTCCCCGCGCCTCCATTTTGGAAGTCGTCACCGCAATCCGTAGACGACGACCTGGTTGGAAAACGTCGGCAGGTACACGTGTCCGTTGGCTATCGTCGGAGATGAAAATTTCGCGTAATTGCCCGCTCCGTCGCGGGCGACATTCTGATGATTGTTCCACAGCGCTTTGGTGACGTCATTCGCGTCGAAGGCCCACAGAATGCCGGGGCTGACGAAGCTCTCCGCATCACCGCTGGATGCATAGGACGCCCACAGAATCCCCGTCCCGTCCTTGGAGCCGTTCGACGAAACCGACAAGACCGCCCCGCTCTGGCCGGTCGGCCCGCCGCCGCCGACCAGAATCTGGCCCTGCGGATTCATCAAGTTGCTGCCGCGGTCGAACGGAATGGCACGCAGCGGTTGATTCTCGGGCCAGGCGTAGATGAACTCCTTCGCGCCGCCTTTGTAGTACGTGGCCTGGCAATGCATGTTAGCGCTGCTGCCCAACGCGACGACCTGCTGCACCTGGTTGGCGGACGGCACGTACCCGCCCATGGCATCCTTGTTCAACAGATACAGGTTCCCATCCTTGCCCCCCGTGAGGAAAAAGAGTGAGTTCGGAATCAGGAACCCACCCATCGTTCCGTAGTCCAGGTCACTGTCATTGAGAGCCTGGTAATCCTGAGGAGTGAAGTAACTCGCCACGAGCAGGGTCGATCCGGACGGTGTGAGCTTCAGGGCGCTTTCGCCGCGATTCGTCGGGCTCGTCGGATCAGTGGTATCCCCCACCGTTCCGTTGCCCGTCACCACATACAGGTTGCCCTGCGCATCAGCGGCCATGCCGGTTCCGCTTTGCCACATGCCGCCCGCGTATCCGTTGGGCGTGGCATTGTAGACAACCTGTTGCTGCAGCGTCGCGGCGTCGTATCCCAGTATCCATCCATGATACGGCCCCCAATCGCAGTGGGATGAAAACGTCACGTACACGGAGCCGTTGACCAGCGTCAATCCCTGACGTTGGTTCTGCCGCTGGGCATCAAATGCAATCACGCCGCTGACGCTTCCGTCTCCATTCCCGCTGTAGGTGGCGGTGATTTTTGTTGGGCTGCCGGCGATTTCATTCCCGTCGACGATGTTCACGGCGTGCAGGTACTGCACGAACGTGCTGCCCGTGGTGCTGCGCGCGACGAAATACATCGTCCCCCTCGCCGAATCGATCACCGGGGTGCCGACGATCCCGATATTGCCGCTGAAATTCGTGTACGTCCCGCCGCATGCCCCCGTCATGTCGGTGTTCCGAGGGGGCCGCATGCCCGGCGCCGTGAAGCTCTTCCGCCAGTACAGTGTGCCGTTGTCGCCGTCATAGGCATACAGCGTGTTGTTGACCGTGGCGATGTAGACAACGTTGTGGTATCCGTCGCCGATGAAGACGTGACCGACGACCAACGGCTGGCCATACACTTGGTCGTCCACGGTGAGCGTGAACACTTCGCCAAACTGCCGCACGTTGACGTTGCTAGTGGTCAACGCGGTTTCATTGTCGTTCCAGCCGGACCGTGTGTTGTCGTTGTGCTGCGTCAGCGCCGACACGGACTGGGGATTCGACGTGCTACTGTCCGTGGGGCTGTCCTTGCACGTGGCGAGCAACAGAAGGACAAGTGGCAGAGGCAGTTTGCGTTTTACCATGAGCAACCCGCAGCAGGTTTATCGACGGCCAGTGTACGTCCGCAGCTCGGTTCCCGCCAGATGACTCCTCGATGACTCTCGCGTGACCGGGGACTGACCGACCCTTCTTAACGTGCCTCTCGAGTCGAGTCCCCTTCACCCAAGAGAGGTTCTATGCGTCGCTTTCCGCTCCCCGCGCTTTGCGCTTGCACCACATGCGCTGTGCTGCTGGTCGGCTGCCAGTGCGCGGTCGAACCCCATCAGCCAGCTCCGCCACCGCCGTCAGGGCAGTCTCTCTCGCTTGAGATCAGCGGTCCGCCCCAGATCCACGCGTCTTCTTGCCGAGGAACAGGTCCCGGTGTCGAGGTGGCGTCGCTGGAAGGAAACCATCTGGTTCAACCCG
>WNFB01000828.1_pt1 | contig 25849 bp, 22 predicted proteins | sample 5400501 | NCBI WGS metagenome assembly WNFB01 (sample SAMN13153341, study PRJNA577476) | soil metagenome | isolation source: 200 cm saprolite under Douglas fir tree site 2 hole 1 | place: USA:California | collected 2015-04-18 | reverse complement strand
TATACTGGCGATATTCTTTTTGAGGGATGGGCGCAGTTTCAGTGAAACAGCTCTTTCCATCGTGCAGACACGGCCCCAGCGCGAGTTCCTCGAGGGCGTCCTGAATGATTTGAATCAGATGCTCGCCCACTTTATTCGTGCTCAACTCACTCTCGCGGCACTGTCGCTGATGGTGTACACGGCATTTCTGGGCATGCTGCGCGTGCCTTACGCCCTGGTGCTTGGAACCGCGGGCGGAGCCATGGAGTTCATCCCGGTCGTGGGCCCGCTGGTCGCCGCCGTGCTGATCATCAGTGTGGCATTGTTGATGAGCTATCCCCACTGGCTTTTGCTTTTGTTATTTTTGGCGGCGTGGCGCCTGGTGCAGGATTATGTCGTCTCACCGCGCATCATGGGTGAAAAAATGGAACTGCACCCACTGGCTGCTATTTTCGGCGTACTGGCGGGAGGCGAAATCGCTGGCGTACTCGGGGTCTATTTGTCGATTCCCGTGATGGCCAGTTTGCGGATCGTGTTCCGGCGGTGGAGAATTTACGCGGAGAAGAGGCGTTTCGGACCGCTGAATGAGTACGCTTTCGGGAGCGAGATCAGCCCGCGCAAGTAAGCAGGGCAGAAAATTCGAATCAACTCCATGCAAACGAAAACTCCCGTAGGAATCCTGGGTGCTACCGGCATTGTGGGACAACGTTTCGTCCAGATGCTGGAGCACCATCCCTGGTTCGAAATCACCTGGCTGGCAGCCTCGGACCGTTCCGAAGGTCGTCTCTATGGAGAGGCCGCGCGCTGGCGGATGAAGTCGCCGATCCCTACCCGCATCGCTGGAATGCGTGTTTCCGCGGCACAGCCCGAAGACGCTCCGAAAATTATTTTCGCGGCATTGGACGCAGGCATCGCTGCCGAACTCGAGCCCCGTTTCGCTGAGGCCGGATGCGCGGTGGTTTCCAACTCGAGCGCGTTGCGCATGCAGGCCGACGTCCCGCTGGTAATTCCAGAGGTCAACGGCGGACACATTAAGCTGCTCGAATGTCAGGCGTGGCGGCGAAAGTCCGGCGGGTTCGTGGTTACCAATCCCAATTGCTCAGCCATTGGACTGGTGCTGGCCCTGGCTCCCTTGGAGCAGCGATTTGGCCTCAAAACGGTGATGGCTGTCACCATGCAGGCGGTCAGTGGAGCGGGATATCCGGGAGTGGCTTCACTCGACATCCTCGGGAATGTGATCCCCTATATTGCGAAAGAAGAAGAAAAGATGGAGGAAGAAACCCGCAAACTGCTGGGCCGGCTGAACGGATCGAAGGTGGAGCCAGCGGTATTTGCCATGAGTGCGCAATGCAACCGCGTCGCGGTCGAGGATGGACACACGGAGTGCGTCTCTGTGGAGCTGAAGGAGAAAGCGCAGCGGGAGGAGATCATTGCGACCTGGAACCAGTTCCGCAGCGAGCCGCAGGTGCTCCGGCTGCCCAGCGCGCCGGAACAACCGGTGGTGTATCTGAACGCCACTGACCGGCCACAGCCAAGATTTGATGCCGACAGTGGTGCTGGGATGACGACGACGGTGGGGCGACTGCGTCCGTGTGGCGTGCTGGACTGGAAGTTCACCTTGCTTTCCCATAACACGATTCGTGGGGCTGCGGGCGCCGCCCTGCTGAACGCCGAACTACTCAAAGCGCAGGGATACCTGGATTAACGTAAACCATGCCAGCCATGAGTCGGTTGTTGCTGATCCGCGCTGCTGCGTTTTCAAGGAACCTCGGTCGATGATCGTGATGAAATTCGGCGGGACCTCGGTTGAGGATGCCAAGGCTATCGATCGCGCGGCAGAGATTGTAAGGGGACGCCTGGCGCAGAGACCTGTGGTTGTAGTCAGCGCCATGTCCAAGGTCACCGACCAACTGCTGGCCATGGGACGCGCCGCCGGCGCCGGCGATCGCAAAACCGCGCTCAAGCTTGCCCGTGGCCTGCGCGAGCGGCATTACAACGCCGCTGGCGAGCTGCTGGGAACTGCGCTCTTCACTCAGTTTCATGGCGATCTGGGAGTTGACTTTGACGCGCTGGATGAACTGCTGCGCGGCATCGCGGCAGTTGGCGAGTTGACACCGCGCACCACCGATAACATAGCTGCTTACGGCGAACTGCTTTCCAGCAAGATCATCACGGCGGCGTTTTCTGCCCGCGGACTCGATTCGACCCTGGTGGATTCGCGCGAATGCATTCTGACGGACAGCAGCCATACGCGGGCCGTGCCTTTTTTCGAGGAGACGAACGAGCGATTGCGCCTGAAAGTGAAGCCCTTGGTCGATGACGGTCGGGTGCCGGTCATGGGCGGCTTCATCGCGGCTACCCGGGCGGGGATCACAACCACCATCGGGCGCGGGGGTTCGGATTTTTCAGCGGCGATTGTGGGTGCCGGCCTGGGTGCAGAGCGAATTGAAATCTGGACGGACGTAGATGGCATGATGACCACCGACCCGAATGTGTGCCCCGAGGCCCGGCGCATTAAGGTGATCAGTTTCGACGAGGCGGCCGAGCTTGCCTATTTCGGGGCCAAGGTGCTGCACCCTGCCACCGTGTTGCCAGCAGTTCAGCAAAACATTCCGGTGTACATACTGAACTCGCGCAATCCATTGTGCGAAGGCACCAAAATCACGGCGCGGGCGCCTCGTTGCCGCAATACATTTAAGGCAATCGCAGCCAAGAAGCGCATCACGATCGTCGATGTAGTGGCCACTCGCATGCTGATGGCGCACGGTTTTCTCAAATCCATCTTTGAAGCCTTCGACCGCCATCGCGTGCCGGTAGATGTGGTTTCAACATCGGAAGTCAGCGTCTCACTGACGGTGGATTCCAATGAGGCCATTCCTGCGTTGGCCGCCGATCTGGCCAAGTTGGCGGACGTAAAATACGAAGGACGCAAGGCGATTGTCTGCCTGGTGGGCGAGAACCTGCGGGAGACGCCAGGGATTGCGGCACGCGTTTTCGGTGAGCTCACAGACGTGAATATCCGCATGATTTCGCAGGGCGCGTCGGAGATAAACCTGACGTTCGTAATTGAAGAGGATCATGTACCCGAGGTGCTGCGGCGGTTGCATAAGGCATTCTTTTCAGACCCGGATCCGGAGGTGTTCGCGTGAGCCTGCACCCCGATAATTCCGGGAAAAGCCCGCAATTCAGTCGGGGTCAAAACGAACAAGGTCCTTGACGAAACCAGCGTAGCAATTCTCGGCTATTCTGCGGTTGTTCTCAGCGTTCTCTGCGGGTATCGTTTTAGCCACAATGAATTTTCTGATACTTGGCCGCGGGAAGACCGGCTCCCAGGTGGCGGATCTGGCGCGCCAGCGCCGACACCAAATCCAGATCGTTGGCAGCAAAGAAAATCTGGATGGCTCGGCGCTAACTCCCGCGAAACTGCGCGAAGTGGACGTGGTGATTGACTTCACTACACCGAATGCAGTCATCGAGAACATCCAAGCCTGCGTCCGCGCAGGAAAGAACATGGTTGTAGGCACTACGGGCTGGTACGATGAGCTGTCAAACGTTCGCCAAATGGTCCGGAAGGGCGGGACCGGGCTTCTCTACGCGGCAAACTTTTCCATCGGCGTGAATTTATTTTTTGAGATTGCGCGCACGGCTGCGGCGGCAATGCGGCACGGCTACCATGGACAGATTTTCGAGCGCCATCATGCGCAGAAGAAAGACGCGCCTTCTGGAACCGCGGTGGCGATCCAGAGGATAATCCACGAAGCCTGTGGCGAGGAGTTGGAAATTATTTCTTTCCGCGAAGGTGAGGTAGTGGGCATGCATGAAGTAATGCTGGACTCGCTCAACGATACGATCTATCTGTGCCATGATGCCAAGTCGCGGCGTGGTTTCGCCGAAGGCGCGGTAAGGGCGGCGGAGTGGCTGTCGGGGAAGCGAGGATTTTTTGATTTCAAGGATATATGGCAGGAGTTGTAGACTTTTTCAGAACATCATCGTGCTGTCTACCTCCTAAACTGATACCCGTTTCCTACGGGTGCGGATAAGCGTTATCTTTATCGTATGCAACTGCGCGGATGCGGAACAGCTCTCATTACACCTTTTAAGCAGGACGGCTCGATTGATGAAGTCGCCTTACGCAATCTGGTCTCCTGGCAAGTGGAATCGGGCATCGACTTCCTGGTGCCCTGCGGCACAACCGGCGAAACCCCAACCCTTTCGCACGACGAGTGGCTACATGTAATCGATGTGACGGTCGAAGTGGCGGCGGGGCGCGTGCCTATCGTCGCCGGAGCGACTTCGAATTCCACACACGATGCAGTAGAGAAAGCCAAGGAAGTGGCCGCACGACCGGGCGTTAACGCCATCCTTACCGCTTCGCCCTACTACAACAAACCCACGCAAGAAGGACAGTACCGCCATTTCAAGGCGATCGCCGAGGCTGTGGACAAGCCGCTGATCCTATACAACGTGCCGGGGCGCACGGGCGCCAACATTGACCCGGGCACGCTGGCGCGTTTGGCAGAAGTGCCGAACATTGCTGGCGTGAAGGAAGCCAGCGGCAACATGACTCAGATCGCGGAAGTGTGCAGCGCAGTCCCGGAACGGTTTCTGGTCTTTTCCGGCGACGACGCCATTACTTTGCCGGTTATTGCGCTGGGCGGGGTTGGGATTATTTCGGTGGCATCGAACGAGATCCCGCGTGAGATGGGCGAGATGACCCGGGCGGCGCTGAATAATGATTGGGATACGGCACGGCGGCTGCATCGCAGGTATTTCGCCTTGATGCAGGCCAACTTCATCGAGTCGAATCCGCTGCCGGTGAAGGCTGTTCTGGCCATGATGGGCAAAATTGAGGAAGCTTACCGCCTGCCACTCCTGCCTATGCGTCGTGAAACGCGCTCGCGCCTGCAGAAGATCGCTATTGATGCCGGTGTGATCGCAAAACCCGCCGCAGCGACTCCTGAAGGGGCCGAGTTCTACGTTTATGAGAACTGGCTAGCCGGACCACACAAAATCGTGTTGCACCGTTCTGCTTGCGGACAATGCAATTACGGCAAAGGACGTCCGGCGGGACACGAGGCCAACCACGCTCGCTGGCACGGACCGTATGCCACCCTCAGCGAAGCGCGCGAGGCCTCGCAACATATGCCAGGCGTGCTGATCCGCAGCGAGTGCAAGTGCATCTAGAAGATTGCAGATTGCAGATTGCAGAATGCAGAATGCAGAAGTCAGAATGCAGAAGTAGAGTGCAGAAGTAGAGTGCAGAAGTAGAGTGCAGAAGTCAGAGTGCAGAAGGCAGAAGTCAGAATGCAGAAGGCAGAAGTCAGAATGCAGAAGTAGATTGCAGAAGCAAACCCTCAGGCTGCCAACCTCAGAGTTCGCACAGGACATGGTTTTTACTTCTGCAATCTGCAATCTGCAATCTGCAATCTGAAATCTGAAATCTGCACTCTGTTCTTTTATACTTCCTTCCGCATGCAACCCCTCAAGGCCGCCATCGAGCGCCTCGCCTCCCTGGGGGAAGTGGAGCGCAACCCGGAAGCGCGCCAGAGTTTTCTAGAATTTCGTGATGCGCTCACGTGCGGCAAAATCCGCGCGGCTGAAAAACACGGCGATCGCTGGATAGTCAACACTTGGGTGAAGCAGGGCATCCTACTGGGATTCCGTTTGGGCGAACTCACGGAGATGGGCGATGGTGCCGGCCTGTCCTTCGTAGATAAAGACACGTTTCCTCCTCGACGATTCGCCGTGACCGACCGCGTGCGCTTAGTGCCTGGCGGCTCATCGGTGCGAATGGGCGCATACGTCGCGCCGTCGGTGATCTGCATGCCCCCCATGTTCATCAACGTCGGCGCATACGTAGACGAAGGCACGATGGTGGACTCACACGCACTGGTGGGATCGTGCGCGCAAGTTGGGAAACGCGTTCACCTCAGCGCCGGTGCACAGGTGGGCGGCGTATTGGAACCGGTAAATGCAGCGCCGGTGATTATTGAAGACGATGTCCTCGTAGGCGGGAACTGCGGGATCTATGAAGGCACGCTGGTGCGGTCGCGTGCGGTATTGGGAGCGGGAACTATTCTGACGCGGTCCACACCACTTTACGATATCGTGCGTGGGCGAGTGTATCGTGCGACGGACGACAAGCCACTGGAAGTGCCGGAAAATGCCGTGGTGGTGCCCGGTTCGCGCGCAGTAAGGAAAGGCCAAGCAGCGGAGTGGAACCTGTCGCTCTACACGCCAGTAATCGTGAAATATCGCGACGAGAAAACGGATCAAAGAATTGAATTGGAAGATTGGCTCCGGTAGAAACAGCCACGGGTTAGTGATTCAAGGGCTCGGGGGAAACAGGGAAACTCGCCTTCTTCGTTCGCAATCGAGCCAACAAGGGTTGGCTGAGTGTGACCCGTTTGAGTCTCATTGTCCGCCGCCGAATCTGCAGATCAAAGGATGGAAATTTCCAGAGCTTGGCCCCGGCGGGCTCCGTCAAAGCTGACATGAATCTGCGTAAGGCTCTGTACTACAGCTTCCGCTTCTCTCAGATCGGCAACTGGATATGTACTGGCCAGGGCGATGACTTTCATCCCTCCGGCATGCCCCGCGAGAATGCCGGCAGGAGCATCTTCGATCACTACGCACTCTGAGGGACTCACCCCCATCCGTTGCGCTCCCTTCAAGTAGGGTTCGGGATTCGGTTTACCTTCCACAACATCGTCTGCGGAAATCAAGACTACGGGAATCGGGATATTGGCGAGGGCCAGTCGTGATGTGGCCAGATGACGCGTCCCGGAAGTGACTACACCCCAGCGACCATTGGGAATCGATGCCACGAGTTCGGCGGCTCCAGGCATCACACGGACTCCTTCTGTATCCGCAGCTTCGCGCTGCTCGATTTTTGCGACCTCATCCGCCGTGGCCAGATGCGGGGTCAAGAGTTGAACGACTTCGATGGTCCGGCGGCCGTGGGCGATCTCCAAGAGCTTCGCGGAATCGAGGTTGTTTTCTTTCGCCCAGATGCGCCACTGACGGGTGACCGAGTGGGTCGAGTCGACGAGAACACCGTCGAGATCGAAGAGGATGGCGGAGCAGCAAAATGATTGTGTCATCAACTTTCTATTGGAGCCTTGTCATTGTGAGTGAGCATATGACCCGCGAAGAACCTGCTCCGCCCGGGTTAGCTAACAGCAGATCCTTCTTAGCCTGAAGGCCACTCAGGACGACAATATGATGGGATGTCTGACGGCCGGAATCGCCATTTCTGTCACCATCCGCGTGCGGACCTCAAGATGTTTCTGACGGAAATGTGAGTTCGCACGTTCTCCCCAGGCCCGCACGAAATAATAGTTCAGCCCGGCGCCAATCAGAGAACTGGTTAGAGGAATGAGCCTGCCAGCCCATTTCTCCACCACTTCGCCACCGGCCTGCGCGGCGATGCGCTGGATCACCCGCGGCACGAAGCGGTTGACCACTTCTTTTTCCAGCAACTCACGGCTGATATCTACGCCCGCGGCAGTGGCGGCGGCGATCCAAAGTTCGGCGATCTCATCGTCAGTATTGAATTCGAAACCGTAGAGCAAGCTGAGCTTCTGGATGGTGCGCAGAGTGATGCCCGCGAGGATGCCGAGATCGGGAACAATCGTGATGATTCCGCCCAGACCGAGACCCGCGCCTTCGGCGGCGGCCACTTTCATACCGCTGCGGATGACCGATTGGGAAACACTGTCCAGCAAACTGAGTTCTACCGAATACAGACCATGAAAAGTCGTGATCGGCAGGCCATAGGCAGTGCGCAGTTTCACGAGGAACTTTGCCGGATCCACTCGCACAGTCTCATAGGCGCGGGCCAGCCCGCCACGAAGGGCGTCCTCAACCCGGCCGCGCACCCAGGATTTGCTGATCTTTTCTGCCATCGACTATTGGATGCGAGTGGAAGAGATGTGGCCCCAAAAACTCATCTCAAAAAGAGTATCTGTGCTAGGAAACCGCTGCTGCCGGGCCTGTGCTAGCATCAAGTGTTTCCAATGCCATCCGGAAAACTACACATCGTGCCCCTTGGAGGGGTGGGCGAGTTCGGCATGAATTGCATGGCCGTTCGCTGGGGTGACGACATCATCGTCATCGACGCCGGTCTGATGTTCCCCGAGGCCGAACTGCTGGGTGTGGACATCGTTGTTCCTGATATTTCTTATCTGATCGAAAACCGGAATCGGGTGCGGGCGATCGTGCTCACCCATGGTCATGAAGACCACATTGGCGCGTTGCCGTGGATTCTTTCCGAGCTGAACGTTCCAGTCTGGGGCACGGAGTTCACGCTAGCGTACGTGGAAGACAAGCTGGAAGAACACGGATTACTGGACGATGCCGACCTGCGGGAAATCAAACCGGGCGAGCGCTTCCGCGTGGGATCGTTCGCCATCCATCCCATTCAAGTGACGCACAGCCTGGTGGACTGCGTGTCGCTGGCGATCCATACACCACTCGGCGTCGTCCTTCATACCGGCGACTTCAAGGTGGACCCGACCCCCACGGATAATAGGCTTTTTGATCTGCATTCCTTCGCCGAATACGGCAAAGAGGGCGTGCTGGCACTGTTCCAGGATTCGACCAATGTCGAACGAAGAGGCTACACCCCGAGTGAGCGGGCGGTGCGGCGCAAGTTCGATGAAGTGTTTGCGCGCACGGAGCGGCGGCTGTTTATTTCGTGCTTCTCATCCTCGATTCACCGCATCAAGCTGACAATTGAGCTGGCGGGGCAACATGGTCGCAAGGTGGCTTTCATCGGCCGATCCATGGTGAGCTCGGCGGAAATTGCAGAAGACCTGGGTTACGTCGAGATTCCGGAGGGCCTGCTGATCCATCCCGGCGAGATGAAGAATTTTGCGCCGGAAAAAGTATGCGTGCTGATCAGCGGCACGCAGGGCGAACCCATGTCTGCGCTCTCGCGGGCTGCGGTCGAAAACCATAAACATGCCAAGATCGAGAAGGGCGACACGGTTGTGCTCTCGTCTCGCATCATCCCAGGCAACGAGAAAGCGATTTACCGGATGATCGACCACCTGTTCCGGCGCGAGGCACACGTGATCTACGAAGATGGCTCGTCGCCGCCGGTGCACGTCAGCGGGCATGCCAGCCAGGAAGAGCTCAAGCTGATCATTAATCTGGTCAAGCCGCGATATTTCATTCCGATCCACGGCGAGTACCGGCAACTAAAACTGCACGCGGAGCTGGCGGCTTCCATGCACGGATCGGCGGGCAAAGTTGTTCTGCTCGAGAGCGGAGACATTCTGGAATTCGATGAACTAGGTGCCCGCAAGGCGGGCCGAGTGAATGTAGGGCGCGTCTGCATTGATTCTGGTTCCCGCACCGATGTGGTCGAAGATTTGATTATTAAAGACAGGCGGCATCTGAGCGAGGACGGGATTGTTCTACCGATTATTGCGATCAATAAGCTGACCGGCCGAGTGGAGAGCACCAGTCCTGAAATTGTTACCCGTGGATTTGCTCCTGGTGAAGACGGCTTTGTCGATGGCGCCCGGCAGATCGTCATCCAAACGCTGGATTTGTCGAGCGACGAAGAGAAGGCCGACTACGGCGTGATCAAAGAAAAAATCCGGGCGGACCTCAAACGGTACATATCCAAGCAAACGCAGAAGAGGCCGCTGATCATGCCGGTGATACTCGAAATCTAGTTCTCCACGGATTTGCAGGCAGATAGAAGCCAAAACTTGGTCATTCTGATCGGGCTGGGTCGCGCGAGGAACCTGTTTTACTTGGTGCCGGAAAAGCACGTCCTTCGCTTCGCTTAATTCGTAGATAGTTCGGAGGCTCCCATCGTTACTCTTGACGACATTCAACAGGCACAAGCGCGCTTGAGTGGTGTGGCGGTGCGGACACAACTGCTGGAGTCGCAGATCCACGAACCAGCTCCCGGGAGAGATGAGCGACGACTGTTTTTAAAGCTGGAAAGTCAACAGCCGATCGGCTCGTTCAAACTTCGTGGGGCATACAACAAGATCGCATCGCTGTCCGATGACGAGCGGGCACGCGGCGTGATTTCCTACTCCAGCGGTAATCACGCGCAGGGAGTGGCCTACGCGGCACGCTTGTTGCGCGTGAAGGCAGTGATCGTAATGCCGAACAACGCTCCCCTGATCAAACGCGAGGCGACAACTTCCATGGGCGCAGAGATTGTGACTGTGGGTCCGGGCAGCGCGGAACGACAAGCAAAAGCAGAAGAATTAGCAGCGCAGCATGGGTATGTGATCGTGCCTCCGTACAACGATGAGAAGATTATCGCTGGCCAGGGTACGATGGGCCTGGAGATTCTGGAGGATCTGCCCGAAGTCGAAACCGTGCTGGTGCCCGTTGGCGGCGGCGGGATGATAAGCGGCATCGCTACAGCGATTAAGCTCCGCAAACCTTCAGTGAAAGTAATTGGCGTGGAACCGGAGCTGGCGGCGGACGCTCAAGCGAGTCTGCGCTCTGGAAAAATTGTGCCGTTCGCTGCCGAGCAGGTCACGCGCACCATGGCGGATGGGCTGCGCACTCAAAGTGTGGGTCCAATCAATTTCGAGCACATCGGCGAGTATGTGGATGACATTGTGACTATCCGTGAAGATGAAACTCGAGAGGCTATGCGGCGGCTGGCAGCGAATTCGAAAACCATTGCCGAACCCAGTGGAGCGGTGGCAGTAGCGGCGTTTTTGTTCCATCGTGATCAGTTGCCGAAGACGACATTGAATGTGGCGGTGATTAGCGGCGGGAACATTGAGCCGAAGGTGCTAGAGGAAATTCAGCGGCAGGCAACGGCGACGGCCTGATTGTCGCTGGGAGCAAGCGAACAAGGTGCACGACGGCAATGGGGAGAAAGGTTCCATCTGGGCCCACTTAAATCTGCCACGACACATTCATAGCCGAGGTTCGCTCGGGCCGGACACACGAGGGCGTCTGTCCCTACGTGGCCTGTACCAAAGGCGGACAACATTGCCCCAGCAAGTCATGAACAGCCGTGCAGAATTTCAGGTTTCCTCTGGGGAATGGATGTGATGCGAAATTATTTCTGGCTAGTTCTTTGCTTGCTGGTGATTTTGTACTCCGCTGCGGCTCTTGCTGTTGGCGAGCGCGGTGCACTGGTGCGAGCGGCGACACTCTATTTGTCTCCAGACACGAATTCGTCCAAGCTGACGGAAGTGGGACGCGGGCACGAAATCGTTATTCTGGAGACCAGTCGCGGTTGGGCGCACGTCGAGGCCCTGCTCGGCGGACAGTCCCAGCGCCGCGACGACGAGGAGGACGAGAGGCAAGGAAAAACCATTACCGGTTGGCTGCTGGATAAAGGAATGGTGCGGACATCCACTCCCGACGGCGACAAGATCCTGTTCGGCGAAGCGACGGACTCCGAAGATCAAGCCAGCCGACGGCGGGGCCGCAAGGGGGCAGACCAGGACGCCATGCGCCTTTACTATCGCGTCTATGATTACTTCCCGAACTCGCCGCTTGCGGGAGAGGCGTTGTACCGAGCGGCCGATATCCGCTGGCAACTAGAGAAAGCGGATGTGATGACGCGTCCCTCGGCCAGGGAAAAGGAATCCTATTTGCGTGAGGGTATGGATGAGCACTGGATGAAGCTGGTGATGAAGAAGTTTTCTGGCACTAAGTGGGCTGATCTCGCCGCCTTCCACCTGATCGACAACAAGCTGTGTGGAGATTGGCAGGGATCCTCGAAGTGCCCTGACAAAGAAGCGGAAATTTATGAGAAGTATGCCAAGGAGCACTCGCAATCGCCGGCAGCGGCGGAGGCACTGTACGATGCGGCCTGGCGGCGTTCAGCACTGATCGAGATCTACAAGATTGAAGAGCAGGCAAAGAAATCGGACGAATCGAAAAACAGGGCTTTGGCACTGGCACAGCAAGTGCTGTCGCAATATCCGCAAAGTGAGTGGGCATTGCGGGCGCAGCGTTTGATTTTCCTGATCCAGCAGAACGTTCCCACGTACGGCAATGTGAATGAGTGATCTGCCCACAATTTTGTGACCGAATCAAGATCGCAAGCAATCCCACCAACAATTTTCTGAGATACTCGCTCCACTCACCCTCTGGAGGAAGCTTGAACGATTACCTGCTGTCCTTGCTGCTGGGGATCATTGAAGGACTGACCGAGTTTCTGCCCGTCAGCTCGACTGCCCATCTGCGCATTGCAGAGGCGCTATTGAATATCAGCCTCACGAGCGGCTACTGGAAGATGTACACGATTGTCATTCAACTAGGGGCTATCCTGTGCTTGCCGGTTTATTTCCGCGCGCGAATCGCCAAATTTCTCTCTACTTTTCCTCGCGGCGAACGTGGTGATCGCACGCCGCTGACCCATCCCTTGAGCTTGACTACCGTCGCGTTCCTGATAACCGCCCCTCCGTCCTACCTGCTGACCAAGGTCATCGGCAAGCACCTGGAGAGCCTTCACATCATGGGGAGCGCACTACTGATCGGCGGAATCGTGATGTGGGCTATTGATGCGATGAATGCACGCTCCGAGGCAGCAGGACCAGAAGCCCCGGGCAGCCGCATTCATACTTGGAGAATGGAGGACATGAGTTTGGGCCAGGCCATCTGGATTGGCGCCTGCCAGATTCTTTCGGCCGTCTTTCCCGGCACTTCACGTTCGATGTCGACCATCGCGGGCGGGCAATTGGCAGGGATGTCAAGGGCCTCGGCGTTGGAGTTTTCGTTCTTCTTATCAATTCCGACCATGGTGGCGGCCACCGGATATACGCTGTTCAAGTCGGTAATGGGCAAGGACGAAAACCCGATTGGTATCTCACAGCTTAGTTCACAGCAGTGGGCAATCTTAGCAATTGGATTTGTGGTCTCGTTCCTGGTGGCTTATGGGTCGGTTGTATGGTTCATGGCGTGGGTTCGGCAACGTGGGTTCGCGCCGTTCGCGGTGTATCGGATTATTTTAGGGGCTGCGGTGCTGGTGTCGGCGTCGAGGATGGGGGGGTAAACGGCACTGGCTGCTCGTGCTGTCCCGGAGGGACGCATGCTGCGTGGCTAAAGTCATGCCCTTCCGCGGTAGCTACGGCTAGGCATTTTATCGGGCAGCAGGTACGCGAAAACTACTTGCCTTCGGCCGTCGTCGGATCAATCATCGATTTGACCTCGGAGATTCGATTGGCAGGGAATCCTCCCTGACTGGCGTGATCTCTCACCATTTTCTCGTTGGGCGCTATGTAGACACAGTAAACCTTGTCATCGGTGACGTAGCTTTGCACCCACTGAATCTGAGGTCCTAACTTCCTCAACACACCGCAAGATTTTTGAGAGATGGCCTGAAGTTCTTGCGGAGTAAGTTTCCCCGCGCCGGGAATTTCGCGCTCGATCACGTATTTAGGCATAGGGTTGCTTCTTTCCTTTCCAGTTCTTTCCCGTCATTAAGGCGGCTTCATATGCGTTTTCATTTTAGCTTCTTCTTTTTGGTGATGCCAGCCTAGCTGCGAGTTGCGGTACACAAGCCCGACGGATATGCTTCTGCCGTATGTCTACGCTGGTGGAATGTGTTCCGAATTTTTCCGAAGGCCGTGACAAGGCTCGAGTCGATGCCATCGTCGACGCCATGAAAATGGGCGGTGTTTACCTGCTGGACCGCGAAATGGACGCGGACCACAATCGCTGTGTCATCACCCTGGTGGGCGAACGAGAAGCCATTCAAGAAGCGGCGATTCGCGGCGTGGGCAAGGCAGCCGAGTTGATTGACTTGAACCAGCACCGGGGGGCGCATCCTCGTATGGGCGCCGCGGATGTGGTGCCGTTCATTCCTATTGAGGGCGTCACGCTCGAGGATTGTGTGACCATGGCGCGCCACGTGGGGGCGGAGATCTGGAAGCGTTATCAGATTCCGGTCTACCTCTACGAGGCGGCGGCGACCTCGCCGGAACGGCAGAATCTGGAGAACATCCGCCGTGGACAATTTGAGGGAATACGCGAAGACATCGCCACTAATCCTTCCCGTAAGCCAGATTTCGGCGATGCTCGGGTGCATCCGACGGCAGGCGCTACGGTGGTTGGTGCGCGCAAATTCCTCATCGCCTATAACATCTTTCTTAGCACGCCTGAGGTAGATATCGCGAAGAAGGTCGCCAAGGCGGTGCGCTTTTCGAGCGGAGGTCTACGCTATGTGAAGGGCGCGGGATTCCTGGTACGCGGCCTGGCGCAGGTTTCCATGAACCTGACGGATTTTGAGCAGACGCCGATTCACCGGGTTTTCGAGTTCGTGAAGCGCGAGGCGGCGCGCTACGGCGTGGCTCCGGTGAGCAGCGAGATCGTGGGCCTGATTCCGAAGAAAGCGTTGGAGTCGGCTGCGGAATGGTTCTTACAAGTGGAGAACTTCGATTCGTCGTTGATTCTGGAGAATCGGCTGACGGCAGTGATGGGCGGCAAGATGGCAGTCGGAGGCCTACGGTCCGGAATCGAACCGTTTGTGGAGCAACTAGCAGCACCGACAGCTACACCAGGCGGTGGCAGCGCAGCGGCGGCCAGCGGAGCCATGGCGGCGGCATTAGCAACAATGGTCGCCTCCATGTCGCGCGGGAAGAAGGCCTACCTGCAATACGAGCGGGAACTCAGTGACGCCATCGCGCGACTGTCGCAACTGCGGGAAGAGCTGAAGGCGGCTATTGATGCTGATGCTGAGTCCTATAACGCCGTGATGAAGGCCTATAAACAGGCGAAGAACTCGGCCGACGCGGATGGAATCATCACTGCGGCCCTGCGCCAGGCGACTGCCGTTCCGTTAAGTGTCGCTGAGCGGGCCAGGGAAGTAGCCGAGATCGCTGAGAGACTCAAGCCGATTACGAATCCGAATATGAAGTCGGACTTGACCACCGGCATCGCACTGGCGAGAGCCGCGATCGAGGGCGCCATGGCGAATGTGGAGATCAATCTAGAATCGCTCAAAGATGAACCCTTTGTCGCGGAGGTGCGGAAGAGGGCGGAGGCGCTGAGGCGCTGAAGAAACTCCGCGCGCAGAGAAACCGTCGCGCTTCCAAGATTGACAACGCCCAGACTCCACGTGGTTACGCCCAGTACTGTACTTTCGGACCGTTATCTAGCTGTTAGAGTGGCATACAATTAGCTATGCCGCTTGACGAGAGGGTATCCCAATCAGCATCCAACTACATATATCCCCAGAGGTCATCGTGAAGACTTGCTATTTTGCAATTGTGTTGTTCTTGAGCGCCGCGGCTTCGGCCATGCCGCTGGGCACGAACTCACGCGCAGTCATCCCTTCTGATATCCAGCAGATCATTTCTGTGGACTATCGCGCGCTCAAGAACTCGGAGACGGCGCAGGCGCTGAAGCAGCAGGTGCTCCCGGAAAACCTGAAACAGTTCGAGGGCGCGCTGAAGGGCGTCGGTATTGATCCGGAAAAAGAACTCGAGCAACTCACATTCGCTTCTTACCGTGCGCGGAAGAATGGTGTGCAGATCGTTGGCATAGCCCAGGGTCAGTTCCCGACGAAAATGGTGCTGAAGCGCATGCGGGTCAAGAAGATTAAGCCCACGAAATACCATTCCACCGACCTGTATCCGATGGGAAACGGGATGCTGATGACGTTCTTGGATGACTCTACACTCGCATTCGGCAACCAATCCGCGCTGCAGGGTGCGCTCGATGCCCGCGACGGCTATAGCTCTAATCTCGACTCTAATTCCGAGATGACAGACATGATGTCCGCCGTGGATTCGGCCTCGGTGTGGAGCATTCTCGACCAGCAAGGGACGCAGAACATGCTTCGCACGGCAATGGGCGATGCTTCAAAGCTAGCCGATTACGATACGGTAAAGAAGAGGCTCCTGGCTTCCCGCTACACTATGAATTTTTCCAATGGCATCAACTTTGACTTGAGTGTTCTGACCTCGGATTCCATGACGGCTGCCACACTGTCATCTTTGGTGAAAGCGGGTATGCTGTATCGAAAAATGAACGCCACTCCGACGGAGAAGATGGCTTTGGAGAGCATGACTGTTGATTCAGACAGTTCCAACTTGCAACTCCACTTCCGCACTGACGATCAGCGTTTCCAGTCATTGCTGCGTTCCGAATTGTTTGCGGCAGTTTCGCGGTAGGAATAGCCACAGGGACACCCTTGGGCTGCGTTCAGGGCAGGCTCCGACGCAGAGGTTTTCAGGAGCATGTGGGAAACTCTGTGATTCGGTCGCTGTGGCAGCTATCTATTTTGTTTTTGCTGCTGCGTTCCGCCTCTGTCTGGCCCAGCCTTCCTTCACAATTTGCCGCGAGCGTCCGAGTGCCAGGGAATTGGCAGGAACTTCATCAGTAATGCACGATGCGGCAGCGACGTATGCTTCCTTCCCCACGCGCACAGGCGCAACCAGGGTCGCATGGCTGCCGATGAAAGCACCGTCCTCTATGATGGTCTTGTGCTTATGCACGCCATCGTAATTGCAGGTGATGGTGCCGGCACCCACGTTCACGCCTTCGCCAATTTCCGCGTCTCCAAGATAGGTCAGATGGTTGGCCTTTGAGCCCTTACCTAGTTTGATTTTTTTGGTCTCTACAAAATTCCCAACGTGCCCCCCTTCGCCGATGTCGCTTCCCGGACGTAGATGAGAGTAGGGCCCGATCACCGCGCCACTGCCAATGCGAGCACCATCCATGATGGTTCCGGGACGGACTGTCACGCCGTCCCCGATTTCCGAATCAGTGATGACGCTGTAGGAACGTATGCGGCAGTCCGCGCCAATACGGGTCGTGCCCAGGACCTGCACGAAGGGCTCGACGACCGTGTCAGCGCCGATTTTGACATCACTGTCTATCACGCAGGTCTGCGGATAGAAAATCGTGACACCTTCCACCATAAGCTGCTGACACTTGGCCATGCGGAGGCGCACGTCAAGGTCAACGAGTTCGGCACGGGTGTTGCCGCCCAGAACTTCACTGGCATCGTCGGTCCGAACTGCAATGACTTTTTCCCTAGCCTTGGTAAGAACGCCCGCCATGTCGGTGAGGTAGTACTCGCGGTGTGGGTTGTCAGTCTTCAGTTCGTCGATGTGGCCGAACAGCGGCTTGGTTGCAAAGGTGTAGAAGCCCGAGTTGATCTCGCGAATTTTGCGCTGGGCCGGGTCCACGGCTTTTTCTTCCACGATGGCCTGCACTTCATCGCTGCTTTTCTTTCGGACCACTCGACCATAGCCAGTTGGATTCTGCAGCTCAGCGGTGAGCAAAGTCATGGCAGCTTTCTTTGCCAGGTGGAAATCGCGCAGCTTTTCGATTGTTTCGGGCGTAATGAGCGGGGCGTCGCCAGAGAGTACGATCACGTGGTCATAGGAAGCAAGGACGTCACGGGCTACCATCAGCGCATGTCCGGTGCCGCGTTGGTCGCGCTGTAGCACGAATACGATTCCTGTTTGCGACACTGCTTGACGTACGCGGTCGGCTTCGTGACCGATGATTGCGTATATATCTTTCGCCGGCACGACTCGCAGGGCGGCAGCGATCACGTGCGCTAGCAGAGGCTTCCCTCCAGCTTCGTGGAGAACTTTCGGATGTTTTGATTTCAGGCGCGTGCCTTTGCCTGCCGCCATGATGGCGATCGCGGTGCGCGGCTGTGCAGCAGCGGGAAAACTGGGCTTGTTTGATTTGGGCATTCGACTCAATATACCGCGAGGCGAGGGAGTGGAAAATGCTGTAATAGGTTTCAGCTTCGGAACCTCACCGAGCCTAGGGGCGGACTTTCGCCGTGTGACGCAGCGTCTTATCGCTGGTATCGGGAGCTCGTATAACCAACTGCAGCAGATCGTGAGCCACCCGGTCGGTGGCGTGGCGGGCGACGCCGGCCTCCTCCAGGTAGCCACCCATCACCGGGCAGACGCCCAGTGCTTTGATCGCGTCCAGGTCGGCAACGATCTGGTTAGCTCCCTCAAGCGCATACTTGGCTTTCAAATCGGGTGAGGCGGGTGCGCTATTAATCAGCGCGTAATTAAAAATCTGTGCTTGGGCGTGGTTGTTGAGCGCGCGGATGTGGTCGGAAGCGGTTAATCCGAGGCTTTCGTTTGCCTGCGTCATCAGGTTGCAGATGAAGACCTTGACCGCCGAGGAATTCACAATTGCCTGAGAAATGCCGCGCACCAAGAGGTTGGGGATCAGGCTGGTGAAGAGCGATCCAGGTCCGATGGTGATGAGATCGGCGCGGGCTATGGCGTCGAGCGTCTGCGGCAGAGGGTCAACGTCGGGGGGAACCAGGAACAATTCCTTGATGCGCCCCTTGCTGGCTGTGATTTTGGTTTCGCCGCGCACGCGGGAGCCGTCCTCCATCAGCGCCTCGAGCTCAATATTCGAAGTCGTGGCGGGGAAAATATGTCCGCGGGTCAGCAAGATTTCAGAAGACAGCCGCACGGCTTCGCCGAAGTCACCGGTAATGGAAGTCAGTGCCGCGAGGAAGAGGTTGCCGAAGCTGTGGCCTTCCAGCCCGGACCCCTTTTGAAAGCGGTGCTGGAAAAGCCGTGACAGCAGAGCCTCATCTTCCGACAAGGCGACGACGCAGTTGCGGATGTCGCCCGGCGGAAGCATGTTGAACTCCTTGCGCAGGCGGCCGCTGGAACCACCATCGTCACTGACTGTGACTACCGCGCATAGTTCGCTGATTGAGGGTACGAAGGGTTCGGCAGAGCCACGCTCGGCGGGAGTCACAGCGAATCGTTTCAGACCTTTCAACAGCGTCGAAAGGCCGGTGCCGCCGCCAATGGCGACTACTCGCAAGAGTTGACCTTGGGCCGCCTTATCCCGAGAAGAGGGTTCGGGACCGTGCTGAGCGTCCATGGGGCTTTCTAGCGCTCCGCTTCGGAGTCGCCGTGCCCGGCAGCCATTTCCGCCCCGGGGTCGGGGTATAGCAACTCAGTGAAGCGTGGGTCTTCCGCCAGGTTCTGGAAGTCAGAATCGTTCCGTGCCTGGAAGCGCAGAGCGGGCTTCAAGCGGATGGCCTCATCGAGATGCTTCAAAGAATCTTCGACGTGTCCGGTTAAACAGTCGAGAGCGGCCAGTCCGTAGAGAACGTAGTCGGCCTTGGGTACCTGCTTAAGCAGTTTTTCCAGGTGTTCTCTCGCGCTCACGTAGTCCCCGACATTCATTAGCGAGATGGCATAGTCGAAATGCTCCTCCGGGTTCTTGAACTGCGTGGTAACTCGATCGAGGTGCTGATTGCAGCTATTGAGGTGAACGGACGCTCGGTCCACGAGTTCTTTGCTGGTGCTAGCCACGACCTTCTGTAAGTAGGTCTTCGCCTTATCGAACTTATGCTCCTGCATGGCGCGCAAACCGGCCTCGTAGTTTTGCACAGCCTGTGCAAAACGAGGATCATCGCCTAGGGATTTCTTAGCTGAAGCTTTTTGTGCCATCCGCAGAACTTTCCCAGTACTCCTCGTAACCACTCCTTTTTCTATAACTTACTACTGATAATTTTAACTACTGCTGGCACTTTGGCCTATATTCCTAAAGTCCTATCTAAACTGTATACCGTGAGACGTCAAATCCATCCTGTGGAAAAGCGGCTCTAGTTCGCCCAGTGCAAGCAGGTTATACCGGCCTTTGCCGCGAGCGTCAAACTGGACCCTCAACGTACCTCCATTTGAGGAAATACGAAACTAAAAGCGCGATGCAAGGCCTAGCTTAGTTGATCGAGGCTGCCGCCTCCAGGTTCACCGGCCTCCATTCGCCTTTGATAATTCCTCGGCGGATCTGGGCTGCAGTCTTGCCCTTTTGATGCATGGAGTAGCTGTAGTACAGCTCTTTCAGGCAGGTGGTGCACTGGGCACCGTGTGTATTCTCGAAGCAGCTATGCAGGCTGTTGTGCCCCATGCGGTCGCAGTAACAGTAGCATGGCTGCTGATGCAGCACGACCGATATCTTGGTTGCCAGTTCGTAGGCGTGGGCCTGATAGGGGAACTGCCCATTCTCGCCCCAGAGCTGTTCTTTGGGCAGGATGGGTGGCAGTTTTGTGCCTTTCGGCGGAGGACCTGCGTTGTAGGCAGGAACCGATCCCGACCCCTGCTCTTGTGACGGAGACCACTGGGCCGTCATCATCAAAGCGGCTAGACATAAGGACGCAACAATCAACCTACGTTTCGGCATGCGGTAATTCCTCGGTTCTAGATATTGTAACCCGAGTGGGCCTGTCGAGCGGCAGGGTGATAACAGGTAGATAGCGGGATCGGAGCGGATCGGTTCGGTTCGTCTGGGTTCAGGACAACCCGCAACAGGGCGACTATTATCCGTATACTATGGAGAGGATAATGCGCGAACCGGAAACCGCCGTACAAGAAAACTCGATGCTGAAAACGCAGGTTCAGTTGCTGCGTCTGCGTCGAGCAACCCCGGTGTTGGCGGTCTGGTTGCGGGACCTGATAATTTCCCTCGCTATCTCCGCGTTCATCATCATCTTCCTATATCAGCCGGTCAAGGTCGAAGGCACCAGCATGATGCCTTCGCTGGACGACCAAGAACGGATCTTCGTAAATAAATTCGTCTACCGGTTGGAGTCGATTCAGCGCGGCGATATCGTAGTGTTCCGCTACCCGCGCGACGCTTCGAAGAGCTATATCAAGCGCGTGGTGGGACTGGCGGGAGACCACATCCGCATCGATGACGGACTGGTGTATGTGAACGGCAATCCACTGGAAGAGGGTTATGTGCCGAGCGAATTTGGCGATCGGCGGTCTTATCCCGAGATTGTGGTTCCCGCGCACTCTTACTTTGTGCTTGGCGACCACCGCAGCATGTCCAACGACAGTCGCGACTTTGGTCCTGTGAACCGGAATTACATCTACGGCAAAGCGGTGTTCGGATACTGGCCGGTAGATAAACTGGGCCGGCTGCGGTGAAGCTGGGCGACAGATCCCCTTGTTGAATTGTCATTCCGGGGATGCTTCAGCCTGCGAGGAACCTGCTGTATTAACCATGCGCTGAAGAGCAGATTCCTGCCAGCGGTCGGAATGACAAAGTCTTTTCGACACTGCTGCACTTCTACTCAATCAATGCTTGGTCCTTTCCGGCTTCCTTGCTAGAATCGGTAAAATCCACTCCCTGGAGCAGGAATGCAGGCAATCCTTGCGCTGGAAGATGGGCGCATCTTCTGCGGCAAAGGCTACGGCGCAAAAGGCGAATGCTACGGCGAAGTCGTTTTTAATACTTCCATCACCGGCTACCAGGAAATTTTCACTGATCCTTCATACGCGGGCCAGATCGTAGTTCTGACTAACCCCGAGATCGGCAATTACGGCACCAATCCTGAAGACAACGAAGCTGTTCGACCCTATATCGAGGGCCTGATCGTCCGCGAGTTTTCCAGAGTCAGTTCGAACTGGCGTTCACAGCAGGTGACCGAGGAATATCTCGAGCAGTTCAGGATTCCAGTGCTGGCCGATATCGATACACGCGCGCTGGTGCGGCATTTGCGTGACAACGGTGTGATGCGCGGCGTGATCTCAACGCTGGAAGGCGACACTGAGAAGCTGGTCGCCAAAGCGCGTTCCATCCCTAAGATGGATGGCACGGATTTAGCGAAGGTGGTTACCACTAAGCACCGGTACGTATGGGAAGTGGGCGAGCGCTCGCACGAGCCGGTTGCGGTAGTCGGAGTGAAAGACGAGCCCACGCGTTTTCACGTAGTTGCGTACGATTTTGGGATCAAGCAGAACATTCTGCGCAAGCTGCGCGGTGAATGCTGCAAGGTCACTGTAGTGCCGGCGCAGACTACAGCAGAAGATGTGCTCGCACTGAAGCCGGATGGCGTGTTCTTGTCGAACGGTCCCGGCGATCCCGAGCCTTGCACTTACGCAGTGGACAACATCCGCCGCCTGATGGGACGCCAGCCGATCTTCGGCATCTGCCTTGGACATCAACTCGTCGGTATCGCGCTCGGCGGCAAGACCTACAAGCTGAAGTTCGGCCATCACGGCGGCAATCACCCGGTGAAGCAGTTGCAGAGCGGCAAAGTCGAAATTACGGCGCACAACCACAATTTCGCGGTCGATCCGGATTCGCTGCCCCAGAGTGAAGTCGAACTGACGTACATGGACCTCAACGACAACACGCTGGAAGGCATGCGTCATCGGAACCTGCCGCTCTTCACTGTGCAGTATCACCCAGAAGCGTCGCCGGGTCCGCATGACTCTCACTACTTGTTCAAAGATTTCGTGAAGATGATGGAGGAGTGGAAAGGGTGAAACAGAACAACGATCAGTCAGCGCGAAAAACTCGATCAGCTGCGAATAGCTTTGAAAGGGCACGCCTTCCAGGCGTGCCGTAACCGGCCAACAAATGACCCGGCTTTAGCCGCTGAGGGACAGCCCGAAGGAAAGCAATGAAGCCATCAAGAGAACACGCCACCAATAACGCCAAGACCTACATGATCACTTCCTCCACCTGGGGATGCCGTGCCCTCTTCCGCAACGAGCGTTGGGCAAGACTTCTGATTGACACGCTCTACCGCTACCGCGGTTCTGCGTACCTCTTACACGAATTCGTGATCATGCCTAACCACATCCATGTGCTGATCACACCAACGACGTCCCTTGAGAAAGCCGTTCAGTTTATCAAAGGCAGCTTATCTTATAGAGCGAAAAAGGAACTTGGATCGAACATGGAGATCTGGCAAAAGGGATTCTCGGATCATCGTATTCGCGACGCGAGCGATTACGCAAAACATGTCCTCTACATCCATCAGAATCCCGTAAGAGAACGCTTCTGCGAGCGTCCCATCGAATTCCCCTATTCGTCCGCGCATCCGGGATTCGAACTAGATTCCGTCCCTCAGGGGCTAAAGCCCCCAACATTAGATGAGCCCGATACGGCACGCCTTGAAGGCGTGCCCTTTCAAAACAAAATCTCCAACGACGTCGCTGAAGTTGAACCGATTAAGGCCAAGAGCAAAACCGCATAATGCCGAAACGCACTGACATCTCGAAAATCCTGATCATAGGCTCCGGGCCAATCGTTATCGGGCAGTCGGCCGAGTTTGATTACTCCGGCACGCAGGCTTGCAAGGCGCTCAAGTCCGACGGCTACGAAGTGGTGCTGGCTAACTCCAACCCGGCCACCATCATGACCGATCCGGAGTTCGCTGACCGGACCTACATCGAGCCACTTACGCGCGAGTACCTGGAAGAAATTATCCGGGTCGAGCGGGAGATGGCGTCCGGCACGGGTTTCGCGGTCCTGCCCACGGTTGGTGGCCAGACAGCGCTTAACGTGGCTGTCGAGCTGTCTGACGGCGGCATCCTCGACAAATACAACGTCCAGCTCATTGGCGCCAGCATTGGAGCCATCAAGAAAGCCGAAGATCGTCTGTTCTTCAAAGACGCAATGCAGAGGATCGGCCTCGACGTGCCCAAGTCGGCACTGGTGAGCAACCTCAAAGATGGTTTGGAGTTTGCGGGTAAGATCGGCTTTCCCGTGATTGTGCGTCCGTCATTCACGCTGGGCGGCACCGGCGGCGGCATAGCGTTCAATCGGGAAGAATTGCTTGAAGTTCTGGCGCGCGGCCTTGATCTCTCGCCGGTACACGAAGCGCTTATCGAAGAATCGGTTCTCGGGTGGAAAGAGTATGAGCTTGAGGTGATGCGGGACAGGAAAGACAACGTCATCATCATCTGCTCGATTGAAAACTTCGATCCCATGGGCGTGCACACGGGCGATTCGATTACGGTCGCACCAGTGCAGACGCTTACCGACCGCGAATACCAGGCTATGCGCGACGCGGCAATCGCCGTGATCCGTGAAGTTGGCGTCGAAACCGGCGGATCGAATATTCAGTTCGCTGTGCAGCCCAACACGGGACGCATGGTTGTGATCGAGATGAACCCGCGCGTGTCGCGCTCTTCGGCCCTTGCCTCGAAGGCCACCGGCTTCCCGATCGCCAAGATCGCCGCCAAGCTGGCCGTCGGCTACACGCTCGACGAGATTCCGAACGACATCACGCGCAAGACCCCGGCCTGTTTCGAGCCCACGCTCGATTATGTTGTGGTGAAGATTCCGAAATGGCAGTTCGAGAAATTTCCGGGCGCCGACGAGAGCCTCGGTCCGCAGATGAAATCAGTGGGCGAAGTGATGGCAATCGGCCGGACGTTCAAAGAGGCGCTACTCAAGGGTGTTCGCGCCCTCGATACCGGCAAGAAAGTGGGCTCGGAGAAGATTGAGCCGCGCATCCTCACGCAGCGCCTGGTGACGCCGCATCCCGAACGGCTCATGTACGTCCGCTATGCGCTGCGACAGGGATACACGGTCAAGCAGATCGCGAAGATGACCTCAATTGATCCCTGGTTCCTCTACCAGCTCAAGGAAATTAACGACATGCAGCTTGAGCTGGAGAAGCATCCCATGGAATCGATTCCCACTGAGGTGTTGCGCGATGCGAAGCGCATGGGCTTTTCCGACGAACGGCTGGCAGCCGTGTGGCGCCTGGAAAATGGGAAGGGTGCACAGGAAAAAATCCGCCACTTGCGCAAGAAACATGGCGTCAGCCCGGTGTACAAGCGCGTAGACACTTGCGCCGCAGAATTCGAAAGCTATACACCGTACCTCTATTCGACCTACGAGGAAGAAGACGAAGCCTCGCCAACGCGGAAGAAGAAGGTCATCATCCTGGGCAGCGGGCCGAACCGCATCGGGCAGGGAATTGAGTTCGATTACTGCTGCTGTCACGCCTCGTTCGCGCTCCATGAGGACGGCTTCGAGACGGTAATGATCAACTGCAACCCGGAGACCGTCTCGACTGATTACGACACCAGCGACCGCCTGTACTTCGAACCGCTCACGCTCGAGGATGTGTTCGCGATATACGAGCACGAGGCGGCTTCGGGTTCGTCGGTCGGCGTGATTGTGCAATTCGGCGGACAGACTCCGCTCAACCTCGCGTTGCCGCTGAAGGCTGCGGGCGTACCGATTATTGGCACGTCGCCCGAGTCCATCGACCTCGCAGAAGACCGGAAACGTTTCGGCAAATTGCTGGATGAACTCGATATTCCGCAAGCTCCGGGCGCTATGGCAACCTCGGTCGAAGAAGCGGTCGAAGCCGCCAAGCGCGTGCAATACCCGGTGCTGGTGCGGCCCTCCTACGTGCTCGGTGGTCGTGCCATGGTGATCGCCTACGACGAAGAGAGCGTTCGGGGCTATATGAAGGAGGCAGTCGAATATTCACAGGACCGCCCGGTGCTTATTGATCACTTCCTCGAAGACGCGATCGAAGTGGACGTCGACGCTCTTTCGGACGGGGAAAACGTAGTAATCGGGGGCATCATGCAGCACATCGAGGAAGCGGGTATCCACTCCGGCGACTCTTCCTGTGTACTGCCGGCGGTGGATATCCCTGAGCACCTGCTGAACCGCATGCGTGATTACACCTTCCGACTGGCGCGGGCATTGAAGGTTGTTGGTCTAATGAACATTCAGTTTGCGATTCCGCGAACGTCGAATGGGAGTTCCAAAGGCAACGGCGGGGAAGCTGGCAGAGTCTACGTCCTTGAAGTCAACCCGCGCGCTTCGCGTACTGTGCCGTATGTTTCAAAAGCAACCGGGGTACCGATGGCGAAGATCGCTGCGCGGCTGATGACGGGACGCAAGCTGCGCGAGTTTTTGCCGGAGCCCATCGAGCGCGTTGCCGACCTCGATAGCGGCCGCTGCTACTACGTGAAATCGCCGGTATTTCCGTGGAGCAAGTTTCCTGGGGTCGACACCGTGCTCGGCCCGGAAATGAAGTCAACCGGCGAAGTCATGGGCGTGGCGGACAATTTTGGTGAAGCATTCGCCAAAGCACAAATCGCCGCCGGTCAGAAGCTGCCCACCGCGGGGACGGTCTTCATCAGTGTCA
>WNFB01000825.1_pt1 | contig 25855 bp, 21 predicted proteins | sample 5400501 | NCBI WGS metagenome assembly WNFB01 (sample SAMN13153341, study PRJNA577476) | soil metagenome | isolation source: 200 cm saprolite under Douglas fir tree site 2 hole 1 | place: USA:California | collected 2015-04-18 | reverse complement strand
GTCAGATACTCAAACCCCTAGAAGGGGATGAGCTTGTGTCTAGGCTCGACCGCAACTCGGAAGATCGCTCTTCCGCTTTGGCTTCACGGCACGACACATCACGGGAGTGTTGCCACTCCACTGGGCCATCCGACAAGTGGCCCGTCCTTGCCCAGCGTGGCCGAACCACTTCCGAGCAAGGAGCGTTGCGTTCAACCGAGAACGTTTTACCTGGGCCTCGGCTTCTCTGCCAGAACGCCATACGTTCAGTTGGAAAGGTATCCTGGAGGCGAACTGTCTCTCTCTGCCGAAGCAGAGTGCCTAAGCCTACCGCCAGATCGTAGCACAGATGTACAAGAAAAGCAAGCGGGAGGCTTTCCATCTGCGGATGCCGTTCTTTCCTCCCGCCCCGTAAACGGAGGCGGGCCTCCAGAACGGAGTTCTAGTGAAGCGGGCTGGTCCCACGATGAATCGGGGACCTAGATGTTGAAGTATAAAGCGGCGAAAGGAAGTGACTGATGAAACTCGTCACATACGACGCGGGGAGTGGTCCTCGCGTAGGTGCACTTGAGAACGGTAGAGTGCCGATTTATCGAGCACGTGTCGTGGATCTCGGCTTTGATGGCGACATGGTGGCCTTCATCGAAGCAGGTGCCCCAGTGGGCAAACAGACCCCTGTAGGGCAGGCTCGGCTGCTCGCGCCGCTGCGGCCACGCTCAATGCGGGACTTTCTCACGTTCGAGGGGCACCTGCACAATGCATTGAGTCGCCTGGGACGCCCTATTCCCCCTGAGTGGTTTGAGGTTCCGGCGTACTACAAGGGCATGCCGGATACGGTGATTGGCCCGGAAGAAGAGATTCCCTGGCCCTTCTACACTGGCAAGCTTGACTATGAACTCGAACTGGCCGCTATCATCGGTCGGCGGGGCAAGAGCATACCGAAGGAGGAAGCCCTCAGCTACGTCTTTGGCTACACCATCTGGAACGATGTCTCAGCACGTGATGTCCAGACCCGCGAGTTGCCCATCAGCATGGGGCCCGCCAAAGCAAAGGACTGGGATGGCTCCAATGTGCTTGGCCCATGCATCGTTACCGCCGATGAGCTAGACCCTGGCAACCTGCGTATGATAGTGCGCATCAATGGCGAGGTGCGTGGAGAGGACAATTCGGCACATATGCATCATAGCTTCGCTGATTTGATTGCCTACGCATCCCAGGCGCAGACGCTCTATCCAGGTGAGGTCTTTGGCTCCGGCACTGCTGCTGGTGGTTCTGGCATAGAGCTAGATCGCTGGTTGCAAGAGGACGACATCGTAGAGATGGAGATTGAAGGTATCGGTATTTTACGTAACCACATCGGACGGAGAGGAGCATAACAATGGCATACGTCGTTGCTGCAATCTGGAGAGCAAAAGAGGGTGCTTCACCTGAACGAAGAAAGAGGAGGTGAACCTACATGCCAAGAATTGTGGATCTCAGCCCACTGGTGCCCCAGGGATTTAAAGGGCCACCTTCAACCAATATCGGCGTACAGTTTGAAGTACGAACGAAACGGGCCGGGTCAGCCTACTGGCAGTCAGGACAGGTGTTCATGAGCCTGCACACAGGGTGCCATGTTGAATCGGCTCTGCATTGTTTTGAGGAGGGTGCGTCTATCGATCAGGTCAGTCTTGAACGAGTGATTGGTACTGCTGTCGTCCTGGACCTAACTCCTATCGTAGAGAGAGCCTTGATCGATGTCACAAACCTGGAACGGGCACAGGAGCGGCTAGAGGCGCGACACGAAACGATACGCCAGGGAGATATTCTCTTGCTTCGCACGGACTGGGCGCAACGCGCTATTGGCACACCCACCTACTTCCCGCAGTCTCCAGCATTGACTGAAGACGCAGCCCGCTGGCTGGTCGAGAAGCAACCTAAGTGCATCGGTTGCGATTTCTTCGAGGAACCAGCTGCCAGGGACCCAGGATGGACTGCCGATCAGTTCGTTGTTCACCAGACCATTCTCGGCGCTGGTATTCCGTTGGTAGAAGGCCTTGTCAATCTTGCTCAACTACCGCCGCGCTGTCAGTTCTTTGCACCGTTCTACCGTTTCGCTGGCATTGATAGTGCTCTTGCCCGCGCATTTGCGCTAGTCGAGGAATGAGCAACCATGAGGGTAGATGCACCGCTACGGGTTCACTGGCTTCGACATGCACAAGTTGCCTCACACCGAGGAGATGTCTCTGTCACCCCCGAAGGGTTACGACAGGTAGACGCACTTGGGCAACTCTTTAGCAGAGAACTCATCTCTGGTGAAGTCGTCTCTCTCTTGCATGCTCCTACGCGACGTACCCGTGAAACCGCACTGAGGTTGCATAGCAGTATGACAGCAGTGTTCGACGGTGTGGCAGAGCCGCAGGTACACCTGTTAGCCCCTGTTGAGCACTGGGCCATACGCAATCCGGATATTTACGTTGCGGGCATCCGCATAGAACTGGTGAGTACTGCTGAGGCAGTGGCAGAGCAACTGTCACCATCTTATCTCAGCCTGGAGCAAATAGCACACCTGCCCTTCCTGCGCGGCTTCTGGGGAGAGTCCGACCGCATCGGCTACTGGGTCAACCACCCGAACCCACCGGGAGAGGACGCAGATACAGTAGCGCGGCGTATGTTGACATTTGCTGTGAGTTTGCTCGACCTGCCGCGAGATCAACCCCGACGCTACATCTGCGTGACCCACTCTCCACTGATACGCGCCTTCCTGCGTTGCTATCTGCTGGGCTATGATCCCGGCGAGCCAGGATATCTGGAAGCGGTGGATATGGACTTTGATACTGGCGGTTCCTTCACAATCTCCTATCGCGGCGACAGTAAAAGGGTAGCGTTTTGGCTTATTCAAAATATGCTAACTTGAAGACAACACAGTCCGAAGACGCCTCGTCGCCTCAATGTCCGCCTCAAGCCCATCGGCAACAAAGGAAACGCCATAATCGCGCTCGGCCCCTTCACGCGTGACGTAGCCATCGAAGACATCACGGCGCACCAGTTCAATGTCTCGCTCCCATGGATTGCCAAAACCACCACCGCCGCCAGTATTGATGGTGATGGTGTCTCCTGCTTTTAAGGCAATGTTGTTAGCTTTGAGCGGCTTGAGCATTTTTCCTGAACTATTCCCATCGATGACGTTCTCTGGGCCAGCAGCGTCGCGTCCGCCGAACAGACCCCAGGCAGGCGTCTTCGAGCGCTCGAACCAGAGGTAAAGCCCGCAATCGGCTTCCAGGTGATACTCGCGGTATAACCCACAGCCACCCCGGAATTTTCCCGGACCGCCGGAGTCGGGGCGGAAGCCGTAACGCTGGATCTGTACCGGGTACTTGGACTCAAAGACTTCCACGGGCATATCCTTAAAACCGCCGTTGACATTATTGATCAGCCCATCCTGACCATCGCCGGTGGCAAAGGCGCCCCAGCCACCGGGATTCGCCTCGACGGAAATGATCATCCGGTCGCAATATTCGGCAGCGAGATTCATGTCGTGGGTGATGACGATGATCGTCTGCCCTTCCTCGTGGAGACGTACAGCCAGGTCCATGATTTCCTTTGCGCGTTTGAAGTCCTGCCCCGTCGTCGGCTCATCGAGCACCAGGATAGAGGGCTGCATCGCCAGCACCGAGGCAACGGCAACGCGTTGTTTCTCGCCCATGCTCAGTAAGAACGGATTCTTGTCCAGCAGATGTGTGATCTCCAGCTCTGCTGCCGCCTGCTTAACACGTCGGTCAACCTCCGCATTGGGCAATCCCACATTGTTTAGTCCGAAGGCCAGTTCATCGTAGACCTTCAGTTTACAAATTTGCGTATCGGAATTCTGGAAAATGAAGCCAACGGTCACCGCCATCTCATTGATGGACGCTTTGCGGGTATCTAGGCCCGCCACAGTCACCGTGCCACTCGTCGGCTTGAGTAAGCCATTCAAGTGTTTCACCAGCGTTGTCTTGCCGGACCCATTCTGTCCAAGGATAGCAACGAACTCGCCGCGCCGGATTTCGAGGTTGAGGTCGCGCACGGCTACAGTACCGTCTTTGTAGGCATGTGTCAACTGGTGAATATCCACAGTTACTTCTTCGTTGATGTGCTGTACGCGCCTGGGAGGAGCTTCAGGGAGGTGCGCCAGCGCTTCGCGGTCGATGAGCGGTCCAAGTGTTGCGAGTGCTTCGTCAACATCCAGTGGCAGGATGTCGATAGGCCAGCCAGCCTTGCGCAGCCGGGCGGCTATGAGTGTGGTCTTTTGCTTATGTACCTCCTTTTCCAATTCCTGCCTTCTCCATCACCCGCTTCTTTCAAGGGCCAGGGACACAACTTCAAGCGTGTCTGGGTCAAGCTCGACGCCATAGTCCCGCTTCGCTTGCTCAAGACTGACATAGCCATCGCGCACATCTTCGATGACAGCCTCGACAGGGCGTTCCAGGGGCGAACCCCAGCCGCCGCCGGTGGCTGTGACGAGCCGCGCGACCTCGCCGCGTTTGAGTGGATAGCGCGCACACTTGCCGAGCACGACCTCGCGCCCATCGGCATGGAAGATGTGTACCTCGTTGCGTGAACCTTCCCGCCCACCGGCAACCCCCCATGGTACGTACTTGTGCCGTCCGAATGTAGCCGTCAGGGTCAGATTGACCGCTGCCCGGTAATCGCGGATGCAGCCGAAGCCTCCTCGGTGGCGCCCGGCTCCGGCATTGGTGTGCGTATCCAATTCGTAGCGGTCGACGATGATGCCGTAGCGTGTCTCTGCCACTTCAATGGGAATGACATAGGTCTCTCCATCGCCGACGCACATCAAACCTGACTCGCCATCCTTCGTCGTGCCTGCACCCCAGCCACCGGCCTGCGGCTCAACCAGCAGGAACAGGTCGTTGGTATCGGGATGCAGTCCGGCCACGACTACGCCGCAGACGGAGAGGAAGTGGCCGGCGGGAAGGTGATCTGGGACGATGGGCGCAAGCGCTTTCCACACCAGGTCCGTGACATAGTTCATCGTCTCCCAATAGGTTGAGACCGCGGCGGGGCGCTCCGCGGTGAAGATTGTTCCTGGAGGGCAGATGATCTTGAGCGGGCGGAAGCATCCTTCGTTGACCGGTATGGATGGGCTGGTGATGGCCTTTAACATGGTACGTACCCCTGAGTGCAGACCTGTCAGGGCACAGTTGACTGGTCCGGGCACCTGCGGATGCGTCCCTGTGAAGTCACAGATGAACTCGTCATCGGTGATGGTGATCTTAACGCGCACCGGGACTGGACCGTTGCCGATGCCATCATCATCGATCCAGTCTTCTGCCTCGTAGACTCCCTTGGGCAGCTTTGCCAGCTCAAGGCGTGTCATGCGCTCACCATAGTCAAGCAGCGCTTCGATAGAATGCTGAACTACATCAAGCCCGTATTTATCTTGGCAAAGCGAAAGAGATTTCCCTCGAACGGCTGGCGGCTGTGACTGAGACCCTGGTAAGCCGGGGTGAGAGCAGTGACGCTTCAGCGAGAGCCCTTGGAGGGAAGTCATCCCCACTTCCTACAGCTTCCGTAGACGATAGAAAGAAACCTGGCGACCGCGAGGGTCGCCACTACGCTCGCTTCACCCACACCAGCGTAGTGGCAGGGGACCCTGTCTGGGGGACAGGTAATGCCCCTGCCAGGCCCACCCCTGCCCTGCCCTTCTCAGCCGAACTAGAGAAGGCGAATAGGCAGAACCTGCCTGTACAATCTACTTCTCTTATAGGACGTCATGAACCCCTGGCTGAAGCCGAGGGGCTTGTCCCTGCCTTTACGCACCGATCTGATAGCATCCAGATCGACTACCGAGCGAGACAATAGGCACCATGACCGATGCCCTAGATATGTTAATGGCGGCGTTCCGATCAGCGTTATCAGTGTGGCCGCACGCTTGACAGACAAAGGAGGCTTGACTCTTGCGGTTCGCTTTTGCCGAGTTTCCACACTCGCTACACGTACGAGACGTATTGCTAGGGTCTACTGTATGCAATGGTATGCCAGCAAGAGCGGCCTTGTAGGAGAGGAATTGACGCAACTGTCCAAAAGCCCAACTGCTATGCCTTGCACGCTGAGAGTGTCTTAACCGTGCTTCCGTCCGTTGGCGGATGTGCCTTAACTCTTCAATGGCAAGAGCTTGATTGGTGGCTTTGGCCCGTCTCGAACAATGCGTTTGGAGATGACATAGTTGGTGTTTTTGCGGAAACGTTTTTCGCGTCCGGAGAGCTTTTTCAATCGCCTCTTTGCGTTTTTCGTGCCACGTTTCTGCAAGCGTTGACGCAGGGCATGATGACGCTTCCGCGTCTTTTCAACTGCCAGCCCGCTGAAGGTTTCACCAGAGCTATCAGTAGAAAGGCTTGATGATACCGAGATCAATACCGAGAGTCTCATCAGTGGTAGCAGGTGTTGGGGTTGGAACTTCCAACGTCACCGCCAGGGAGAACGTCCCATTGCGATAGAGCAAGTCAGCTTGTCCCTTGATGCTCCCCAGACGGGACTCTTGGTACTTGCCGATCAGGAACGGGACAAGCACACGGCCCGAAAGTGTCAGCAGGGAGACGGTAGTCAGGCCCTTAAAGCTCATGACTCGCTCATCATAGACGATAGCGCCCTCCGGCTTAAACGTGGGTTGGATACTCTTATCGCGCTTGTAGACATCGGTTGTTTTGCTGATGGCACGAATAGCCAATTGTGCAGGCAAATGGTACGTGGTACGCAGCTCACCGTAGGTCATTTTCTGCAACTCGAACTTATTGGCAACCCTGGCTTCAAATGCTTGTTCAGCAATGTAGTCACACGCCGCATTGAAGGTATGCATGGTGTCAAGCAGTGCGGTGGCCTGTTCAGGTGTAGGAGCGAGTTTCAAGAGCATCGTTTGTTTCATAGTTGGAGTATAGCACGTTTGAGAGAATGTGTCAAATATCTATCTCCGCTGCGGCGGCGGGCAATTCATCCCCCTGACTTGAAAGACGGGGGCTTCCTTGCCCGATCCCTGTGAACAAGAGGTCGAGGTCATCTGCTCCCTCTTGCGCCGACCAGAGGTACATTTGTCGACGCTGACCGGCACGGGCGGCATTGGCAAAACACGCTTGGGTTTGCAGGTGGCAACCGAACTTCTTGATGATTTTGCTGATGGGGTCTACTTCGTGCCACTGGCTCCTATTCGCGATCCCGAACTGGTCATGCCTGCCATCGCCCAGGCGCTTGGGATCAAAGAAACCGGCGGACAAACGCCCTTCAGTCTCTTGAAGGCGTTTTTGCAAGACAGGCACTTGCTCTTGCTGCTCGATAACTTCGAGCAGATCCTGCCACTGGCTCCCAGGCTTTCAGATCTGCTCGTGGTTTGCTCTCACCTCAAAATCCTGGTGACGAGTCGTGCTCCGTTGCATATCAGCGGCGAATACGAGTTTCTCGTCCCACCGCTGGCTGTCTCCAGCCTGAAACAGCTCCCGACAGTAGAATCGCTCTCGCAATATGCAGCAATTGCGCTCTTTCTCCAGCAGGCGCGGATGATTAAGCCAGACTTCCAGGTGACTCCCGCTAATGCTCGTTTTATTGCTGAAATCTGTGTTCGACTGGACGGTCTGCCGCTGGCTATAGAACTGGCAGCGGCACGCAGCAAATTGCTTTCTCCGCAGGCGCTTCTCAGTTGCCTAGAACACCGGCTCTCTGTGTTAACTGTGGGGGAGCAGGATGCACCTTTACGACAGCAGACACTGCGTAACACACTCAGTTGGAGTTATGATCTACTCGATAAAGATGAGCAATGGCTCTTTCGACACCTTGCTATTTTTGTGGGCGGCTGCCAGCTTTCGGCTGTTGAGGCACTTTGCACAGAGCTTGGTGGCCTTTCTACACCCATCCTGGATGGAGTAACTTCGCTCGTGGATAAGAATCTGCTGCAAGTAATCACTCAGGATGGTGATGAAACACGTCTCCTGCTGCTGGAAACGGTGCGCGAATATGGGCTGGAGTGCCTGGCAGCGGCAGGAGAATTAGAGCGCACTCAGGAGGCACACGCTGACACCTACTTCTCATTCATGATGCAGGCCGATGCGGCATTAGTTGGTGTAGAGCGAGAGACATGGCCGATGTGGCGCAATCGCGAGCAAGAGCGATGGTTAGACTGGCAACAGCAGGAGTATGGGAATTTGCGAGCAGCACTCGATGTACTGCTGGAGCGCAACAAACCCGAAATCGCCTTACAATTCGCAGTGGGGTTTGCGAACGTCTGGTTCTTCCGTGGCTATGCCAGTAGTGAAGAACGACGCATCATGGAGCGAGTCTTGTCGGCAAGAGGTGTGAGCAAGATCGTCAGCAAGGCAAAGGGGTGGGCGCTCTACCTGGCTGGCTGGCGTTTTACCAGTCTGACGAATGCCAGGCGCTGGTCTCGTTAGAAGCAAGTGAACGCCTATTTCGCAGCCTGGAATATAAACGAGGGGCCGCAGCCTGCCTGACTGTCCTGGGCAATATCGAACATCATCGAGGCAATATCAATGTCGGAGACGCGAGGCTCGAAGAAAGCCTCGCTCTCTATAGAGAAATTGGAGATCGTGTAGGCATCGCTTATGCACTGCTGACGCAAGGCATTCTGGCGTTTTTCCGCGGAGAGTTTACGCGCACGCGGGCCCTATGTGAAGAGAGCCTGGTGTTCTCCAAAGAGATGGGACATACCTGGCTGATCGCCACCAATCTTCACTATCTGGGCTGGGCGCTCTTTCTCCAGGGTGCTTATGCCGGTGCGTACCGGCTATCCCAGGAGAGCGTCGCGCTCTTCAAAGAGTTAGGTCATGCAGGTTTCGCGGTGGCAGCGCAGATCGTTCTAGCGAACGAGGTGAGTGCCCTTGGGGATGAGGTGACCGCACAGGCGCTCCTTGAGGAGGCGCTGGCGCAAGGACGTGCGATGGAGAGTCCGGACGACATTGCGCGTGCTCTCTGCGGATTGGGACGTCTGGCACTGCGTCGAGGTGACCTCGTCCGTGCTTATGCCCTCTATGAAGAGGCTGCAATGATTCTGAAGCAAGAGGCAGAAATACCCGATAGGGTGCAATGGGTGCTGGCCTCCTGCCTGGAAGGGATAGGGGAGATTGCACTAGCGCAGGGACAGGCCGCCTGGGCAGTTCGGCTCTTTGCAAGAGCCGCTGCACTACATACAGGTGATACCCACCGGAACGTGAAAAGAACCTCGCTGGATTGCTCACGAGCATCTCTCTTACCAGAAGTAGTCTCTACTCCCAGCAATAATTCACAGACCTTGGGGGCTATGAAAGGCAAAAGAGTGTGTCTCCGGCTCGTTGAGCCAGGCATACCAGGCCTCTGAGCCAACCTGGATGGCCGGGAAGCTCTGATTGGCACGTTCAGACGGGTTCAGGCGATCACCGAACACTCGGGGAATAGCATGACGTGCCATATAACACATGTACCTCGTCGTTAAGCGGATACTGGCACAAGCGGAACGACTGGAAGACTCCTATGCCATCTGGTGTTACGACGTAAACCAGCGGTCGATCTGCTCGCGTGACTCGAAGTAACCGGTCGGGAACTGAGCTGGTCCCTCTGGCATCGGCTCGGTCTTGGGTGCCGCTCCCGTGGGCAGAAGAAACGCGAATTTCTTCACGCCGGCCTGGTTGTAGCGCGGAATAATATGTTCATCCCTCCACGGCCACACATGTGTGCCCGCTTGATGCTTAAACGCTCGTGTATCGATCAGCAGGAACGGAGCATGGTGCTGCACCGCAGCGGTGGCAAAGCGCTCCAGCCACCGCATGAAGTCATCGTCGGTCATGGCCTCGGTCCCCGCAAGCCAGCGGAGCTCAAGAATGTCCCTGGCGTCATCGTATGACAGGACGGCAAACCTGTCGTGAAAAAGTTGCGTCTCCATGTCTCATATCTCCTGTCTTCTAGCCAACTGGGGCGCCCCGGTCGGGTGGGCTTCACACTCCTCTGTTTTACCAGCCTCCTATCGGCCTTGATCCATTTTGCAAGTCACTTTGTTGGAGCCTGAACTCGTCTGGCGTGCTTGTACCACCCTTCGCTGCGCAACCATTCCTCTAACGTATGGAGATGCACCTCGGGGTAACGGCGACGCAGTTCCGCAATGTTCGCCTTGAACCCTTCCTCATTGAACCAGCGGTACATCTGATAGTACTCTTCGCCCAGAACGCTTTGAACCACCGGCATGGGAAGCTCCTGAAACTCGACCGGCTTGCCAAGGACACGACTGAAGACTTCTGCCGCCTGGGGATTAGTCAGCTCGCTTCCTGCAATCTCCAGTACCTGTCCGATGAACTCTTTGGGGCGATCAAACACCAGGGCCACAAAGGCGCCAATATCGTCGACAGCAATTGTCTGATACGGCTTGTCGGCCCGGACGGCGTCCGTGAACTTGCCCTGCAAAATGCCGATTTCAGTCTGTTCACTGTAGTAATTCTCCATAAAGGCTACCGGCCTGATCATCGTCGCCGGTAGGCCGAGCTGGCGAATATACTGTTCAATTTCCCACTTGGTCGCCCAATGGCCGATGCCTGAGTTCCGCTCCGCCCCGCCAACGGAGCTGTAGACGAAATGCTCCACACCGGCTTTCTTTGCCACGTCCGCCAGATTCTTGCCCTGCTGTACCTCACGTTGGGCACCGACTTTCCAGAAGTTCTGGACACTGTATATGCCGTACACACCGTGGGCGGCATGCTCCAGGGACGCCAGATCATCGAGATCTCCCTGCGCCAATTCGACGCCTTGGCGTGCCAGATCCAGAGCCGTCTCACTATGAGAATTGCGAGTCAGTGCTCGCAAGTGCCATCCTTTGGCCAGCATATGGCGGATGACGGCCCCGCCCTGCTGCCCTGTTGCTCCCGTGATTAGCACTGTTTTGTCTGCATTGAGCATGATCCTGTCTCCCGTTTCTCTTGATTCTGTCCGCATCTTTTCGGGGAGCAAGAGCCAAAACGGCTGCTCCTCGCCCTGGATACAGTCTACCTGGCTAGAGGGCGTTGCACATCGGGAGAATTCCCTATTACTTTCCCTAACCTATCTCAGCAGGAAGAACTTCTCTCCCTAGGGGATTTGTGTAGTCAATCCCTACCGCTTGTGTATGCAGAGTGACGTACTAACGATGAGAGCATTTCTTAACTCAAAAAGGAAGGTAAGACGTTCAAGCGCTATTTGGCATGGCACCCGGCGCCTATCGGCAAGGAAGGCGCAAACAGACTGCCAAAGAAGATGGCGGCCTTCGGATTGCTGATGGTGGTGAGAAACCCCACCTTCAATCCGGAGCTACGGCCGCCCGGTAGCCTTACGATGGTGGCCGACTTTGTACTTTTGTGGGATTTTATCCAACATTCAGCTCGATTCTGATAGTTAGAGGAGTGACTCATGAACTGCCTGCACTGTACTTCAGAGGAGTTGCTGTTCCATTGCGTAACGTGTGGCCTCAGTGCGTGAAGTCACGCCGAGCTTGCGGTAGATCGAGCGCAAGTGTGCATCGACCGTGCGGGCACTGATGATAAGCCTCTCGGCTATTTGCGCATAGCTCAGTCCTTGCGCTGCATGACGTAGTACCTCGACCTCACGAGCCGTGAGACCAGCCGGATACGATGCGGATGGAGGCACCCGTACTTGAGAGAAGACAGGGGCTGAAACTGGCTGGGAAGTTGGAAGACCCTGCTTCCGTTTCACCCGTTCGGGCGCAGCGAGGATCTGCTCCCACGTCATCTGCTGCCCCTGCGTCCAGGCAACACTGAAAGTTGCCTCGTCAAGCTGGGTACGTACTGCTGCCAGATTGCGGTCATATTCGGCACGATCCACAGGATCCAGGCGAACACCAAGCGCATTGAACAGGGCTTGTGACGCCGCAAAGAGCTGGACCGCCAACTCCCGTTGTCCCTGCACTCCAGCCACGGCTGCCAATCCCGCCAGGCAGTCTGCGATTCCTGCCTTATGCCCGAGTTCTCGGAACAGGACGAAACTTTCCTCGAAGAGGGCTGCCATCCTCTCATAGTTACCCTGAGCCCGCGCCACATGTCCAAGATTGTGCAGCAAATAAGCAATACGCCACTTGTTGTCCAGGTGGCGAAAGAGGGCCAGGCTCTCGTCATAGAACTTTGCTGCCTGCTCATAGTTTCCCTGGCAGCGCATCACTTCGCCCAGACCATCGAGCGCCAAAGCAAGGCCCCACGTATCACCTACCTCTCGCCACAGCGCCAGGCTTTCCTGCAGCCAACTGTGCGCTGAGGTAAGATCACCCTTGGAGGTGACTACCTCCGCCAGACCGAACAGTGCCAGGGCCAGACCCCACTTATCCTCTCCCCCCCGAAAGAGTGCCACGCTCTCCTCTAGCAGCCCATGTGCCACGGCCAGGTCCCCTTGGAGCTTCAACACTATTCCTAACCTGGCCAGGGTATAGGCGCACCCCTGCCGATCTCCCAGTTCTCGCCAGAGCGCCAGGCCCTCCTCCAGGCGGGAGCGTGCGAGCGTGAAGTTTCCCAGGAAGCGGGCCAGCCCCCCGACGCTATACAGCGCTTGTGCTCGATACCTGGTGCATCCAGACGCCCCGGGCAACGCCAGAACTCGCTCGAGCCATCCACAGCCCTCACGCAAATACCCATGCAGATACCAGAACCACGAGAGCGCACTACTCAAGCGCAATGCGTCCTCAGCTGCTCCGTGTTCTACGAACCAGTGCAATGCCGTGCGCAGGTTGTGATGGTCAGCCTCTAACCGCTTCAACCAGACATCCTGCTCAGGCCCACGCAGTGCTAGATCACCCCTTTCGGCGAATGTCAGATAGTAGGCAGCGTGGGCATCAGCGATGGCATCCTCTTCCCCACTCGCCCTGAGGCGCTCCAATGCGTACTCCCTAATGGTTGCTAACATTATGAAACGTGGCCCCCCCTCTCCCTGTGCTCTCTGGTAGAGCAGGCTCTTGTCAAGCAGGGATCCTACCCAATCAAGGATCTTCAGGGCACTGACCTCTTCTCGATTGCACACGGCCTCTAGCGCTTCGAGCGTGCAACCTCCTACGAATACGGCCCGGCGTCGGAACAATCGCTGCTCATCTGAGCTCAGCAAGGAATAGCTCCACTCCAGTGTGTTTCGCAAGGTCTGCTGCCGTTTCGGCAGGTCCTGTGTCCCGCCCGTCAACAAGGGAAGTCGGTACTGCATGCGTGCCAGCAGTTCCTGAGGCGACAGCAGTTTGATCCGAGCTGCTGCCAGCTCGATGGCCAGGGGGAGACCATCCAGGTGTGTACAGATTTCTGCCACTACACGCGCGTTGGCCTCAGTCAGTTGAAAGTCAGGCCGAGCGCTCTTCATTCGCTGAATACAGAGGGCCACCGCTGGCGTCTGCGCCAGGTGGTCGAGCGGGGGGAGATGCGCAAGATCAGGCACCGGTAAGGGAAGGACGGGGAACTGCTGCTCACCAGAGAGATGGAGCACCGCCCGACTGGTCACCAGTACTTGCAAAGCCGGACAAGCCACCAGCAGTTCTGAGATGGGCGGGGCGGCAGGCAGCACGTGCTCAAAATTGTCAAGGACGAGCAAGATACGTCTCTGCCGCAGGTATTCTTTGAGTTGCTCGAGCAGGGGCTGCGTCTCAGCTTCTTTCAGGCCGAGAACCCGGGCGATGGCTGAAGGAACGAGAGCAGAGTCGAGAAGAGAAGAGAGCGGAACGAAGAAGACATCGGCGAAATCTTCAAGCAAGCCAGTAGCGACCTGCAAAGCCAGGCGGGTTTTCCCGACACCGCCAGGACCGGTGAGCGTTACCAGGCGTATCCCGGTGTGACGGAGAAGCTGCTGGAGTGTATCTACCTCCTGTTCGCGCCCTAGAAGTGGCGTGAGCGGAGCCGGCAAGGGGCGTTTGCGAGCGAGTTGCCACGATTCAGATGATTGCTCCAATGGTGTTATCTACCACCTTCAGACAAAGTTTCTTCTTATGAAATCCTGCTCAAGTATATCACAAAATCGGAAAATAGCCGGTTGCCGTGACCACAGATATCAGATCTGTTCTGTTTTGCGGGTTTACCGAGGTGCTGAGACTACTCACAGTTTTCTTGTAACGTTTCGTCCCCATCTGAGTCTATATTCCGCTATCTGTTCAACGACGAAATCTGGCTCAACGATTGGCATGCCGATGCTTAGAGGCTGTGTGGAAAGGCTTGAGAGGCCAGATGAGAGAGGGCAATGCCGATAAACGGGCTTGGTGAGCGGCTCGGCAAGGAAGCGGACGAGATGGTATAATACAGGAGGAGTAAAAAAGGAAAAAGTACCCCGAAAGAGAAAAAAGGAAGCCTTTCCGCGTCTCAAGCTGATCTGGGCCGATAGCGCATACAAGAAGGAAGGCTTCGGCGAGTGGGGGAAGCGCGACACTGGGCTGGGATATCGAGATCGTGGAACATCCTTGGAGCGGCTTGCGAGGCGTCTGGGCTCCAAAGGATGCCGTGATCGATTGGGAGAAGATCCGGCCCAGTGGCTTTCATGTGCTTCCACACCGCTGGATCGTGGAGCGCACCTTTGCCTGGCTTGCCACCTGGCGTCGACTCGCCAAAGACTATGAAGTACTCCCCAGCAGCGAAGAAGCCTGGATCTACATCGCCATGATCCGCGTCATGCTCAGGCGATTAGCTCAAAACAGCCCCTGAGGCCTTTCCACACAGCCTCTAATCAGATCAAGGAAGCACAGTTCCTGCTGCGCCCGCTGCAGTCTCCGCGCATCCCCATCTGGGTGGCGGGCATGTGGCCCGCGAAGTCGCCTTTGCGCCGCGCGGCCCGCTGGGACGGCGTCATCCCCATCGGGCGCGACCTGCCCCTCACCGCAATGCTCACCCCGGCGCAGATGCATGAAATCGTTCGCTCTGTCGCATCCCAGCCCGGATACACTATCCCATTCGAGGTCGTACATTCGGGTATCACCGCAGGCACGGACGCATCCCACGATCGCGAGGTCGTTGCCGAATACCACCAGGTGGGAGTCACATGGTGGGTGGAAAAGATCCTGCCCGAACGCTGGGGAAGCTGGACCGACTGGCCCCTCGGGGAGATGCGCACGCGGATTCGGCAGGGGCCGCCGAGGTAGCCCTCGAGACAGAGGAACCAGTAGCGGCAGTACTAGCTGTCCTGGCTATGTGGGTCATCCATTTAGAAAACAAGAGCCTTTGGGATATCACCAAGGGACTTTTGACTCGCTAGGGCCAGGCGACTCTTGCCCTACCGTACTTTCTTGGTGCGAGCCAGGCGACTCTGCAAGAGTACGACGATGAGCAGGAAGGCTCCGCGAATGACCGATTGCCAGGACACACCCAGGCTAATGAAGCCAAACCCATTCTCAAAGTTTAAGATGTTGAAGACCAGACCCAGCAACAATGCCCCTGCCAGCGATCCCCAAACCGAGCCCATGCCACCAGTCAGTAGCGTGCCGCCAACAACGACCGCGGCAATGGCCGTCAGTTCCCAGCCGACTCCCTCGTTTGGTGATCCAGTGAAGGTCTGTCCTGCCAACAATACGCCAGCCAGGCTTGCCAATACACCACTAATCGCATACACCCCCAGCTTGATGCGCTCTACGGGTAGACCCATCAGCCGGGCCGCTTCCTCGTCGCCGCCAATCGCCAGTACGTGGCGACCAAAACGAGTAAAGTTGAGCACAAACGAACCAATAGCATATACCAGGATCAGAAAGACTGGCAGAGGGATACCGTACAGAATGCCCTGACTGAGTGCGGCCCAATCGGGTGTCGCATTCACGCTGACCGTCGCATCCTTCGCAAGCACGAGGGCCATGCCGCGAGCTGCCAGCAGCATGGCAAGTGTCGCAAGGAACGGCGGTATTCTGAGCCAGGCAATAATCCAACCGTTAAAGAGTCCCACAATGAGACCTGCCAGGGCAGCAGCGCCAATCGCCGCTAACAGGCCATATGGACTCGCCAGAGCCGCCACGACGCTGCACAAGGCCGCTAGCGAACCAACCGAAAGGTCGATGCCTCCGGTCATGATCACAAACGTCATGCCCAATGCGATCAGCCCAAACGTTGTGTTATATGAGATCACGGTAAGAAAGTTATAGGTCGAAAAGAAGTTATCGTAGCGCAACGCGCCAAACAGGACCAGTACGATGAGCGCGATCAAGGCACCCTGGCGCTGCAAGATGCTCTTGCTCCGAGTCCATCCACTTGTCAGCCTGCTACTACGACTCGCTTTCATTGTAGAAATATCTGCCATAATTACTCCAAAGGGAAGGACAATGTTAACAATATGATTTCTTTGTGACAAAGGAGGCGCGGGAAAGCTGATGCCCGGGACCCGCACTCCCCAGCTACCCTTTGCGCTGCCGCTGAAGATAGACAGCCAGCAGAATAATGGCCGCTTTAATCATCTGTGCTACTCCGAATGAAACATTCTGTGATATAAGCGTTGCGCCAATGAGATAAATGATTAATGCACCGATGAGTGTTCCGCTAACATTTGCCTGTCCGCCTGTGAGCGGAGTACCGCCAACGGCCACAGCGGCGATGGCGTCCAATTCCCCGTTCAGTCCTACCCGGGTGGCATCTGATGACGAATTGATGGAGATGATAACAAACCCCGCCAGAGCTGCTAGCATGGCGCTGATAGTGTACACGGCGAGTTTCACACGATTAACGGGAATACCAGCCAGGCGTGCCGCAGCCTCATTGCCCCCTGTAGCCAGAACATAGCGACCAAAGGTGGTGATACGCACGATTACCGCGAAAACGGCCACGATGATGAGCATCAAGATCACCTGGAAAGGGATCCCCAGCACCGCACCCTGACCAATAAATTGAAAGCTGGGATTATGGAAGTCCTGGAGTTTGTCATTGGACAGGACCAACGCTATACCCCGACCGGCAATAAATAAGACCAGCGTAGCGATAATTGGCTGAATACGAAATCTCGTGATCAGGAATCCATTGAAGAGGCCTAGGAGGCTCGTCGCTAGCAGCGGGATAATCAGGGCCAATGTGTTTCCAAGCAACGGATTGTTCGATAGGAGTGGACTCAGGAAGATGATCGGGGCCAGCGCACCGGCAAACGCCATTAATGAACCAACGGAAAGGTCAATGCCGCCAGTGGCGATGACCAGCGTCATACCTGTCGCGATAATCGCAATCGGCGCTACCTCTTGCAGGTCGTTGTAAAGCGACTGCACTTGGAGAAAGTGTGGCCTGAACAGTATATCATACAGAATGATCAGCAGCAATGCCGCCAGCCCACTATAGCTCTGACCAACATTACGCAAACGTTCCGGTAGAACGAAACGGCGCGCGACAGGAGCTGTGGCCGGATCAAGCTTCGCCATGCTGCACTTCCTCCTCCTTTTTTGCTGTCTCCAGGTGATCGTCGCCATTCCCATGCGCCATCGCTGCCATCACAGCATTCAAGCTGATTTCTTCGCGCTCTAGCGAAGCCACTGTTTGCCCATCACGCAGTACCACCACGCGGTCACTGCCCTCGAGCAGTTCTTCCAGTTCGGATGAGATCATCAGGACTCCCAGCCCCCTCTCCGCTAATTCTTCAATCAATGCCTGTATCTCGGCTTTGGCACCAACATCAATACCGCGTGTCGGCTCATCCAGAATCAATAACCTCGGATTGAGACAGAGCCAGCGCGCCAGCAGTACCTTCTGTTGATTGCCCCCGGAGAGTTCGCGTATCTTTTGTTCTGGCCCCGCCGTTTTGATGTCAAGCCGTCTGATGAATTGATCAACGATCTCCTGCTGCTTCTCACGGGAGACAATGCCATTGCGTGCAAGCGTAGGTAAGGCCGCAAGGGTAAGATTTTCGCGCACCGAGAGATAGGGGATAATGCCATCCATTTTGCGATCTTCCGGACAGAAGCCAATGCCCGCATGAATCGCATCAGCAGGCGAGTGAAAGTGCACCCGTTTTCCTTCGACGCGTACCTCGCCATCCTCTACAGGATCAGCACCGAAAACTGCACGAGCGACCTCACTCCTGCCTGAGCCAAGCAGGCCAGCAAGTCCGACAATTTCGCCCGCATGCACATCGACGCTCGCCCCTTGCAATACACGCCCTCGACGTAGCTCACAGGCCTCCAGCAGCACGTTCTGTTCAACGTGGTGCTGCCCAACTGTAAAGCTTGTCTGGCCATGCTGGCGTACTTCACCCAGTTCCTTACCCAGCATCTTAGCGACCAGTTCTACTTTCGGCAGACCCTTCATCTCGCATACGTCTACTGTCCGCCCATCGCGCATAATCGTCACGCGATCACAAATCGCATAGAGTTCGTCAAGGCGGTGACCGACGAAAATCACAGAGACGCCATCAGCCTTCAATTGACGAATGATAGTGAAGAGGGTCTCAACTTCTCGCTCATTGAGCGAAGAGGTAGGCTCATCCATGACAACCAGCTTGCTCTCAAACGAAATAGCACGAGCAATGGCAACCATCTGCTGGATAGCGATATTGTAGTTCATCAATGGCTGCGTAACGTCAATGGAAACGGATAAGCGCTCAAGCAATGTAGCAGTTTCCGTGCGCATCTTGCGCCAGTCGATGAAGCCCCAACGTCGCGGTTCTCTGGCCATGAAGACGTTCTCTGCAACAGAGCGGAATGGGACGAGGTTGATTTCCTGATAGATGGTACTAATCCCATTATTCTGTGCCTGCTGTGGAGATTGGAAATCAACAGTACGGCCATCGAAAAGAATGGTACCACTATCACGACGATAGGCACCGGTGAGGATTTTGATAAGCGTCGATTTACCTGCACCGTTTTGACCCACGAGTGCATGCACCTCGCCGGGGTTGACACTTAAATGAGCACCTACCAGAGCGATAACGCCAGGAAAGGCTTTGGAGATGTGCTCCATGCGAAGCAATGGGCTAGTCTGGGTCATCCGGTACTCCCTCTATTGCTAGAAAGTACTCATGTAAATTAAGCAGGCAGGTTTTTATGAATGTTCGGATGATGTGTCGCTAAGCCAGATACTTGCCATAATCTTATCTAACCATATCTCTTTAGACAAGTCAAATAGTACAAGCTTACCCTACCTACCCATGGGTGGGATCAATCGAGTCCCTACATTTGGATATGCGATAAGCGTGGCTGAGCTATATGCAGTTCAGCCACGCTGGATTTACAAAGCGAACATCAGAACGAATTAGCGAGATTCTGCACCGCGTTGGCCTTAGTAAATTGCAGGTCATGTACGACGATCCAGTCGGGAAGCTTTTGACCACTTGCATACTCATCAATCGTCTGGAAGGAGATGGGACCAAAGAACGGGCTGGACTGCACGGAAGTGCCCTCTTCCCCATTGATAATCGCGTTGAGAGCATCCCTCTCGCCGTCAATCGAGACGACGAGTACATCTTTACCTGGATGTCTGCCTGCTGCCTTGAGGGCAGCTATCGCGCCAATCGCCATCTCGTCGTTGTGAGCATAGACAGCGGTCACGTCAGGATGAGCCTGCAAGAGAGTCGCCATCACTTTGCGGCCGGTGTCGCGGTTGAAGTCGCCATCCTGTGAAGCAAGGAGGACCATGCCAGGGGCAGTCTTGATCTCGTCGTCAAAGCCTTTCTTCCGATTGATAGCAGGAGAGGCACCGGTGGTCCCCTCTAGCTCGATGATCTTGGCTTGACCATGGGTAGCCTGGATTAGCCAGTCAGCTACGCGCTTCCCCTGCTGAACGAAGTCGGAGCCAATGAAGGTCACATAGTCCCTGTTGGGCTGGGCGAGCGCGTGATCTACATCGCGGTCGATCAGGATAACGGGAATACAAGCAGCTTTGGCCTGGAGCACTGCTGGTACAAGAGCTTTCTCGGTGATAGGAGCGAGCAGAATAACATCAACCTTCTGAGCGATCATTGACTGGACGTCAGATACCTGCTTATCGCCCGAGTTCGCGGCATCAGCATAAACAAGCGTATCACCATGCTTTTGCGCTTCTGACTTGATGCTGGCAGTCTCAGCCAGGCGCCAGGGATTATTACTGGCATTCTGAGAAAAACCGACTTTGTAGTGGTCCTTCTTCGCCAGTTTGGGGGGCGAGCCACAACCACCAGCGGTAGTTCCGACAGTGCCACCGCCTCCACCACCACAAGCGGCAAGCATGAAACAGACGAGTATGCCGATCAACATTGAAATACTAGGGCGCAGAGACTTGTTGCGCTTCATAGCAAAATCCCTTTCCTTAGTACAGGATTCCACAAATGTGTTCATATACGATTCTAGGCCTGAGGCCGATCGAGAACCTCAAAGCTCGGAAAGAACTTGTGATACGCTGTACTTAGAGATGTGATGAACACAAAACAGTTCGCCTTTGACGAAACGGCACTACGATGCATCTGTAGATGAGTACATCTGTCCTTGGTCGATAGGGATACAGCTGATTGTGTATGGTTGAACGAGCATCCTCCTCCTTTCCGCTAACTTAATGGGTGTCTTACGCCATGATACAATGTACCGCGAGAATTTCCTCTCCGTTTGTTACAGCAGCGAACCATGATGTAAATAATGCATATACCTATGAAACGAGTAGAGGACGGGTATAGTTCGCCTTATACCGAACTAAATCAACAAATATGTTCAATTCGGCTTGATCCTGAGGCCGCGAACTAATCTTTAGATAACTGCCTTTCATTTCGCATTTTGCCTAATTGAATGTCTATAGTATAACCCAAGAACAAGATATTTGTCAAGTATTTAGATATTAATATCTTCCTTTTCAAGAAAAGGGGTTTTTAGCCGGCCAACGGAACGAGCCGGTACATTTAATTTCGTTTCTATCTAACAGAATAGGAGGTACATGCCCCTATGCCCACATCCATCCATCCATCCATCCATCCATTCAGGCACAGAGAGGAGATACGATTCATCATTGACATTCTAAGTTGTTATACTTTATACTTTCTTGTATCTATTAGTCTGAGTATGAAGTAAAGCCGAGAATGCTTAGCTACTCACAGCGCCATCCAGTAGCGAATTTAAGTTGAGCAAGCGATTAGTGAAACTATGACAGGTAAAGTGTTATTTTTAGACCTTACAACCAATAGCGAGACGGCGCTCGTACTGCTGAAGGCTCTCAGTTCAGAAACGCGTCTAGCAATATTGTCATACCTGGGGAACCGCACAGTCAACGTGAATGAGATTGCCGTTGCCCTCCAGATTGCTGCGTCATCGGCGACAACGCATATACAAATCCTCGAAAAAGCGGATCTAATACGCACCGAAGTGATACCGGCCACCCATGGATTGCAGAAACTCTGTGCGCGAACCTACGATGATGTGCATATCCGCCTTGAGCGCAACAACGCAAATTCGCTTAATTCCTTCACTATTACGATGCCCATTGGACAATATTATGACTTCGATGTTCGTCCAACCTGCGGCTTAGCCAATGAAACCAGCCTCATTGGCTTGCTCGACACACCTGCAAGCTTCTATGAAACAGCACATGTAACCGCACAGCTGCTCTGGTTTGGTTCTGGTTATGTAGCGTATCGCTTCCCCAACCATCTGCCAGCAGGGGCCAGCGCCGTGCGGCTCGATCTCAGTGCTGAAATCTGCTCGGAAGCTCCATTACATCATTTGAACTGGCCCTCTGATATCACCGTATGGATAAACGGCGTGGAGATTGGCTGCTGGACGAGCCCAGCAGACTTTGGTGGCGAGCGTGGCCTGTTGACACCAGATTGGTGGGAGACCAAAGATAGCCAGTACGGTCAGCTCAAGATATGGTCAGTAACACACGATGGCAGCTATATTGACGGCAGAAATATCAGCTCTGTTCAAATACAGGATTTACGACTCGCAGAGAAACCATTCATTGAGGTTCGTCTGGGTGTCAAACCCGGTGCCTTGAATGTAGGTGGCCTCAATATCTTTGGCGAAAAATTTGGAAACTACCCGCAGCCTATCGTGCTCAAGGTCAATTTTGAGCACGATAGGCAGTGAACTCTTTGTTCAAGTCAACGTGATTTCACTGACCTGTAAAGCGCTTTGATCAGCCAAGGAAAGAGAAAAGAAGAACCGATATTACGTCAGATAATTGTACCATTTTGCCATCATCGAATTATCTCATTTACATGTATTGCTCTCTAAGTTTGACAAGTTCACTCTCATGAAGCAGAATGATTACGGTTCATTATTTTCGCAACGCCTTTGCCAACCTGAGGAATGTGTTGGCACAGGCACCAGGCAGAGTGCTCTCTTGCTCTCGACCTGATGAGCGCATGTCAGAGAGCAAAGGAGCATTATCCGCCTAGCTGCTGTTGCGAGAAGCAACTTATTCTGAATAGGTAGGACTTGGAATAACAGGGCCAAAGGAGACAGAGAATATGGACCTTGAAATCACCCTGCGGGTGAACGGAGCAACACACCAGTTGTCCGTCGATCCCCGGACAACACTCCTGGACGCGCTGCGCGAACGGCTCGGACTTACCGGCTCCAAGAAGGGCTGCGACCAGGGAGCATGCGGCGCATGTACCGTGCTGATCGACGGGAAGCGAGTCCTGTCATGCCTGACGCTTGCCGCAACGTGCGAGGGCCGCGAGGTCTTGACCATCGAAGGCCTTTCGCAGAACGGAACCCCACACCCGATGCAGGAGGCGTTCGTTCGCCACGACGCGTTCCAGTGCGGCTACTGCACGCCTGGACAGATTCTCTCGGCGGTGGCCTTGCTGGTCGAGGGACGAGCCACCTCCGATGCGGACATTCGCGAGTTCATGAGCGGCAATCTCTGCCGCTGCGGGGCGTACCCGAATATTGTCGCAGCGATTCGTGACGTCGCGGCAGGGGTCACGGGAGGAGGAAGCGATGCGAGCGTTTGAGTACGTGCGGGCCACCGATGTCAGCCAGGCCGTGGCAGCAGTGACGGCTGATCCCGCCGCGTCGTACCTGGCCGGGGGAACCACGCAGATCGACCTTATGAAGGACGACGTGCTCGGTCCCACGCGATTAATCGATATTACCCGCCTCCCGTTGCGGGGCATCACCCGCGACACTGGCGTACTCCGCATCGGAGCACTGACCACCATGGAGGAGCTGGCAGCCGATCCCATTGTCATAGAACGGCTACCCGTCGTTCGCCAGGCACTGCTGCTGGGTGCCTCGGTCCAACTGCGCAATATGGCGACCATCGGCGGGAATCTGCTGCAACGCACACGCTGCCGCTACTTCCGCGATCCCACCTGCGCGTGCAACAAGCGCGATCCCGGGTCTGGCTGTAGTGCCATACAAGGTTTCCATCGTATGCACGCGATCCTGGGCACGAGCCAGCAGTGCATCGCGACCCACGCCTCGGATCTGGCCGTCGCGCTCGTTGCCCTGGATGCGCTCGTCCATGTCCGTCATCGGGACGGCGAGCGGGCTATCCCCCTGACCGATTTCTACGTTCCACCTGGTGACACACCACACATCGAAAACGTGCTTGCGCATGGTGAATTGATCACTGCTGTGGAAGTCCCACTGCTTCCGACTGGCTCACGGTCCGGGTATCTCAAGGTGCGCGACCGCGCCTCTTACGAGTTCGCGCTCACCTCGGCGGCCGTCGCCCTGGTGGTAGAGAACGGCGTGATCCGTGAGGCGCGTGTCGGACTGGGAGGAGTGGCGACACTGCCCTGGCGGGCGCGCGCCGCTGAGAAGGCCCTGCGCGGGGCGCCTGCGGGCATGGAGACATTCCGAGCGGCGGCAGAGGCCGCGCTGGTGGGCGCGATACCCCACCGCGGCAATGCCTTCAAGGTCGAACTTGCGAAACGCACCGTGGTGCAGGCTCTCGCAACGCTTGAGGAGGTGGAGTCATGACAACGCAAACAACTCGGCCCAGCCACGCTCTCCCGCTCATCGGCCCTGGGGTGGACCGCGTCGACGGTCCGCTCAAGGTGGCCGGCGCCGCGCACTACCCTGGAGATTTCAGCTTCCCGAACCTGGCGCACGCCGTCCTCGTCCAGAGCACGGTGGCCGCTGGCCGAATCCGTCGCATCGACATGGAGTCAGCTTCAGCCGCGCCGGGCGTGCTGGCAGTGATCACGCACGAGAACGCCGGGCGGTTGGGCCGCGGACCCGTGGCCAACCTGGGTGCCCCACCACCGCCGCCGCTGCAGGACGACCGGATCCTGCACTACGGCCAGCACATCGCTGTAGTGGTGGCCGAGACGCTCGAACAGGCGACCGCCGCGTCGCGGCTGGTCGCGGTCGCCTACGAGCGAACGGAGCCACTGCTGGACCTGGAGGACCCGCGGGCGGAAGTGCTCACGAACCCGTGGGGGTTTGATCAGCAGCGCGGCGATGTGGCGGCCGGCCTGGCATCCGCCGAGGTGCGCATCAAGGCGACCTTCACGACCCCGGCGGAGACCAACAACCCACTGGGGCTGTTCGCCACGGTCGCAGTCTGGGATGGCGACGCCCTCACCGTCCACGACACCACGCAGTATCCGACCCACGTCCGTGCGACGCTGGCTGCGGCGTTCGGGGTACCGGAGACCGGTGTGCGCGTCCTTGTGCCGTTCGTCGGCGGTGGCTTCGGAGCCGGGCTGCGCGTCTGGCCACACGTGGTCCTGGCAGCGCTGGCGGCGCGCCGGGTACACCGGCCGGTCAAGCTCGTGCTGACGCGCCTGCAGATGTTCACCTCCATCGGCCACCGCCCCAACACGGTGCAGCACATCAAGATCGGAGCCACCCGCAGCGGGGAGCTGGTCGCGCTCGACCACGAAGGTACCTCATCCGTCGCACTTGAGGACGACAATATAGAGCCGATCACGATAGGGACGGCCGGGGCGTATGCGTGCCCCAACGTTTCCACGCGGGACCGGGAGGTGCGGCTCAACATCGCATGTCCGGGGTCGATGCGCGCGCCCGGCGAGGCGGAGGGAAACTTCGCGCTGGAGTGCGCCCTGGACGAGCTGGCTTACGAGATCGGTATGGACCCGCTCGAGCTGCGGCTGCGCAACTACGCCGAGACCCACCCGCAGTTGGGCCTACCGTGGTCGAGCAAGGCGCTGCGCGATTGCTACGAACAGGGTGCCGAGCGCTTCGGCTGGTCGCGCCGCACGCCCGCGCCGCGCTCGATGCGCGACGGCCGCTGGCTCGTCGGCTACGGCATGGCCGGTGTCAGTTACTTCTGGTACCAGCCACCCTGTCAGGCGCGAGCGGAGGTTCGCCGTGACGGGACGGCGCGCGTTTGCAGTGCCGCAACGGACATCGGCACCGGCACCTACACCGTGATGACCCAGCTGGCCGCCGAACTCCTCGGCTTGCCACTGGGCCGCGTCCGGTTCGACCTCGGCGACACCGAGATGCCACCAGCACCCAACCAGGGCGGCTCGGGCCTCGTCGGCGCTCTCGGCAGCGCGGTTCACGCTGCTTGTTGGAAGCTTGTGCAGGCCTTCCTGGATGTGGTCCACGACGACGCGGATTCGCCTTTGCGAGGCTGCCGCCTGGAGGATGTCACGGTCGCCGACGGTCGTATCCACCGAACCGACGATCCGGCGCGAGGCGAGGCCTACACCGCCATCCTCACCCGGCACGTGCTGGACGAGTTGACCGCAGACGGCGAGAGCGCGCCACCCCAACCCCAGGAGATCGGCATGGCGCCCGCAGGCGCCTTCGGCGCGAAGTTCGTGGAGGTCCGCATTGATCCCGACCTCGGCCTGATCCGCGTCGTGCGCGTTGTCTCGGCAATTGATGGCGGGCGCATCCTCAACGAGAAGCTGGCCGCAAGCCAGATCATCGGCGGCACTGTCGGCGGCATCGGCATGGCGCTGCTGGAGGAGACGGTGTCCGACCCCGGGACGGGTCGCATCGCCAACGCCACCTTCGGCGACTATCTGGTGGCCGTCAACGCCGATGTGCCCAATATGGACGTCATCTTCGTTGGCGAACCCGACC